>Ga0068872_10004200_pt1 | contig 10953 bp, 5 predicted proteins | sample NOAtaG_7_FD_66441 | JGI IMG/M metagenome (GOLD analysis project Ga0068872, IMG submission 66441) | Freshwater lake microbial communities from Lake Erie, under a cyanobacterial bloom - NOAA_Erie_Diel1S_2200h metaG | ecosystem: Environmental > Aquatic > Freshwater > Lake | place: USA: Ohio, Lake...
GGCGAGGTGGACGTCTGGGGGGTGGACCCGAAGCGCGTCTTCATCAACTTCCACCTGGATCGCCTGCTCGCCCACGGGGTGGACCTCGGCGCCGTCGTCGCCACGCTCGGTGGGGACAACTTCCAGCTGGCGAGCGGGCGCATCGTCGAGCGGGGCCAGGTCCGCTACGTGCGCAGCCTCGCCCGCTGGGAGAGCGTGGATGCGCTCGCGGCCACGCCCATCAAGGCCGGCGTCACCTTGGGCGACATCGCGACCTTGGAGTACCGGCTGGACCCGTCGGCCGACATCAACCACATCGACGGCCGGGACGGCGCCGCCCTCGGCATCCGCAAGGAGTCCGGCGCGAACACCGTGGCCGTCACCCGGGCCGTGCGCGAGGCCTTCGCCGAGCTGGAGGCAGATCCGCGGGCCGGCGGCGCCCGCTTCGTCACCTTCTTCGACCAGGGCGAGCTCATCGAGAAGTCGCTGGGCGACCTGCTCTCCTCGGCGTGGACCGGCGGCATCTGCGCCATCATCGTGCTGTACGCCTTCCTGCGGGAGTGGCGCATCACCCTGCTCATCGCGGCCTGCATCCCGTTCACGATGCTCCTCACCGTCACCGTCCTGTACTTCACCGGGCGCTCGCTCAACCTGCTGAGCCTGCTCGGGTTGATGCTGGCCGTCGGCATGGTGGTCGACAACGCCATCGTGGTCGTCGAGTCGATCTACGCGCGGCGGCAGGCGGGCGATGGGGTGGACGAGGCGGCCATCGGGGGCACGGCCGAGGTCAACCTCGCCATCACCTTGTCCACCGCCACGACGATGGTCGTCTTTCTCCCCGTCATCTTGATGAGCGAGGACGCGGACTTCTCGTTCTTCATGGGCGAGCTGGGCATGCCCGTGGTCTGGGCGCTCGGCGCCTCGCTGTTCGTGGCGCTCGTGTTCACCCCGCTGTCGACCCGCTGGATCCTCCAGTCTGGCCGCGGCATCCCGTCGGAGCCCCGCTGGGTCACGGCCCTGTCCACCGGCTTCGCCCGCTCGCTCCGGTGGGTGCTGGACCACCGCCCGGACGCCACCCTCGGCGGCCTCGCGTTCTTGTTCCTGACGCTGGTCGTGCCGGTCAAGAGCGTGGGTTGCCAGGAGGACCCGGGCGGCAACATCGGCGAGTTCACCGTCCGCTTTTCGGTGGACCGCGACGCCACCTACGCCGAGCGCCTCGCCGTCATCCAGACCTTCGAGTCCTGGGTCGACGCCCACCGCGACGCCTGGGGCGTGGAGACGAGCCGCGCCGAGCTGAACGCGAGCGCCACGACGGGCCGGGTCTACGTCTACCTCCGCGAAGCGCGGGCCGAGGGCCAGCCCTCCCGCGAGGACGTCATCGACCTCGCGGTGGACACCCTCCCGCAAGTCCCGGGGGTGGACGCCCAGATCCAGGGCGCCTCGCGCGAGCAGGACGACTCCCGGCGCGTCACCGTCGCCCTCCGGGGGGAGGACACCGGCACCTTGGAGTCCATCGGCGTCGAGCTGCGGCGCCTGCTCAAGGGCGTGCCGGGCGTGCTCGCCGTCTACGCAGACCTCGAAGAGGGCGCGGGAGAGGAGCTTCGGCTGCGGGTCAACCGGGACGCCCTGGCCCGCAGCGGCGCGTCCGCCACCACGGTTGGGCGCACCGTCGGGTTTGCGTTGCGCGGGGCCCAGCTCCCGGACTTCCAGGACGGCGGCGAAGAGATCGAGGTCTGGGGCCGCTTCCGGCTGGAAGACCGCGCGGACCTCCCCACCTTGCTCGACTTCCCGATGGCCGGCGCCACCGGCTCGGTGCCCTTGCGGGCGCTCGTCGAGCCCGAGGTCGCCCCGGGATTTGGGTCGATCAACCGTCAAGATCGCATCACCCTGTACCCGCTCACCCTGGAGCTCGCGCCCGACGCAGACCCGGGGGCGGTCGCCGCCGGCGTGTCGGCCGCGCTGGAGTCCGTGACGCTCCCGGACGGCTACACCGCCGAGGTCGGCGGGGGCTGGATGCCCGACATCGCGGAGGACGAGGCGCGCACGATGGCGCTGCTGCTCTCGGTGTGCTTCGTGTTCCTGCTGATGGGCGTGTTGTTCGAGAGCTTCGTCCTTCCGCTCTCCATCCTGACGTCCATCCCGCTCGCCTTCCTCGGCGTCTACTGGGCGCTCTACCTCACCCGCACGCCGCTCACGGTCATGGGTGGGGTCGGGCTCGTCATCCTCGTCGGCGTCGTCGTCAACAACGGCATCGTGCTCGTCGATGTGGTGACGCGCTTGCGCAACGAGGGCCTGAGCCGCACCGACGCGCTGGTCGAGGCCGGCCGGTCCCGGCTGCGCCCCATCCTGATGACGGCGCTCACCACGATCTTCGGCGTCATTCCCATGGCGGTGGGCAGCAGCACCTTCGTCGGCATACCGTATGCGCCGCTCGGGCGCGTCGTCGCCGGGGGCATGGTCACCGGGACGGTCCTCACGCTGTTCGTGGTCCCATTCATGTATTCCATCCTTGATGATCTGCGGGGCTCCGCCCTGCGCTGGCTGGGGGCCGTCGCGGGTCGCCCGGCCTCGGGAGTCGCCCGTTGATGCTCCCCCTCCTCATCGGCGCCGCCCTCGCCCCCCTGGCCGCCGCCGCCGAGCCCCTGGCCCTCGCCTACGACGTCGCGCTGCAGCGCGCCCTCGACGGCAACCCCGCCGCCCTCGGCGCCAGCGCCGACTTGCGCCGTGCCGACGGCGCCCTGCTCGCCGCCCGCGCCGTGTTCGACCCGCAGCTCGTCGCCAACGCCGACCGCGCGGTGGAGACCCGCGAGAACCTCGCCGTCGGCGGCGCCGTCGCCGAGACCGACTCTCTGCGCACCAACGGCGGGGCCACGCTCAGCAGCTTCTTGCCCACCGGCACCACCGCGGCGCTCTCGTTCCTCTCCAGCCAGAACCGCACGCTCTACGCGTTCGCCGACGCCGAGGAGGAGGCGTTGTTTCGCCAGTTGGGCCTGGTGAACGAAAACCCGTTCTTCTTCACCAACCTCAGCGTCTCCCTCAGCCAGTCGCTGCTCCAGGGGCACCGCATGGCGTGGAACCTCCGCGGCGTGCGGCAGGCCACGCGCAGCCGCGATGCCGCCGCCCTCGTCACCCGCCAGCAGCAGCAGCAGGCCCTCGCCGAGACGGCGGGCGCCTACTGGTCCTTGTGGACCCAGCTCCGCCTCGTCGACATCGCGCGCCAATCGCTGAACGTCGCCCTCGAAGAGCAAAAGATCACCACGGTGCGCGTCGAGCAAGGCGTGCTCGCCTCGGTCGAGCGCAGTCGCGTGGACGCCGCCGTGGTCCAGGCCCGCAGCGCGCTGCTCGACGCCGAAAACGCCTCCCGCGCCGCCGCGGATGCCTTGCTCGTCGCCATCGGCGAAGAGCCGGGCCGCGAGGTCCAGCTCCTCACGCCGCCGGCCGAGCTCGCCCCCGTCACCCTCGACGCCGACGCCCTCGTCGCCGTGGCCGTTCAGGGCAACCCCCAGGCCGAGGCCCTGCGCCTCGCGTTGGACCACTCCAACCGCGACTTCGCCGATGCCCGCCACGCGCTGCTCCCCGAGCTGTCCGGGCGCGTGTCCTACGGCATCAACGGCTTCGAACAGGGCGATCGCACGGCCGCCATCGCCGAGATGTTCGAGGGCCAGCTCAACTCCTGGTCCGTCGGCGCCGACTTGAGCGTCCCGCTGTTCAACCGGGCAGACCGCGGCTCCCTCGACGCCGCGCGCGCCGCCGCCCAGCGCGCCGAGATCGACCTCCGCGCCTTCGAGCGCACCCTCGGCCAGCAGGTGCGCGCCCAGGTCCGCACCCTCGAGAGCGCCCGTCTGCGCGTCGATCTCGCCGCCGCCAACCTCCGCCTCGCCGAAGACACCCTCGCCGCCGAGCGCGCGCTCGCCGAGGCCGGCCGCAGCCTGCCGCGCGACGTCCTCGCCGCCATGCGCGGCCTGGACGACGCCAAGGTCGCCCTGGAGCGCGCCCGCGCCGACTGGCAGTCTGCCATCGTCGCGTTGGAGCAGCTCAAGGGCACGTTGTAGGGCGCGGGGTGGGCGGCCCGCCGGCCGTCCGGCCGTCGGCGGCGCTCCTCCCGGGTCGGCGCTCCCGCGCCTCCGTGCGCCCCTTCGGGCCGCACCGGCGCCCGCTGGGCGCCGCCGTCCGGCCCGCCTGCCGCGGTGGCCCCGCCGCGTGCGCCCGGCGTGGGTTAGGCCCTCCGGCATGAGACGCGCACTCCGTTCGCGGTTCGGCCCCGGCCTCCTTCTGGTGCTCGGCACATCGGCCGCCGCCGGCCACCGCCTGCCGCTCGCCGGGCTCGACGATTGCTGCGCGCCCAAGGCGCTCGCCACCGCGCAGGCCCAGCCCGGCGTCGCGGGCGCCGTCCGCGAGGGCGACTCCCTCTGCGTGGACCTCCTCCCCAACGCCGGCCCCGGCGTGCTCTCCGGCCTCGGCGCCGCGCTCACCGCGGCGGGCTTCCCCGCCACGGGCCCCGCGTCCGAGGTCGCCTGTGCTGCGCCGCCGCCCGCCGACCGTTGGTCCGGGGCCGCCGGCCTCGATTTTGCGGTCGCCTCCCGCGGGGAGTCCGCGTCCTACCGGTCGATGGCGACGCCGGGCAAGGTGACGGTGGTCGAGTTCGGCGCCGGCTGGTGCGCCCCCTGCGGCGAGATGGCCGCCGCGCTCATCGCCGCCGCGCGGGCCCGCCCGGGGCTCGCCTTGCGCGCCGTCGAGCTTCCCGGGTCCGACGCCCGCGCCAGCTTCGACACCCCCATCGCCCGCCAGCACCTCGCGTTCGCCGAGGGTATCCCCTGGCTGGTGGTGCTCTCGCCCAAGGGCCGGGTCCTCTACGCCGGCACCGAGCGGGACGACGCCTTGTCCGCAGCAGACGCCGCGCTCGCCGGCGGGGCGCCGGCGGCCGTCGCCGCCCCGGCGGCGGGCGCGCCCCCCTGATGGCCTGGCTGCTCTTCATGCTCGTGCTGGTGCGCGACGCCTTCGCGTGACCCGGTTGAGGGAATCCGAACCTCCAGGTTGGAGGTGCCCGCACCGTCCCGAGCCTCGCGCCCGGGCAGCTTCGCGTCGAGCTGGGCGCGTCGGCCACCCGGGTCGACGCCAGCCACCGCGCGTCCTGCCCCGACGTGGACCCGGTCTCCTGCGCGTCGGCGGAGATTCCGCCCCACCGGCATGATCTCGTCACCCTCCAGGCGCGCGGGCGGCTGGGCCTCGGCGTGGGCCTGGGCGGGGGCTGGCAGGCCGTGGCGGCGTTGCCGGCCGAGCGGCGGCGGGTGGACGTCACCTACACCACCCTGGACGGCCGGGCCTATGAGCCCCCCTACGCGGACATCCACCACCGCGACGAGGTGGTCGCCGGCTTGGCCGATGGCGCGCTGGGCGCGCGCTGGGTGGGGCGCGCCGGGCCGGGGCTCCTCAGCGCCGAGGCCGGAGCGAGCCTGCCCTTCGGTCAGACGGCGGCAGACCCCTACCTTGCGGCGGCCCAAGGCCGCTGGCACCAGCACAACCAGCTCGGGGTCGGGGTTCCGGTGCCCCAAGGCGCGCTCGCGTGGTTCGGGCGGCCGGCGCCCTGGGCGCCGGTCGCGCTGGGCTCGGCGCGGGTCCCCGTGGTCGCCAACGCCCGTGGTTTTCGTGCGCCGCGCACGGCCACCCTCGCGGCGGGCGCGGCGCGGCGGCTGGGGCCGCGGGCGGTCGGGCTGCTCACCGCCGAAGCCGTGGTCGAAGGGCCAGAGGTCTGGAATGGCGTGCGCCACGGCGGGCGCCAAGCGGCCGTGGTCAACCTCGGCACCGACCACGCGCTGGCCGGCGGCTGGTCCTGGCAAGCAGACCTGCGGCTCCCCCTGGCGCAGCATCTCGCGCACGACCACGGCCCCGGCGCCGATGACGACGCCGGGCGGCTGCGGCTCGGGCCCTTCGTCGGCCTCTCCGCCGCGTGGACGAGCCCCCGCGGTGCAGCGCCCCGCGCAGCGGCGGCGCCCCCCTGAGCGCGCGCCTCAGCCCCCGCCCGCCTCGCGCCAAGCCGCCCGCCGCGCCGCGCTCTCGGCGGCGGCTCGCTCCAGCTCGGCGACGGGGGAACCGCCGTCATCGGCCGGCGGCGCCGTCCAGGCCGCGGCGGTGCACGCGGCGACCCCGGCGGGGCCCAGGGGCATCTCCCGCGCGACGATGAGCACGGCGGGCGCCTCCACGCGCAGCCCGGGCGGGGCGGCCGGTGGCGGGGGCAGGTCCGGGGCGTCGATGTCGATGGCGCGCAGCCAAGCGGGGCCCGGGGTCAGCACGGTGCGCGGGCCCGCGCCGTCGCCCGGGCGCAGGGCGACCGCCGGGTAGACATTCGGGCGGAAGCAGTCCACGTAGCCGCGCGGCGGGCGGATCTCGTGGGCGTGCACCCGCTCGGCGCTGCGAAAGCCGGCGCGGGCGATCAGCGGGTCGTTCAGGCCGAAGACGTCGATGACGGGCAGCGGGAACAGGAACCACCCGGCGCCGGCGGTGCCCAGGTCCACCACGGGGATGTCTGCCAGCAGCGGGCCCGGGTCCGTCGTCAGGTCCACGGCCGCCGAGCCGCCGACGAAGCGCGCGCCCACGACGCTTCCGCCGTCGATGAGGCGGCCGCGGGCCACCGAGCCGTGGGCCGGCAGGCGCCGGGCCTGCACCGCGCCGAAGACCCGGTGCTCGGCGTGGCGCACGGCGATCATCCGCGGGATGAGCCAGGATTGCAGGGCGTCCCACGCGCCGGCCCACGGCCCCGCCCACGGCAAGCGAGGCGACACGGGCTCCACGAGCGCGTGGGTCAGGCCGCGGGTGTCGAGGCCGCGGGTGAGCAGGTGGTGGGTCCACGGGATCGGCCAGGACAAGGCGACGAGCAGCGCGCCCGCCATCAGCCCGGCGCGCGGCGCCGGCACGGCGAAGGGCAGCGCGCACACCGCCGCGGCCCAGCCCGCCCACAGCACGGGCAGGAAGATGCGGTGCTCGAAGTGGTCCCCGCCGACATCGAGCACGTAGTACGCGGCGTGGGCGCCGACGGCCCCGGCGACCAGCAGCAGGCCGGGCGCGGGGCGGCGGGCGCGCAGCCCCAAGGCCCAGAGCGCAGGCCAGGCGAACGCGGCGTATTCGAGCGCGAAGAGCGCGAAGTGCCGCAGACCGGCGGCGGGCCACGCCTCCCCCACCTTCGCGTAGTACGGGTTCGGCAGCCAGACGCCGTAGGTCGCCCGCCGCCAGAGGAGGTGGGCCAGCGCGGGCAGGAAGCCGAGCAGGGGCACGAGCGCCTGGCGGCGGTGGCGGGCGATCAACCAGAGCGCGGTGAGCCCGCCGTAGAGGAGGCCGTCCGGCCGGGTGAGCACGAGCAGGCCGGCCCAGAGCCCGAGGCCCAGCGGCTGCCCGCCCAGCGCGGCGCGGGCCCAGGCCGCGAGCAGCGCCACCCACAACGCGGTTTCCAGGCCGGAGGAGGCCCAGGCGAAGACCGTGCGGTTGGTGAGCGGCAGCGCGAGGCCGAGCGCGAGGAGACCGACGCGGTGCGGGGCCCAGGCGGGCGGCAGCGGCGCCGACTCGACGATGCGGCCGACGGACCACGCCGTCCAGCCGACGCAGAGCAGCGACAGCACCGGCGCGGCGGCTGGCGGGGCGACGCCGAGGACGGACCAGACGCCATCCAAGGTCAGCACCCACAAGAAGCTGGAGTAGCCTTCCACCGCGGGGAAGGGCGGGGGGTTCCACGTGTAGCCCCAGCCGGCGTGGCGCGCGGCGACGTAGCGGAACGCGATGTAGGCGTCGTCGCACAGGAACCAGAACTCGCGCCAGCCCACGACGAGGGCGGCGGCCGCCAGCAGCCAGACGAGCCAGCGGCGCCGGTCGGCCGAGACGGTGTCCATGCCTGACGGTACTCTGCCCCGCGGCGCGCTGTCAACGCGGCGCCACGGGGGGCGGACCCCGGCGCCACGCCCACGCCCACCCCTCGACACCGCGGTGTCACCGTGGAAGGATGCGACAGGGAGGCGCCGATGCGGGCTCCGTTCTGGATGGTGATGTGCGTGGCCTGCGCGGACGGGCCGGCGAAGCGGGCGCCGGACGTCGACGACACCGCGCCCGGCGGCGGGGACTGCCCGGGCCCCGGCCAGGTGGTCGCCCGCGAGATGGCAGCCGGCGAGGGCCTGCCCGGCGAGCTGGCGGTGGGTGCGGCCGGCGACTTCCTGCTGCAAAACGAGCACGCCGCCTTCGTCATCACGCGGCCCGGCGCCAACAGCACGTACTACCACTATGGTGGGGTCATCGCCGATGCGGTCGCGATGGACGGCTGCGCGCCGCGCGGCGAAGACCAGCTCGACGAGGTCGGCATCGTCCTGCTCGACATCGACCTCGCGGGCATCACGTCTTCCAATGTCCGCGCGTTTCAGGGCACGGCGGCGACGGTCCTCTCCGACGGCGCAGACGGCGGCCCGGCGGTCGTCCGCGTCACGGGAGTGGACGCCACCTATTGGCTGGTCGAGTACACCCTCATCGCCGAGGCGGTGGGCGAAGGCGGCCGCGCGCGCTCGACGCCCTACGGCATCGAGGCGCAGATCGACTACATCCTGGAGCCCGACAGCCCGGTGCTGCGCGCCGAGCTCACCCTCACCAACACCGGCACCGGCCGCGTCTCCCTCGCATCCGCCGCGCTGCTCAGCTTCGGCCCGCCGATGGACCTCTGGGGCTACGCGCCCCAGCGCATCTCGGCCGCCGGCTTCGACCTCGGCTTCGGCATGCCCTGGCTGGTCGCCACGGGCGGCGGGGAGGCCCTCGCGTATGGCGTCGAGGCGGGGCAGCTCGCCTACATCGGCATCAGCGGCATCGAGGTCGCCGTCGATGTGGCGCAGGTCCTCTCGGACCCGATGAACCCGGGCCCGGGCGAGTCCGCCACGCGGTCCTTCTTCTTGGCGGTGGGCGGCGCGGGCGGCAGCTCGGCCACCGCCCCGCTGCTGGCCGCCAACCCGGCGCCCATCGTGGGGCAGACCCCTCGGGTGGTCGCGCTCGCGGGCGCCGTGCGCGGCCCGGACGGGGACCCGGTGCCCGGGGCGCGCGTGGCCATCGAGGCGCGGGCGCCGGGGGCGGACTGGGGGGTGCTCGACGAGGCGACAGCCGCCGGGGACGGGTCCTTTTCGGCCAGCCTCCCGGTGTTTGGAGACGCCTGGGAGTGGCGGGTGCGGGCCCGCGCGGACGGCCGCGCCGACAGCGCACCGGTGGCGGTGGTGCCGGAGGGCCCGCCCGTGGAGGTGGCGATGGGCGCTGCGGGGGCGCTCGCCTTCGCGTTCGAGGACGACTCCGGCGCGCCCAGCCCGGCCCGGGTCGTGCTGGAGCCGCTGGATGGCGGCGCCCGGGTGGATCTCTGGCTCGTCGGCGCGGGCCTCGCCCCGGTGCCGCCGGGGGCTTACGCCTGGACGGCCACCCGCGGCTACGAGTACGCCCCGCAGCGCGGCACCGTGGAGGTCCCGGCGGGGGGCAGCGCCGCCCTCGACGCGACGCTGGTGCGCCTCATCGACACCTCGGGGTGGGTCTCGGTCGACACGCACGTCCACACCTCCGACAGCGCGGACAGCCGCATCCCCGTCGCAGACCAGCTCGCCCACGCCGCGGCCCACGGCCTCGACATCGTCGTTCACACCGAGCACGAGGGCATCTTCGACCGCTCCGCCGTTCCCGAGACGGCCGGGCTCGGGGCCTTCGTCGCCAGCATCCCCGGCGAGGAGGTCACCGCCACCATCCCCGAGCACCTCACCATGTTCCCCGCGGCCTCCGACGGCACGCCGCGCGGCGGCATCGTCGAGTGGTACGGGCGCGACCTGGACGAGCTGTTCGGCCTCATGCGGGCCCGCAGCGGCGGCGGGGTGAACCTCCTCAACCACCCCGGCTACCTGGACTTGATCGGCTGGGACCGCCTTCTCGCGCAGCCCTCTCTGGACGACCCGACGCTCCTCGGCCTCGCCCCCGACGCCGCGCTGTGGAGCTGGAACTTCGACGGCGTCGAAGTGATGAACGGCCACTCCAACATCTTCGCCGATGGCAACCGTCGCTTCGACAACTGGATGAGCATGGTGAACGCCGGGCACCCGGTCGTCGCCGTCGGCTGCAGCGACGATCACAGCGGGTGGGAGGTGGGCTTCCCGCGCAGCTATGTGCCGGCCGGCTCCGATGCGCCCGCCGAGGTGGCGGTGGAGGAGGTCGTCGACGCCTTTCACGGCGGCGAGGTCCTCTCCAGCGCGGGGGCCTTCACGCGGGTTGCCCTCGCGGATGGGACGGGCATGGGCGGCCTGAGCACCGTCACGGCGGGCGAGGTCTTGCTCGATCTCCACGTCGAGGCGCTGCCCGAGATCGATGTCCAGTGGGTGTCGGTCTTCGTCAACTGCGACGAGGTGGCGGTCGTCCCTGCGACGGACGCCGGCGGGGTCGTCAAGCTGAGCGAGGCGGTGCGGATCGCCCTTCCCACCGAAGAGGACGCCCACATCGTCACGGCCGCCTTCGGGGCTGCGCGCCTGCCCCTCGGGCTGCCGCAGTACGACGCGCGCCGCGTCCCGCGCGCGCTGACCAACCCGATCTATGTCGATACAGGCGGTGACGGGCAGTTTTCTGCGCCGGGGGGGCGCGAGTGCGCGGTGCGCCTCGACGGCGTCTCCGCTGGCCCGGACTGAACAACGGCCGCGAGGCGTGGTAGCATGGGCCATCCGAGAGGAGAAACCCATGCGAGTTCCGGTGCTGGGCTGCGTCGCGGCCCTGATGGCGTCCTGCACGACTGAAACGGTCCAGAAGAGCTGCGACCAGGGCTTCGGCCTTGCCGCAGACGGCGACTGCTACCCCCTCGCCGACGCGGCGTGCCAGGACGGCTACGGCCGCGCGGCGGATGGCAACTGCTACCCCATCGCCACCGAGGCCGACGCCGACACGGACGCCGACACGGACGCCGACACGGACGCCGACACGGACGCCGACACGGACGCC
>Ga0068872_10004204_pt1 | contig 10947 bp, 7 predicted proteins | sample NOAtaG_7_FD_66441 | JGI IMG/M metagenome (GOLD analysis project Ga0068872, IMG submission 66441) | Freshwater lake microbial communities from Lake Erie, under a cyanobacterial bloom - NOAA_Erie_Diel1S_2200h metaG | ecosystem: Environmental > Aquatic > Freshwater > Lake | place: USA: Ohio, Lake...
CCGCTCGACTGATTCTTGCGCTCCTCGTCCTTGTAGGTGCGGTAGAAGATGCTACGAAAGAGGCCACGGTCCAAAGAGCCACGGTTAATCATGATACTATCCTCCTGATTGTAGCCCGTGTAGGTCATGATGGCCACCACAATGTTCTGGCCAGACGGCATCGCCTGTGCACCGTAAAAGCGGGACATGAAAGGGGAGACGAAGGGGACCTGGGGGTAGCAGAGGAGATGCGCGAGGGCGTCATAGCGCTCACGAAAGTTCAGCGCGTACATGCCCATGGCCTGCTTACCCATCGCAGCCTGGTACGAATTTCTCGGTGACTGGTTATGGTCAGGAAAGGGGATATTGGACGCAAGCGTCCCCAGCGCGGTACTGGGGTGAATCTCCGCGTGGGTGTAGGACTCCTGTGGGCGTTTCACAACGTCCTCTGGGGTCATTGCGATGTACGATGCCTCGGTTTCACCAGGGTCAATGTATTCAACGAGATTGTGCCCAGAGGGCGTCTCCCAGAGAATCAGCTGTTCCCATGTTGTGATGGCGGCAACGCTTTCCACGAGACGCCCTGAGTCATCTGCGCCTATTTCGCGCAACGCCTCTGCTACAAAGAGAGGGCGCAGCATGCGCCCCGCCTCTGTTGACATCCAGATTTCCCTCAGCGCCGGTTTCCAAATGATGCCAGTCTGCACATGAATTCGGCCAGTGCGCTTTGCCTTTCGCAGCAGTTCCAGAGTGGCAAGTGTGTCGGCCGTGCGCAGAGTGCCAATCCAGGCGCCATTCAGGAAGACGCGTGTAGAGTCATGCTTTTCAGCAATGGTCGTGGACTCCAGTGACTGTAGACTGCCGATAGTGTTGATGTATTCACGCACGGTCTTTGCATTGCTATAAATACTCACAATTGCAGTGCTACTCATGTTCTTCACAACACCTACAGAGTGACCTTCTGGTGTCTCGCTCGGACAGATATATCCGAATTGCGTGTTATGAAGCTTACGCGGAGCAACGAGTTTTCCCGTTTTCTCAATAGGAGTGGAAATGCGGCGCAAATGGGAAATTCCAGAGATGTAGTTGAGTCGGTTGAGAACCTGTGAGACGCCGATTTTGCTCGGTCCGCCAATCTTTGCAGAGCCGAAATTGCCTGTGGCCAGGGAGGTCTTCAGGCCAACTTCCAGAATGACGGACTTGATGACTTTGTTGATATTGCTCACGTTCACAATCTCTTCAAAGTTCCCTGCGGCCCTCCAACCGCCTCCGTGAATCTCTTTGGCGAGACTGGAGCGGATATCCTTCACCATCTTTGTTGTGAAATAGGTGCGGAAGAGGTTGGCCAGGAGGAATCCAGGGAGGTCCACGAGCTTGTTGGGGTACGCATCACGGTCGTCGTTTGGCATTCTGGCGGAAGCCACCCACATTACTTTCCTGGTCATGTGCGCCAAGAAACAGGCTTTTGCGTAGTTATATTTAGCTGTGAGACCAATATGGGGGAAGAGCTCTAGACTGAGGATGTCCTCAATGCGCATTTGCTTTGTGGTGCGGCTGCTCCAGGAGTTCACATGGGTGGAGAGCCAGGCGAGGGCTGTCTCTTGAGTGCGGACTTCGGCGGCCTCTGCGATGGATTCCGTTAAGAGGGCGTCAAAGCTGCTGTCGCCGAAGGCGGTGTCTGCTGCCTCTCCTGCTGCAGCAGCCTCTTCCAACCCACCGGGCCCAAGAATGAGTTCGCAAATATCCTTATCACGTGTAACACCGAGAGCCCTAAAGAGAATCCACAGCGGGATATCGGTCTTAATACGGGGCATAGTCGCGCGCAACAGATGAATTTGCGCATTCTTTGGATGATACATGATTTTCACTGCGTTGGACTTCGGCACCTGGTCGTTATCGGGGCCAATGGACTTCACTTCAATGACTTCCACTTCCTTTGTAGCATTGCGGTTGTTACGGAAGACGACGGGGCGGTTTGCTGCCATGCGCTCTTGGCTGATGATGACACGCTCACCACCGCCGACGATGAAATAGCCACCGTAGTCCTCTGCACACTCTCCAAGACTCAAAGGAGTCAAGTGCTTCTGGTCATGCAAGAGGCAGTACTTGGACCCTACCATCACCGGAATCTTGCCGAGGTGCACATTTGGAAACAGACGCTCTCGGACCTGTCGTTCACCACCTTTTGTGTTATCAATGAATGTGGTTCTCACGCGCACATCTACAAAGAGGGGGGACGCATAGGTCAGATTGCGCGTGCGCGCATCGTTCGGCATCATAGGCAGAATAGCACCATTATTTTCAAAGATGGTGGGCTTTCTGAGGCTCACATTCTCAAACATGAGGGCCACCTCATATTCATGATTCGCCGCCGCTGCCAGGGATATTTCTGCAGTACGACCCATGAGCGCATTCGCGGCGGATGTTGACAAGCCAGTTGCGGAGGCCAAAGCGGAGCGCGGACCGGAGAGGGGGATTTCTGGAGAGCCACGGACGATGAGGGGATTCACTTGTTGGACGATTTCTGGAATGTCAATGTCCATGAAATGATTGAACGACTCAATCTGGTGCGATACAATCTGCCGCCCCTCGGCCTGTTTGAAGTAGAGGTCTAGGATGTGCCGGTAAGAGGGTAGTAGCATTTTAGAAGTGAAAGTAAATGGCTGTTGTTTGAAAACCGGGATTGAATTTTGCATGTCAATTTTGCTTCGCCTAGCGTATATGGGTAGTACCTGCCTAATTCAATAGTGTTGCAGGCTTTAGACGGATGATTCGCATGTTCACCTTTACAGGTGACTGTGTGAATCAATGTATTAGAGTACTAGGGGCAAAATTACCTGCGGCGGCTGTAGCGAACGCGGCGAGTGCTGCGGCGGCTCTTGCGACTGGCCTTGCGACTGCTGCGGCGGCTCTTGCGACGGCGACCACCGGTCATTCCGTTGGCGGATGCGTTCTTCACGCTGTTGTTGGCGGCGGAGGCATTGGCAGATCCAGAGTTGTTCATCTTTTATACATGGGCCTTAGATTTTTTAAAGGTGGCTATAGTAGCTAGGTAGAAGGAAAGTATGACCGACCCGAACATAAAACAGGTGCAAATTACTGGGGCGGCCGCAGAGGGCACAGAGCAATCGGGAGGAAACCGCGATTCCAGTCGCTCAAATCGTTCGCGCAAACGGAAGCTCCAGATAGGCGGCGAAGAGAACGGGAAGACATTGAAGGTCTCAAAAGAGGGTGGGGGCGGCATGAGCACTGGTACTGCAGTACAGATGAGTGCGTCGCATATTCCCGGAGCCCCTTCAGACATGAAAGGGGTTGTCGGGGCGAACTCCTCTTTGACTGAAAAGGGGGCGCCAGTTGCCACTGGGGGCTCGGCAGCTGCCGCTGCACAACAGACCCCTGTAAAGGTCGTCCTTGCTGCACCCAAAAAGAAGTCCAAAGTTGTCCTCGCCGCTGCAAAGGCCCCTGCCCCTAAACTGAATCTCGCGACAGGAGGCGCAGCCGCAACAAAAACTAGAAAGGCCCACTCCACTGCGCGCAAGATAAAATTCAATATGAAGTCCCTGAGCAAAAAAATAAATCGCGCTACCACGATTCGCAAGAAGGCTGCAGAGACGGGTATTGACCATGTCAAGAAGACGCTGCAGAAAGCCGGCATCCTGAAGGCCGATTCAAAGGCCCCAGAGCAGATTTTGAGGCAGATGTATGCCGACTTCATGACCCTCAAAAACAGGGCGCTCTAGGGGGGTCTAAGGTTTCCCCTATAAGGCTATAGTAAGAGACTCTAGCACCTGAGCCCCCAAAAAAATGTCAAAAAAAGAGGAAAGTATGTACGAACGCGCCATTCGCGAGTACAAACATTATGCCGCATCTTATGGTCAAAATGTTTGTATTTTTATATTGGTCGGCTCCTTTTACGAAATATATGACCTCGTGGACCCGAAAACTGGCGAAGGGTCCACATCCATGAAACGCGCAGTGGACATTCTCGGAATCGCCCTGAAAGTGAAGAAGGAGGACGGGCCACGCAAACAGGATGGACTCTTTGCAGGATTTCCAGAGTCGCAGTTACACAAATTCGCCGCTCTTCTCACGCGAGAGAACTGGACCGTTGTTGTTATAGACCAGGTGAAGAACACGGCAGGAAAGGTCCTGCAGAGAACTGTGGCGAGAATTCTGTCCCCAGCCACCCATATTGAGGCCGCAGGAAACACGGATAGCCTCTTCTTGGCAGGAGTATGGCTCCATCCAGGAGAGTGGTCGGAAACAGGGGCCACCAGTGCCCCCACCTTTGGCGCGGCGGCACTTGACCTCACCACAGGGAAACTCTATACGTATGAGGGTGCAACCGTTGGAAATAGGGAGTCCTGGAGTTCCGATGAACTCTTCCACTTCTTTCAAGTCCACACTCCAAAGGAGCTCGTCCTCTGGTGGGATGGGGCCGCCATGGAGGTTCCAGAGGAGACCTTTCTAAGGCGCGCATTTGGTCTCCCCTTTTCCCTTTTTCACCGGCGGGTCGCAGGGCCCGTTGGCAGCGACCTCGTGCGCGAAGACCTTTTTCGCAGATGTTTTCAGCCGAAATCCGTCCTGCCTATAAGAGAAGTGGTGGGTCTCACTGGGCGCCCTCTGACGGAAAAGGGGCTCGCTGCACTCCTTCTTTTTGTGGAAGAACACTTTCCTTCTGCCATGAATCTTCTGCATTCTCCAGAGGTGTGGAATCCGAAATCGTCTGTGTTTCTGGGAAATCATGCTCTCACGCAACTCAATATGGTAACGCCAAATGAGAACGATTCCGTGCTCGCGCTCTTTCTAAAGACCTACACGCAGATGGGTCGGCGGGGTATTAGACACCGTCTCTTGTACCCTGTGTGCGCAGAAGATGTTCTGGAAAGGCGGTATGATGAGGTGGAGTGGGCAGCTGCTAGCGACGACGCGGGCCCAACGGGGATTCTGCGACAAATCCAGGACCTGGCAAAACTTCACAGGAAAATCAGTACCGCCAGCGTGAATGCAGTGGATGTGCTCGGCCTAGACATGTCCTATAAGTCCGTATGGCGCCTGGCTGATAGCCTCGCGGGCACGCCTCTTGAGATGCCCCAGAAGGCATACGATGAGCTCATGCAGCTCTTTACAGCATTTCGGCGCGTCTTTAGTATTGAAAAGGCAAAAGAGGCGTCCGAGGACATGTTCTGTTTGACTGCGGAGGCTGGGCCAAAGTGTGCTACGATAGAGGATGAGTTGAAAGCAACACACACGGAAATCAGCAGCACCTATTCCTCTATAGTTGAGTGGCTGGGGGAGACAAAGGAGAATCTTCGTCTGGAGTTCAAGGATTCCAGCGTCATTCTTTGTGGAGGCAGGACACTCATGATGCGGGCTGAAAAGAAGTTGCAGAGCGCGATGGGGAAGGACGATTTTCCCGCGTTCTTTAAAGGAGTACAGGTACATGCGAAGAAGGTGTCTAACTCAATGGAGGTGCCTGTGCTCAATATGGCGTATGCGAAAATTCTGCGTTTGCGCGGAAATCTGGCGAACGCTGTGCGTGAAGAGTTGTTGCCTGTCTGTATGCAGATGGCGGAAGAGTATACGGGAATATGGGACGAACTGGAGGCCTGGGTATCAAATGTGGACTGTTCGTTTACCATTGCACGGGTGGCAAAAGAGAGGGGATTATGTCGTCCGTCTATTGCGGCCGCGGGGGCTGACGCCTCCTCTTTTTTGAATGCGGTGGGACTCCGTCATCCTCTTATAGAGGGACAGCAGACACGCACGGAATATGTGAAACACACTGTCAGCCTGGGTGAGTCGGCAGCAGAGACGGGGTGGCTGATTTACGGAATGAATGCGAGTGGAAAGTCCAGTCTCATGAAATCCGTTGGTATCGCTGTTCTTTTGGCACAGGCCGGCTGTTTTGTTCCTGCGGCCTCTTTCACCTTTCGGCCTTTTACGGCCCTTTTCACGCGCATTCTGAATACGGATAATCTCTGGGCAGGGCTCTCGTCCTTTGCAGTGGAAATGACAGAGTTGCGTGAGATTCTGGCGAAGGCGGATGGGAGGTCTCTTGTTCTGGGAGACGAGGTCTGCTCTGGAACGGAGTCGGTGTCCGCCACGGCCCTCGTCGGCGCCTCTCTTGAGTGGCTGGCGGGGCGCGGGGCAAAATACATGTTCGCCACGCATTTGCATAGTCTCCAGTCCTTGCCGCGTATAATGAGTCTTCCTGGTTTGAAAGTGTGGCATTTGCGGGTGCGATACGATGCTGCAGCAGACCGACTCATCTACGACAGAACGCTTCATCCTGGTGCTGGCTCCTCTTTGTATGGTCTGGAAGTGGCAAAGGCGATGGCGATACCGCATGCGATTCTGGAGGCTGCGCATACGATTCGCAAAGAGCTCACGGGTGTGGCAACGGAGGCCGATGCGCCGGCTTCGGAGTGGAATAGGGCGCTACAGAGGCGGGCCTGTGAGCTCTGTGGCTGCAATATTGTGCGTGACTTGGAGGTGCATCATATACAGCCGCGGGCGTCGGCATCGGCGGTCACTGGAAAGTTGGCGGATGGCTCCACGCACATGAACAATTTGCGGAATTTGATAGTGGTATGTCAAAAGTGCCACGATGCCCATCATGCAGGTGAGATTGAAATCGGTCCTTTAAAGATGACGTCGGATGGGCTACAGAGGGAGATTGTAAGGGGGTCAGCGGCTGGGGCCAAGAAGCCGGCGGCGGCGGCCGCCTACACGGAAGAGGAGATGGAGACCATTCAAGAGGCACTGAGAAAGTATAAACATCTTCCGCCAAGTCGTGTTGCATTTGACTTAGAGGCAGACGCTGGAATTAAGATTACCGTTCAGAAACTGAGGGCGATTCGGGCATCTATGCAGTAGGGGCCGGTGTAGCGGAGGGCATGACACCAGCGGGCATTGCGATGTAGGTCATGGGGCCAGCGGGACCAGTGTCGCCTTTGGCTCCAGTAGGGCCTTCAGGGCCGGCGGGGCCGGCGGGGCCGGCGGGGCCGGCGGGGCCAGGAGGACCCGGAGGACCTGCCACACCCACTGTATTTCCTCCGACACCACCGGCCTTGAGAGCACTAATCTCCTTTTTCAGATTCTCCACCTCGGTTTTCAGGGCCCGTATCTCGCGCCCAAGAGGGTTCCCGCCCTGATAGTTCAGTCCACTGAGGTTCAGAATAGAAGTCATTTCTGTAGCTGTTGAGGGTATTTCCGGGACTTGCTTGAACGCGCGCCGACCGGCTGGCCCGCATAAAATTGTACCGCCTTGTTTCCAACAGCCTGTTAGCAAGAAAAGAATGATAATCCCAGTCCGTTGTTTTGAGTGCGGGAAGACGATTGCCGACAAATGGCGGTGGTATCAGCGCCAGCTGAAAAAGGTGAAGGGTGAGAAGGCTGCAGAGAGAGTCTACTTTGATGGTGGCAAGGTTACAGCCACGCCTGAAAAGGTAGTGCTAGATGAGCTCCGCCTGAACCACTGCTGTCGCACGCATTTCCTAACACAGGTGGATTTGATTGATAAGATTTAGAATCTTTATAACATCAAAAAGATAGAGAGGGACCACCGCCCACACAAGATGGAATTTTACTTACCATCATTTTTTCTCGTCGCTTTCGCCATAATAGTGATTTTTCTAGTGATTCCGCGGTCCACGCCGCTTATCTTGGCAGTGATTGCGGGAATTGCTCTTGTCGCCGCTGTATATAATCACCAGGTCCTCTTCAGTCTGGAGTGGCAGCGCATGGCATCAACTAGTCAGTTGGTAAAATACGGGCCTATTATACTCGTGGGCGCCGTGGTGGTCTTTGCCATTGGCTTCATTTTGATGAGTTGGAAGTCTGGAAAGCTGAAGATGCCGTCCATCACGATGTCTATTCCGCCACCGAATACGGCGACAAATGTTGTGACGGAAGCAGTGGGCAATGGTCTGGCTGCCACTGGTGCTGCAAATGTGAACAAGGGCTACAGCATCTCGCCCTCTTTAGAGCAGAATGTTACGAGTGGAAATATCAGAAGCGCTCTAGAGTCACGCTATGCTAGGGCAGTTTAAAACGCATATAAAAACAGGATAGGCGATGATGATGGCCAAGAACCAGACAAGAAAGCGTAAAGTGGTCGCGATGACCATTCCAGAGCTGAAGCGCTCCTTTGACGCGGTGGAAGAGAAGGTGGCGGAGATTTTGAAGAGTGGGGGGACACCCGCGCAGCGGGTAAAGAAGTTTCAGGTGGAATGGAGAAAGATATTCGGTCGTCCGGTGGATGCAAAGGCGGCGGAGGCCTATCTGCAGGTGAAGTCGCGCAAGGGGGCGAAGGCCTTCAAGAAAACGAGAAAGGCAGGGCGGCATCAAAAGGGGGGTGCCGCAGGGACTCTCGCGGGCGCCCCTCTTGACTATCAGACACGCCCCGGCATAGATGGTGTTCATGGCTCTTTCCCGCAATATGTCTCGCAGGGCATGAGCTTCTATAACACTATCAACCAAGAGGGGATGTTTAAGGACTGTGGTACGCAGGATATCACGCCAAAGGTCCCAGTGGACCTCGGCTCCAATAAGGTCGGCGGGGGTATGTTGACATCCACGTCACCGTCCACTTTTCTCCAGGACCTCCAGGACAACTGGCTAGGAAAGACACTTGGACAATCGCCAGCCGCAGACCAGACACAGCTCAAATACATGTAAATTGGGGCCCCCAAAGACACCAACACAACGATTGCATCACTCCGTGTAAGACCAAAATCGGCACACGCAGTGATTTAATCTAAAGGTCACAATCGTCTCACTAAAGTAGATATGGACATAGGAATCAGCGGACAAGAAGCAAGAAACCTCGCAGAAAAGCTATTGAAAACATATTTTCAGACGCAGGACTACCCGTTTACGCGTCACCATATTGAGAGCTATGACCAATTCCTATCGGAAGATTTGCCGGCCACCATCCGGTCCAGGAATCCTATCATCATTCTTCAGGACCAGATAGGAGACACTCGCACTTATAGCTATCGTGCAGAAATCTATGTCGGTGGCTACGATGGAAACAAGATTTTCATTAGAACGCCCGCAGTAAGCCTGAAGGATTCTGAAGAGGTGCGTCTGCTGTATCCGAATGAGGCGCGTCTTCGGAACTTGACATATTCTGCTACAGTGGAGGCGAACATTGTAATCAAAGTGATTTTTTCAGATAAGAATCTGGGAGAGATCGTTCTGGACCCTCTGGCTGACCCTCAGAATTATGGCTACTTGGCCAATTTTCCCCTTTTCAGAATTCCTATTATGCTCCACAGCAGATATTGTCTGCTGAATGGAAAGCCACAGCAGTTCTTGAAAGAGGTTGGTGAATGCCAATACGATAGCGGGGGCTATTTCGTTGTGGCCGGAGCGGAAAAGGTGTTGATTACGCACCAGGAACAGGCGTTCAATACACTGTATATAACCCCACAGAAAAGGCCTGATGTTTCCGTCTATTCATCTATTTTGTGCTTGAATCCGAAGACGCGCCAGGTGAAGCGCGTGAGTTTCTCCTTACTGCGGAGGGCCAATACTCTACAGGTGAGTGTTCCCTATGTGCGCAAACCTCTGCCTGTTTTTGTTCTCTTCAGGGCCTTCGGTATTCAGACCGACGAGGACATTCTGCGCCTCATTTTTCCAGACCGTGAATCTGCAGAGGCGAAGTTGCTGGAGCCCATGTTACACGAGTCCATTCTGGAGGCATTTCCCTTCTATGACAAGTACACTGCAGTACAGTATATCAAAGTGCTGACAAAAGGCTTCTCCGTGGCACATGTATTGGATGTGCTGTATAATATGGTCTTTATTCATGTGGAGAACCGGCCAAAGGCCCGTGCGACTTTCCTGGCCGAGTGTGTGCGCCGCATTTTACGCGTGGCGGCAAAGATAGACACACCCACGGACCGTGACGATACGCGAAACCAGCGCTGTCTCTCATCAGGTGTTCTCTGCAGAATGATGTTCCAGGACATCTATGCAAAATGGGTGAAACTTACTATCAGCAACTTAGATCAGGAATACAAATATAACAAGAACTCGGGCGCTTATCAAGGTGTGAACTTTTTGAAGCTCTTTCTTCAGGGTACGCTGAATAAGATGTTTAATGCTGGAATGATGACGGAGGGAATCATGCGGGCCTTTAGAGGAAAGTGGAGCAGCAGTTCTGGAAACGCGGTTGGTGAAGAGAAGAGTGGAGTGATACAGGCGCTCTCGCGCCTTTCCTATTTGGATTTTATGTCTCACTGCCGGCGTGTTGTACTGGACTTTGACACTGGTGATAAGATGCCGTCTCCGCGCCGACTCCACACGAGCCAGTATGGCTATTTCTGTACGAGCGAGACGCCTGGTGGTGCGAGTATCGGTATCACGAAAAATCTCAGTATCTTGACGAGCATCTCTACTGCAACGGACCCAGCGCCCTTTATAGAGTGGCTTTATAAGCGCGCGGGTGTCGTTCCATGTGAAGAAGCCATACCTGCCAGGGTCACCGTTTCAGTCCCTGTGTTCGTGAATGGCGGTATTGTTGGCTACACTTTAAAGCCAAGAGAGTTGCGTGATGCACTGAAGGTGTTGAAGTGGACTGGAGGACTTCCTGCATCTTGCAGTGTAGGTTTCAGTATTCGTGAGAGGCGCGTCTTCATATATATGGACGAGGGTCGCCCTATTCGGCCTCTCATTCATCTGGGAAAGGGGGGTACCGTTCCAACAGAGGCCCTTCTTCGTGCAGATAACTGGAGAGACCTCGTTCTGGGTGTTCATCCTTTGGCAAAGACACGTGGAATTTACACGGCGGGCTTCATTGATCTGTTGGCATCCGAGAGCCAGCCGACTTTAGAGGAGTATGTTGCCAAACTTTCCCCCGATGCAGGTGTTATAGAGTATGTGGACCCGTACGAAATGAATGAGGCGTATATTGCGAACTTTCCAGAGCACATTAAGCCAGAGACGAGTCACATGGAG
>Ga0068872_10004205_pt1 | contig 10944 bp, 10 predicted proteins | sample NOAtaG_7_FD_66441 | JGI IMG/M metagenome (GOLD analysis project Ga0068872, IMG submission 66441) | Freshwater lake microbial communities from Lake Erie, under a cyanobacterial bloom - NOAA_Erie_Diel1S_2200h metaG | ecosystem: Environmental > Aquatic > Freshwater > Lake | place: USA: Ohio, Lake...
ATTACAAGTGTTGATGATGCAATGGTTGGTATTCAAGGTGCTGTTAATGTTGAAAACTTCAGAATACAAGCTGGCAAGCTATTGCCCACAGAAGGCACTACTAAAATCTCAAACAACAATGTTGGGGCATCCACATCTATCTTAGGTCTCACTTATGTAAGAGGATTTAGTGACCAAAATGTATTTCAAGAAAAGTTTTTTGTTATGTCTATTGGCACAACAAATACATCTTTCAAAGCTACGATGTTTGACGCGGCTGGCTCAAGCCCATCTTTCAGCACAACTAACATTGGCTTTAGCACCACCCCCACACCATCTTTAAATGAATGGATGACTGTTCTGTATGATAATAAAATCATCACAACAAATGCAACAGATATTTATCAAATGGATGTGGGCGGAACCACTCTATATAAAGCTGGTGGATTTGACCCTATCGTTGGCTTCCCTAATTCTTCGCCTACAGCTACATATATTTCTACATCTGTAATCACAGCAGGATGGGCTGGCTTTACTACCACTGTACCAAGCATTGCAATTCTATCACCTACCTTAGATAAAATCTCATATAAAACTGGGGTTGCCACAGAGAACTTGCTCAAAGATACCACAATTCCATTCTCTGACAGTAGCACAGATGCTGGTCCATCGGCTTATTATCTAAAGAGTGACAGAAATATTATTAGATTTGCACACCCATACTATGGCGGTATTACTGCACAGCTTAGCCAAAGCAAGGGTCCATTTAAAATCACACTTTATGCTGATGACATGACCTCACCATCAAGGCAAAACTTTGCTAACCTTCAGTTCCGCGATAGAATATACTTTAGATTTTATGTTGCTGATAGTTATTCAACCAACTGGAATGATAACACAGCAAAAACAACTTTTGATAATTCACAATTCAAAGTAAAGTTCTTTGATAGAAATAATAAGCAAATAGAAGCAAATGTGAATGCTCAATCTATCACAGCTGTAGGCTACGATGAATATGTTGTTTGTGCGTTCTGGGATAATAAAGATAGATTTAGCACTTCAGTGTTTGATTACACTCAGGTTTATAAAGTAGAAATTACAGGATATGTAAGTTTTGCTTGGGTATCTACTCTTGGAAATACCACACCAGTGAGCAAGCATAGAAACTTGCCATCGTTCTTTGATTTCAAACCTTGCACGATTGGCGGTGTTAATCTTTCGCTCCAACCACCAGATAGAAACAATCAAAACTATATCAATTTTGGTACAGTGAGATATACACCAAGCTCAGGTGAGGTAAGCGAAGTACATAACCTGTCTACACTCACATCAAATGATTTGATAAATGGCACGTTCCTTGATAATAAATATAATTCATTGCCTAAAACTGGCTCGTGGTTATCAGTGGTATTTCCAACATCTGGCACATCAACCACAGAAAGCTGGTTAGTGGTCAATGATAATCAATCTCCTAGTAGCTGGAGAAAGGTGGGCTTTGCTACAAATCCAGGTACAAATGTTTCAGGTGTGGGTACAGCTACCTACTACTATAATGTTAATGATTTACTAAGCAAACCAACAGTAGTTCCAAATCGCACGTATATTCAAAATGCCACTTGTGTAACCACATTTAATGGCTGGGTGGTTTATGGCATTAACGCAGGAATTAATAATGTTCGCCACTCTAGAATTGGTGACCCATTAATTCTCAAGAGTGCAAATGATAGAGAAGGAACAAAATCTAATGGTGCTGATTTTACATTAAGCGAAAGTTATTCTGACGTTCCAATTGCGATGGCTGGTATCCTAGATACTTTAGTAATCTGGGGGCAAGAAGGTGTGTACGCTCAATCTGGTCCATATCCAACAGCAATGACATCTATCAAAAAGATACCAAATCTTCCAGGTATTGCTGGCAAGTTTGCTTTCTGTAAGTATGTTGACCCTCAACTTGGCAATGGTGTAATCTATGTATCACGAACAGCAGATAGAGCATTCTTTTTGTACGTTGATGCATCATCACTTAACGTGCAATACAAGAACGTTGAACTTACTGAAAGTATTCGCGGAACATTCAAGACCTATCTCACACAAACTCTCACTGATATAAGTAAGATTAAAGTAGCCTATCGGCAAGATATTGACGAGATTATGATTGCCAATGGTCGAGAAGCTTGGATTTGGGCACAGCCTGATATTATTACAGGTAGACGACCAATCACAAAAAGAACTCTAGCTGATGCGGCAATGAGATTTAACTTCCTCTCATTCCCAATCAATGCATCTGGCACATGTCTTCCTATCATTGCTTCCAGTGGAATTGGTACTACACAATGCCTGATGAAGTTTGACCCCGCAAATTACCGCGACCACCTTACAACAATCAATAATACGTATCAAACTGGTAAGTTGTTCTCTACAAACTCAAGCCGAGTACTTGATGTTTGGGTAGATAAGATTAATACATCTTGCACAGTGGGCGTAGCAGTGACAAGCGATAGACAAGCTGATTACAAAACTATTCCATTTAATCTGAACACTTGCCACATAAACTTTAAAACACAAGGATACCAACATCAAATAGGATTATCGCAAACTAATTCAGCACTCACAGGGCTAAACAACTTCTGGCTGATAGTAAGCAGCAATCTTGCAGAACAACCAAACACAAGAAACATTTAAGGAGAAATAGAAATGCCGATACCACCAATTCCGCCTGTTCCAGTAGATGAGAACGTGCCAGTAAATTATCCATCAGATGCTGTTCAACCTGGAGCATCACAAATTGTGGTGGATGACACTCAGGTGCTCATCACTCCACCATTCACTCAAAATCCAGAAGTGGCTTTGTTTCAAGAACAATTAATTTTTGAAATACAAAATCAAAAAATACAGATTGCACAGTTGCAAGCTGACAATACTTATTTGCGTGGTCAATTAAATGAGATGGCAAATAAACAACCTGAGTTTCAAGAAACAATCTTGGAGGGATTATACTTTAAATGAACATTCCATTCACAATCGCATTCAGCACTAATTCGACAGTCCCTGTATATTTCATAGAAAATGTGAGCAAAACAACTATGGTACGAAACATAGTTGTGCACAATACTGCTGGTGGCAATCAATCGGTTCACCTAACGTACAAAGCTGGCTATGCTGATACGATTGGTATAGGCACAGTGCTTGATTTCTATGTTGCAACACTTGCAGCCAAGGGCTCTATTATTTTTAATGACATGATAATTTGTAATCCAGGAGACAGTGTTGGTGTGTACTGTGATGGTAATAACATAAACGTTCTGGCTAATTGTGTGGTGTTATAATGACAGTAGAAAAAATTGCGACAGCTCCCACTTCTTATCATTTTAGAATTGATGATGAGATTGAATTATTCCTTACAGAAATTGAACCAGAAGAATGGTTATGCCATGATTTAAAGAGCTATGCTGAGGATAGTTTCTTGCTTTATGCTTTCTTGAAGGAAAGTGTGCGGTGGTTTGATAATAATCTAGTAGGGCATATTAGTGCTGATATTACAGATAGTAGATTTCTAAGGCTATTCAATTCAATGGGATTTGGAATAACCAAGATTTACGTTAGGAGACCAAAACAAAATGAAGAAAAAAGCTCATAGAGGATTTGAAGCTGTAGCTAAATCCATTGCGAAGAAACAAGGTATTCCAATGGAAGGAGCAAGAGCAATTGTCGCATCGGGTGCTAGAAAATCTAGTGCCGCCGCTCGTAAAGCTAACCCACGCTTGAATAGAGTAAGTGGTATGCCACCAATGAACAAAGCACCTAAGAGGAAAACAAAATGAATAGAGCAAAATTATCATCAGGTAACTGGGCAGTATGTATTGACGGAGAAAATCCAGTGGAATTAATTTTTGATTGTCCGCTAGCACAAGTAACTATTAATTGGTCTGACCCCACTAAGATTGTAGTAGATGTGAATAACATCGAAAACGTAGAAGTGGAGGCTACAAAAGCACACTAATGAAAAAGAAACCAGGATTATATGCAAATATAAATGCTAAGAAAAAACGAATTGCCGCTGGTTCAGGAGAAAAAATGCGAAAGCCAGGTTCTAAAGGTGCACCATCAGCAATGGATTTTATTCAATCAGCAAAGACCGCAAAGAAAAGAAAATGAAAAAGAACGTTAATTTAAGTGTTGGGCGAGGTGAGAAACTTCCAGTAAGTAAAGGGGCAGGGCTGACCAAGAAAGGCAGGGATAAACTGAACCGAGCCACAGGAAGTAATTTGCAAGCCCCAGCACCTAATCCACGAACTAAAGCAGATGCCGCTCGAAAGAAAAGCTTCTGTGCTCGTTCAGCTGGATGGACAGGTCCTAGAGGAAAAGCCGCTCGAAAGAGATGGGCTTGCTAGGTATAATACTAAGTAATGGAGAATAAATAAATATGATGGACATGATGATGATGAATAAAGACCCTAAAATGATGGCTCAAATGTTTCTTGAGAAAGTGGGCATGATGGATTTGGCTAAACTTGAACCAGCTAAGGCAGATGAATTAAAAAAGATTGTGTCCGAAGTTAAGGCAAATATGGATAAACCAGAAATGATTATGCCATTGATTGCTAAAGGAAAAGCTTTGATGATGCCTTCTGTTGAAGTAAGTATTGAGGTGGAAAAAGAAGAAGAAGAAATGCCTGAGAAGGAAGATGCTTCTGAAGAAATGCCAAAGAAAGACTACTCAGCAATGGATGCAATTAATGAAATCAAAGCATTGCTTGCTAAGGTGAAGGAGGAAGATTAATGGGAGCAGCAGCGTTACCTTGGATTGCAGGGGCATCTTTCGTTAAAGGTGTGGTAGACCAAGAAAAAGCTAGAAAAGAAATGCGGTCGGCTGAAGCTGCTGGTCAAACTCTTACAGATAGACAAAAGCAATTGTTCGATAAGATGATGGCTGAAGCAGACCGTGGACTTGGAATGCTTGACTATGAAAAACAGCTTGGAGAAAGACGAAACATTGTTCAGAGACAAGCATCACAAGGACTTGAAAATCTTGGTGTAGCCCTAAGGCGACAAGGTTACAGACCAGACGATACGCCAGCCAATCTAGCTTATCAAGCCGCGACAAGAGAATACCTTCAAACACTGGCTGACCAGGAACAACAATTAAAAGCTCAGAATGTTCAACAAAGAATGGGCGTATTGGGCATGGTAAATCCAGGTATTCTTGGACCTTCGATTGCACAAGCCGCAAATGCTGAAAACATTGCGAGACAAAACTATAATGCTATTAATCCTTTTGCTGGTGTTCTCAATCTGGTTCCTTATTTTCCTGGTATGGGTGATGATGCTGGTGCTACTGGTGGAACTGCTGGTGGCGGGGGCGGAACTGGCGGACAAAGTAGTGGAAAAGGAAGCAGAGTAATGGGACCATTTTAACATGAAGAAAATAATCACTGGTTTACAGAATACGATGATAAATAATGCTTTGAATACTTCACAGGCAAAAAATAAAACTGTGCCTCCACCTCCTGCTAAGCCAGGTGTGCCTATGTATACTGGTAAACCTGTTGGACCATACTCACCTATTAATGCCAATATAGGACAACTAGGTGCAGAACAGGCTAAACAAATGGTTGCAAGTGTAGTTCCACCTCCACCTATCGCTCCTGCGGCAGATACATCAATGGTAAAAAGTTTTGGTGGTGGAGCTGAAAATCTTATGATGCAACAGTCTGTTAGCGATACCTTAACTCCAGAAATGATTGCTCAAATAATGGGTGTTGCAAGCGGTGGTGCAAGAGTGGGGCTTACAGCTGGATTTGACATTCTGCCACCTAAACCTGATGAAACTGAACAAGACTATCTTGACAAAGCATTGGGTGCGGCTGAAGATAGGTACAAAACTTTTTCAGATGATGTTAAGACAGCACAAGATGCAAAAGCTGCTGTGGATAAGAAAATTGTTGATGTACTCAAATCCACTGATACTACAGTGTTACAACAAAGCATTGCTGACTTAGTTAATCAAACTAAAGAAATTAGCCAAAAGGTAACCACAGCTAGAGATTTCTTCGTGGAAAAAGACCCTAAATCAGGCAAAGAAAGATTTACAAATCGCGGAGCTGCTGTTGTTGCATTACAGATTTTGTCTCAGTTTTTTGGTAATCCAGTTCAGCAAACACAGCTATCAGGTCTTGTTACAGGTCTTGGCTCGCGGTATGCTGATGAGCAAAACAAACTTAACGAGGCAAACTTCAAAGCACAACTTGATGCTTACAATAGAAAGCTTCAAGGCTATCAAGCTCAGATTGGAGTGAAGCAAGCAGAGGCTAGACAGAAACTTGGTATTCTTCAATTCGAAAGTGAAGCAGAGAAAGAAAAACTTTCCACTGCAAAAGGATTGCAAAAAGCACAACTTGATGCTGTTAATAATTTAACAGAGAAAGTAAGCTTGGAAAAAGTTAAGGCTGGCAGTGCTGAAGAAAAGGCTCTAGTTGCTCGTGCTTATAAATGGCTTGAAAGTGGTGACCCAGTATTTGAAGCTGCGGCTAGAAGAGTACTTCAAACAAGAGGATATCCTGTTGACATCATGCCAGAAGCTGGTAAGTCACTTACTCAAAAAGAAAGAGAAGCTAAACTTAATTATCAATTAGCTGCCGAAGCTGAAATGAAAGATAGAACAGCAAGAGAACGAGCTAAACTTCAACTTCAAGAAAGAGGTGTGGTTGTTGATGAGAGAAAAATTGATGAGCAGATTAGACATAATAAACAAACTGAAAGCATCAGTTATTCACTTGGCTCTCAAAGAGCTGCTGGAGGCGGTGGCAATAAACTTTCATGGATGGATAAATTCGAGTTTAGTAACTGGTACAGAGATAGTGGAAAGCAAGTGAGTGAGTTTGATAAGACACTTTCTACTGATGCAGTAACTCGCGATAATGCATTCAGAGGACTTAAAAGAATAGCTACTATTAAAAATGGGCGTTGGGTTTATGACCCAGCAAAAGACCCTGAAAGAAGTTTTAGTCAAGCTGATGTGAATAATAGACATGAGAAGTTTATTACATCAAATAGAAAAGTTAATGCTAACTTTGATGAAAGAAATAAACTTGCCGATACTATGAAGTCAGCTGCTGATGAAGTAGGAATTAAACGAATAATTCCTGTACCTAAAGTTCAAAGATTAAACGACATAGGAGAAGTAATTAAATAATGTTGATGTCATCTGCTGGAGCTAAGCTTGGTCTTACAGGAATTACACCACCTACTCAGCAAAAACCTGCTGGCAAAAATCCTGCTTATGAAGAGGGTGTGAAGAAGATTGCTAAGGAACGTGTAGATACTGTCAAGTATCTAAGAGAAACCGAGGCAAGAATAAGAACCGTGCGAGATGTACTTAAAGAAGTGGGTACTGAAAGTGATTTTGGTAAGCAACAAAAAACTCAGTTAGACCAACTACTTAATGACCAGCAAACATACAATAAGAAAATAAAGTTTCTTGATAGCAGGCTTAAAGACCCGAAGCTAGTTTCTACTTACGTTGAAACTAAACAGCCTATACCTCAAGAGTTAAAGCCTAGCGTTAGTCAAGAAGTATTGTTGGGTGAGAAAGAATGGCAGAAAGCTCTGGTAAAAGGGCAAAATAAATACAACAAGATGGCAAATGATGCTCTTGATGCTGTGGGTTTTAAATATGTTCCTGAGGGAATAGTTAAGGACATTACTAAAGGTGTGCTTAATCCTTTATCCTATACTCAAACTGTCGCGGATGTATTTGGCAACCCTACTAAGTTCATGGATGACACTTTCTATACAATGGCAAATCCAAATGCAAGTGCAGAAGAGCGAGCACTTGGTGGACTTAACTTTGTTTTGTTTGTTGCATCTGTTGTTCCAGGAGCTGCGGCTCTCAAGCGAGGTGGTGTTAAGCAATTACTTGATGAAGCTGTTGAGAAAGCTGTGGCTGCTGGTGTAAAGGTAGAGAGTGCAGTTAATAAAGTAAAGAAAGCTCTTGACCCTGCTACATATAAAAATATCTTAGCTAAAGCAAAAGAACTTGGTCAAACTTTTGTTACTGCAGGCACAAAGAAATTACTTGATACTAAAGAAACCGCGAAAGACATTGTTACAGGTAAATCTAAAATTAAAGTAAAACAACCATCTGGAGTATTTAGTGGTATACCATTGCCTTCAATAAGTATTCAAAAAAATCTTGATAATACATTAAATCAAACAGCAGAAGACATTGCACAAAAAATGTTTGAAAAAACAAATAAAACTGCAATGAGCACAAGTGATATTATTAGTGCAACTTCTGAATTTTTTAAAGGCACAAGGCAATTATCAAGAGTTCTAATTGAAGAAAATAAATTAACTTCATTAAATGATTTACTTAAAACAACAAGAATTAAACTTGAAAAAATTAAAGAAGATTATAAAAAAACTGATGCATTCTTACGTAACCCTACACAACAAAATGTAACAAATTATTTAAGCAACAGTTCTGTTTATCAAACAGGTAAAAAGGAAAGAGAAAGGATTAAAACTGAAATTAATTCAACTCTGAGGGCTATTCAAGATGAACAAGCAAAAATAACTAAATTAAATGATTTAGAAAAAGATGTTAAAGAAATAATAATGTCACAAGCAGAACCATTTTTATCAAAACGAACATCTCAAAGACAAAGACAAGGCGGTTTTATTGACTTAAGTGGTTTATTCAAGTTTACTAATGATGAGAAAAAAGCTCTTGATAATTTAATTGGTCAAAATGCAGATAATGTAATCATACCAGCAATTAAAACACCTGGTCTTAAAATTATTGATGGTATAGATTGGGTCAAAACTAAAGTAGTAAACAGAGTGGCTACTATATCTTCTTTCGGAACCAAAGAAGATGTTGTTAATTCATTGCTTGATGATGTTTATAAAATGATTAAACCTGGTGGAAAGAAAGTGGGTGTAGACCCGCTTGACCCAACAAACTTTACCACGCTTTTGAATAAAGCTAGAAAAGAAAACCTAGATATCACTGATGCTCAACTTAAACAGATTGTGTCTGATTTCAAGAGTAAAGTAGATGCCGATGAAATCATTCCTAAAGGTGGAACATTCTTATTTTTTCCTAAAGCATTACAAGATAAGATTGCAAATGAACTCAAGAATATGCCCACTGGAAAGACAGAAGGTTGGGCTAGGAAATTATTTGGCTCAGGTCTTGCCCCAGAAAAAAGATTTGTTGAAAGAAATCTACCTTCCGCATTGCCTACTATTAATTTAAGAAGTGAAAACCTAAGAGATTTCTATACAGCATTAGGCGACAAAGTAAAGATACTTGAGCCAGTATTTAATAAGTTCAAAAGCGGTGCTAATCAACAAGAACTTCAACCTATAATTGATATAATTAGAAATCCATTTAGAAGTGCAGGCGGAGCAATGGGTGAAATCCAAATTGGTAGTCTTCTTGGAAATCTTGATACAATTATCCAGAAACAAGGTACATCATCGGATGCCAAAGTAATTGCTCAAGCTATGTATGATAGTATTTCTGATTTGCTAGGTAAAGGTATTATCAAGCGTAATGAAACCTTATCTGATTTTATTGTTAGAACCTCAAGTGCCACAGGTGATAAAGTATTCTCGATGGCAAATTATAAGAAGATTGCTGAGAAAGAAGGTAGGCAAGCTTTAATAGACCAGCTTGACCCACTTGCAATTACATATCATTTGACTAATGTAGCTCAACAACAAGCTAAAGTTAAAGAAGCTGTACTCACAAGAAATGTATTGAATGATTTTATTCAAAAAACAATTGATGAGTTTGGAGATACAGAGCAAGGTAAAAAGCTAGCTGGACGACAGCTTATTAATTTATTTGAGAATGTTAATACTCAGCTGAAGCAATCTTTGCCTGGTTTAGATGCAGAGAGTAATAAAGTGTTGCCACCATTCATGAATACTTTTCTTTCAAAGTCAAGTCAACTTGCTGGTAAATCCATGATTGCTGGTAACGTGAGTACTATGCTTTCACAGCTTAGCCCGATAGTATGGAACCTAGCTGAGCAAGGTATTATGCCAACTCTTTCTGGAATTGGTAGACAGTTATTTAAGGGAGGTGTTCCTTTAGACAAAAGCACTTTCTTAACTAATAGATTTAAGCAAGATACTGGTAAGAGTTTATATAATGTAGTTAAATCAAGATATATACAGAATGATAAAGGTGCTATTGGTAAAGCCTATAACATAGCTAAATCTATTTGGAGTGAAGGTGTAGTTGATGCTGTCACTAGGAATACGGTAGAAGCTATGGATAAATTGATGTCTAACATTACATTTACCACGGCTTATCAGAAGGCTAAAAATAGTGGGGCAACAGAAGAGCAAGCGATACGCATTGCTGACAGTATCACTGAAAAGATTATTTCTGGACGAGCACCTGGTGATTTACCACCTGTGTTTAGTAATGATTTATTTAAGAGTGTATTGCAGTATCAGCTTGAAGTTATGAACCAAGCAAATCTCGCACGGGATTTGTGGAAGGGTGCAGATGGAAAAGCTAAACTATTGAAAGGGATAAAAGGTACTGTAACTTATCTTGCTGGTGCTTATCTAATTAACAATCAGATTGAGCGAGTGAACAATAGACGCCCAGTATTTGACCCGATTGGATTAGTGGAAGATGCTTACAAAGGTAAAGGATTAAAAACTGAAACAATGATTGGAAAGGGCAAGCAAGTGGATGTGCCTTTACCTCCTGCACTCGGAAGAGTGCCAAGCAAATCTTACTTTAAAGATTTTACTAGCGTAGCACAAGAAATTGCTAAGAACATTACTGGTATCTCTAACATTGACTTGTCTAGTTTACCATCTGTAAGAACCGTAAGAGATGTTCCAGAGTTTATTAAAATTGCTAATGACCCTGAAAGAGCAAATAAAAATGCTGCTCTTGCTGAAGTGGGTGGAAGATTGTTGGCATCATTTGTTAAA
>Ga0068872_10004207_pt1 | contig 10941 bp, 10 predicted proteins | sample NOAtaG_7_FD_66441 | JGI IMG/M metagenome (GOLD analysis project Ga0068872, IMG submission 66441) | Freshwater lake microbial communities from Lake Erie, under a cyanobacterial bloom - NOAA_Erie_Diel1S_2200h metaG | ecosystem: Environmental > Aquatic > Freshwater > Lake | place: USA: Ohio, Lake...
TGCACGCACCCGATTGACGTTGTGGCCCGCCAGTACGGGCTGGACCGGGAGCAGTTGCAGGGGCATCTGGACGGTGCCAAGCCGTCGGAAACGGGTACGGACGTGTTCACCGACGAGGAGGCCCAGTACAAGGGCCGCCGGGCTGGCAAGTCCAACGAACTGGTCACGTACTGGAAGATTTGGAGCAAGACCGGTCTGGGCGACCGACTGAAGGACACGCCAAAGGAGTTGGTTGGGTCGTTCGATGCGGTGGGCGACAACTGCTACATCGTCGTCTGCGAGGGCATCCCGTACCCGCTGAACATGCCGCCGTCGCTCTTGGAGGAGCCGGTGGACGAGGAGGCCGGTGTGCCGCCGACCATGTTCCGGGCTGTCCAGTGGCCGATCCCGTTCTGGGCCGAAGCCAACGGCTGGCCGTTCGTGGCACTCGACTTCCACCGCAAGCCGGGATACCTGTGGCCGATCAGCCACATCAAGCCGGGCATCGGGGAACTCCGGTTCCTGAACTTTGCCATGTCGTTCATCGCCCAGCGTGTGGCCACCAGTTGCGAGACGCTGCTGGGAGTGAGCAAGGCGGCGGACCAAGACATCAAGGATCAAATCCTGTCGCAGTCCGAGCGTGGGTTCAAGGTTGTGGAGATTTCCGAGACGCTTGGCCGCAGCGTTGGCGACCTCATCTCCGTCTTCCAGTTGCCGGAGGTGTCGCCGGAATTGTGGAAGGTCGTGCAGGCTGTGGCGGAGCAGTTCGACAAAAGAGTCGGCCTCACCGAACTGGCCTACGCCATGACCTCCAGCCAGATACGCAGTGCCACAGAGGCCAGCGTGAAGGCGGAGCAACTGAGCGTGCGCCCGGACGACATGGCGAACCGGTTGGAAGACGCGATGAGCCTGCTGGCCCGCCGTGAAGCGATGGCGGCCCGCTGGCTGCTGCGTCCGGAGGACGTGGAGTCTGTGGTGGGTCCGCTGGGTGCGGCGGCGTGGGCCCAGCACGTGTCCAGCATGGAGCCATCGACGGTGGCCCGTGAGTTTGAGTATCGGATCGAGGCCGGGTCGGCCCGGAAGCCCAACAAGGCGACCCGCGTCGAGCAGATGCAGGCGGCCCTCCAGACGCTTGGCCCGATCCTTCAGGGGCTCGTCCCGATGGGCGTGGTGGACCCGCTGAACGCCCTCATTACCGACTGGGCGGAGAGCCTCGACATCGACGCCAAGCCGTATCTCCTGCCTCCTCCACCGCCCCCTCCCCAGCCGGCCGGTCCTCCTCCGGGTCCGCCTGCTGGCCCGGAGGGGGCTGGTGGTGGTGGTCAGGAGCCGCCCCCCGAGATGCCGCCATCTCAGCCTGAAGGGCCGCCGCCGCAGGTGCCGCCCGAGATGCAGCCGTAGAAGGACACAAAGAAGTAGTGCCATGAGCAAAATCAGCCTTCCCCCCGAGATTGCCACTGCGTCAGAGGACGTGCGGGCCCACTACGTCCGCATGGTCGAGGCTGGGCAGACTGAGCAGTTTGCGGCCATGTGTGCCCTTCAGCAGCCGCCCGGCACGCGGGGGACCGACCGGGCGTTTATGGAGGGCCGGCTGGCCGGCGAGTGGCTCAACCGCATCCCCAAGAAGCAGGCGGCGTGGCTGATCCAGCAGGCCCGTGCGGCCGGGATCAACACGTCCGGCAAGTTCTACATGGGCGGCATCGCGGACAAGCGTGGGCATCTGGACCCGGAGGCGTGGGTGGACAGTGCCGGCGACGTGTTGCGGGTGGCCAAAAAGCGGGACTTGGAGGTGCATGGCATCGTGGACTACGTGCCTCCGCAGAAGGGCCCGCCGAAGGAAGTGGACATCAACCCCCGCATCCTGCGTGAGCATGTGCGTGAGGAGATGCGGCGGAACCCCAAACTGAAGCGTGGCGAGGCGGTGGAGAAGGTGAAGGACCGGATCGTGCCCCACTGGAAAAGGAAGAAGAAGTAATGCCCAACAAGATCGAGCGGCTCAATTCGGTCGCCGGCCCGTTCACGGCCACTAACTCGGCCAGTACCAGCCCGAAGATTCCCTTTGGTGCTGCGGCTGGCGGCATCATCGTCGTGGACGCCGTGTCCAGTGCGACGACCATCACGTGGCACGTGGCCTTCGGGCCTGAGTTGACCCCCGTGCCCGTCAACGCCGACGGGGCGGGCGTGACGACCACCATCGCGGCCAACCAAGCCTACGTCCTGCCGGACGCCTTGTTTGGGGCCCCGTACATCGTGGCCGTCGTCAATGCCGGCACGGCGACGTTCCGCATCAGCGTCAAGGGCTGATTCATGTACTACGCTGCGCAAGACGTGATGGAGTATTTGATGAACTCCGTCGGCGGCGGAGCGCAGGACAGCGAGCATCGGCTGTTGCGGGCGGCTGCGCACCATGCGTACCGCGACGTGGCCAATGCCCGAGACTGGAACTGGCACATCGCCACCGGAACGCTGACGGCGCCCGACGCCGGCACTGGACCGGGCGTGAGTTATACGCTGCCGGCAAACGTCCGGAACGTGGACGGACTAATCCCGCCATCCACGTCGTCGTGGGGCGTGTCATACGTCAGCCCGACTGAATGGACTCGGGTCAACATCCGCATCCCGGAACTCAACGCACCGCTCCTCTGGACGGTGATGAAGCATCCTGAGAAATACGACCGCTGGGTGCTGAAGATCGCTGGCGACCCGGACGCCACGCTGACCTTCACCTACACCTACCGCCGCAAGCCGATGCCGCTGCGGTACATGGGTTATGAGACTGCCTGCCGCAACGGCTCGCTGAGCGAGACGGGCATGGTGCGGCGATACGGCACGGCGACGGCGTTCCCGGAGGGGCCGTCGGGGATCAACCCGTACACGGCGGAGGAGATCGTCGGCGTGGCGGGAAGTCTGGTAGGCACACCGCCGGCCAACGCCAAGACGGTGGTGTCCGACTACGTTGACGCCAGCGACGGCATGTTTTCAGCCATCCTGAGCGGGGCAGAGGTGTGGGCCGCCAAGATGCTGGGCAAGAACGTCGAGGGGGCGATGGCGGTCCATGCCCGTGACATGCGGATGGCGTTTGAGGCCGACAGCGTGGCTCCGGTCAGCGGCCGTCGCGATGGCGGCGCGATCGACGGGCCTCGTGCATTGGGGTACTACTCGCCCTCCGGGCCAGACACGGGGGTATAGGAATGGCTCATGGCAAGTGGGCTGGGCTCATTACGAACGCCAGCCCGTACGTGGTCCCTCCGGGCGCTGCCGTCGAGCAGACGAACCTGACGACCATCGTTCCGGGCCAACTCACGACTCGCGGGGGCATGCGGCCTGTGGCAACGTCGCCGGCCGCACCAGAGACTCGTGATTTCTACCCGTACGTCACCAGCACGTCTGTCACGCTGCTGGCTATGAACAGCACGGGCGACATCGTGGCTCTGGCGACCCCAGCGTACGGAGCGGCCACAGGGGCTCCGCTCATTGTGTCGCTCACCCCGTCGGCCGGGCAGGTGCAGAGCAACTACACGGGCGGCTTCTACGACTACGAACAGGAGCCGCCGTCGTGACCGTCATCGCCACAGGCATGTCAGCGACACGTCCGTTCTCCTGCGCTCAAGGGCGGTACGGAGAACTCATCATTGCGCAGGGCAGCGGGCTCCAGCCGAAGCGGTGGAAGGGGTCTGGTTCCTGCACAAACGCAGGGATCGTGGCTCCGGCCGCCTCCCCCGCCATCACGCTGGATACTACCAAGCGGTACTACGTGGCCCGCGTGGACGTGTACAAGCCGGGAGCGGTCTACAACGCCCCGCCGCCCGTGACGTTCCAGACGCTCGCAGCACAGGGCTTGGACCTGCGTGAGGCGAAGGCCGCCGCGTACCTCAATCAGTCTGTTGTGTCGGAGGTGCTGGTCAAGGACGGCGGCAAGAACTACACCGAGCCGCCGTCTGTGGTGCTTGGCAACACGCACGGCAAGGACGCTGTCCTGACGCCCATTCTGGACGGCACTCCGCCCCCGCCTGACGCCATCACGCACTACGACATCATTCAGGGGCCGCCGTACGACGACGAGACAGACTATCCGCCTCTGTATCGGACCCAATGGAATGCGTGGGGCGGAGTGGACATACCGCTCGTCAATGGCTCGTCGTCCATCAACCGGACGGTGTGGGTCTACCACAATGCCTGCGGATTGGGGCCGGGCAGTCTTCAGAGTTACTACCAACTCAACCTGTCCATGCCCTACACGATCAGTGGGGCGACCGGCACTGGTGCTATTGCACGGGTCAACTTCTATGGCCAGACGCTAGTCGAGGCCATCTGCTCCGTCCCGCCGCCGATCAGCACGGTGTTTGTGACTGTGGCAGGGTCGTGGCTCGTGCGTTCCGTGACCGCAAAGGTGGCTGGGACAGGCTACTCAACGACCGGTGCCGTGACCATCACGATCAAGCCGGTCCAGACGCTCGACACCACCACAGGCACCATCACCGGGACTGTGCCGACGACCAAAGACCTCATCATCGAGGGGTATCCGCCGGGCCACTCCAAGAACACCTCTACGCCGCGATTCGCCATCAAGGAAATCCAGATCACCAACAAGGGTTCTGGGTACGTCGTGGCTCCGGACATCCAGATCACCTCGCCGTCCGGCTTTGGGGCGTATGCCACCTGCACGGTCGAGAAGGGCGAGATCAAGACGGTCACGCTGGAGTCCGGCGGTGGGGGCTACAAACTGCCGCCCACCGTGACGGCCGTGTCCGGCGGGGCGGAGGCGTTTGCGGTCGCCCGTCCGCACCTTCGCGGCAAGTACCAGTGCTACTACCGGTACGTGGACAACACGACTGAGGCCAATGGCGGCCCGATCCCCAGCAACCTGTCGCCTGTGTTTGAGGCGGATGCTGGCGATGGGGCCAAGTCCATGTCGTGGACTGTCGCCGCTCCGGCCCCGACAGACGGCCGTTCGCTCTCCGTCGAACTGTGGCGGTCCACCAGCAATCAAGCGTTGATGCTCTACCGGGTGACGACTCTCACGTCGTACCTGTCTCCGTACGTGGACTCCCTGACCGACGAGGAACTGCGTGACCCGGATCGGGCCGGGTACGCCGCCATGCCCATTGTCCTTCCAAACGGCGACCTGAACGCCATGCGGTTCACGCCTCCGCCGTCAAACAAGGCTGTGGTCGTGCGGTTTCAGGACCGCTTCTGGTACGGCGTGGACACCAGCGGGAGCGAGCCGAACTCCATCTACTTCTCCGAAGTGGACGAGCCGGAAAGCGTGCCGGACATCAACGAGTTGGTGTTGCAGCAGAACACCCGCGACGGGGACGCTATCACGGCCCTTGTGCCGTTTGGGTCCATGCTGCTCGCCATGCAGTCTCGTCATGCGTTCACGATCTCTTTCTCCAAGCACCCGCTGCGAGACTCGCAGGTTGCCCCGCTGGCACATCGTGGGTGCATGGGGCAGCGATGCTGGGACATTCACGGAGGCGTCTGCTACGCCCTCGATCAGTACGGCCTGTACTCGCTGTCGGGGCAGGGCGAGGCCAAAGACCTGTCAGAGCCCATAAACAACCTGTTCCGCACGCAGGTGGACACGGCCAACACCAAGTGGAACTTCGTGACGGTGGACGCCAAGACGCGAGTCGTGCGGGCGTTCGTGTCATTCGTGCGAGACGGGTCGGACGGGTATCCCACGCGAGCCCTGTGCTTTTCCATCGACTCTGGGGCGTGGTGGATGGAGCGGTATCCGCACCGCATTTCGGCCGGCGTCAGCGTGCCCATGTCCAACGGCGACTACCGGGCGGTCTACGGGGCTGCGGGAGGCATGTACCTGCTGGACGAGGGCCGGTCAGACGCGGCTCGCGGGGCTATCACTTCCGTCACCGTGACCAACAAGGGGGCCGGGTACAAGAACCCGCCGGCCGTGACCGTTTCTGGCGGCGTGGGCGGCGAGTTGCAGGCGGCCATCGGGGCGGACGGAAAGGTGAGCGGCGTCTGGATTCTCAATCCGGGCTACGGCTACACGTCCGGGACGCTGACGCTCTCTGCACCTGACGATCCGGACTGTGCGGCTCCCGTGCAGGCGACCGCCACGTTCACGGCGACTGCCGCAGGGTCCGACACGGCGATTGCCCCCGTCTACCGCTACAAGTCCGGCAACCGGGCGTTCCCGACAGACATGACGGCCAAGCAGGGCGGCAGCGGCGAGGCGAGGGATATTGCTGTGACGTACAAGCCGCAGCCGGCGGCGTGCGACTTGGCGGCCCGGCTCTACTACAACAACAGCCCGCACCCTCGCCCGAACGTGGTCAACAGGAATCGTGGCGTTGGCATGGTGTCCCGCACTGTGGACGGTGCCTCGCGCCTGAATATGGGTGCGGCGTCCATGCGGAACGGAGTGGCGAAGGCTTTGCTGGCCAGCCGGACCATGGACGACATCCAGTCCGGCGACCGGTACGTGGCGGTCGAGTTGCTGGGCGCTCAGGTGACTGCCGAGCCGGTGGTGATCTACGCACTGGACGTGTACGGAACCAGTAACGAGGGGGCGTGACGCATGGCCGGGTTCTCCGAGCAGCGTGCCGCCATCCTTGACGCCCTCGTCGGGGCCGGTCTTGGCATGGACGCGGCCACCAAGATTGCCAACGTCTTGGGCAACAGCATTCAGGAGATGCGGCATGACGGGCCGGTCGAGATCGACTCGACGCCGCCGGGCTTGAGGCAAGTCAGCGCCGCCGAGCGGAAGGTGCGGTTCACCAACCTAGACGTGCGGCTCAACGACCCAGACCATCGGCAGCAGCGGGTGGCGTCGTCAGAGGAGCGCAGGGAGAAGGAGCCGGACCCGAACGTCACGGTTGTGGTCCCGCCGCAGCAGACGGACGCCAACTTCCGGGTCGCCAGTGGATCGCTGACGGAGATCGCTGGCGACGGGCAGGCCGCAGCCGTCAACGTGCGGAACGTGGTGGCTGGCCGCCCCCCAGCCGGCCTGCCGATCACGATGCTCGACAGCCAAGCCAACCAACTGGTCGGCAAGGAGCCGCAGGCCAGAGTCCTGCACAACGACGGCACGGCCCGCATGGACCTGCGGGAAACAGGCCGTGACGTGACGTGGACCCTCCAGATGCTCAATCGGGAGGAGTACGACGTTGTGACCGACGTGGAGTACCTGCCGGGCAAGGGGCTCCGCATCACGTACGAACGCATCAAGGCATGGAACGAGAACAGGGAACGAGTGGAGACGATCCCGACCGTCAAGCAGGACGTTGTCAGCGACATCATCGAGGACAAGAACGGGCTGCGTGCGAAGCGGCGAACGGTGCAGGTGTTTGAGTCCACCGGCCAGTTCACGTCGTTCTTCAACACGTTTCGGATTGGGAAGTTCACTGGCGAGTGGCTGGTAGGCGCCACTAAGAGCGTCAAGCAGGTCTGGCCAGAGACGGCCGTCGGGCAGACCGTCAATACGCAGGTTATGAATCTCACGCACAACGTGGCCAACTCGACAGATTCCGGCGGGGCGACGATAGAGCGATACGTGCTGTACGCCATTCGCTCAGAGGACAAGAACAGCACCGCAGACGCAGGCGCTTACGATCAAGACCCGATCACGAAAGACCAGCCAAAGAAGTTCACGGCACTGGGCGAGCCGTATGAGCAAGTGGATGCTCCAAAAGCGGTGTACTACGCCATCTCAATCGAGCCGTCGATGGACTGCGATGCGTTCAGCAGCCTTGACCCAAAGCGCGTACACAATTTGTCCGGCTATAACCCCGACATCCAAAGCGCTCTGGTGTACGAACCTCCCGGCTCTGGGGCGCCTGTTGGAACAAAAGCATGCCTCAAGTGGGCCGCCTGCCAGATACCGGTCATAACGGGTGTGGTGGAAACCGCCTCCGGCTTGCAGTTCACACGCCAAATGGTGAACGTCATTCGCTGTGAGCCGCTGTCTGCAACGACTGTTGCGACGGCGACCCAGACGGTGCTGACGGGTGCGACCGAAACCAGCACGGCCCTCGTGTTCTCGCGTGCGAGCCTCAAGGTTCTCGGCACGACGCCGATTGCCGACATCGGCATCCCAATAGCCGACTGCCCAACGTAGGACTTTCGCATGTCTCTGTACCGTTATGCCGGAAAACTGCTCCGCCTTGCGAGCGGGGCGTTGGCAAAGGCGTGCTGCTGCGTCAAGGAATACTGGTGCGTGCCGGACGGCCTGTACTGCGACATGCTCACGTACACGTGCCTCCCCGACCCGCAGCCGTCTCAGGACAAGTTTGGGCCCTACGAGGAAAACACGTGCAACTACGAGTGTCCCGGCCCGGAGGAGTGCTGGCCTCCCGTACCGTATTACTGCTGCTACTACTCTCTGGACGAATACGGCCAGCCTGTTGGCGGCACATACTGCCAGTCCGGCCAATGCCCGTCAGAGGCCCTGACGGCGAGCGGCCCGCACCGGACGGCAGCAGAGTGCGCGGACAAGTGCCGGCCCCATGCGTGCGTGCCTACGGCATGCCCGCCCTGTAGTGTTTTGGACACCAACGGAACAGCGAGGTGCGTTCCGGCCGAAGGAGGCCAGTACCTCACGGCCGCTAAATGCCGAGAGTCGTGCGGCTGCAACAAGAAATGCACGTTGGTTTCGTGCGATGCGGACAAGGGGTTCTTTCGGTACGGCACTGAGCCATACGGGTTCTGCACAAAGCGGTTCAACGGCGGCGCCGGAGTTGACCCGCCGTATGTAGTCAATGGCGGCGCTACGCCGGCAGGCGGAAGTTCGTATGTATTCTGGACAGACTACGAGAGCAACAAGCCACTTTGCGTGTCGTACATCAGTTTTGGCGGCAAGCCGATCCGTGTCCAGATCACGGCGCCGAGACAGGCGTGCGAAACCTATGACGGCAATACCGCCGAGACTATCAAGCGGGACTCCGGCTGGCGTGGCCTTGCTGGATGCGACTGCCCGTCAAGCCGGCCTTCTGGGCCTCTCGTTGGCGCCCCAAAAGGGACGCTCAGGTGGAACACTAAGCAGGCCAACGTCGGCTGGTTCCACGTCCGAGTGTTCTCCCCATGCGCCGGCTCGTCGTGGAGGATCAGCGTGGGCTGCGATTGCCCAACAATCCCGGAGGAGCCATGCTGCGATTGTTCGCAGTGCGCCATTTCGTGGAATGTGACAGACGACGACAGAGTCCTCCACACGACTAGGCGGCAGGGTGGGTGCGAAACAGCAGAATTTGACGGCATATACCGAACGTCCGAAAGTCTGGGCTCGGGAGAAGACCCCTATGTGAAATATCCATACGAATTTGAGTGGAAGGACGGCTGGCCCGCAGCGGCCGGGTGCCGACCGAGCCGGTGGGTGCGATCCAGAGTGCAATGCTTCAATAGCGCGATGGGCCCGTACCGTTTTTCGTTTGGGACTGCTTCTTGCACAGCAAGCAACACATTCGCCGCCGAAAAAAGATACTGGAGATTCTTTGTGTGTGAGAACGGCGTCATGGTGAATCGCACAAACGATGCCGTTACGGCGGCGCTATTCACCGACGGAGTAGGACGCATAACCGTGACGAACACCATTGGCGGGCCAGCGATGGCTCTCCCAATGTCGCTTGCCGGCGCCGACCCAACAGGCGTGCCTAGCGATTATGGCGTGTCGTGCCCAACAGCCGTTGACCAAATTGCTCCGCTGGACCCGGCAATCGTGTGCTGACCATGCCAACAATCGCCCTGTTCCCTGCCGATGCTGTCCGCAAGATGGCGCGTGCCGACGAGTTGCTGGCCGCTGGCCGTCTGTTCGTGGACGAGCAAGGCGTGGAGATGCTGGAACTCAACGTGAGCGACCACCCGGCACTGTTCGCGCCAGCCGTAGCGTCCCCGACGAGCCCTCTGGGCGATGTTGTGAAGTCAGAGGACGAAGGCGGTCCCGGCACCGAGTTGTCGGCCCTTCTGAAGCGTTTTGGCATCAACCCAACCCCGACGTGCCAGTGCCGGGCAAAGGCGGCGGAAATGGACATGTGGGGCCCGGACGAGTGCGAGAAGCCCGAGCGGATCGAGGAAATCGTGGCCGTCATGCGGGACGAGGCTAAGGCTCGCAGCCTGCCGTTCCTTGATGCGGCGGCCGTGCTGCTGGTCCGGCGAGCAGTCGCCAACGCAAGACGCAAGCAAAAAGCCCGAGAAACAGGCCCTCTCTAGGCCGATCTTGCCCGCCGGTTGGCGGCCCTTTCGCGGACATAAATCTAGCGAGTCCCTTTGCTAGGAGTGCCTCTATGTTCGATCCGTATGGGCAGTTTGCGCACCTTCAGGGCATGGCCAACCAATACATGGGCATCCAGCAGCGCGAGAACGCCAGCCGCGCTGCGCAGGCAAACCAAGAACGTGACTACCAGCACGACATGGCCATGCAGCAGCAGCGGCTCAATGCCGGTCTGCAAAGCCAGCAGTTGGCCATGCAGCAGCAACGGGAGAAGTACGGCGTGCTGTCCGGGCTGATCGACAAGGTTGGCAAAGGCGGCGGCTTCGGTCGCGGCTATGGGCTGATGGGTGGATTCAGCGTCGATAGCAAGGGCCGCATGACGAGGTTCTAAGCCATGTACTCGCAACCCGCCGGCAACGCTCCGGGATCGCTGCTGTCTGGGCTGGCCAAGCGGTCGAGCCCATACGGCAGGGGTCTGGCCATGCAGGCCGAAGCGGGTCTTGGCATGGACCGCGCCCAGAAGCAGCAGGAGTTGTCCCTTCGCCAGATGCAGGACGACAGCCAGAACCGCCAGCAGCAGGGGCAGGCTTCGGTCCAGAAGGCTGGCAACGAGGCGCAGGAGCGTGTGGCTCAGGGTTCGCTCAACACCCGTGCCGGCGTGTTTGAGCAGGGCATGGGCTGGGACTACGCCAATGCGGATCGTCGCCGTCAGTTGGCCTACCAGCAGATGCTCCTCAGCGGCCTTGCGAGGGATTTCTGATGGCCGTTGGCATGGACAGGGCAATCAGCCGCCC
>Ga0068872_10004209_pt1 | contig 10940 bp, 9 predicted proteins | sample NOAtaG_7_FD_66441 | JGI IMG/M metagenome (GOLD analysis project Ga0068872, IMG submission 66441) | Freshwater lake microbial communities from Lake Erie, under a cyanobacterial bloom - NOAA_Erie_Diel1S_2200h metaG | ecosystem: Environmental > Aquatic > Freshwater > Lake | place: USA: Ohio, Lake...
TCTAGTAATTCTAGTTCAATCAAATTTTTTAATACATCTAGAAAATGGTTTTTAAAATCCTTTCTAAATCTTTAAAGTAAAAAAATCTAGTAATTCTAGTTATCATAAAATTTTTAATACATCTAGAAAATAGTTTTTAAAATCCTTTCTGGTGTCAAAAAGTAAAACAATCTAGTAATTCTAGTATCATAAAATTTTTAATACATCTAGAAAATGGTTTTTAAAATCCTTTCTGGTGTCAAAAAGTAAAAATTTCTAGTTGTTCTAGTTATCATAAAATTTTTATTACATCTAGAAAATGGTTTTTAAAATCCTTTTTAGTGTCAAAAAGTAAAAAATTCTAGTTGGTCTAGTTATCATAAAATTTTTAATGTATCTAGAAATAGGTTTTTAAAATCCTTTTTAGTGTCAAAAAGTAAAAAATTCTAGTAATTCTAGTTCAATCAATATTTTTAATACATCTAGAAAATGGTTTTTAAAATCCTTTCTAAGTCTTTAATGTAAAAATGCAACCTGTTTTTAAGGTGGCAAATATTTTTAATGTATCTAGAAATAGGTTTTAAAATCCTTTTTAGTGTCATAAAGTAAAAAATTCTAGTAATTCTAGTTATCATAAAATTTTTAAAGTATCTAGAAAATGGTTTTTAAAATCCTTTCTAAGTTTTTGCTAAAACTTTTTTCTAAAAAGTTTGTCATAAAGTAAAAATTTCTAGTTGTTCTAGTTCAATCAATATTTTTAATACATCTATAAAATGGTTTTTAAAATCCTTTCTAAGTCTTTAATGTAAAAAATTCTAGTTGTTCTAGTTATCATAATTGTTTTTTGTTCAAACTTTTTTTAAAAAGTTTAAAGTATCTAGAAAATGATTTTTAAGACTCTTTCTATATTTTTGCTAAAACTTTTTTATAAAAAGTTTGTCAAAAAGTAAAAAAATCTAGTTGTTCTAGTTATCATAATTTTTTTTTGTTCTTTTTCGAAACCAGTAAAATTTTTTGCTAAATCTTTTTCCGAAACCAGGTAAATCTTTTTCCAAAACCAGTTAAGTTTTTTGATAAAACTTTTTTCTAAAAAGTTTAAATATAAAACGATGGATATAAGAAAATAAATAATGCTACAATTTAGCAATCGGCTCTTTTTGGATATTAAAAATTATGAAATAGAAAAGGAAAATCTAAATAAGGAGGGGATTTACATTAATTATTCAACTGATAACATTAGAGATATAACTATGATGATTATTGGTCCCTCTGATACCCCTTATCAAAATGGATTTTATTTCTTTGATATGACAATCCCGTTAAATTATCCTTTAAGTCCACCAGAAGTGCGTTTTTCGACATATGGAGATAGAATAAGGTTTCATCCAAACTTTTATGTAGAGGGATTTGTATGTTTATCAATTCTTAATACATGGGGTAAAGAAGAATGGTGTCCTAGTTTAAATATAGTTGCTATAGCTAAAACTATTCAATCAGTTATGAATAGCAATCCAATTACAAATGAACCAGATTATGAAAATGAGACGGGTCATTTAGCACAAAATTATATTAAAATCATTAGATATCATAATTTTAAAACGGCAATATGTGATGCGGTAGAAGCATGTCCTCTACGATTTGTTAATTTTTTACCTATCATAAAAAAATTATTTTTAGAAAATTATGATTCTTATATAGAAAATATTAAAAAATTTAGTGAAGATAATAACAAAGTTGTTATATGTCAAACATATAGTTTATCAGTTAAAATCAATTATACATACCTTATTGAACGAATGGAAAAAATAAAAGGTTTAATAGCTTAACCATTATCTTAGATTTATCTTAAATCTACTTGTGTTTGCGGGTGTGTTTTTTAGAATTCTTTTTGCTTTTCTTAGTTTTTTTAGATCCTCCTGTTAAAGAAGGAACTGATGCATAACCTTGACCAGTAAGCATTACATTACTAGCATTAGATTCTAATTGTTTAAGTATTTGTTCTCCAGACATATATTCTTCACTAGTAAATTGATTAAATAGTGGTTGATTTCCGGTGCCTCCAACCCAAGATCTAGAGTTATGAGTGCTTACCCAATCACTAGAACCCCCACCACTTTTCTTACCTCCTTTGGTTTTTTTAACACGTTTGGTGCGTCTAGATTTACCACCAGTTTGAGTTTGAGTTTGAACTGGAAGTTTAACTTCAGATCCTTCAAAAGCATTTTCGTATGAAAGTTCAGGATTTTCTAAATATTTCATAACATAATCAGATGCTAGAGAGCCCCCTTTTAATTTTCTTCTAGAACCTCCAGTAGTTTGATAAAGATTAACATTGGCAACATCACCAACTGGTTTATCAGGTAATGGAATTTGAGGAGATCCACATCCAGGTTTGACAAAAGATTCAACTCTAGACGATGCTAGAGAACCACCTCTCATTTTCTTGGATCGGTTGGATCTTTTGGATTTAACTTGTTTATTAACACGTTTATTAGCCATTTAATTTATATTTACGTTTATATTTACGCTTATAATATAAAAATAAGAAATAAATTTATTTGTGTAAGATAAATAAAAAATTGAAATAAGATTTTCTTGTTGAAATACAAAACACATCAATGGAATTTTGTGAAAATTGTCAAAATCTAGCTAGATCTCAAATCATCACAGACAGTGATGGTAAAACTAAAATTAAGTATAACTGCAAACACTGTGGAAATTCTAAAATAAGAACTGATAATTCAGCCATTTACGTTAATAACTATGACAGTGATATTTATACTCAGTCATACATTAATGATAATACACGTCATGATAATACTTTGCCTAGAGATCAAAGTATTGTATGCCCTAATGATGAATGTCCATCACATAAAAAACAACAAAATAAGGTTTCTTACGTCAGGTATAATCCCGAAGAATTAAAACATATTTATTTCTGTCATTTTTGCGATGAACAATGGAAAACTTAAATTAATTAGTATTTTCTGGAATGTAAATATCTTCTTTACTATTTTCCAGTTCATTTATGTAATTTGGAGTAATAATATCAAAATCATCAATATCAAATAATGGATTTTCAAAAGATACCATTTCTTTTTTAATTTGTGAAACATTGGAATCCTTAGAATCATTAGATTCATTTACTTCAGAGGAACCAAAACAACAACAACATAATTTTCTAAAAATACTCAGTAGGTCTGTGTATGACATTAAACTTTTATATTAAACTTTTATATTTTTATTATATTTGTATTTTATATTCAATTTTTTTATAAAGAAAATTTGAAAAGAAAATATCCATAAGAATAGTAATTAGAACTAGAATGGATAAACTAAATTCAACACATATTATGCAAATCGTTGGTATAATTCTAGTAGCAATATTTCTAGTTTATATGATATTTTCCTACTTCTATTTCTCTGAAGATCAAAAATTAAAAAAAATTATGAATAACTATCTAGAAATGAAATTACCTGAATTAACAACAACCACTAAAGAAGAATGTCATGATACTTTTGCATCCTATTATTTATCAGATTTCTATATTGCTAGCTCAGCTAACTCTTTTTTAGTTGGTAATCAAAAATACGATTATGTTAGTCTAGATATGATTAAAAACGTTTTAATTATGGGAGCACGATACATTGAACTAGAATTATTAAATGATTCAATAGGAGCAAACCCTAAACCTGTTATTACAACTGGTTATCAACAGGGGCAATGGCAAACATCCCTTAATTATATTGATTTTGAAAAAACTTGTCTAACTATTTCAGAATTTGCATTTAGTCATGATATTAAAACCCATCAATTACCATTATTCATCTACATAAAACTCAAAATAAACAATAATCCCAGAACCATTGATCAAATTACCAAAATTCTTAATCAAATTTTTCCAGATGCCAAAGAAAATCCCAAAGAAACCGGAAACAGATTTCCAACAGAATTAAACCCATCTACTTCCAAAATATGTTCCCTATTTAATCAAGTAGTAATATGGTCAGATCCACTTATAACAACAGATTGGTCTGATACCGATAAAGAAATTGAAAAAAACTATTACACCGTCATCAACAAATATACACCTATTAGACTTCATCATACGGAGGTTCATACTTTTAATGATTTAAAAGATTTAAAGGATTTAAAAGAGGACTCAAAGATAACAAAACCTAAAACTGGAAAAACACCAGAAGATCATCGTAAAGAATCTGATAAATTAACAGAACATAATAGAACTAATTTATCAATAGTGTATCCGTCAATGGAGGATGATTCACAAAGTTTAAATTATGATCCGAATGAGGGCTGGAGTTATGGATGTCAATTTGTAGCACTAAATTATCAAATATCTGACAATTATAGACAAATGTATTTTAATAAATTTATTAATAATAGTTTTGTTTTGAAACCAAATGGACTCAGAGTTATAAAACCGTCTCAAAAAATCACCGGATTGCATAATTTAGTTCCTGATCAAAAAGAAAACAAAGACCAAATTAGACATCTTTTATATAATCTTTATGATGATCAACCTATTTATTTAAGACCATTTGCTGATTTAACTAAGGTGTTATCGCATTCACGTAAATATTTAGAAATTCTTGAGAAACCAGATGATCAAATTACATTAGATGAATGTTTTCTCATTAAGGAATCCTTAGATAAAAACCCTAATTGTATTTCTCTAGTGGCTTCTACAAAACCGTATTTACATTTAACACAAGTTGATCATACACTAATTATGGATGATTGGCGTGTTCATAAAAACAATAATGATGTTAAAGATGTTTTTATTAAAAAATCATCATTTATTCCCATGAATGGCTTTAGTATTTCAAGAGCAGGATCTGAAAAACCGGATCAAGATAATTTATTATCATTTTATACATCTGGATCTAAAAAAGATATTTTAAGTTATCATACTGATAGTAATGAAATCATAATTAAACCAGATGATAATCAGGATTATCAATTAGCTACTAATTCAACCTTTCATATATTCAAACTACCTGTTAAACGCATGTATACTATTAGAAAAACAAATGGTATATTTCTAAAACCCATTAACAATTTAATAAAAGCTATTAGTAATGACTTAGATGATGATAGTTTATTTGAATTTATTAATGAATCTGATACAGGATTAATTATTCCAGGTTCTAATAAGCATGATTATGTTCATATTAAAAATAAAAATGGAGGTTTCTGGACTATCATCGATCAATTTAAATTAAGAACGAATGCAGAAAAACCTGGCAAATTTACTAGATTTTATATAAATAAAATAGGATCAATTAATAAAATTCATTATGGTGGAGATGACCGTAATTTACCTCTTTTCACGCAATCTGATAATATTATTAGATTAGCAAGAGAAACTGAAGTAAATACCCCTGAAACATATTTTATTTTTGGCAAAAGTTATATGAGGGCAATAAGAAAAATTGAAGGCACCTATTAACATTTAATAATAATAGTAAAAACAGAACAACTAACTATGTCTGACCAACAGCAACAGCAAACATCATCAGATGTTAAGCAAACTCAACAGCAAACCTCTGAAACAGAGTCCAAGACTTTTTACCGGAAGGCTACTAGTATTTACAGTGCTTTTCTAGAAAGTGTTGGTGATTATGCAAAGGCACCCTTTGTGCCTGATTTTGAGTGGTACATCACTGAAAAGATTGATGGATCACAACTATGGATTGAGATCAAGCTTCTTGCGGATGGATCTCATGTGATTAGCTTTAGGAGTCATGGTGGTGGTGAATGTTTCCAAGGTGCTCTTACGATGACACTGGAGAAGCTTACAACTACGACAAATGTGAGTGGAAAGCCTCATTCTTATCAAGGAGCAAATCTAACAAAGATTCTACCTCCTGTTCTGACTGGTTTCATTGAGCTCATGAAGTTTCAGAATCTCTCCCATTCTCATTTCTATTGTGAGCTTACACTACCTGGAAAGACCCCATGTCAACTTCCTTATCCAGATGACATGAAGTCTCGTGTGTGGCTTTTCAACCAAGTCTACTTTGACGCAAGTGGTCAAAAGATTAGTGTTTCGTTGACTTCAGAAAACATCAAGCTTTACGAACGCTTTAACATTCCAACTGTTCCCCTGGTTCTCCACGGTGAGAAGTTTTCTCTCGATGATTTTCAAAAGGTTCTTGATTGGTGTGATACCAATCCAGATCATGAAGGTGTCATGTTCTATCAACCTGGATCACATGGACGGCTTCTCAAGGTGAAGACACATCACGCTGAATCACTCATCAAGGAGAAGCCACAAAATATGACTGACTTCGACAGTCAAGCATATGATATGTATATGGCATCACTGAGCAAGTCTAAGGTCATTACACGGAAGAGGGAACGTTTTGCGAAGGAACAAGAGCGTAAGCTGAATGCCCCTCTTTCTGCTGATGAAATTATGACAGAAATTTCAAAGGAATTTACGCATGATTCTCATCAAGATTTCCTTGAAAAGTATTATGCTGAACCTGTAAATCAGCGTCATGCTATTTTGAAGACCTCTGTATGGTATTCTCATGTCTGCAACTCTCTCACCGAAACATACAAGAATCCAGAGAAGATCTCAAAGTCTGAGAAGTTCATCATCAAGTTGATGGTCAAGTATCTGAATGATCTAACTCAATGAATTAAACCTTAAGAATTAAACCTTAGGAATAATCACTTTGAATATACTTAATTAACAAAAAAATATTACAAATATAAATAATTAATTAATTTTTTATTTTTTGTTAATTTTTACAATGATGGGAAATCTCCGGTGGATTCTAAAACATATGTTGGTTCAATTTTTTCAGGTTTTCTTTCTTTATAACTGTCATCTCTGTTATCATCTCGGTTATCATCTCTGTTATAACCTCTATTTCTGTTATCATCTCTGTTATAACCTCTATTTCTGTTATCATCTCTGTTATAACCTCCACGACCTCTAAATCTATTTCCAGAATAACCATTATCATTTCCATTATATCTGTCAGATGTTGTATTTTCTCTATCATTATATCTAGGTTTATAGCTTGATTTATTATAATGAATACGTGTTTCACCACGTTCATTAGTATAATGTATATTTCCGTGTTCATCCTTAACACGATGATTACCATATTCATCTGTAGTATTATCGTTATAAATAAATCCATCAGTAGCATCTTTATTATAAGGATATCTAGATTGTTCGGGTGGAATATAGCGAGGAGTATATCTAGTATGTTTAGGTTTATCCTCATAATCTCTAGGTTTATCTGTTGTATCAGTAGTGTCAGATGCTGGAGTGTTATAGGGATATCTAGATTGTTCTCTAGGAATATATTTGGGTGTATATCTAGGTTTATTCTCATAATCTCTAGGTTTGTCCTCATAATCTCTAGGTTTATCTGTTGTATCTGGGGTGTCTGTAGTGTCAGATGATTGAGTGTTATAGGGATATCTAGATTGTTCTCTAGGAATATATTTGGGTGTATATCTGGAATTAGGGGATCTATTGGAGTCATTCATGTTTTCTGAATGAAAAGAATTACCTCTTCCACGCCCCCGACCACGCCCTCTGGTATAATCTTGATTATATCTGGGTTTATCTGGGATATTATCGACAAAACCACCTGAAGAACCATCACGGTTTGACCATTTTTTAATAGGACTAGCTTCATTGGGTGATACAGGTTCTTTGAAATTTTCCTGTTTTGAAAATTCCTGATAAGCGTTTTGACGTTTTTGCTTAATAATTTGAAAATCTTTAACATAAGAATAAATTTGATCCCAGTTATCCATCATGTATGATTTGTTGTTAATTTTATATGGATTTTCAGAAGATTGAAAGAAAGGGACATAATGAAGAAAATGACCCCATGGACAAAATGTTTTAAAAGATTCAATATTACGAACATCGTCATCAATCATGATGTCAATTCTTAATTTTCTAGTAGCATGACCTTTTTCTTTAAATTCTGGTTTATCTTGTTTCCCTTGAACTACTGGTATAAATACAATGTTTTCTTTTTTAAGAAGCTTATCATCTGTTGGATCAGAACTAATTAAACCAGCTTCTTCTAGAGACGCAATGGTTTCTTCTTGGCGTTTTTGATTAGCTTTTGAAATAATATACACATTATCAGAACCTAGAAGATTTAATAATTTTAATATACCTTCATGACCATCTTTAATTTGTTTATTATACCAGTCATCTGTTAATGTATTTAAATAAGATTCAAGATCCTTTGCATCTTTATACTTCTCATTTATATTAGATCCTATTTTATTTGTTAATCTTTGAATATTTCTAGGTTTTAAATGTTCAGTATTACTTGGATTAAATTCAGGGTGTATTACACCACTATAATCAAGTGCAACCTTCACATCAAATTTGTTAAAGGATTTGTTAAAGGAATTATTAAAGGAATTAATCTTATTAGGTAATTTGTTAGTGTCATCTAGGTTCTCAGTGTTTGACATTGTTTAAATAATTTTATCCCACAATATAACAATTATAATCAAATCAATTTTTATTTTTAGATGGTTAATAGAGCGATGCAAAGAAATAAAAAATTCTTTATAAAAGATAAAAGATGACTTTAATTTCTAGTAGATTATCAAATAACAATAATAATAATATAATTAATAATAAAAACTATAATGGAAATTTAATAATAATTTTGGTGGGAACAGCTATATTATGTGGGATATTATTCTTTTTTTCAAAATCATTTAGAGTATCCAGGGTAATTAGTAATATGGACATATATGTTCATTTTCAAAATTTGGAATCAATGAACACATCACTTTTAAAAAAGTATCGTCTAGCTGACTTTTATATCAATAGTAGTATTAATACCGCTTTATCTGGTTATCAAATGTTTGATTATGTGAGTACTGATATGGTGAAAAAAACTCTTCAATCTGGTGCACGATATCTAGAGTTTCAGGTTTTTGCTGATAGTTATAACAAAGATGCTATTCCTATTGTTTCTACTGGTTTTGAAAAAGGAGAATGGAAATTATCATTAAATACACTAAAATTTGAAGATGTCATACAAACTTTACGAAAACATGCATTTAGAGTTTATGATGGGACTGATGGTTCCCCTAATTATCGGGATCCATTATTCATTGGACTTAATCTTAAAACTAACAATAACTATTTAATTCATAATAAAATTCAAACAATCATTAACAAATATTTTTTAGATTATTTGTTAGATCCGTCATATAATTATCAAGCTAAAAATTTAGGTATAGTGCCTCTAGTTGAATTAATGGGTAAGGTTATTATTTTTGCAAGTGATGGATTCCAAGGTAGTTCTTTAGACGAAATTGTTAATTATTCATGGGATTATGCCAAAATGAAACGAATACATGCAAGTGAATTATTAGCACATGATGTTGTTTCAACTAATGATACAAAATATAATAAAGAACTAGAACAAACCAAGAATAATATTGAGATTAATCAATTAAAAAAATTTAATTTTAATAATTTAAGTATAGTATATCCCCAGCTAGATGGAGAGTTTTTTACATATAACCAAGATCCAACTAAGGCATGGGATTTAGGATGTCAATTTGTGTGTATGAATTATCAATCTATAGATCGTGAAATGGATAAGTATATATCTAAGTTCCGTAATAATAGTTTTGTATTGAAACCAAAGCATTTAAGAATCTAGGCTTTTGTGGAGATATTTTTCAATAGTATTAAACACTGTCAAAAATTCGGATGAAGATGATACTACTTGATGTTTGATATTTTTCAATAGAGTATGATCAATGTTAAAATGTTTATCTAGAAAGACTAGTTCAACACCATATTTTTCGATATTATGAACCATATTAAATGGAGTATTTTTAAATCCCATATAACATTTTTGGTATGTATCACAATCTGGATTTGTCATTTGAATCAATAACAAATAATCATTTGATGGTACAATCGTGATATTAAAGAAATTCTGATGAATCTTGGATGGAGGAGCAAAAGGCTGAGGACCTTCTTGAATCACCTTTTGTGGACGGTGGTTATCTTCACCCAATACAGGTTTTAGCTTCTTTGAACTCTTTTGAACAGGTGGTGGCTGAGGTTGTTCTGGTTCATTTTCCATTTTCTTAACCAATTTGATATTGTAATTTAGATATGCGGTATCGTAATTTTCTTTATTTTTTACATACAGTTCATCTGTCTTTTTTTTAGTTTCTTGGATCATGTTATCAATATCTGATCGAATTTCATCTACCAATTTTTTAGATTCTAGCACACTAACTCTATAAGATTCTTTATCCAATGTAATTGATGTATTAATAGGATTTAGTTCATCCCCCCAAGGTTCATCCATATCATTAATTAGCTTAATGTTAGAGTTAGAAGGGATATTGTTCAAGAGTTTTTGAACTCTGGTGATTTCATATTCAATTTGATCGATTGTTCCAACACAAACCGGATTAAAAATAGAGTAGTTGAGATATGTTGATGATACCCTACAACGATAAAAATTGTCAATCAAATCGATTTTGTATAATTTTGAAGATCTATCCCTAAAATTTGCACAAAATCTATCCCAATCAGCTTCTCTGATTCTCAAACTAACTTCATGTGATGGAAACTTGATCAAACAAGAATCATCCAGTGTAAACTCAACTTGGTACCCAAAAAGACCATTTCTTCTTTTTGCTCTGTCAATAAAATCCTCATAGAGGGTTTTAATCAGAGAATTCGCATTTTCCCCTAGAAACAGGTTATATTCCATTTGTATCTTAGACGCCATTTAGATTAATAATATATAATATGTCAAAAACACTTTCAATTTTATCATTCAAATATGGGTTGAAATAAGTTATTTTTTAGACTTTAAGAACACTTTAAGAACACTTTAAGAACACTTTAAGAACACTTTAAGAACACTTTAAGAACACTTTAAGAACACTTTAAGAACAC
>Ga0068872_10004212_pt1 | contig 10937 bp, 9 predicted proteins | sample NOAtaG_7_FD_66441 | JGI IMG/M metagenome (GOLD analysis project Ga0068872, IMG submission 66441) | Freshwater lake microbial communities from Lake Erie, under a cyanobacterial bloom - NOAA_Erie_Diel1S_2200h metaG | ecosystem: Environmental > Aquatic > Freshwater > Lake | place: USA: Ohio, Lake...
AGCAACAAATATAGTTTATTTGATGTTAAAACAATAAAAAAATTTAATTTACCTATTACAAACGAATATATTAACATTGTATGTGCTTTTGGTAAAGTTGACACACTAGATTACCTTTCTAAAAAATTAAATAATTTTCCATATGATGAATGGGCATTAAATTGGGCATCTAGAAATGGTTATGTAAATGTTTTAGATTGGTGGCTTAAAAGTGGATCAGAATTAAAATATACAGAATCAGCATTATATTGTGCATCTTGTAATGGTCATGTAAATGTATTAACATGGTGGCTTAAAAGTGGTTTGCCCTTAAAATATAATGAATGGGCATTATATTGTGCATCTTGTAATGGTCATGTAAATGTATTAACATGGTGGCTTAAAAGTGGATTGAAATTAAAATATTCTGGATGGGAATTAAATTATGCATCTGGAAATGGTCATGTAAATGTTTTAGATTGGTGGCTTAAAAGCAATCTACCATTAAAATATAATGAAGATGTATTATATAGGGCATCTGAAGGTGGTCATATAAATGTATTAGAATGGTGGAAAAACTCCGGATTAGAATTAAGTCATATAAATGTATTAACATGGTGGAAAAACTCCGCATTAGAATTAAAATATAGTAAAAAGGGATTAAATGATGCATCTGGAAATGGTCATATAAATGTATTAGAATGGTGGAAAAACTCAGGTTTACTATTAGAATAAGATAGTATTTGATATGCTATGTAATACATCTGAAAAAGGTTTCCTTTATACTCTAAAAATTGAATATTAATATATTTATATATGATTTTTTAATAAAGTATGCCTTTCCAATTTATATTAAGTAATAAAAACGATATTTATCAATGCTATGACGGATTTTCACATAAATGGTTTCAATTTAATTGTAAAACAGGATTAAATTGTGATTTGGGTATATCATCTAGAGATTATACTTTACCGTTAGGTTCGTGTATTGATGCATATTATATTAGATCGGTGATATATGCATATGAACAAGAATTAATCGATAAAATATTTAATAATAAATATGATCCATGGGATTGGAGACATGAAAAAAAATTTAATAAAATAATATTGGGTGATAGATATTATTTGTATGATCCAAAAACTATTAAAAAGTTTAATATAAATGTTAATGATAAATTGCTTTCAGGTGCATGTATGTATGGTGATGTAAAATTTTTAGAATGGTGGAAAAACTCATGTTTACCTTTAAAAAAATTAGGTTTATCCCATTATGAAGATTTTTTGGGATGGGCATCTTGGGGAGGTTGTATTAGTGTTTTAGAATGGTGGAAAAACTCAGGTTTAACACTTAATTATACTGAAAATGCATTAGCGTATGCATCTGAAAAAGGTCATATAAATGTTTTAGAATGGTGGAAAAACTCAGGTTTAGAACTAAAATATAATGAACGTGCATTAAACAGTGCATCCCAGTATGGACATGTAAATGTTTTAGAATGGTTGAAAAACTCAGGTTTAGAACTAAAATATAATGAACGTGCATTAAACAGTGCATCCCAGTATGGACATGTAAATGTTTTAGAATGGTGGGTTAATAGTAGTTTACCTTTAAAATATAATGAAGATGCATTAAATTTCTTATCTGATAATAATAATGATTGTATAAATGTATTAGAATGGTGGTTAAAAAGTACTTTACCTTTAAAATATAATAAATTTGCTTTATCTAAAGCATCTTCATATGGTAATATTAATGTTTTGGAATGGTGGAAAAACTCTGGTTTAGAATTAAAATATGACGAATGTGCGTTAGATATGGCATCTGAATCTGGTCATACAAATGTTTTAGATTGGTGGTTTGGAAGTGGTTTAGAGTTAAAATATAGTAAAAATGCTTTAGATTTGGCATCTTCTAGTGGACATGTGAATATTTTAGAATGGTGGAAAAACTCAGGATTAGAATTAAAATATAGTGAAAAGGCATTAAATGGTGCATCTGAAAATGGTCATGTAAATGTTTTAGATTGGTGGCTTAAAAGCAATCTATCATTAAAATATACTGAATATGCATTAAATTATGCATCTGAAAATGGTCATGTGAAAGTTTTAGAATGGTGGTTTAAAAGCAAGCTACCCTTAAAATATGATGAAAGAGCATTATACTATGCATCTGTAAAAGGACATATAAATGTTTTAGAATGGTGGAAAAACTCAGGTTTACCCTTAAAATATAACAAACAAGAGATCCTTCATCCTATTATTTATATTTATAATGATATTATAGAATGGTGGAGAAATTCTGGTTTATTATAAAATCATTCACAATAAAAAATTGAATATAGTTAATAATTTTTATTTTTTTTTTAATGTATTATGTATTTACGGATGAAAATGATATGTTTATGGATACTAAAAATGTAAACAAAAAACATGAATACAAATTTCAATTTCAAGGGTGCAAAACTGGATTAAATATTAATAAAATATTTGATTTTATTATAAAAAATCAAGATGAAACTGCACGTTATTTGAAGAGTTTTTATGTTAGGATAATAATTAAGGCAAATGATTCTAAACTAAATATTGGATACAATGATAAAAATAAAATTTCATCTGATAAAATAATATTGAGTGATAGGTATTATTTATATGATCCTATGGCTATTAAAAAGTTTAATATAATTATTGATTCTAAATTTGTTCAACGTGTGTGTTCTAATGGTGTTATTGAATTTCTAGAATGGTGGAAAAATTCAGGTTTACCTCTTGAATATGATACATATGCATTGGCTTTTGCGTCTACATATGGTCATGTGAATGTATTAGAGTGGTGGAAAAACTCCGGTTTATTCTTAAAATATGATCGAATGTCTCTAGATTGGGCGTCTGAAAAAGGTCAAGTAAAAGTGTTAGAATGGTGGAAAAACTCTGGTTTAGAATTAAAATATGATAAATATGTAATGGATAATACATCTTATGATGGTCATGTAAGTGTTCTAGAATGGTGGAAAAATTCAGGATTACCTTTCGAATATACACGATCAGCATTGCGTAATGCATTTAATAATGGTCATGTAAGTGTTCTAGAATGGTGGAAAAACTCAGGTTTAACATTAAAATATGATTATGAAGAGATAAAAGATACATTATATATGGTAGATAATATGACCAGTATAGGATCTAGAGAAAATTATGTAAAAGTTTTAGAATGGTGGGAAAACTCAGGATTACTTAAAAATCTTTGAAAAAAATTGAATTATTTAACAGTTTAATATTTTTTTATAAAGTATGTATTATATAATTACTAATAAAAATAATGAATATTATTACAACTGGAATTGTTTTAATTGTGAAACTGGATTACATTTTTATACAAAAGTTGAAAGATTTGAACTAAAACATTCATCTGATACGATGGATTTGGATTCATGTTATATTAGGGCATTAATTGATATACCGGATGAAAAGTTAAAATTATATAAATCATATGGGTTTAATATTACAATATTAGGCGAAAGACATTATTTATATGATCCTAAAACTATTAAAAAGTTTAATTTGAATGTTAATAATGGTTTTGTTGCTATTGCGTGTTTTAATGGTGATATAAAATTTTTAGAATGGTGGAAAAACTCAGACATACCCCTAGAATATTCAGAATCAGCATTAAATCTGGCATCAAAAAATGGACATGTGAAAGTATTAGAATGGTGGAAAAACTCAGGTCTGGAATTAAAATATTGTGAATATTCATTATATTTTGCATCTGGAAATGGTCATTTGAATGTTCTAAAATGGTGGAAAAAATCAGGTTTGAAATTAAAATATGATGAACATAGACTACTCGAATGGGCACATGAGTGGACACGACATACTGGCGGGTTAAAAGTAATAAATTGGTGGAAACACTCTGGATTAATCAAATTACCATTAAAAAAAGGATAATTTTACATTTTCAATTATGTAAAATATAGTGAAAGCAGTGCATTAACTTAGATATTTTGAGATGGTTGGAAAAACTCTGAATTACTTAAAAATAAAGATTAACATAGTATATATATTAACATAGTATATATATCAAAAAATTGATTGTATTTACACATTTTTATTATTTTTATAATATGGTTTATTTTATACTAACTGATGAAAATAACGTTTGTGGAAATATTAAATTTAAAACAGGATTGAATTTTGTAGATAAAGATACTAAATACAATATATATCATATAAACTATTTTAATCAGTTTCAGATTGGTAAAATAAATAATAGTGAACGTAGTTGTTATTATGTTAGAATAGTATTATGTAATAAGGATACTAATATAATAAATGACAAGTTAATTGATAATAAAGTAGTATTGAGTGAGAAATATTATTTGTTTGACCCCAAAATTGTTAAAAAAATGGTAAAAAAATTTAATTTAGAGGTTAATGAGCGTTATATAGCATGGGCAGGTAGTAAAGGTGAAGTTCAATTTTTAGAGTGGTGGAAAAACTCTGGGTTATCCTTAAAATATGATAATTTGTCATTAGTTGGTGCATCTGCTACTAATTGCATAAATGTATTAACATGGTGGCTTAAAAGCAAATTACCCTTAAAATATGATAGATCAGCATTAGCCATTGCATCTATTTATTGTCAGTTGGATGTTTTAACATGGTGGTTTAAAAGCAATCTACCATTAAAATATGATGAAAAAGCATTAAATCATGCATCAGCGCATGGTAATGTACATGTATTAGAATCGTGGAAAAACTCAGGTTTAGAACTAAAATATGATGAATGTGCATTAGAATATGCATCAATAAAAGGTCATGTAGAAGTTTTAATATGGTGGTTTAAAAGCAATCTACCTTTAAAATATAATAAAAAAGCATTACATGAGACATCTTCTAAAGGTCATATAAATGTATTGGAATGGTGGTTTAAAAGTGGACTAGAATTAAAATATGATAAAAATGTAATAAATGATTATTATTTACAGAAAAAGATAACTGAAGAGGTTTATGACTGGTGGAAACACTCTGGATTACTCAACTAACTAAAAATTGATTATTTCAACCAATTTTAATATTTTTTTAGACTTTTTTGACATTATATGTTCTATTTTATATTAACCGATAAGGATGACATCTATTCATACCATGAAGGTGAAGGTTTTTATACTAATATTAAGTGTAAAACAGGGTTAAATGTGATAGATGCTAACCAATATAGTGGATCTATGATTTTTACCTTAGGTGATAATGTCAATATATGTAAACCTATTCGTGATTATAATGATGTAAAAAATATGTGTTATGTTAGAATTATAACAGTCCCAAATGATATGATATCACTAGGAATAGATAGACACTATCTTCCAGATCACTATGTTGAGATTAATAATAAGTTTAATAAGGTAATTTTAAGTGAAAGATATCACATATATGATATTAGATTTATTAGAAAGTTTGGTATAAAAATAAATAAAAAATATATTCAGTGTGTATGTGGGGTTGGTAATATAGAAATGTTAGAGTTATTTAAAAATTCTGGTTTATTGTCAAAAATTTCATTAGATGCACCATCTTCATGTGGTCAGGTTAAAGTTTTAGAATGGTTGAAAAATTCACAATTATCATTAGGATATACTTCAAAGGCGTTAGATTGTGCATCCAGTAATGGTTATGTAGAAGTATTAGAATGGTTGTTTAAGTATATACCTAAAAACAAGTTAATGTATACTGAAGATGCACTAGCTAAAGCATCTTGGAATGGTCATGTAAATGTATTGGATTGGTGGTTTAATAGTGGTTTAGAATTAAAATATAATACGAATGCATTAACATTGGCATCTAGACATGGTCATATAAATGTATTAGAATGGTGGTTGAAAAGCAATTTAGAATTGAAGTATGATGAATACGATATAATGGAAAATTCTTTAACGGCAACTGGACTTTTAGAAGTTAAATACTGGTGGATAGAAAAAGGACTAATTTCATCAATGTTTCATTCAAATTGTCAAAATTGTGATTGGCTAAGTGAATTGTTTCAATTTAGAGATTCTGAAGATGATTCTAATGATGATACAGAAGATAATCCAGATGATGAGCTTTTATTTCAATATTCCGAAGATGATATAGAAGATAATCCAGAAGATAATCCAGAAGATGGTTCTAAAGATAATCTAGAAAACGATTCTAAAAATTAAATTATAAATTTCAATATATCTTATGTTTTGATATGGTGTTTTATAAAAAAAATTGATGTGATATGTTTGGTTTCTATCAATAAAAATAATAAAATATGTATTTAATATTGACGTGTGAAAATAATATATGGAGGTGTACTTCAATTAATGTATTTGTAGGTGCTGATGGTCAAGATGATGTATTATGTCATCGAGGTTTATGCCATATTAAAAATTTTATTACTATTACCATTAGGGATACTAAAAATCACTATTATGTTTTACCTAAAATATATATACAATATCCACGACATCGTATACCACATAACAATCCAGGAAAAGTGAAATATGTTAGATGTCTATTATTAACTGCTGATAGTGAAATATCGTCTCCAGGATCCAATACTGATTGTGTGCGTGTAGAAAAGAAAATGATACTTGGTGATAGATATTATTTATATGATCCTAATACAATTAAACGGTGTAATATTATAGTAAATGAGGATTATATTACATATGCTTCTGCTTGTGGTGAAGTTAATGTTTTAACATGGTGGCTTAAAAGTGGTTTAGAGTTAAAATATGATGAAAAAGCATTATTATGGGCATCTGTTAATGGTCATATTGAAGTATTAGAATGGTGGCGTAAAAGCGATTTACCATTAAAATATGATGAGTTAATATTAGAATGGGTATCTCAGAGTAATCGTGTGGAAATATTAGAATGGTGGTTTAATAGTGGTCTACCATTAAAATATAGTCAATCTACATTTTGTTCAATAGCTCAACTAATATCAATATATAATAAAGGTCATGTGAATGTTTTGGAATGGTGGAAAAACTCAGGATTACCATTAGAATATACCAAATATGTGTTAAATGTTGCATCTGCTAAAGGTTATGTGAATGTTTTGGAATGGTGGAAAAACAGCGGATTGCCCTTAAAGTATGATGAATCTGCTTTTGATTGGAATTATCACGATTATAATATAGACATACTAGGAACATTAGAATGGTGGAAAAACAGTGGATTAGAATTAAAATATGATGAATATGTATTAGACAGGGCATCTATGCATGGTCGTATTGATGTATTAGAATGGTGGTTTAAAAGTGGATTAGACTTAAAATATACTGAAATAGCATTATCAGAAGCATGTGCGGTTGGTAATGTGAATGTTCTAGACTGGTGGCTTAAAAGTAATCTACCCTTAAAATATGATGAAAATTTATTAGATTTTGCGGAGGGTGGTATAGATGTTTTAGAATGGTGGATTAATAGTGGTCTACCCTTAAAATATACCAATATGGCATTGTTTCGTCCATCAACTACATGTGATATAGATATATTAGAATGGTGGAAAAATTCTGGTTTAGAATTAAAATATGATGAAAAATTATTACGTGATGTATCTGGCAATGGTTCACTAAAGGCACTTGAATGGTGGAAAAACTCTGGATTACCATTAAAATATGATAAAAATACATTAGAATTAGCATATGAAAATCATAGATATGATGTAATAGAATGGTGGAATAATAGTGGTTTATGGTTTGTATAAGTAAATATTTATATTTATAGATGATGTCTTATAGACTATTATATGTTTTAAGAAGTATTTTTACAAAAAAAATTGATTGTTTTTAAGGTTTTTAGTTTTTTATAAAATATGTATTTTATATTAACAGATGAAAATGATGTTTTAGATATAAATAATTCTAATGTGATATGCAAAAGTGGATTATCTAATGCAATTAGGAACCCTGTTTATTATCAATATTTCCGTCAAGAATATTTGAGAAAATTAAATGAAAATCGTATAATATTAGTAGATATTGATTACAATAAGTGTTGTTATTTAAGGATTGTATTATCTAAATTAGATAATAATAAAGTAATTTTTAGCGATAGATATTATTTATATGATCCCAAAACTATTAAGAAATTTAATATAGAAGTTAATGAATCATTTATTACGTGTGCTTCTGCAAATGGGTGTGTAAATGTCTTAGAATGGTGGTTTAACAGTGGTTTACCTTTAAAATATGATGTAAGGGTATTAGATGGTTCATTTGAAAATGGTCATGTGGATGTTTTAGAATGGTGGAAAAACACTGGACTACCATTAGAATGTTCTCAAGATGCTTTTTCAAAAGCATCTGAAAATGGTCATTTAGAAGTCTTAAAATGGTGGAAAACCTCTGGATTACCATCTGGGTTAAAAAATTCTGAAAGAGCAGTAGACAAAGCGTCAGCAAATGGTCATGTGGAAGTCTTAACATGGTGGCTTAATAACGGATTTCAATATTCTTCTTATGCAGTAGACAAAGCATCCGCAAATGGTCATGTGAATGTTTTAGAATGGTGGAAAAACATAGGTATAGGATTAAAATACACTAATAAAGCATTAGACACAGCAGGGTATAATGGTCATGTGCATGTATTGAACTGGTGGATACACTCTGGATTAGGCTTACAATATAGTAGAAATGCGTTTGATTTTGCAGTAGTGAATAATCATTATGAATTTGTAGAATTGTTGAAAAACTCAACATTAATAGGATCATTAATAGGATTTTAATAGGATCATTAATAGGATTTTAATAGGATCATTAATAGGATCATTAATAGGATCATTAATAGGATCATTAATAGGATCATTAATAGGATCTTAATAGGATCTTAATAGGATTTTAATAGGATCATTAATAAGATTTTAATAGGATCATTAATAAGATTTTAATAGGATCATTAATAGGATCATTAATAAGATTTTAATAGGATTATCTGGTAAAAAATTGAAGTGTTTTTAACATTTTTATTTTTTAAACGATAATGGTTTATTTTATATTAACTGATAAAAATGATTATAAAAAAAATATTAAGGTGGGGCTAAATGTAAATCCTAAAATGGTAAAATACAAAATATATGATACATATTGTTATAATCGAAGCTACAAGTATGGTTATGATATTTTTAAATTACCGTATATTAGAATAGTAAATTTACAGAATGATGCTATGAATGTGTTAGCGTTAGAGTTTACAAGTGATAAAATAATATTAAGCGATAAATATTATTTGTTTGATCCCAAAACGATTAAGAAGTTTAATATAGAAGTAAATGAACAATTTATTTCGTTGGCTTGTTATCATGGTGATATTAAGTTTTTAGAATGGTGGTTAAACAGTAAATTACCAATAAAATATGATCAAGAAGCATTGCATATGGCTTCTAAACAGAGTCATGTGAATGTTTTAACATGGTGGCTTAATAGTGGTCTACCTTTAAAATACGATAAAAATGCATTATATTTAGCATCTGACAAAGGTCATATTAATGTTTTAGAATGGTGGAAAAACTCAGGATTACCCTTAAAATATAATGAATGGGCATTAGATTATGCATCTTTAAATGGTCATATAAATGTTTTAGATTGGTGGTTAAAAAGTAGATTAGAGTTAAAATATACTTTTTATGCAATGAGTCATGCATCTGAAAAAGGTCATGTAAATGTTCTTGAATGGTGGTTTAATAGTGGATTATCATTAAAATGTAATAAGGGTGTACTACATAGAGCTTCTACGAAGGGTCATACACACGTAGTAGATTGGTGGGCGAATAGTGGATTAAAATTTAACTATACTCCATTCTTCCGTTAAATGCCTAGAATGATTTAGTTGATACACTATGAATTAATATAAAAAAAAATTGAAGTGTTTTTAAGGTTTTTACTTTTTTATATGAAGTATGGATTTTTATTTCATATATACAAATGATGATATTAATGATAATGATAGTAATGTTAATGTTAAAACAGGATTAAATATAAATAAAAGTAAAAAAATTGATTACATTTTTAACATTTTATTTTTTATTATAGATAATGGTCTATTTTATATTAACTGATAAAAATGATACTTTTAAAACTGGGTTAAATATAACTCATGAAAAAATTAAATACGATATATATGATTTAAATTATCCGAACCGTATGTATGATTTGTCGTATATTAGAATAGTAATTTTCCCTGCTAATTATATTATTATTACATCAGATCCGATGAGTCATTTCAGGTTTGAAAGTGATAGAATTCTAAGTGATAAATATTATTTGTTAGATCCCAAAACAGTTAAAAAATTTAATCTAAAAGTAGATAAATATTATATTAAAATGGCTAATTTTCATGGTGATATTAAGTTTTTAGAATGGTGGAAAAACTCTGGTTTACCCCTAAAATATGATGAAGAAGCATTACGGGTAGCATCAGCAAACGGTCATATAAATGTATTAGAATGGTGGTTAAAAAGTGGTTTACCCTTAAAATATAATAAATTGGCATTAACTTATGCATCATTTCGTGGTAATATTAATGTATTAAAATGGTGGAAAAACTCAGGATTACTATTAAAATATGATAAAGATGCATTAAATCGGGCATCTAGAGAGGGTTATGTAAATGTATTAGAATGGTGGTTTAAAAGTGGTTTAAAATTAAAATATGATGAATATGCATTAGAATTAAAGGAGGCATCTGAAGATGCTCATATAAATGTATTAGAATGGTGGTTAAAAAGTGGTTTACCCTTAAAATATAATGAAGGTGCATTATATTGGGTGTCAAGAAAAGGTTATGTAAATGTATTAGAATGGTGGAAAAACTCAGGATTACCCTTAAAATATAATGAATGTACATTAAATGATGCATCAGTATATGGTAATGTAAATGTATTAGAATGGTGGAAAAACTCAGGTTTAGAATTAAAATATTCAGTA
>Ga0068872_10004214_pt1 | contig 10933 bp, 10 predicted proteins | sample NOAtaG_7_FD_66441 | JGI IMG/M metagenome (GOLD analysis project Ga0068872, IMG submission 66441) | Freshwater lake microbial communities from Lake Erie, under a cyanobacterial bloom - NOAA_Erie_Diel1S_2200h metaG | ecosystem: Environmental > Aquatic > Freshwater > Lake | place: USA: Ohio, Lake...
TCTTCACCATTTCAGTCGCCTTCTCATCGCTCAGTTCAAAGGCCATCTGAATCTGGGCATATCGGTCCGCGTCTCTGTCCGCGAGATTCACCGTGAAGAGATCGAGACTGACGAAGGTGGGTTTGAGCTTTCGGTCTCGCTTCACAGCGTTGGCAGGCCCGGTCTCGGCCTCTGCTTCGGCCTCGGCGGCGGCGGCGGCCTTCTTCTTCATGTAGAAGAGCGTTCCCCCGCCGGCCAAGCCCAGCAACAACACCAAGACCACGCCCACGATGATGAAGAGCTTCTTGCGGCTCTTCTTGGGCGCGATTGCGGCGTCGGTCTTGTCTGAGGGCGGTGCTGTCGCCATGGGTTTTCCTCTAGGGCCAGAGCGTTCCAGGAATTCTGGATTCTCCAGCCAACGAGCCGATTATCGGCAAGGCAACCCCTGGCGATCTTTCGAACAGTAGGGAGATCCGGGGCCAGTACCGCTACGGCCCTTTGCAGTGCGGGAGATGGATCTCCCCCTCGGCCTTTCAGGCGAACATGTCCACGAGGCGAGTACCCGCAGGCCAGCGCACGGTCCCGTCGGTGCCTGTTGGCACGGAGAGGGTCATGGCGCTGTCGGTGGCGCCGTTGCCGTCCATGCCGGTTGCTGCAAAGGCTCTTGGCATGGTGCCTGGAGCCTGGTCCTGGGGCCGGCGCCCATCCGACGGCTGTCCGGAGGCGCTGCTCCAGGCGGCTGAGCCGTCCTGGCCTGGCTGTCCCGCGCCCGCCTCGGAGCCCGCCGGGCTGTTCCTTGCCCTGCCGGGAGCTTCGTCGCTTGGTTGGAAGACGCCTCCGCCTGCCAGCGTGAAACCCGCATCCCGCAGCGCGCCTGCCAAAGCCGGCATCGACTGTTCCAGGACTTGCCGGGTGCCTGCCTGCTCGGCTGTCATGTCCACCCGAACCTGCTGTCCATCCAATGACAACTTCAGCGCCACAGGCCCCATCTCCACCGGGTTGAGGTGCAGGTGGGCCTCCTCTACACCGTCGCGCACCAACATGGCAATGCGTGCGCTGAATGCGGGCACAAACTCGGCGTGGTGTATCTCGTGAGGGATTGCTGAGTATGCGGCCGTTGGCGTGGTGCCGGTACTCATTGCCGTAGTAGCGCCTGCGACCCCTGCACCTTGAGCCAGCAGGTTGCCCACGGCCTGCGGCACGGATGTCTGCGCCGGCTGAGCTCGGCCTTCCACGGCCTTGGAGACACTCGGCGCCTCGAGCTTAAGGTTGTCACCAAGCGGCGAAGTCAGCAGCGATTTGGTGGTGTCATGGGAAACCGCAGTGTCAGCTTCAAGCGAGCCCGGCATCGCCTTGCGCAGCGTTGCCTTGGTTGCAAGGGCCTCGCCCGTGCGGGACTCGGCCGTGCTCACCAGGCCCTTAGGGATGCCCTTGGTGATGGCCTGGACCTCTGCTGTTTGGCCCTTCGTGGCCAGACCGGGCTGCAGCGGAGTCGTCGTCAAGGTAGCAGCCCCACGGTTGGCAGCTGTCTGGTCGGTAGCCTTGGGGTCAGCAGCAGCGCGTACGCCCCCCGTGATGAGTTGGTTCAGCAACTGAGCCAGCTCTGGGGCAGGCACGTCTTGAGCCGAGCCTTGGCCTTCGACGGTCATCTCGTTGGCCCCGTCTTCCGGCGTAACTGTTTCAGCCTCGCAGGCGTGATCAAGCAGGTCGGAGAAGCATTGCGGGGTGCCGTTACCGGCTTTAGCTTGAGGCGAGGCAGAAGTGCCGATCGAGGCCGTGCCGGCAGAGGCGTTCTTGCTGCCGTTCGGTCCGCCTGGAGAAGCGGGCAGCAGCGATGTGGCCGGGAGGGATGCTTGCATGGTGTTGGGTTCTGGCCTGCGGATCTGCAGATCTGTGGGCTAGTGGTCAGCCGAGCGCCGGCGAGGGGAGCGTCTGGCGGGCCAACCAGGCCGATCGCTGCGCTGCTTCGTCAGTCTGCTTCTGGTCGCGGCGTTGCTGTGCGAGCAGGAAGGTTTCAACCCGGCGCCCGAGGAGCTTCTTGATCGCAGCCACCCGTGTCTCCGCTTCCACAAGACGATGCCGTTGGCGCTTCAGGTTCAACTCCGCCTGGCCCTGCTGGAGTTTCAGCTGCTGCATGGCCTGATCCAGTCGCTGCATGAAGCTGCGATAACACTGAACGATCTCGATACCCCCCGCCTGATGGAACTGTTGCTGCCATCGGTCAACGTAATCGGCGCGGTACTGCGTGAACTGACTCAGTTGAGCGTTCAGTCGCTCGAGGTGGTCTTGAGCCTGGCGCACGGTCAGCGCGATGGCGTCGCGATCAGACTCCTCTCGTTCGAGCAAGATCTGCAGAGACTCGGTGTTGGGTGCGTTCATGGTTTGTTCAGGCAGCCACAGCCATGAGTCGGCGGCGGCACTCATCCATCGGCGCGCGCTCCAGCATGTCTTGCTGGAGCAAGGCGGTGATCTGCGGTTGTGTCTGCACCGCGATGTCGAGCTCGGTGTCGTGCCCGGGCGCGTAGGCTCCCAGCTGGATCAGGTCGCGCGCCTTGTTGTACTTGGCGAGCATTTGACGCACGCGTCGAGCGGCACGGATTTGTTCTTTGGGTGCCACGGAGGTCATCACCCGGGAGATGCTGCGCTCCACGTCGATGGCGGGGTAGTGGCCGCTCTCAGCCAACTCGCGTGAGAGCACGATGTGGCCGTCCAGGATGCCTCGGGCGGCGTCCGCAATGGGGTCCTGGGGGTCGTCGCCTTCGCTGAGCACGGTGTAGAAGGCCGTGATGGACCCTTGGCCATGCAAGCCGTTACCGGAGCGCTCCACCAACTGAGGCAGCCTGGCAAAGCAGCTGGGGGGGTAGCCACGTGTGGCCGGTGGTTCGCCGATGGCCAGGGCGATCTCGCGCTGCGCCATGGCATAGCGCGTCAGGCTGTCCATCAGCAGCAGCACATCCAGGCCCTGGTCGCGAAAGTGCTCTGCAATCGCAGTCGCGTAATTGGCGCCCTGCATGCGCACCAGTGGAGGCGCGTCTGCAGGCGCCGCCACCACCACCGAACGCTGGCGGCCGTCTTCACCCAAGATGTCTTCGATGAACTCCTTGACCTCCCGCCCGCGCTCGCCGATCAGCCCCACCACGATCACATCGGCTTGGGTGTAGCGGGCCATCATGCCCAGCAGCACTGACTTGCCCACTCCGGTGCCCGCGAACAGACCGATACGTTGGCCCCGGCCTACCGTGAGCAGCGCATTGATGGCGCGCACGCCAGTGTCCAGCGGCTGGCGGATGGGGTCACGGTCCATGGCGTTGATGGGTGGCCGACTGAGCGACTCATGGGACACGCTTTGCAGGGGACCCTGGCGGTCCATGGGCTCGCCGTGGGCGTCTACCACGCGGCCCAGCAGGCCCGCGCCGATGGGCAAGTGCAGGCCACGGCCTTGCACGCGAGGGGTCTGTTCGGCTGGCATACCGAAGCGAGGTGGGCTCACCGGCAGCGGTCTGGGCACTACTTGGGCGCCTGCAGCCAGCCCATGCACAGGCCCCGTGGGCATGAGGTAGGCGCAGTCGGCGCTGAAGCCAACCACCTCAGCCAGGACGGCCGGCAGCCCGGGACTGCGGATCTCGCAGATCGACCCCACGGGCACGCGCACGCCCGCAGCCTCCAGCACCAGGCCAGCCACCCGCACGAGCGTACCCACGGTCTCCAGGGGCTCGGTCTGAGCCGCTTGGTTCTCCATGTCCGCCAGAAAGGACGCCCACCGCTCAGGGCTCTTCATGGTGCAGGCCCTGAAGACGGGTCTTCCGCGTTCCAGGCCAGTGCCTGGCCCATGGCCTGAGCGGCGCGCTCCCAGCGGGCTTGCACTGTGGCGTCGATACTGCCCGCGTCGGACTCCACTTGGCAGCCGCCGCGCTCTACGCTGGCGTCGGGTTCCAACCGGGCGCCTCGGGCTTGGAGGGCGTCTTCGGCCCCTTGTGCTACCAGCGTCAGGTCATCGGGGTGTACGCGCACCACGATCTGCCGAGCGCTCATCAGCACCGCATTCACCGCTTCTCGCGCCACATCGCTCACCACCTCCGGTCGGGTGACCAGCTCGCTGCGCAGCACCTGGCGCGCCAGCAAAACTGCACTGCGCGCCAGGCTCTCGGCCATGGCGGACTCCAGCCGACCCCACTCAGTGTCAAAGCTTTGCACCAGTTGTCCCACCTGGGCACTCACCTGCGCCGAGTGGCTCTTTTTGAATCCCTCCAGCGCCACCAAGCCGTCGCGGTAGCCGTCCTCATAGCCCTGCCGCTTGGCGGCCTCGATACGGGCCTGCCACTGCTCGGCGGTGGGGCCTGCAGCCTCTCCATCGGGCTTGGGCGCTTGGTTGCGTCCCGCCCCGAAGCTGCCCGGCTGCCAAGCCTGGACGGCGCCCAGCTCCTCTCGCGGAATGAATCGCGTGTAGCTCGAGGCTGACCTGGAGCCTTCCGGTGCGGGTACGTTGGGAAAACCCGCCCTGGGCGTGCGCGCGTCAGAGGAACTGGTCATCACCGCCGCCACCCATCACGATCTCGCCTTCATCGGACAGCCGGCGCACAATCTTGAGCAACTCCTTTTGCTCCGATTCCACGTCAGACACGCGTACGGGACCACGGGTTTCGAGGTCTTCCCGCAGCGTCTCCGCGGCTCGACTGGACATGTTCTTGAATATCCGCTCGCGCAGTTCCGGCGTAGCGCCCTTGAGCGAGATGACCAGCGTTTCAGCCTGAACCTCCTTCAGGATGGCCTGGATACCCTTGTCGTCGAGCTTGACCAGATCGTCGAACGTGAACATGTTGTCCATGATCTTCTGCGCCAGATCGCTGTCGCTCTCACGGATGTAGTCCAGGACGGAGGTCTCCACTGAGGTGCCCATGAGGTTGAGGATTTCGGCGGTGGTCTTCACGCCACCGAGCGCTGACTTGCGTGCCCGATCTCCCCCTGCGAGCACTCTGCCCAGCACGTCATTCAGATCCTTCAGCGCAGACGGTTGTATGCCGTCCAGCGTGGCCACGCGCACCAACACCTCATTGCGCTGGCGCTCGGGCAGTTGTTTCAGGATCTCGGAGGTTTGGTCGAACTCCAGGTGCACCATGATGGCGGCGACGATCTGGGGATGTTCGTTGCGCAGCAATTCGGCCACGGACTGTGCGTCCATCCACTTCAGGCTCTCAATGCCGCTGATGTCGCTGCCTTGCAGGATGCGATCCAGCAGCAGGTTGGCCTTTTCGTCGCCCAGGGCCTTGCGCAGCACCGACTTCACATACTCATCCGTGTCTGGCACCAGCATGTGTTCAGCCTGGGCCATGGTGATGAATCTGTCGATCACTGACTCATACCGTTCACGCGAGACGGCCTTCATCTTGGCGATGGTCTCGCCCAGGCGTTGAACTTCCTTGGGCAACAGGTGTTTGAAGACCTCGGCCGCCTCCTCTTCACCCATGGACATCAGCAATATTGCTGCGTCCTCCAGGCCCTGGTCGTCCATTCCTGCCATTTGCTCGTCAGGCCGCTGCCTGCTCCCCGTTGATCATCGAGCGAACGATGTTAGCCACGGCCGCAGGGTTCTGGCGTGCCAGATTGCGTGCGTCCTCGAGTCCGGGGTGCTGCTGAGGTGTGTTCAGTGTGAGTGCAGAGCCCGGCTGGCCAGCCTCTTCCGTGGGCGAACCTGGCAGCAGCGGCGTCTCGTCCAGCACGGCATTGACGTTGGAGCCGGGTACGGGGGGCGGGGGTGGTGCCAGCAGCGTCTTCAAGGCCGGGCGGATCGTGGTCAGCACGATCAGCAGGGCAACGAAAGCCAGCGCCAATGGCATGGCTGCTGCGCGCAACAGGTCCTGCACCCAGGGCTGCTTCCAGGCCGGCAGTTCTTCCACCTTGGCGGGCGGCTCCGTGCGGAACGGGGCGTTGATGACCTTGACGGTATCGCCGCGGTCCTTGTTGAAACCCATGCCTTGCTCCACCAGCGCGGTGAGCTTTTCCAGCTCTTCTGGCGTCAGCGGCGTGGTGGTTGTGCGCCCCCGGTTGTCGGTGCTGACCCGGTGGTTGACCACCACGGCCGCCGAGAGCCGCTTGATGGTGCCTGTGGCGCTGCGCACGGTGCGCTGGGTGCGGTCCACCTCGAAGCTGGTGGTGGCTTCCTTGCGCAGGTTGCCACCCGACGCGTTGGCCTGCGCGCCTTGCATCTGCTGGGCACTCCCCGTCACGGGGGCTGTGGCTGGCGCGGGAGGTTGGTTGCTCTGGGCCCCCGGCACACCGGAGGGCGTGGTGCTGCCTGCCTGGTTGGATTCAAGGGTTTGCAGTGACTTGACCGCTGCCGGAGCGTCTCCGTTGTTGGGCTTGAACTCTTCGCTCACCAGCATGCTTTCAGAGAAGTCGATATCCGCGGTGACGGTGGCTCGAAGGTGTTCGCGGCCCATCACGGGTTCGAGCAGGTCCATGACCCGCTTTTGCAGCGATGTTTCCACTTGCTGTCGGTATTGAAGCTGCAAGGCGTCCAGGCCTTGCTGTGAGCCACCTTCCTGCTCCGTGAGCAGGGTGCCACTGCCGTCCACCACGCTGACGGCCTTCGGGCTCAGTTCCGGTACGCTGGAGGACACCAGGTGAACGATGCCTGCAAGTTGCGAGCGGTCCAGGTTGCGGCCCGGGTGCAGCGTCAGCATCACCGAGGCTGAAGGCTTCTGCTGCTCCCGGAAGAAGCCATTCTGGGCCGGCAGCGCCAGGTGTACCCGCACTTGCTGCACGGCGGACAGGCTGCCGATGGTCCGCATGAGCTCGCCCTCAGTGGCGCGCTTCATGGACATGCCTTCGCCAGCCTGGGACTGGCCGAACTTCTGGTTGTCCAGCAACTCGTAACCGACGGTCGAGCTCTTGGGCAAACCCAGATTGCTCAGCTTCATGCGCAGGTCGAGTACCTTGTCTGCAGGCACCAGGATGGCACCACCGCCGTCGCTGTGGCGGTAGGGCACGTTCATCTGCGAAAGCTGTGCAATGACAGCGCCCCCATCCTTGTCAGACAAGCCGCTGTACAGGACGCGGTAGCTGCCATCCCCGCCACTGCGCAGCGCCAGGGCGATGGCCACGGCGGCCAACGCTGCAGCCCCAAGGGCCAGCAGCATCAGCGGCTTGAGGGGCAGGGCGGCCAGCTTCTCCGACAGTGTGCGCGGCTCGGGAATGAGCGTCTGCGGGGCGTTGGCGGCAAGGGCGTTGTCCATGGCGTTCCGGTTCGGTTCAGCGTCTCGTGGCTCCCCTCGTCTGCCCTTTGGCATGGTGAGCTCAAGCCCCTGAGATCGGACTCGATTCTTCGGCACCAACGCTGCGTTGCATGCGGCGAGAAGGGCTGGAAATTCCCGCCAGATTCCATCACCAGGAAGGCGGGTACAGCCCTAAAGTTTCTGCTCGCCCGGATTCGGGCGCATCGTCAGGAGCCGCCGTGGACCTCGTCAAGCTCAAGCCGTTCGATTTCGCCCAGGCCGTGGCCAAGGCCGGCATGCGCCAGGACGTCGCCAAGCTGGGCCAAGCGGAGTCCAAGACAGGCGGCCCCAGCTTTGCCAGCGCCATTGATCAGGCCCTGAAGACGGTGAGCCGCAGCCAGATGGAAGCTACCCGCATGCAGCGGGAGGTGCAACTGGACAACCCCACTGTGAGCTTGGAAGAGACCATGGTGGCCATGCAGAAGGCTCAACTCGGCTTCCAGGCCACTTTGCAGGTCCGAAACCGGCTCGTCCAGGCCTATTCAGACATCATGAACATGCAGGTGTGACGGCGGGTTTCATCCGCCTCGCATCGCCAGCATGCGCCTGCGCTTTTGCAGGTTGTCGACATAGTGTTGCAGTGCCCGCTCGGCTTGACCGTTCTGCCCCTGCCACTCGCAACTCAGGCGGATACCCACCGGTTGGCCTTGGGCGTCCAACATTTCGCTGACACGTCTGACCTCGAGGCCGAGCATCAGGCGCACGTCCAAGTCCAACTCCAGCCGGGCATCTGCGATGCGGCTGCCCTCTGCAATGGGTGGCGCGTCTGGTGGCAACTGCAGGCCGCAGCCTCCCGTGCTGAGGTCCAGTACCCGCAGGGCCATCACCAAGCTCGGATTATCGGGATGGCGCAGCCTCAGGGTGGGGCCGCCACGGGCCGGGGGCTTGGCGCGAAACGAGTTGCGCCGCTGAAAGCGGTACAGCTCCTTCGGAATGCTGCACTGCAGCGATGCAGCCTGCTGCCCTTGAACCAGAACCAGGTCGGACAGCGGAAGCTGAAACTTGATGTGGTCGTCATAGGCCACGGCCACGGCCGTACCAGCCTGCACGATGGCCTGGATGGGCTGCGATGGGCCGTCTGCGGCGAAGCTCAGCGTGTTGCGCGCATGGTCAATCGACCAAAGGCAGGTGGTAAACGCTGCACCGGAGGGAGCACTGATACCGAAAGGCAGTGCAGCCTCGAGTAGAGGTTTGAGGTAGGCGAGGATCTCCGCCGGGCTCGATACCCTGAAATCGGCCCAAGCGTCCGAGCCGTCGGCTTCGTCCAAAGGAGCCGGTAGGGTGTCAAGAAACATGATCTGGGGCCTGGACGCACCCGCTTGACGGCGGGCTCGTCAGGGCAGGTTAATGAAGTGTCTTGATCTTACCCGTCATCATCAGCTCCAGATCGCCCAGCCAGGGTTCGGCCAGATGGCGGATCTCGGCATCGTTGACGAGGATGCGCTGCATGATGCGCGACTTGGCGCGTCGGGCCTCCGCATCCAGCTGGGCCTCCTTGGCGGCATGCTTGAGCTGGCTGATCAGCACCATGCAGGCCCCTTCGAGCTTGACCACCTCGTCCCACTGCCCCGCTCGCGCGGCTTCCACCATCTCAGCGCTGGCTTTCTCGATGGCTTCGTAGAAGTGGAGGATTTCAGGTGGCACGTCCGAGCCTGAGGTGAAGGATTGAATCGGCGAACTCATTGGGGCCGCCCACTGCCCATGCTCGGGCGGATGCCTGACCAAGCATCTTTGACGGGCAGCAGCAAGCTCACGCACTCTGCCATGGCCCTGTCGTCGTTGCGGATGTTGGCAAGCGTCAACTGCCGAACAATGTACGCGTACAGCTGGTCAAGGTCCTGGGCGATCTGCCCGCCTGACTTGGGGTCCAATGAGCTACGCAACCCTTCCTCGATGATGCGTACAGCCTTGCCCAACTGTTCGCCCTTGGCCCTCAGATCCTGGCGCTCCAGCGCGCCTCGGGCCTTGGTGATGGTGTCGATGGCGCCCTGCAGCAGCATCTCAATCAATTTGTGCGGGTCAGCCGTCTCGATCCCGGTCTCGACGTGAACCCGGTGGTAACTGTCGGCATAACTTCTGGCTGCTGCGTACATCTGGAACTCCTTGTGGGGGTGGGCTTTCCAGTGTTATCGGTGTGCCCGATGCAGGCTTGAGGGCTTTGTGTGGTCCCAACTGCCTAGCCAATCCGGGTCAATTCTCGTCTTGCGCTCGACCTGCCTGCTGCGTGGGCGATGTTATTCGTGCCGGGTGCGCACATAAAGGCGCAGGCGAAAGCGCCGCATCATGAAGTGCGGTCTTGACGGTGGTGTGCTCACGGTCCGCCGGGTGGCACCGCTACCCTCAGGAGAGCCCAAGGGGGATGACCGTGCTCAACGGTTTTTCGTGTTGTTCCAGGCCGTGACCTGCTGGTTCACGTAGCTGCCCAGGCTGTTGAGCTTGCCGATGTTGCTGTCCAGGGCGTTGTACTGCCGCAGCAGGCGGGCCTCGGTGCTCGCCACGCGGTCTTCAAGCCGGGCGATCTGATCTTCCTGGCGCTTGATCTGGTTGCGCAGGCCTTCGCTGCGGCTGTCCAGCAGTCCGCCGGTGCCGGTGAGGGTGGTGGTCAGGCTGCGGAAGCGCACACCGAAACCGTCGTTGGCCTCCCCCGCCTCGTCGTTGGAGAAGGCGGCCGCCACCACCGTGGGGTCGGCCAACGCGGCGTTGAACTTCGTGGTGTTCACCAGCAGCGAACCATCCCGTTGAATCTCGATGCCCGCACTGGACAGGCGTGTCAATGCCGAAGAGGCGCCGCTGGCTGACTGTGTCAGCGTTCTGAGCTGGCTCTGGAGCGAGCGAACGGCCGAGTCACCCTGCAGCTTGCCTGCCACCTTGGTGTTCGGGTCGTACTTCATCTGGTCGGTGATGTAGCCGTTCAAGGCGTTGTAGGCCTTGACGAAGTCGTCCACCGCAGTCCGCATGGACGCGGTGTCCTTGGCGACGGTCACCTCCACTGGGGAGGTGGTCACTTTCTTGAGTGTCAGGGTCAGGCCGGCCACCGTGCCATCCAGGGTGTTGGAAGCACTGATGATGGACAAGCCATTGACCGTGGCCAGCGCGTTGCGGGCACTCACGGTCTGGCTCATGCCGCCAGGGGAGGGCTCGTCCGGGCTGTAGGCCAGGTCGGACAGGGAAGGGTCTCCCGAGGCCGTGATCTTCACCGCGTTCTCTTCGCCCGTGGCATTGGAGCGCATCACCAGCCGAAAGCCGGCACCGTCATTCACGATCGAGGCGGTGACGCCCGCATCGGCTGCATTGATGCTGTCGCGCACCGACTCCAGCGAGTCACTGCCGGCGGGCAGGTTGCTGATTGTGATGGTGGTGGGCGACGTGCTCGGCTTGGCAGTGAAGCTCGGGGGCACCCCGGACGACCAGGTGCCCAGCTGAACGGTCAGCGTGCCAGCGCCTACCGAGGTGGTTTTGCTGGCGAAGGACGGCGAGGCCAGACCCTGGGCGCGTGCCAGCTGGCTGACCTCGACGCTGTAGGCGCCTGCGGCCGCGCTGGAGCCTGCCGTGGCAGCCACCTGCGTGTCGTCACTGCTGCTGGCTGTGGACTTGGCCCAGGTGCTGGCAGAGGCGAGCTTGCCGGCAGCATCACGGATGTTGACCGTGTAACTCTGCAGCAGGCCGAACGAGGACAACTTGGT
>Ga0068872_10004216_pt1 | contig 10930 bp, 8 predicted proteins | sample NOAtaG_7_FD_66441 | JGI IMG/M metagenome (GOLD analysis project Ga0068872, IMG submission 66441) | Freshwater lake microbial communities from Lake Erie, under a cyanobacterial bloom - NOAA_Erie_Diel1S_2200h metaG | ecosystem: Environmental > Aquatic > Freshwater > Lake | place: USA: Ohio, Lake...
TCCGACTCGATTTCGATGAAACGGATGGTCGCTGATTTCGAATCCTTCGGGAAGTACCAGCGAAGGATTCCTGAGCCAGCGACTTCGATCGGGATGGTGACTTCCAGGGTCGAATCGCCAGAACTCTTGGATGTCCATGGAGTCGATCGTTCGGCGCGGGCTGCGTTGGCCGGACTATTGGGTGGCATCGCCAGCCATGCGACTCGTCCTTCCCCTTCCGGCAGGCTTCCTGAAACACGGACCTTGGCACCTGGGGAAAGAGGGCCGGGGGCAAAGCCGAGGAAGGGAGTTTCGGTTTGCATGGTCAGTTGCAGTTGCCCCTCCACGATGTTGCCGGAGCAGCCACGGAGTTTCCAGCCTAAAAAGCTATCGACGGGATCTGCTGGTTTGGATTTCCCGTAGTTGGGGTTTGGGATTGGAATGACCGCTTCGGTGCGTCGCAGATAATCGCTCAGTCTCTGGTTCATTGCCTCGGCACGTTCGGATTCTTCCGCAGCGAGGTTCCGCTGTTCCCCAGGGTCGGATTCAAGGTGATACAGTTCCAGGCGGTCCTGAGGCTGGTTGGCATCTCCATAGAAGCGGATCAGCTTCCAGGGGCCAGAGCGAATCCACGAGCCGGGTGCGAATCCATCGATGGCAGAGTCTCCAGGCCCGTGGGGGAAGTGGCAGAAGATGGCGTCTCGATCGAGCGGTTGACTATGGAGTGCAGGAGAGAAATCGATACCGTCGCTGGGTGGTGCCTCCGCGATGGCGGCTCCTGCCAATGACGGAAGCGTGCGGAACAAATCGGTGCTCTGCACAATTGCCTCGCACTGGCTTGCCTCTGGAAGCTGACCAGGCAGAGAGACGATCATCGGGACGCGAGTACCGCCGTCGTAGAGGCTGGCTTTTCCGGAGCGGGCAGGTGCGTTGCTGGTGACGGGGGTGTTTGCGTAGGGTGCTTCGGGAGGTAGGCCGCGAGCCGGAATGGTCCATCCGCCGTTATCGCTGGTGAAGACAACCAGGGTCCGGTCGCGAATTTGGAGTTGGTCGAGTTGATCGAGGATTTTTCCAACGGCGTCGTCCAGCGACTGGATCATCGCGGCGTAGAGCGGATGTCTTTGGGGTGCTGACGGATCGGCGCGCTGCTGAGCTGCATCGATCAGGTTCGATTTGGCCATCCAAGGGGAGTGGACGCTGAACGCCCAGTAATTGAGGAAGAAGGGGCGATCCTTATTCTGCTGAAGGAACTTGCACGCTTCCTCGGCCATGCGATCTTCGATATGGTCTCCTGGTTGGCCTGCCTCCTTCCAGAATGCCCAGGGGGCGAAGTAACCATTCTTTCCGCCGGGGCCTGGGCCGGGTGTTCCTGGGAGGTCGATGGCAAAGCCTTGTTGCCTGGGAGAGTAAGGTGGTGGACCGAGATGCCATTTGCCCAAGTGAGCGGTTTGGTAGCCAGCATCTTGCAGCAGTTTGGCGAGGGTGATGTGGTGGGTGGGGAGTCGTGTGAGGCTATCTGCGATCCATCGTGGACCATTGCTTTGGACTAGGCGTTTTTCCAGTTGCTCCTGTGGCAGGTGGCAGGCGGGAGAGGTGATGCCTAATCGGGCGGGTGCTAGGCCAGTGAGGATGCTGGCGCGGGTGGGGGAGCAGAGTGGGCTGGCGGAGTAGGCGTTCAGAAAGCGGGTGCCACGCGAGGCGAGCCGATCGAGATGGGGAGTGTGGTGGAAGGTCGATCCGTAGCAGCCCAGGTCTCTGTAGCCCAGGTCATCGGCCAGGATCAGAACGATGTTGTACGGCTTTTGGGCTAACAGGATCGATTCGGTGATCCACTGCACCAGAATGATTCCGATCAGGAATGGAACTAGCGATTTCATGGCAAGATCTCTTTGCCAAGTCGGGGATGGAGGCAGGATACGTTCGATACCCAGTGAGGAGAGACGATGACGAACGAAGCCAAAGGTGCTCCCATCCGGTATTCTCATTCGCCTGCGGTCGGAGGGGTAGGCGTCTGGTTGGGTGTCGTGAGCTGGCCATCGCGGGTACCGATGACTTTCGCGGGAATACCACCCAAGATCGAACGAGGAGGGAAGGTTTTGGTGACCACCGATCCGGCTGCGACCACCGATTGTTCTGAAACATTGGCCAGGATGATCGTTCCAGCACCGATCCAGCTATCGCGACCGATGACGATCTGCTGGAGTTTTCCAGGTTGATCTCGGATGGGGCGATCCAGACTGGAGAATCCATGCGTGTTCGGGCCACTGGGAATTTGAACTCCAGGTCCGATCAGCACGTCATCCTGAATATCGACCCATCCGATATGGCAGTAGTGGCCAATATAGGTATGTCTTCCGAAGCGGGCAGCGGTCTTGGAGACGAGCGTACCAAAGGAGATCTGTGCTGTAGGATGGCAGTGGGCCAGTGCGACGCGATAAAAAGCGCAACGCACCAACGAGCCGCTGATGCCCGGTAGCAGCGCGAGGGATTGACTGAGGTTCTCGACGGCGCGATCGGGACGGCCGAGCATGCGACCGATGAGGAAGAGCAGAATCCAGGGAGTCGCAAGCACCAGGGCGATGCATCGACAAATGGGTCTGAGTAGCGCCATAGCACCTGAGCCGACTAGATTTCGGGAGAAGCGAGCCGATCGGAACCACTTGAGGATAGGTCAAAAGGGGCTGCATTTGCAACCACCAATTGATATCGCCAAACCGCCTCCCCACGATCCAGGGGGGGGCGGTAGTTCCTCGCTAGCTAGTTCATGGGGACGATCGATCGGGAAGTCAATCGAGCCAGTCTTTGGCGGCCAGTCTTTCGGGCACGTAGGTTTCGCTGACGTAGGAGATATCCTTACTGACCAGCGATTCGACTTCCAGTTTAAAACCGTTGTCGAGCATTTTCTTGATCTCGGCCTGCCACGGTTTCTTGTCGGCAAACCATGGGTACTTCGCGATCTGAATCGCCCGCTTGCGATCCTGGTCATTGAGCTTGATCGTCACATTGGACTGAAGGCCGCAGCGATCGTAATCGAAACTTCTGAGTCCCACATACTTCGCCTCGGGGATCGCCATGCGTTGGCTTTCGAAGGCCAAGTTGATAGACCCTTGTTTGAGCACGCTGTAGATGTAGTATCCCCAAGGGTCGTTATCCAAGAGACAGTAGACAGGTAGGTTGAGTTCGTGATGCATCCGATAGAGGAGTCGTCGTACGCCTCGAGGCGGTTGGCCCCCACCATGCGTCAAGATGCACTGATGTTTCCTCCAGAACTTGTCTTCATTGAATCGCTGCCAAACGGTTCCCTTTTCGACATGCAGGATGAATTTAGCTTGGCATTTCTTAAACTGAATGCGATTGGGTTCAACGATGCTGGGGATGGAATAGCCACCGGACCCTAATCGGCTACAGTCGATATCGTCACCCGAATCGTTGAATTGAATCATTCCTACCATCGCACCACGGTTCTCTGCTGCTAGGTGCAGTTCCTCGCGGATGGCTCCAACAATCACTTCCAAGTCTTCGATGACGGCATCCGATTCCATCTGGTCGTTGAACGTTTCTTCTTTGGTACCTTCGATGGTGTGTTTAAGCAGGTAATAGAGACCTCGGATGCTGGTTGACTTGCCTTGACGGATCAATCGACTGCACCCACTGCCAGCCAGCAGAGTCTGCATGTAGATGCGCGCCTGATTGAGATTGAAAAGTTCTCGGCGATTGGTGCGATCGCCCATCTCGATGAAGCGTTTTCGGCGGTTGTAGTGTGCGTTGGTAAGGCTGCGAGAGGGGACATCCAGATGAGGGTCCCTTTCCTTGGCTGCGGCATCGACAACCCGATCGGCGAGCTTGGCGAGCTTCCCGAGAGTCTCTCGATCTCTTCCCTGCACAGGGACTTCTGGAGAGCCTTCGGCGTCCGAGCTAGTTTTTTTGCGAGCCATGATGTTGGGTCTCTGGCTGGGGGAAAGGAGCAGATGACATGGAGGGGGTCAGCGGTCACGTCGACTACGAAGCGCGGCTGGGCCGCGTCTTCGATTTTCGCTTGGAGGGAGGATGGCTTTCCGATTTGGCTGGATCGACCGATTCAGCATCGCCCCCCTGCTCTGCCGCCACGATCGCACGGCCGAATTCATCCAGTCGCAGGTCGGCGACGGAGGTTTTCCGTTTGGCGACGCGGAGGAGTTGCTGGTAGACCGGATCTGGATCGGTTTTATTGATGGTTGCGACTGCCTCAGCGACTTCTCGCAGGTAGCGCAGAAAGATCGTTCGCCGATTCCCTTCGGCTTGGATCGCTTGTCTTTTGCGGAGGAAGCCGGCGAGGTTTCGACCTACAGCCTGGATCGCCAATCGGAGTTCCTTCTCGATTTCCGGATAGCTGGCTACCGCTTCCTTTGACTCACTGGTAAACGGAACCCAGACGCTGGCGATGTGAACGATCAGAGTAAGGGGGCCGGAGGGGAGGGAGCCGCGAGACTGGCTGAGTCCGTAAGCGCGCCAGTTGGTGTTGAGGACGGCCTGGGTGATGGCGCAGGCACCAGGCTGGAATTGCAAAGGGACTCGGTTGGCAAACCGGTAGACCTGCATCGACTGGCCTTCGCTGGTGTTGACCGCATGAAGAGCTTGATGCAGCGCCGTCAGCTGAGGATCACCTAGGTTGCGAGGGCTGCCGCGCGTCGGCAATTTCGTTTCCTCCAGGATTTTGTCTGCGGCATCTCCGTTCATTCCCGCGAAGGAATCGACGAGGAATTTGCGGAGGGTTCGCGCATCGGACTGCTGGATCCGTTCCAGCAATTCATCCCTGGAAATCTTCTGCCCCTGCAGCACTCCGCCGTAGGCGAGCGCGACTTCGATCTGAAAGGGAGATCCGCGATAGACGGTTGGGGGGCGTGTGATCGAATCGTGGAACTCTCCCGGGACGATCGCTTTGAGTCCTTTGAGCAGTAGTTCCTGTCCGATGGGGACAATGCAGTCGGTCGACGGTGGGCGGATCCGTGTTTCTTGCATCGCTTGATATAAGCGTTCCGCCTCCCCCTGCCCTACCTTCCAAGAGGAGTTACGGGGACTCAGCTTGGCTGCTTCACAGATTTTCCTGGCGACAGCGGGCGTGACGCAGCTGAAGGACTGGGTCAAGAAACTGCTGAGCGTCGATTTGCGATCGTCGCTTAGCAGAGTGATCAGCCTGCCCAGTTCGATCCCGTACGGATGCGGCTTGATTTCCTTCGCCTCGCGTGGCAGTTCGGTGGTGCTTCTTGCGATCGTACGGACGTTTCCCTCGGGATCCTGCCAGTGAATCGTGACGTGAGGATTGGCGATCGCCGTCTGTTCCAAATACTCGTCGACACTGCCTCGGCCTCGCTTGTAGACTGCCGTCAGTTCGATCGTCACTCGGGTTCCCGATTCGAGTTCACGAGCTGGTGCACCTTCATCTGCAGGGAAATGCGACACCCAGTCGATCGAATGGTCCTTGATGTACTGGAGCCCTTTGGCCCCTGCAGCGATGTCGATGCCTTCCCCTTTTCCATTGACGATTTCTGGAGCATTCTTCCGCGTGTCGACCTGCAAAAGAAAATAGTGCAAAGGAGAACGGGGAGAGATTTTGGAAAGGATCGCCATCGGTTTGCCGGTGGTGAGCATCCCGTTCATGCCGGCGGCGCTGATACCGATCCCCTGCTGCCCGCGGCTCATACGCAGTCGATGGAATTTGCTCCCGTAGAGCAGTTTTCCGAAGATCAGGGGGATCTGCTTTTTGACGATCCCAGGGCCGTTGTCCTGGACTGCAACGCGGAACCGACCAGGCTGCGGTTGGTCGATCCGCACCCATACCTCCGGAATGATGCCCGCTTCCTCGCATGCGTCCAACGAGTTATCGACCGCTTCTTTGACCGTAGTCAGCAGAGCTTTGCGCGGGTTGTCAAACCCCAGAAGGTGTTTGTTTTTCGCAAAAAACTCGCTGACCGAGATATCCCGCTGCTTGGCCGCCATCGCTTCGGCGGTCGAGCGGCCCGCTTTTTTGCGTCGGATCGAACCTTCTTTTTCGTCTGCCATCTTCACTCCTGGCCGCTGCCTTGCTCGTGTAGGCTGTCCGCAGAGCCGTTACAAACGGGCGATCGCGGGGTTCCGGGCGAAAGACGCAAAGTTTAACGGATAAGCTGAGGGACGCACAGCCGAGGTTGGGGCAAGCCGGGGGGAGGTGGAGGCGTTCGTCGGAGTTGTCTGGAAGGGACCGGCCCCACGACTTACGATGGGGCTTGGCGGTTGCATTCGATGGTAGCAAAAGGAGTGGAGGTGATTGGGTGGCGAAGGAGCGATTGGTATTGGCCAGTCAGAGTCCGCGGCGACGTGAACTGCTGAAGGAGGCTGGTCTGGTGTTTGAGGTGATCGAGCCGGATGCGGGGGCCGAATGCGGGATCTGTTCCCGGGAAACACCTCCGGAAATGGCCGCACGATTGGGGTTTCAGAAGGCGGCCAACGTCGCTGGCAAGATCGATCATGGATATGTGATCGGATGCGATACCATCGCCGAATGCATGGGAAATATTCTCGGCAAACCGACCGATCGAACGCATGCACGATGGATGCTGCAATTGCTTCGAGGGCGAGTCCACGCGGTCTACTCGGGGCTGTGTATTTGGCATCGCCCCAGCGGTCGCCACAGCGTGCGTGTGGCTGTCTCGAAGCTGAAGATGGATCCGATTGAGGACGAAACGCTCGAAAAGTATCTCGATACGGAAGCGTGGGTTGGGAAGTCGGGGGCATTCGGATTTCAGGACGGCCCACCATGGCTACAACTATTGGAAGGAAGCGCAAGCAACGTCGTCGGTTTGCCAATGGAATTGCTCCAGTCGACGTTGGCTGAATGGGACTTAAGCTTGGAGATGTTTCGAGATTCCAGTTCTTCCCGAGGTTGATTCGATGCCGATCCTCTCGGGTCGGTCGATTCCAGGTTCTGTACCCTCCGGAGGGATTCGCCATCATGATGGCATCGCATCGATCGATTGGGCATGTGAGCTGCTGCGAGATTGCAGGCGGGCGTCGATTGCACTGGTGGGAAGCCGGATCTGGTGAGCCTCTGCTACTGATCCACGCGTTTCCACTAAACAATCAGATGTGGACAGACGTGATGAGCCCATTGGCACAGCGGCATCGCGTGATCGCTCCAGACCTGCGTGGTTTCGGGCAAAATGCGCCAGAAACGACGGGATACCGTCTGGTTGATTTGGCCGTCGATCTCCACCAAATGCTCGATCAGCAGATCGGTGATCAGTCGGTCTGCGTGGTGGGCGTTTCCATGGGGGGATACATCGCGCACGAATTTTGGGAGTGGAATCCAAAGCGTGTGAAGAATATGGTGCTGAGCGCGACCAAGGCGACGGGAGATTCCGCAGAGGCCAGACAGGCCAGGTTGCAGATGGCTGTCGATGTGGAAGAGAAAGGTGTGAGGCAGGTGACCGAACCGATGTTGGATCGGCTTTTGGGGAAGACAACGCGAAGTCTGAGGCCGCATCTGGCCGACCACGTCCGACACCTGATGGACTCAAATCCCCCTTTGGCCATCCGCTGGGCACAGGAAGCGATGGCCGACCGCGTTGACTGGTGGGATCGACTGCCTGCCATCACCTGTCCAACCCTTTGCCTTGCCGGGGAGGAAGATCCGCTGATACCAAGCGAGTTGCTGGAGCAAATGGCTAGCCGATTGCCCAGAGGCGAGTTCGTGTCGCTTCCATCAACAGGGCATTTGGGCCCGATCGAGTCGCCGGAGGGGTGGAGTCGAGAGGTGTGTCGATTTCTGGAAGGATCTTCGTCGTTGCAGTAAGCGTCGCTGGAACGCAGAGGAACGACCGACGCACGCACCCTACTGAGAGTTGCATTTTGGCAGATTGCTGTGGTGCGTTCGCGGTCGGGCTTGTGCGATGGTTAACTGGTTAGCAGTTGACGACGTTGACCGCCAAGCCACCCAGCGAAGTTTCCTTGTACTTGCTTTGCATGTCGATGCCTGTCTGTCGCATTGTTTCGATGACGCGGTCGAGTGAAACACGGTGGCTGCCATCGCCGTAAAGAACTGCTAGGCGTGCCGCATTGATCGCTTTGACGGCTCCCATGGTATTGCGTTCGATGCAGGGGATCTGCACCAGCCCGGCAACCGGGTCGCAGGTCAGTCCCAGGTTGTGTTCCATTCCGATCTCTGCGGCATTCTCCACTTGCATCGGAGTGCCACCGAGGACGGCGGCCATACCGGCTGCTGCCATCGAGCAAGCAACCCCAACTTCCCCCTGGCACCCCATCTCGGCAGCGGAAAGGGATGCATTTCGTTTGTACAGGAAGCCGATGGCGGCAGCAGTGCGCAGGAAGATGCCTCGCCCTGCCTGATCTAGGCAGGGTTCAAAACGAACCGCGTAGGAAAGGACCGCAGGGATGATTCCTGCAGCGCCATTGGTTGGTGCCGTCACGACGCGGCCTCCCGCTGCGTTTTCCTCATTGACTGCCAATGCGAAAAGAGAAACCCAGTCGGCCGATCGCCAGGGATCGACGCCATCGGGGCTGGAGAGGAGATTGCGGAAGATTCCAGGAGCGCGGCGGCGAACGCCTAGACCACCTGGGAGCGTCCCTTCCGTGCGACATCCACGATCGATCGATGCGGACATTGTCTGCCAGATCGCTTCAATCCCCTCGTCAATCGCTCGATCGCTGCGCCAGATTCTTTCATTCTCCATCACCAACTGCTCGATCGATTTCCCATGCGACTTGCACATGGCGATCAATTCCTGAGCGGAAGTGAAGGGGTGCGGAACTGAGTTGCTTTCGGCGTTTGCAGCTTGCCTCTGGTCGCCATCTCCCTTCTGTCGCTCGACTTCCTGCTCGCTTACGACGAAGCCGCCTCCCACAGAGTAGTAGATTTCACTGATCGACTGGCCCGAGGAGGTCCGGGCAGTAAATCGCATTCCGTTGGGATGGTAGGGAAGCGCCTCTTGGAAATGAAAAATAATCGTCTTTCGAGGGTCGAATGGAACCGTTGCAGCCCCATTCAAGAGCGGAAGAAACTTGGTTTGTTCGACCGCTTGGAGAGCTTGGCGATAGGATTCCAGATCGAGGGTGGCAGGATGGAATCCCAGCAGCCCACCGAGGACAGCTTGATCGGTAGCGTGTCCCTTTCCTGTCAGTGCAAGCGAGCCGAAAAGGTCCACTTCCACGGACTCCACCTTCTCAATCAAGCTTTCTGCCTCGAGGCGACGCACAAAGCGGCCGGCAGCGATCATCGGTCCTACGGTATGGGAGCTACTGGGGCCGATACCGATCTTGAACAGTTCAAAGAGACTCAGCATGCCTGAAGTCCTCCGAGATTGGCCAGCGTGAGAGGTGCTTAGCTGATCGTGAAAGTTCGCAAGTGCCGTAGGAACGACCGTGCGAGCGATCTCCCCACAGTGTATCGGAATGGCGATCGCCTACGAATCCAGTTTGCGCTAGTTAGACTTCGCAGGGGTTGACCGCCAAGGTGAGAAAAACCGAGCGGAAAAAAGAGTGCCTCAAGCCTGGGAGAGGATAGGGAATTAATGCGGCTTGAGGGGATGGCTTGGCGGCCACCGCCCGTCAGAGGCTCCCGCACAGAACTTAGTCGCTTATGGCTGCTACAGTTAAGTCCTGACCAGGTTCGCGCGTCATCCTTGCGAGAGCCCCTGACGGGCGGTACATGCCGCCCACTACTCCATCGTCGCAGCGATCGGTGATTGGTCAAGTACCAACTGCAATAATTGGTATCAACTCCGACCGCATTTTTACTCTCAGTCGACCGATGGCTCGGGCGGTGCCTGATCCCCAGGTGGACGTCTGCGGGGTGGACGCGATCGGTCGTAGCGTCTTCTCCCTTCGGATGGGCGATCGTCCTCGGAGCGGGAGCGATCGGGGCTGGATGGTGGTTCATCGCGGTAAGCTTCCGGTCGCGAGCCACCGCTCCTTGGCTCTTGGTTCCTGGGAGCTGGGGCTCGTGCCGGCCGGTCATCGTGCCGATCGTGCGAACGCGGTGATTCGGAACGCGGTGATTCGGAACGCGGTGATTCGGAACGCGGTGATTCGGAACGCGGTGATTCGGAACGCGGTGATTCGGAACGCGGTGATTCGGAACGACGACGACCTCCATCTTGCGGACGGTCCGGTCGCGGCCCATCGCTAGAGCGAGAGCGAGGACCGCGACCGCTGCTTGCTGGGGTTTTGCGATGGTTTTCCATATTCCCCTCGACGAGGATGGCAATGGCATCGGACCACGTAGGAACCTTCCTGAGGGCTCGCGAAGATTCGCCGGCCATCGATTCTTCCGCCGGTTCCAATTCATCTTGCCAATCGACTCGTTCGGATTCGACCATTCCATCCCGGGACCTTGGCGGACGGCTTCGGGGTGATGGCTCCCGTTCACTGGAAGCGATGGACTGGCTATCGTCCTCGGCGTCTCCCTCCGTTCGCTCGGAACCACCACGTTCTCCGGCAGTTCGGGAGCCTCGGCCTCCGCGGCGACCGCGCCGACGCCGACGCCGGGGTCCAGGTTCATCGGAGGATTCCCGGTCCGCGGGCTCGGTGGACTGTGCTTCTGGAAGTTCTGGGGCTTCCTCAAGATCCCAGGGATCGACCTCCCTTTTGGGTCTCGCGGGAGCTTCCGAGAATGCAGAAGGGCTGGATGGTGCTGTGGGGCCGCTAGCGTGCGTCGGCTCGACTCCACTGGCCAGAGCCCGACGCGACGGGCGACGCTGACCACGTCGATCGGAAGGGGTATCCTCCGTGTTGCGAGTGGATGGCGGATTAGCGCGGGAAGTGGGAGAGGGAGCCGGGGCATCGCGTCGAGCCTCCCGCGAGGGCTCGGGATTCCTTACCTGTTCGCGGCGCGGCGTTGGTGATTCATCGCGAGACCTTGAATGTTCGGTGAAGCCCCTCGCATCTCGCTGACCTTCCATCGGGCTTGCCCCGGTACTCG
>Ga0068872_10004217_pt1 | contig 10929 bp, 8 predicted proteins | sample NOAtaG_7_FD_66441 | JGI IMG/M metagenome (GOLD analysis project Ga0068872, IMG submission 66441) | Freshwater lake microbial communities from Lake Erie, under a cyanobacterial bloom - NOAA_Erie_Diel1S_2200h metaG | ecosystem: Environmental > Aquatic > Freshwater > Lake | place: USA: Ohio, Lake...
AAGGACAATCAACGTCGATCGGAAGTTCATATGCTTAGTGTTTGGCTGTCGCGCTGCCAAACAATTTATTTTTAATTTTCACGGCAGGATCGTAAACGCGGGATAGGAATTTTTTTACCGGCTCGTCGTCACCTACATGCCAATCTGTTGTCCTGCGTTTTTCGACGTGATGCAGATGCTTCATATAGGCGTATCCGGCAATTGAGGTACGGAATTGGCCCGGAGGGAAGTTGATTTCATCATAACCATGAAGCGTAAAGGAATTGGTTAGTTGAAAGACCATTCTGTTGTAGGGTATACCGATCTGAAGTGTTTCGCCGGTCCGTAAATCTTCCAGCCGAAGCTGTCCACCGTGTTCTTCCTGCCAGTTTTTATTCAGGTATAACAACAAATTAAGACTTCTGTACCAATCCTGGTGAAGAGGGTGGTAATTGAAGTCCAGGTGCATATCCAGAAAACTTTTTTCCTTTCCCTGATGGATACCGCCTCCAAAAAACGATGGATCTACAAAAAGATTCTGATTGGTGATGTAACCTAAAAAATTCTTGAAGCGATCGGAAAGTAAATCTTCGTGATAGGCTTGAAAGGCGGGTGATATTTCTTTGATGCGAGACTTTTCAAATTTATTTCGGGCGAAAACGTAGTCGCGGCTTTTGGTACTGATTTCCGGAATGGAGGCATAGAGCTCTTCCAACTGATCGGGATAACAAAAGTTATCGATGATCAGGTGCGGAAAAGGTCGTGCCAGAAGGAATTCCTGACGCAGTTTTTCGCGGTTGGCCTCGAGGTAGTCAAAATTGATCATCAAGGATATTTTTTGTGACCGTTAAAATTAAGGATTTGTAGGACTCAGGGGAAAAAGAGGCTTTTAAAAGCTTGTTTCCGGCTTCACCATACTGTTGTTGTAGCTGCTTGTCCTGGACCAGGGGTAGGAGGACTTCGGCTGATTGTTGGGCATCATTTGGTGCAATCAATAGTCCGGTTTCCTGGTGTCGGATCATTTCGGTTATGCCACCGTGACGGGTTCCAATTACTGGCTTGGAATGGGCCATGGCCTCAAGTACCACCGTAGGCAGGGGATCAGGTAGGGTAGAGGGAACGATCAGCATATCGATCAAATTGAAAAAGTTATGGTTGTCTTTTTGGTAGCCTAGATCTGTAAAGTAGGGTCTTAGGTCAGTCTGGTTGATTCTTTTGTAAAGTTCCTCCTGAATGTATTCGTAACCCGGGAACGGATCACCGGCCATTACAAAATGAACCATTTTAAATTTTTGAATCAGCTGTCTGGCTATCTCAATAAAATAACCCTGTCCTTTCCATGGATTGATTCGGCCGATCATACCTACGATCACAAAACTTTCAGGTACTGTGATGTTAAAGTGTCGAAACGCTTCCGATCGAATTTCATCACGCGATGAGTTATTGTCAACTGAAGCTACTCCGTTGTAAATTCGGATAGCTTTATCTTTCCTGCCTAGAGTGGGACTGACTTTCAGCCAATGGGCCATGGTAGCCTCTGAAACAAAAATATTTACCTCACTGGCGGCATGCATGAGATAAGCGGTGAACGAAGCAAAAAGTTTTGGTGTTGCAATGATCTCGTGAATGTGCCAAATGTGTTTTGTGCGCGTAACTTTTGCTGCAAAAATTCCAGAAAGTACACTGGTGGCATTGTTGTAGACCAGATCAATTTGATGTGATCGGATAAAACGGATCAGGACAAGTGTTGCCTTAAAGGTGAAATAGATCCGGTTGATAATTCCTGTGGGGTGAATGTATTTTCTTCGAAGGATGCCCAATCGGGTAAAATGGACCGGAATTTCAATGGCTTCAAGGGAGGTGCTGAGTGGACCAGGTTCAGTCAGGTAGACCTCTATTCGGGCTCCGTGGGATTTTAGAATTTCTGCTGTTTGCAGAAAGATTCTGCTGGCTCCGTAGAGGTCGGAGGTGCTGTGGAGCATCAGGATATTTTTACCCAGGAGTATTTCTTTCATAAAACCAGGGCGCAAAAATACAGCAATGGCTTATTGGAGACTTTTTATCCGGTGCAAAATCGATGCGGTACTTTTTTGTGCTTACAAGGCCTCCGTTCAGGCCGCCTAAAATTCGGTTTACTACACTCCTAAACCCCCTATTTATTTAAAAAAACAAGGTATCTTTGCGCTTATTTTTACACTTACCCTAAACATGCTTAAGAATCTGCTTATACTGATGGTTTTTACCATTGCGGTAGCCCTTCCTTTGGCACCGGGTCAGGCTCAATCCTTGAATGACATTCGGAATGTAAAGATTGACCAGCTCAGCGACGAGCAGCTTCAGCAGTTTTTGAAACGGGCAGAAGCCAGCGGATTAAACCAGCAACAGCTTGAGGCTCTGGCGATTCAGCGTGGGATGCCCGCTGCTGAAATAGCTAAACTCAGAAAGCGTTTACTTACCTTAAAACCGGGAAAAGGGGCAACTTCTTCAGCTTTTTCCGGAGGTGAAGACCGAAAATTGAATGAAATAGCGGGCGAGGATATTTTTTCCTCTCTTGAAACCAGAGACACTACCGAGGTTTTAACCGAGGAGCAGAAAAAGCTTTTCGGCTACTCCTTATTTCATCATAAAAAGCTTGATTTTAGCCCAAATTTCAACATGGCGACCCCAAAAAGCTATGTGGTTGGGCCTGGAGACGAATTGTTAATAGAGGTTTATGGCGCATCTCAGCAATCTTATAACTTAAAGGTTGGTCCAGAGGGCACCATAATTATTCCCATGTTGGGAGTGGTATCTGTAGGTGGACTCTCAATTGATGCGGCGTCTTCCAGGCTTAAAGCCAAGTTAGCGACCATTTACTCCACCTTACAGGGCCCGAATCCTAGTTCCTTTACGCAAATTACCTTAGGCAACATCCGTACGATCAAAGTGAATATGGTTGGTGAGTTGGAGAAGCCGGGAACGTATTCTTTGCCATCTTTTGCCACGGTTTTTAATGCGTTATATGCGGCAGGAGGACCTACTGTAAAGGGAACGTTCCGTTCAATTGAGATTTACAGGGCCAATAAGTTGGTATCATCCGTAGACATTTATGATTTTCTGGTTAAAGGTCAAACCAGTCAGAATATACGCTTGGAAGATAATGACTTTGTTATTGTGCAGCCGGCCCGAACAAAAGTGGAGCTCATTGGTGAATGGAAACGTCCAGGCACCTATGAAATGAAAGAAGGAGAATCGATGAATACACTTCTCGGATTTGCCGGAGGATTCACTGCATCCGCCTATACGGAAAGGCTCTCGGTGAAAAGAAAAACAGGAATAAAGCTGAGGATGGAAGATATAGCTATTGCACAAGCGTCTTCATTTGAACTAAAAAATGGTGATGAAATTTTTGCTGCGTCTGCTCTTGAACTTTTCGAAAATCGTGTTCAGTTATCAGGTGCAGTAGTACGACCGGGAGCATACGCACTGACCCCTGGTCTTACCGTCAAGGGTATTCTTGAAAAAGGTGGAGGCCTTTTGGGAAGCGCATTTTTGACGCGGGCAACACTTTACCGAACCAATCCTGACTTTACTCTGGCTGCTCAGGCTATAGATTTAGGTGCAATTTTGAATGGAGGTGCAACAGATGTTGAATTGCGTAATGAAGATGTGCTTAACATCTTAAGTGTGTATGATCTTCGTGAAGAACTCTTTGTTCAGGTTTACGGCGAGGTAAATCAACCAGGAGTTTATCCTTACGCAGAGGGTATGACTGTTGAAGATCTGATTGCGCGTGCAAGTGGTTTCAAGGAGTCTGCAACCAGTTCTGTTCTTGAAATTGCTAGGCGTACAGGAGAAATAGGAAGTGGTCGAATAGCTACTATTTTAACGGTCAAAGTTGATAATCAATTAAAGGTCTCGGGCGACACCAATTTTCTCAAGCCATTTGACCAGATCTTTGTTCGCAGTACTCCCGGATTTCGAAAACAACAATTAGTTGAGGTTGTAGGCGAGTTGAATTACCCTGGAAAATATGCAATTGATGCAGTAAATATGAGAGTCTCAGACTTGATCAAAAGAGCCGGAGGTTTGCGTCCAGATGCCTATTTGCCTGGTGCTACTTTGGTGCGCCGAACTGAATTCTTTAAAGGCTTATCTGACACGGAAAAGGAGCGTCTGTTGATGGTTGATTTATTAAATTCTTTACGGTCTAAAAATGAACTAACAGAGGCAGAAAAACTTCAACTCAATCGTATAGATGACGGTTTGGTTACTATGGAGCGTGAAAAAATGATTGCCTTCCTTGAGAAAAACATTAACCAGGACGATAAGGGTATTCAACAAGGCAGTTCTCAGTTTAGACAAGAGCGATTGGTGGAGCTTTCGGAAAGTACTGAAGGCCAGGCAAAAAAGCTTCAGTTCAACAAAGAGAAAGAACTGGTAGGTATCGATTTGGAAAAAATCATAACGCAACCCGGCTCTAAGTTTGATCTCATTTTGCAGGAAGGTGATGTGCTTGAAGTCCCCAAAGCCCTACAAACAGTGCGTGTGCGGGGTGAGGTACTCTACCCGTCCACTTCTGTTTTTGAAGGTCGTAGCGACCTTATGAATTACGTTTCAAAGAGTGGAGGTTTCTCGGATGATGCGCGCAAACGAAAGGCATATGTCATTTATCCGAATGGGAAGGTTGATCGGACAAGGTCTTTCCTATTTGTAAAAAGTTACCCCAAAGTTGTTCCGGGATCTGAGATTTTTGTTCCATCCAAGCCCTCACGTGAACGTATGAGTGCTCAAGGGTGGATTGGTCTGGCCACAAGCCTTTCCACTTTGGCTATTATCATCAGAACGCTTATTCCTTAAGGAAGAAATGGAAAAAAATAATCAGTCGGTTCAAAAGAATTCCGAAGAAATTGAATTGAAGGATATTTTGGCTCCGTTATGGGACCGCAGATGGTTTATTGCCAGGGTATCTCTTGCTTTTGGTTTAATTGGTTTGTTATGGATTTTAATCAGACCTCCGGAATACACGGCTTCCATAACGTTCATCCCACAGACAACTGATAAAACGGGTGCAATCGGTAACCTTGGTGGACTTGCGGCAATAGCGGGTATTAATCTTCAGGGTTTAGGTTCAGGATCTGAAATTCCTCCTTCTATTTACCCTAAGATTATCTCGTCCTCCGTTTTTCGTCGGGAATTACTCGCCGCTCCATTGAGTAATGATGATGGAAAAATCATTACCTATTTTGATTATTTTGGAACACAAGCTCCATTAAATATTCCTGGATTACTCATTAAATACACCATCGGTTTACCAGGCCAATTAAGTAAGATGCTTAAGTCATCGGACTCTGTTTCTGCTAATCCAAAATTAAAATCTGAAATTATTCAGGTGACAGAGAAGGAGGACGAGCACTTTAGGCGGTTGGAGAGGCAGATTATTGTGGCGGTAGATAAAAAGGAGAATTCAGTTCAGATGTCTTTTACCATGCCAGATGCAAAAATGGCAGCTCAGATGACTCAAATAAGTTACGAGTTGTTGCAACGCGAACTCATTCAGTATAAAATCGAGTTGGCACGTCAACAGCTTCAGTTCATTGAGCGTCAGTATGAGCAGAAAAAGCAAGCTTTTGAATCTGCACAATCACGGCTTTCTGAATTTCGGGACCAGAATCAAAATTTGAGTACAGCTCGCGCCACCTCCAGGCAGGAGGAACTTGAGTCTGAGTTTAATTTAGCATTTACCATCTATTCTGAAATGGCTAAGCAATTGGAGCAGGCCAAAATTCAAGTCAGTAAGGACACACCCATATTTTCAGTGATTCAGCCGGTTGCGGTTCCGTTGTTAAAATCGACTGTCTCTAAAACAAAATTACTTTTAATCTCTTTGTTTCTGGGAATGCTAAGCGGCATCACCTGGATATTTGCTGGCCGGCTTAAGATTCAAAAGTCAAATTCAAATTCTTAGGTTATCCTAGGGCCTCATTTTTTTCCAACATTCAAAAATTTTGAAAAAGAAGTATATATGAAAGACAAAAAAATTGGTTTGATAGGCCTTGGTTATGTAGGGCTTCCCTTAGCAGTAGAATTCGGGAAAGTACGTCCTGTATTAGGTTTTGATATCAACGAATCGCGAATTGCTGAACTACGCTCCGGAACCGACAGTACACTTGAAGTTGATTCACAGGAATTGGCAGAGGCTTCTTTACTTGAATACAGTAGTGATTCATTAAGACTTAAAGAATGTACCATTTTTATTGTAACGGTGCCTACACCAATTGATTTACACAAACGGCCAGACCTTACACCACTTATAAAGGCCAGCGAAACGGTGGGTAAGGCACTTAAAAAAGGAGATATCGTTATTTATGAATCTACCGTTTACCCTGGTTGTACGGAAGAAGATTGTGTTCCTGTCTTAGAAAAATATTCTGGTCTGAAGTTTAATACCGACTTCTTTTGCGGTTATAGTCCTGAGCGAATTAATCCCGGTGACAAAGAGCATCGCGTGACCACGATCAGAAAGGTCACCTCAGGATCTACGCCAGAGGTGGCAGATTTGGTTGACGCTTTGTACAATGAAATTATCGCCGCCGGTACGCACAAGGCCGATAGCATTAGAGTCGCTGAGGCGGCCAAGGTAATTGAGAACACTCAGCGAGATTTAAATATTGCGCTCATTAATGAATTGGCGGTCATTTTTAATAAGATGGGAATTGATACAGAGGCTGTTCTCAAAGCCGCTGGAAGCAAATGGAATTTTCTTCCTTTTCGTCCGGGTTTGGTTGGTGGACATTGCATTGGTGTTGATCCCTATTACCTGACGCATAAGGCTCAGGCCATTGGCTACCATCCAGAAATTATTTTGGCTGGAAGGCGTTTGAATGATGGAATGGGTGCTTATGTAGTGGCTCAGCTTGTAAAAGCAATGACTAAAAGACGAATTCAGGTAGAAGGCGCGAAAGTGCTTGTCATGGGACTTACCTTTAAGGAGAATTGCCCCGATATCCGTAATACACGCGTAGTAGATATTGTTGCAGAGTTGCAGGATTACAACTGTGAGGTGGATGTTTACGATCCTTGGGTTACTCAGGAGGATGTTAAGCACGAGTATGGAATCGTTCCCATTGATGAGCCAAAGAAAGGCGGTTACGATGCCATCATCGTAGCAGTAAGTCATCATCAGTTCAAGGCAATGGGTGCTTCGGGCATCCGAAAGCTGGGTAAGCCCGCTTCAGTAGTATACGATTTAAAATATGTACTCTCTGCTCAGGAATCAGATTTGAGATTGTGATTATGATGGCATTCGAATCTCTAAAGCAAAAATTAAATGTTGAGCCGAAAACCTGGCTGGTTACGGGGGTAGCCGGTTTTATAGGAAGTAATTTGCTGGAAGCTCTTCTAAAACTCAACCAGCGTGTGGTGGGAATGGATAATTTCAGCACTGGCCACCGTCGCAATCTGGAGGAGGTCAAAAGTTTGGTTACGTTGGAGCAGTGGGCAAATTTTCGTTTTATTCAAGGGGATATTCGAAACGTGGATGATTGCCGAAAGGCTATGGGTTGGGAGGCATCGGGAGCCAACGAAACTCCGATACCTGTCGATTATGTGCTTCACCAAGCAGCACTTGGTTCGGTGCCCCGAAGTATAGAAGATCCTATTACGACCAACCAAAGTAATATTGATGGTTTCCTGAACATCTTAGTGGCGTCGCGTGATGCCGGCGTTAGGCGTTTTGTTTATGCGGCGAGCAGTTCCACTTATGGTGATCACCCTGATTTGCCAAAGGTTGAGGATAAAATTGGTAAGCCACTATCACCTTATGCAGTGACCAAGCTCGTGAATGAATTGTACGCCGATGTTTTTGCGCGCACCTACAAAATGGAGTGTATTGGTCTTCGGTATTTTAATGTTTTTGGGCCACGGCAGGATCCGAGTGGCGCTTATGCCGCCGTAATCCCTAAATGGATTGCCACCATGATTAAAAATGAATCTGTGTTCATCAATGGCGATGGCCAAACAAGCAGAGATTTTTGTTTCATACAAAATGTTGTTCAGGTTAATCTTTTGGCTGCAAGTATTAAAAATCCTGAGGCTGTAAATCAGGTTTACAATGTGGCTGTTGGCGAGCGGACCACCTTAAACCAGCTTTATGAACAATTGCGACTAAATCTATCATTTGTTTTTCCGCACGTTAAAGATTTGCAGCCTGTCTATCGGGATTTTCGGTCAGGTGATGTTCGGCACTCATTGGCTGATATTGCCAAAGCCTCAACATTATTGGGATATCAACCTACCCATCGTGTTTCTGATGGGCTAAAGGCTGCCATGCAATGGTACATAAGATTTATTTCAGCATAAATGGCGGGCTAGGCGCCATTTAATGGAATGAAGCAAACAATTTATCTTGGTACACTTTCGGCAATTAATATTGCTTTAAGTTTCTTGTTTCAGTGGCATATTCTAACCGAATTAGGTGCCGGAACTGAATCGGATGCATTTTTTGCTGGCATGACACTTCCGCAACTGGTATTGACAGTTATTAGTGGATCCTTAATGTACGTGTTGGTGCCCTTACTTTCTGGTGAAAAAGATAAACACCTGCGCCACGACGCATGGGGATTTTTTATCCTTGTTGGTGGCGCATTTGGTATTTTAGCCATCCTATTTTTTGTAACAGCAAAATGGTGGGTGCCATTTACTGTTCCAGGATTTGATGAAAACGGGCTTGAGTTAACTGTTGAACTCACGAGGATTCAGCTGGTTGGAATGGTATTTACCGCAGTAAATGGCGTGCAGCTTGCAACCTATCATGCAAAACAGCAATTTATTTGGGCAGAGAGCAGTGTGACTTTCTCAAATGCAACGGCCTTTGTCCTCCTGTTTGCATTCTTGCCAAGCTATGGCGTAGTGGCAGCCTCATGGATAAATTTATTCCGGATGATTTTGCAAACCCTATTGCTTAGCCCAGGCATGGGAAGACCTTTGTGGCCAAATCTGCGCGCTCCAGCTATCCAATCTGCTTGGCTTCGAATAAAACCATTGTTACTTGGCGCAGCATATTATAAATCTGATCCTTTGGTTGATCGATATTTACTTTCGACATCTGGAAGTGGTAATTTGTCCTTATTTTATTTAGCTCAGCAGATTTATGCGGCGGTGAACCAGGTATTAATGAAAGCACTGGCGACCCCACTTGTTCCTATGTTAACGAGGTACTATAAGGAAGGAAATCGGCTTGGATTTAGACAATACTACAATAAGACCCTATTGCGGGTATTGGTGATATCTTTTTTTGGAATTTTTGTCCTTTATCTTTTTGGTAAACCGGTACTCGAGCTCTTGGTCGGTTACGGTAAAATTGAAAGTTCGAAGGTTTTTGATTTGTGGTGGATCATGATTGGATTGTGCGGCGCTTTCATTGGGGGTGCTATCGGCCAGGTCCTCTCCTCATTTTTTTATACAATTGGTGATACCAAAACGCCAACGCTAATGTCTATAGTAACCTTCACTATTTATATTCCTTGTAAAATTATTTCCTATTATTCCTGGGGTGTATTTGGTCTTGCCTTAATTACGAGTGCCTACCAATTACTCAATTGTGTAATCATGGCTATAATAATCGAGCGAAAACCCTCTCCAATAAAATAAAGCCTTACTTTTTAAAACACCCTATCTTTCCATCCTTGAATGCATCAGTTACTAATTACTGTCTTGTCGAAACCTAAAACATGTCTCTCGATACACGGAAGGTGTGGATCCGTCATTCTTCATGAAAATCAGGTTGACTTCAATCTGTTTATTAGTTCGTTGGACGCTTCATTCGACATTCTAACTATGTAATTTTGTGTTTATTGGATAACCATGAGTAAGATAAAAGTTGCTTCGCTGACAGGTTCTCGGACTTTACCTTCCTCACGGTTTAGGGTTCGGCAGCATGTGGATAGGCTGGCCACTCATGGTATTCAAATTTCAGACTTTCCGCAACCCTTTGGGGCTGAAATACTGCTGTCCAAATTAGGTCCAGGGCAACGACTACGAGACGTTCCTAAATACTGGCACAAAGCTTTACTGCTTGAATCCAGGCAGTTCATGTTCATTCTCCAAAAAGTTTGCGCATCCTATTTTTATGATGTCATTTGGTTAAGCAGAGAAATGTATCCCGGTCGCTTAACTGGTGAGCGTTTTTTGAAAAAACCAATGGTCTTTGATGTTGATGACGCTATTTGGTTGAATAAACCAGGTGGTAAGGAGTTGTGTATGGCTACTGCTAAACGGTCGGAAGTTATTATCGCTGGGAATGACTTTATCGCAGACTGGTTTTCGAACTACAATAAAAACGTTCATGTTGTACCAACGGCCGTTGATGCACTGATCTATAAAAAGTATGAGCGGAGATCAGATCGCTTTACCATCGGATGGATCGGGACCAGCTCAAACTTTGAAAGTTTAAGGCTAATACTTAACCCCCTTAAATCCTTTTTCCAACTTTTTCCAGATGCCAGATTTTTAATTGTTTCTGATAAAAATCCTAATTTTGATTTGCTCCCCATCAATTTAGAGTTTATACCATGGTCCGAAGAGGCTGAAGTTAGTCTTATTAATTCTTTTGATATTGGGGTTATGCCTCTGAAAAACGATGAATGGTCTAGGGGTAAGTGTAGCTTTAAAATGCTTCAATATATGGCTTGTGAGGTGCCGTGTGTAGTTTCTCCGGTTGGAATGAATTTGGATATTATTAAGCAATTTGATTGTGCACTTGCTGCACAAAGTGAGCAGGATTGGCTTAGTGCTTTGATTGCGCTCTATCAAGATGCTATGCTTCGGAAAAGCCTTGCACAAAAGTCCCGTCATGTGATTGAACAGAATTATAGCAGTGAACACATTTCGAAATTACTTTCTGGTGTATTTCATAAACTAATTTAATTCATACGTTGAGTTGGTAGGATTAATTCAAAATAAAGGCTCTGA
>Ga0068872_10004219_pt1 | contig 10928 bp, 7 predicted proteins | sample NOAtaG_7_FD_66441 | JGI IMG/M metagenome (GOLD analysis project Ga0068872, IMG submission 66441) | Freshwater lake microbial communities from Lake Erie, under a cyanobacterial bloom - NOAA_Erie_Diel1S_2200h metaG | ecosystem: Environmental > Aquatic > Freshwater > Lake | place: USA: Ohio, Lake...
CCTCGCGCATGCTCCTTCAAAAAGGGGAGCAGCTGATACCGATCACCCGGAAAAGACTTGGGATTCTCGTCCTGTTGCTGGAGAATGCCGGGAATCTCCTGACGAAGGATGAGATCATCGAGCAGATCTGGCCGGATCAAAACGTTGATGAGAGCAACCTGGCCAACAACATCTACGCCCTGCGCCAGTTGATCGAGGAAGATTCGCGAAATCCGCAGCTTATTGTGACGATTTCTGGTCGGGGTTATAAGTTTGCTGGCGAAGTTCAGATTGTCGGCAGTAGTCCGCCAGCCGAGCCTGATACGCCTGAAGTCGAGGAAAAACCCCGGAATTCGTCCCGGAATTTGCCCTGGATTGGGCTGGTGATCATGACTATCCTGGTGGGCGCTGGAATCTATCTCGCCAGCAGCTCAGGATTGTTTCAATCGGCATCGCCTGGCCCGATCGATCTTCCGATTCCGCTGACTGCCCTTCCGGGGACTGAGCGTTATCCGGCACTCTCCTATGACGGGAGCTTCATCGCCTTCACCTGGAGTGAAGAGCAATCCCAGAACCAGGATATCTATGTCAAGCAGACGATCGATGGACAGCCGATCCGCGTCACTTCCCACCCTAATTCCGAAAGCCATCCGACCTGGTCGCCCGATGGGCGCTACCTTGCCTTTCTGCGACAGGATGACCAGCAGAGCCAGCCGAGTCATCTGCTGATCATTCCGGCACTCGGCGGATCAGAGAAAGAGATTGGTCGGGTCGATGGTGGGCTCGACTGGTCACCTGACGGTAAATATATCGTCGTGACGGGTCTGCACGGCCCGGAAGGTGGTGGGGGGCTCAACCTGATTTCGGTCGATGGTCAGGAGCGCCGACGTTTGTCACCGACAGACAACAGCGAACTCTCCTTCGATTCAAGTCCGCGGTTCTCTCCCGATGGACGCAGCATCGCCTTCCTGCGGTGGAAGAGCGACGCCGGATGTGACATCTTCGTTGCCGATGTGTCGAGCGGCAAGGTGAAGCAGATCTCGGTCAGTCGAAGACCGATCGTCTCCGACTCGCTGCAATGGTCTGTTGATGGGAAGAGGCTCTACTTCATCTCAAAGCGTGCCGGATACCTGAATCTCTGGCAGATTGGCCGAGAGGGTGGGGAGCCAACAGTTGTTCCCAATTTCACCACTCCGTTGACACACTATTCGATCGCACGGGGAGCGAACATGCTCGCCTACGTCTATGAGCAGCGGGACACACTGATCAAGGTTACTAATCCGGCCGGTGCCTCCTGTCAGATCAATTCATCGCTGACTGATACGACACCCAGATTCTCGCCCGATGGCTCGATGATAGTCTTCTGCTCGGATCGGATCGGGGGGGAGGATATCTGGCTGGCGAAGACAGACTGCTCTGAACTCCGGCAACTGACCAATTTCAATGAGATTGGCGTCGGAAGTCCCCGTTGGTCGCCGGATGGGAAGCGAATCGCCTTTGATCGGCGCGGAAATGGGATGAGCGACATCTATACGATTGCCATCAATGGGACAGACCTGCAAAAGCTGACCAATCCGACTGGTGAAACTGGATCGGCTGGATCAAACACGATGCCTGGGTGGTCTCCCGACGGGCGCTGGATCTACTTCACCTCAAACCGAGCCGCGCCATACCTGAAAAACCAGATATGGAAAGTCCCGGCAACGGGTGGTGAAGCGATAAGGGTGACCCGCAATGACGGGTGGGAACCGATCAGCTCCAGTGATGGCCAGACAATCTTCTTCAACCACTATAATCGGATCTGGCAGCTCAACCTCACGACTGGCGAGGAGTCTCCGGTCGCGGAGCTGGCTGGAATACACGTCGATCGCAACTGGTCGGTGACCAGTGATTCGATCTTCCTTATCGACAAAATAGCTGGTGGCGGAAGAGTGATGACACGACTGGATCTGAGAACGAGGAAGGTCACGACCACCTCGAGGATCGACGGAGTTTTTCCGGAGTGGGATCCGGCACTGGCGGTCTCTTCCGATAACCGACAACAGGCCTTCTGCCTGGTCAATATCCATCTCAGCGATATTATGCTTGTAAAAGGATGGAGATGAGGCGACCTGATCGGGCCGGGCAGATATTGGGCCCCGCCGATCCAAATGAGCTGAGTTAATCGAAGTACGAACCAGGGCCAGAGATAAAAGATCACTAATCCAGACTTGCGATTCACGATTTACTCTGTTAAGCTTGCAGCATGTTTGAGCGTTTGACCATCACATTCCTGATCATCATTACGCTGCTGCCGTGGCAGGGCCTTGTTGCGCAATGCTGTGGGAACGATGCCTTGATGACCTGTTGTGCCGCTGGTGTCGCGACCGATGATTGCGGTTCATCTGGCGGTTGTGGTTCAGCTGGCCAGACTGGTCGGGACAGAGATCCGCTTTTCACGATATCCATTGATCTTTGCGATGACGCTGAGCTTTGCAGTTGTGACGATGGCAGGTCCCGCGTTCCATCTTCGCTTCCCGCGGGTGGTTGGAGCGGCCACGATGGAGCGCAGATTCGTCATTTAGTGCTGAAGCCGTCCGTGTCTACTACGCTCAGACGGCTATGCATCCCCCTTCCCAAGCCCCTCGATCGAAGCGGAACATATATCCAGCAACACTCTTTTCGGATTTAGACCCCCCTTTCAGGACAAGTGTGACCTGAGCGGCTACTGCACGCTCTGATTTATAGTTCAATAATCAACATTTCAGGGAGTATTTCCATGCGAGCGATAACTTTGTTCGCTCTCTTCTCTTTATGCCTGCTGCCGCTGACCGGCGAGGCTCGTCCAATTCGCCCGGCGCGTCCGCGCACACAGGAAGTGACAATTACACTAACCGATAAAGGGTATCAGCCGCTGAAGGTGCAACTACGACGGGGAATTCCGGCCCGGCTGACCTTCATTCGCAAGGTCGAGGTGACCTGCGCGACTGAAGTAGTGATCGAGAGCTACAATATTAGCCGCAAATTGCCGCTGAATGAGCCGGTGGTGATCGAGTTCACCCCAGTAAAGGCTGGTGAATTGACGTATACCTGTTCGATGAAGATGGTCGGCGGATCGATTTCAATCAAATAATAGTGGGGAGAGAAGAATGAAGAGTGCGATTGGTCGTTATTTTCTGGTGTTTGTGACGCTCGTTGTGGCTGGTCTGATGGGAGGCTGCAACAAGTCGACAGTAGAGACTCCGGTGGGGTCTGTCATTGCGAGGTCGGGCAGCAACGGGGTGACAGCAATCCTGTCCAACAGCAATGGATATCTGAGTGAAGGGCAGAACGAGTTTACACTCGAGTTGCGGAACGATCAGGGGGGGGCGGTCGAGGCGGGAGCGATCACGCTCTACTTCGATATGCCAGCGATGGGCTCGATGCCGCACATGAAGAATGAGGCGGCGCTGACGACGACAAACCGGCCGGGAGTCTATCGTGGCACAGTGGCAATAGAGATGAAGGGAACGTGGCAGACTAAGCTTAGTTACGAGGGGCCGGGCGGCGGCAACCAGTTCACGTTTGCGGTCAATGTCAGATAACCGAATCGAGCAGGTGATTTATGATCGAGAGACTGATCGACCTTTCGCTGCGGAACCGGTTTCTGGTGCTGGTATTCTTTCTTGGGGTGGCCGGATGGGGCTACTGGGCACTGCGAACGACACCGATCGATGCGATTCCGGATCTGAGTGAGAACCAGGTGATTGTCTTCACCGACTGGCCGGGGAGGAGTCCGCAGGAGGTTGAGGATCAGGTCACCTATCCGCTGACCGTCAACCTGCAGGGGTTGGCAGGGGTGAAGGTGGTCCGGTCGCAGTCGGCCTTTGGGTTCTCGATGATCAATGTGATCTTCGAGGAGAGCCTCGACCTCTACTTCGCGCGAACGCGTGTACTGGAGCGGCTGACGCTGGTGACGGGGTCACTGCCGGACGGTGTGAAGCCGATGCTGGGGCCTGACGCGACCGGGGTCGGCCAGGTCTTCTGGTACACGCTGGAGAGTGACCATCACAGCCTGGTCGAGTTGCGATCGATCCAGGACTGGTTCGTCCGCTACCAGCTCAATGCAGTGCCCGGAGTGGCGGAGGTTGGCAGTGTCGGGGGCTGGGTGCAGCAGTACGAGATCGATGTCGATCCAAACAAGTTGCGCGGGTACGATCTGCCGCTGAGTGAAGTGGTGATGGCAGTCGAGCGGAGCAACACGAATGTCGGCGGGAATGTCATTGAAGCGAACGGGACCTGGACGGTGGTTCGTGGGCTCGGCCTGATCGAATCGACAGACGATATCGCCAATATCGTCGTTGCGACGCGGAGTGGGACGCCAATCTATGTGCGAAATGTCGCGACAGTCGGATTGGGGGGCGCTTTTCGGCAGGGAGCGCTCGACAAGAATGGGGTTGAGGTGGTTGGCGGCGTGGTCGTGGCGCGGTACGGTGTCGACACGCTGACGGTGATCGAGGGGGTGAAACGAAAGATTGGGGAGTTGAAGACAGGGCTGCCAGCCGGGGTGCGGATCGAGCCATTCTATGATCGAACTGAGCTGATCAACCGGGCGACCGAGACGCTGAAGTGGGCATTGATCGAGGAGATCATCCTCGTCACGCTCGCGCACATTATCTTCCTTTTCCATTTTAGGTCGATTCTGATCGTGACGCTGCCATTACCGCTCTCGATTCTCGTCTCATTCCTGATGATGAGATACTTTGGAATCTCCTCAAACCTGATGTCACTGGCGGGCATTGCGATCGCGATCGGGGTGCTGGTCGATGCCGGGATCGTCGTCACCGAGAACTGTTTCAGGTATCTGGAGCGGCGCAAGGTTGATCCGCGTGACCGGGCGCTGGTGCTGGAGACAGTGCGGGAGGCGACAAAACTGGTTGGACGACCGGTCTTCTTCTCGATGGCGATCATTGTGCTCGCCTTTATTCCGGTCTTCGCACTGACAGGCCAGGAGGGCAAACTTTTCCATCCGCTCGCCTTCACGAAGACCTTTGCGATGGTCGGAGCGACGATCATTTCGATCACCTTTGTTCCGGTGCTCTGCACACTATTGCTGGGGGGCAAGTTTCATCGCGAAGAGGACAACCGGGTGATGCGGGTTCTGCAGCGACTCTACCGCCCGACACTCGGCTGGGCGCTCGGTCACCGCCGGGCGACGCTCGGAATCGCGGCGCTTCTCTTCGGGATTGCGGTGCTGCTGGCCACGACTGCCGCCTGGCTGCCGGCGGCGCGAAATGCCAACCTGCCGCTGCTGGGGAGTCTCTTCGATCGGATGCACATTATGGGCAAGGAGTTCATGCCACCGCTCGACGAAGGAGATCTGCTCTTCATGCCGGTGACGGATACGAGCATCTCGCTGTCACAGGCGCTCGACATCACGAAGCAGCAGGATCGGATCATCAAGAGTTTCCCGGAGGTGGAGTGGGCGGTCGGGAAGCCGGGCCGTGCAGAGACTTCGACCGATCCATCGCCGACCAACATGATTGAAACGGTGATCCATCTCAAACCGCGCGGGCAATGGCGGGCAGGGATGACGCTGGAGCGGCTGGTGACGGAGCTCGATACGGCGGTCAGCCTGCCTGGGGTAACCAATATCTGGACGCAGCCGATCCGCAACCGGATCGACATGCTTGCGACCGGCATCCGGACACAGGTGGGATTGAAGATCTTTGGCAGTGACCTGAAAGTGCTCGAAGAGCGCGCGCAGATTGCCGCCGTGGCCCTGCGCGGGATCGAGGGAGCGAGTGATGTCTATCCCGAACAGATCGCCGGTGCACCATACCTCAACATCCGGATCGACCGTGCGGCGGCGGCCCGCTATGGAATCGGGGTTGGCGAGGTACAGGAGGCGATCGAAAAAGCGGTCGGTGAGAAGAGCCTGACGATGACGATCGAGGGCCGACAAAGATTCCCGGTCCGAGTTCGGTATGCGCCGCAGTTTCGCCGTGATCCGGCACAGATCTCCGCCGTCCTGGTTGGGGCAAGTCAGATCCCGCTCGGCTCTGTGACCGAGATTCGCAACGAGAGCGGACCTTTCATGATCTCAAGCGAGAACGGACTGCTGCGGGCGACGGTGCTGCTCAACGTGCGTGGGCGTGATGTCGGAGGGTTCGTCGACGAGGCCAAGGAAGTGGTGACGAAGAAGGTTCAATTGCCACCGGGATACTTCTTTCAGTGGAGTGGCCAGTACGAGAATCAGATCCGGGCAAAGGAACGGTTGCAGATCGTTGTGCCGGTGGTGCTGGTGATCATCTTCATCATGCTCTACCTCATTTACAAATCGGCGCTCGAAGCGGCACACGTCCTGCTGGCAGTGCCGTTCGCGCTGACGGGTGGGGTATACCTGCTCTATGCGTTCGGATACAACGTCTCGGTCGCCGTCTGGGTCGGCTTCATCGCGCTGTTTGGAACGGCGGTCCAGACTGGTGTCGTAATGGTTATCTACCTCGAAGAGGCAGTCGAAAAGCGGCGGCACGAGTGTGAGACGGCCGGTCGGTCAATGGTCCGCCAGGATCTGATCGAGGCGGTAACGGAGGGAGCGCTACTCCGGCTGCGGCCCAAATTTATGACGGTCGCGACGACCGTCGCAAGCCTGCTGCCGATCATGTGGTCGACACGAGCCGGGGCGGAGGTGATGAAGCCGCTCGCGACGCCGGTTCTTGGCGGGATGGTCAGTTCCCTGCTCCACGTGCTGATCGTCACTCCGGTGATCTTCCTCTGGCTGCGCGAGCGTCAACTGAAAAGAGACCTGATGAGGAAAGAGCGATGAAATTCCGGAGACTGACTATCTGTCTGTCCTGTATCTGCCTTCTGACAGCATACGCCACGGCCCAGGAGCGGCCGGCCGCGAAGCTGACAATCGAGGAAGCGGTCAGGTTCGGACTCGACCATAACAAGAACCTCGCCGCCGACCGCGGGCAGATCGCAGAGGCGCTCGGAAGGCTCAAACAGGCTGGCCTGAAGGCCAATCCGATGGTTGAGAGCGCCGGGCTTGCGAGTATCAACAACACCGGGATGCAGAATCTCTCGGTCGGCGTCACGCTGCCGCTCGAAGTCGGACGCCGGGCGCGGCGGATCACGCTGGCAGACCATGAAGTAGCGCGAATGCGCAACGAGGTAGCCGATCGTGAGCGGATGCTCAGCGCCGAGATCCGCATGAAATTTGCCGAAGCGCTCGAGACGCGACAGAAGCTCGAACTGACGCAACAGATCGTCCGGCTCGATCAGGAGATATTGGGACTGATTCAGGCGCGCGTCAAAGAGGGTGTAAGCGCGCGTGTCGAAGAGAATATGCAGACCATCGAGCTGCGGCGGGTCGAAGCGCGGGCAAGTGCGCTTGCAAGCCAGTTTCGCGTCCGGATCGAGGAACTGAAGGGGCTGCTCGGATGGCCCGCTGGCGCGAATGGAGAAGCTATTGACGCACTGCAAGTCGGTGGCGAATTGCCGGTCGCATTCCCGGAGGTGACCTCAAAAGACCTGACGGAGTTGATCGCGCTGGCGCGGCAGAATCGGCCCGACCTCCAGGCCGCGCTCACCAGTGAGACAATCGGCGAATCGATGATCGAGATGGCCCGCGCCGAGGGGCGCTTCGATCTGAGCATCTTCGGTGAGCTGGGCTGGCAGCGCTGGGGTTTCGATCAGATGGCGGAGATGAATGGCCGCCTTGTTCCGATCGGAATGCAGAATGGAATGCTGAAGGCCGGAGTCAATATCATGCTGCCGGTCCGCAATCGCAATCAGGGCAACATCGAGGCGGCAGCGGCGTGGCGCCAGTCGGCGCGCCTGCGCCGCCAGTTCATCGAATCGATCGTCCATCGTGAGGCTACCGCCGCCGCAGAGAAGCTCCGTGGGGCGGCAAGCGTACTACAGACCTTCGACAACCAGCTGATCGAATCGCAGGAGAAGAACTATCAGATCCTTCGCACCAGCTTCGAACTTGGGCACGCCCGTCTCGGCGAGCTGCTCGCCGAGCAGCGCCGCCTCGTCGAACTGAAGATGGAACAGACTGAGGCTCGCCGCGAGCTGCTGCTGGCAGCCATCGAACTGGCTCGCGCCATCAATGGACCTCTCGCCGTCCGATAAAAGGATTTAGTATGATCAACAATCACGAAGAGATGAAGAATGACCACGACAGACCCCGGCTGAGACCAGGTCTGCTCTATGCGTGCGCAGGCCTGCTGATCATCATCGCCGGCGTGGCGATCTGGCAATGGCAACGACGTGAAAATGGATCGAGCCTTGCCGGCCGCCCGGTTCCAAAGGTTGCGACAAGCCCGGCCGGTGCGTCCGGGGCCAGCGCACTCCCGGTCGATCTGACTCTCGATCCACCAATGGTCGAACGTGCCGGGCTGAAGACAGCGGCGATCACCCGTCAACCATTCGCCTCGACAGTCCGAACCACGGCGACTGTCCAGCCCAACTCCTATCGTGAAACTCCGATCATGCCGCTTGTCGAGGGGCGCGTGACAAAAGTCAACGTCCAACTCGGTGACAAGGTACGCGCAGGCCAGACACTCGCGAGCATCTTCAGCGCCGAACTCGCCGAAGCGCAGATGAAGTATCTGACCGTCGACGCCAACCGCCAGTTCCACATCGATCAGGCAAGGCGCTTCGAGAAGCTCGCCGAGATCGGCGCCGTCAGCCGACAGGAGGTGGAAGAGGTCGCCGCGCGACTCCGCGAGCATCACGCTGAACTCGCGTCTCTCCGTGAACGAATGCTTCTATACGGCCTGACCCGGGATGAGATCTCTCAATTGACGACGTCGCGGGAGGTTCGCTCTGAGGTCCCGGTCCACGCCCCGGCGGCGGGGACGATCACGACACGCGATGTCAACATCGGCCAGAACCTGACGATGCGCGACAGACTCTTCACGAACACCGATCTGACCAGTGTCTGGGTCGTTGCCAATGTCTATGAGAAGGATTTTGCAATAATGCAGCCCGGTCGGAAGGTCACGATCACGACACAGGCCTGGCCTGGAAGGAGCTGGGCCGGGCGCATCGCCTACATCGATCCCCGCATCATCGAGCAGACGCGGACCGCCCAGGTTCGAATCGAGGTTCCAAATCTCGATCTTCGCCTGAAAATCGGAATGTTCGTCGATGTCAATATCGAATCCGGTGGAGCAGATGAGGCGCTCGCGGTACCCAAAGCGGCGGTGCAGTCAATTGGTGACGAGCGGATCGTCTTCGTTCCGGTTGGCCCCGGGCGCTTTCAGGTGCGGAGAGTAATGCTTGGCGAGGAGAGCGGTGATCTGATCAGGGTCATCAACGGACTAACGGCTGGTGACCAGGTCATTACCGAAGGCAGCTTCTTCCTGCGGGCTGAACTTGGCAGGAAGAGAAATAACCAGTGAAAACCGGTTATTTACGATGTCCTGCTTCGCGCCAACCAGCATTCGGGCAACACGCTAGTCATAGCGAAGCGCGCGGATCGGGTCGATCTTCGCCGCGTAACGTGCCGGATAGATTGCCGCGATCAGGCTGACGACGAGCGCAAAAAGTATCGCCCCGGCCGCGAGATACCAGGGGATCGAGAAGAATTCGATCTGGCGGATCGCCTGTCCGGCCTGACGTGCGACCCATTGGTTGGCGAGCAGGTTGGCGACTCGGTCGACCGCCCAGCCACCAAACAGTCCAAGCAGTCCGCCCGCAAACCCAATCAGCCCGGCCTCGACAAAGAATATCTTCATTATCTCGCCATCCGCTCCTCCGATCGCTTTCATGATCCCGATTTCGCGTGTCCGCTCACGAATCGACATAATCATCGTGTTCGAGATGCCAAAAGAAGCGACAAGGAGCGCCAGTCCACCGATCAGCGCGAGGCTGGCATTGACGATCAGGAAGACACGCTGGATATCTTCGAGCTGGTTGCTGAGGCTGAAGAAATTGAAGCCGCGACGCTTCAGTTCGTTCCTGACTGGTTCGACCTGTGCAAGATCGACGACGCGAAGTTCAGCGTTCTGATAGCCGGTCTCACCGGCGAGCATCTCGCCAAGCTGGCGCAGTGAATCGCCCTGCGCGTCACGCAACCGGCGCACTTCGTCGAATGGCAGCCAGGCAAGCAGATTGCCGCCCGGCTGAAAGTCGATGCCATCAGCGGCTTTTAAGACTCCAACAATGCGGAAATTCCGTTTCTCAAATCGATCGGGCTCCTCATCCTGACCGGGTTCCCCCGGCAGCGGAATTCCAAAGAGGGCCGTCTCCCCGCTCTTTTGCGGCAGGGTGAGCAGGGTCAACTCCTGACCAATCAGCGTCTCGGCCTCGCGCCGTCTTTCATCATCCGTCCTGACCGGCCCCGCCGCGAAAGGGCCACCCGCCGGTCGCGACCGATTGCCGGTAACCTTCTGGCGCAACCGTGTCAGAAACCTCTCGGTAACGATTACGGTGTCCGACTCCCCCGCCCGCAGATGCCGCCCAGCGATGAAGTCACGGAAACGCGGATTGAAGTCGACCTCGATCGGCGCGCCACCGATGCCAATCCGACGAGTCCGTCCCTCGAATCGGACGAAGCTCTCGACGGAGAGCTGCGGCTGCACATAGCGAACACCCGGAATCGCCCGAAGCTCAGCGACCGCGTCATCGTCGAGCAGGCGCGGCACTGGCTCGCCCGACTCCCCTTCACGCATCGCGAGCAGTGCCTCCGCCCCCGGCCCAATGATCGTCAGTGAGGTGAAGATGTCGATCCGCGCAAAGGCGTCACGCAGCAGGTTCTTCTGCAACCCAATGCCGAAACGTAATTACTCACGACATTGTCGATCGTCGTGCTATTCTACGGGCCAATTATGACAATCCCGTCTGATTCACAACTCGAGCAAATCTCCCACGCTGACCTGATAGCAATGGTTCGCGCACTGCTGGTGCGCGTGGACTCTCTCGAGAAAGAGAATCAGAAATTGCGCGAAGAGATAGAACGGCTAAAACGCCCAAAG
>Ga0068872_10004228_pt1 | contig 10921 bp, 11 predicted proteins | sample NOAtaG_7_FD_66441 | JGI IMG/M metagenome (GOLD analysis project Ga0068872, IMG submission 66441) | Freshwater lake microbial communities from Lake Erie, under a cyanobacterial bloom - NOAA_Erie_Diel1S_2200h metaG | ecosystem: Environmental > Aquatic > Freshwater > Lake | place: USA: Ohio, Lake...
TCCACCCCGGGGATCACCAGGCTGCTGACCCGATCCAGGGGCACCGCCACCGTCACCCACGCCGCGTCGGTGCCGGCGAGCACGGCCACGCCCGCCCCCGGGCCGAGGAACTGCCCCGGGTCTGCGCTCTCGCTCACCACCACCGCCGGGAAGGGCGCCCGCAGGCGCGTCCGCGACACGTTGAGCGTGGCCCGGGCCACGGCCGCCTTCGCGGCGTCCACCGCGGCCTCCGCGGCGAGGCGCTGCGGCACGCGCAGCGCGAGGTCCTTTTGGGCCGGGTCCGTGCCCTGGAGGAGCTGCCACTCGCGCAAGGCGACCTCCCCACGTCCCTTCTCCAGCTCCAGCTCCACTTCGGCCGTGCGCAGGCGAGCCTGCTCGGCGGCGAGGGCAGCCTCGTAGTCCCGGGCGTCCAGCCGCACGAGCTCTTCCCCGGCGGCGAAGCGCCCGCCCGGCTGCAGCCGCGGCGAGACGCCGTCGACCCTGCCGGCGACCTCGGCGGCCAGCGTGATCTGGCGCGCCGGCGCGACGCTGCCGGTGGCGCGCACCACGGCGCGGTGGGCCGCCGGCGAGAGCACCTCGGCCTGCACGAGCAGCGGCTTCGGGGCCTCGGGCGACGGCTCCGCCGCGCTGCGGGAGGCGACGAGCCCGCCGAGCGCGAGGCCACCCACGGCCAAAAAGACAGGGGGGAGCGCCCAGCGCAGCCAGGAGCGACCGGCAGGCGGGGGAGCGTCGGGCGTGGTCATCGGGAAGAATCCCCAGGTTCGAAGTCGCGGGCCCAGGTGCCGCCGAGGGCGTCCTGGAGCTGGATGCGCGCGGAGAGGAGGTCGCGGCGCGCCTGGAGCTGGAGCAGCTCGGCGTTGGCGAACGAGACAAAGGCGGTCAGCACGTTCTGGTACGGCTCAAGCCCGCGCTGGTAGCGCAGCCGGGCGTCCTCCCAGGCCATGCGCGCGGCGTCGGCCTGGCGGCCCCGCGCCTCCAGCTCGGCCCCGCGCTGGGCCTCGACCCGCAGGGCATCCTCGACCTCCTGCACCGCCACGCGCAGACGCTGCTGGGCGTTGGACCGCGCCGCGCGCTCGGTGGCCGCGGTGTCCCGGGCCGACTGGATGTTCCGGCCGCCCTGGAACAGCGGCACCGACACGGCGAGGGTGGCGCCCCAGATGTCCTGCTCGCGGCGCTCGGTGAGATCGAAGAACTGCTGGCCCGTGTTGCCCGACAGCGTGAGCGTCGGCAGCAGGCCGACCCGCGCGCTCCACACGCGGGCGTCCGCGGCCGTGAGCTGGGCCACCGCCGCCGCGACATCCGGGCGGTTGCGGAGCAGATCCACCGGGCGGCCCAGCGGCGGGGCGGCCGGCAGGGCCGCGGGGAGGGCGGCGGCGGCGTCGATGGCCCGCGGGGCGCTCGGGTCTTCGCCCATGAGCGCGCGCAAGCGCAGCACCGTGCGATCTGCCGCGGCCTGGGCGGCGGGCAGCGTGGCCTCGACCGCCGCGAGCTGCTGCCGCTGCTGCAGAAGCTCGGTGCTCGTCGCCGTGCCGGCTTGGTAGCGGAGATCCACCAGGGCGTGCAGCTCCCGGGCGCGGGCGAGCTGGGCCTCGACCACCTGCACCCGCGCGCGGGCGAGCACGAGGTCGTAGTAGGCCTCGGCGGCCGTCGTTGCCAAGGCGATGGCCTGGGACTGGCGATCCCCCTCGGCGGCCTTGGCGTCCCAGCGGCTGCCCTTCCAGGCCATCAGCGTGCGCCCGAACACGTCCACCGCCCAGGCGGCGGTGAAGAGGTCGCTGCCGGTGGTGAAGGTGTCCGGCGGGGCCGGCGCCCCCGGGACCTGGGGCAGCCCGCCGAACTGGAAGCCGAGGCTGTCCGAGGGGCCCTCCGTCTGGCGGTGCTCGAAGGACACCGTCGGCAAGGCCGGGGCCAGCGCCACCCCAGCACGAAAACGGGCGGCCTGCGCGCGTTCCCAGGCGGCGGCATGGTCCCCGTTGCCGGCGAGCGCCGCCTCCACCACGGCCGTCAGCGCCGGGTCCCCGAAACGCGGCCACCACGGCCCGGCATCGGCCGCGACGACCTCGCCGCCGACCGACCAGCCCCCGGCCGTGAGCGCCTCCGCCACCGCCTCAGCGGGGGGCGCGGCCGCGGCGACGGAAAGCGAAAACAATGCAAGAACGGACAGCATCAGCGGCCCCCCGGGGCGAGACCGGCCCACAAGGCGTCGACCAGCCCGGCGACGAAGCGCGCGTCGTCCGCGGGCTCCGCCGGCGCGGGGCCGGACAGGAAGTGGCGCAAGAACACGCGCCCGTGCAGGGCGCCCATGAAGGCGTAGACCAGCGGCTCGGGATCCCCCGGGCGCACGCGACCGGCGGCCTGGGCGGCGCCGAAGAAACCCAGCAGGGCCGCGCGCACGCGCAGCGGCGGCGGGACCTCCCCGGCAAAGGCGCAGTCCGGGCGCACGCCGGCGGCGAACAGCGCCTGCACCGCCGGGACCATGCGCGTGTAGAACGCGAGGATCTCCGCGCCGGCGGCGGCGAGCTGCTCCGGGATCGGCCGGGCGTCGGGGCCGGCGGCCAGCACGTCCACGAAGGCCATGCACTCCGGCGCGGCGAGGGCCCGCACGACCAGCGCCTCCTTGGTGCCGAAGCGCTTGAAGAGCGTGGCCTGGGACACGCCCGCGTGCTCCGCGATGAGCGCGGTGCTCACCGCCGGACCATGCGCCAGGATGACCCCGCGGGCCACGTCCAGCAGCGCGTCGTCGCTGAGCAGGCGCGGTCGCAGGGGGCCCTCCAGTAAGTGAGTGACCAGTCACTTACTCGACACCGGCGCCCCGTCAAGCCCCGATCGCGCCCCAGGGCGCCGCCGGCCAGCTCGCCACGAGGTGCGCGATGAACAGCCGCACCCGCGCCGGCAGGTGGGTGCGGTTCGGGTACACCGCCCACAGCGTGCCGGCCCACGGCTCCCAGTCCGCGAGCAGCCGCACCAGCGCCCCGCGCCGCAGCGCCCCCGCCACCAGAAAATCCGGCTCGTAGGCCACGCCCAGCCCCTCCAGCGCGGCCGCGACCAGCGCGTCCCCGTCGTCTGCGGCGAAGGGCCCGCGCACCTCCGCCCGCATCAGCAGGTCGCCGCGGCGAAACTCCCAGCCCGGCATGGTCCGCAGGCCCACGTTCACCAAGCAGTCGTGCGCCTCCAGCTCCGTCGGGTGCTGGGGCACGCCGCGCCGCGCGAGGTAGTCCGGGCTCGCCACGCACACGCCATGAAAAGGCAGCAGCCGCCGGGCCACCAGGCGGTCGTCGAGGTGGGCCACACCGCGGATGCCGAGGTCGAAGCCCTCCGCGGCGAGATCCACCGTGCGATCCGAATAGCGCGCCTCCACCCGCACCTCCGGCCACCGCTCCACGAAGCGCGCGATGGGCCCCGTCAAGTAGTGCCGCCCGAAGGTGGCCGGCAGCGCGATGCGCAGCGTGCCCCGCGGCTCCTCCCGCAAGCGCGCCGCGTCCCGGGCCGCCTCGTCCAGCCCCTCCACCAAGGGCAGCACCCGCGCGTGGTAGTCCTGGCCCGCCCCCGTCAGCCGCACCTGCCGCGTCGTGCGCTCCACCAGCCGCACGCCGAGCCCGTCTTCCAGCGCGCGCAAGCGCCGGCTCACCTGGGAGGTGGACACCCCCAGCGCCGCAGCCGCCGCCGTGAAGCTACCTTTCTCCACCACCGCCAGGAAGACCCCGAGGTCCCCGTGGGCCCCCGGCCCCACCGGCAGCGGCGCATGCGCCCGCGCCGTCGGCCCCATTGTTGCACCTCCGCAACAGTGTATCCCCTTCCTGCGCCTTTCCTTGCGCCAGCGAGCGGCTACACCCTGCAGCATCGGCGCCGCTCCCGACCCCCGGCGCCCGGAGTCCCCATGCGCACCGCCCTCCTCGCCGTCGCCACCCTGCTCGCCACCGCCTCCGCCCCCGCGGCCGCCGCCACCTGGAAGGTGGACCGCAGCCACTCCCAGGTCGGCTTCGAGGTCACGCACCTCATGGTCAGCACCGTCCGCGGCGCCTTCTCCGGCTTCGACGGCACCGTCGAGACCGACGCCTCCGGCAAGCTCACCAAGATCGCCGGCACCGTCGACGTCGCCTCCGTCGACACCAAGGACACCAAGCGCGACGACCACCTCCGCGGCGCCGACTTCTTCGACCTCGCCAAGTTCGCGCAGATGAGCTTCACCAGCACCCAGGTCACCGGCGACAACACCAAGGGCTACACCGTCACCGGCAACCTCACCATCCGCGGCGTCACCAAGCCCGTCACCCTCACCGTCGCCCCCATCAAGGGCCCGGTCAAGGACCCGTGGGGCAACACCAAGGGCGGCACCTCCCTGCGCGGCAAGATCAACCGCAAGGACTTCGGCGTCAACTGGAACGCCGCTCTCGACTCCGGCGGCGTCGTCGTGGGCGACGAGGTCACCCTCGTCATCGAGCTCGAGCTCAACCAGGCCGCCTGATCCGGCCGCTGGGCGCCTGCCCGGCCGTGCCGGCCGGGCACCGGGGCTCCGCCGGGGTCGGCGCGGAGCGCCTCCGTGCCCGCAGCGCGGGGCGCCGCGGGCACCGCCGCGTCGCGGCGCCCTCTGGCCCCCCTGGCGCGGTGGCCCCGCCGCGGGGGCCGCCCCTCAGGCGTAGCGGACCTTCACCCGCTCGATGAGCTCGCGCATCGCCGCCTTCACCACCTCGGTGTCCGGGTGGCGCACGATGGCCCAGCCTTCGCCTTCGTAGCCCTCGGCCCGCGGCGCCCCCACCTGCGGCAGCCGCGCCTCCACGACGAGGTGGCCCATCGCCCGCTGGGCGTCGTCCAGCCCCTCGACGGCGGCGACCCGCCCGGCCCCCGGCCCGCGCAAGAAGGCGATGCCGACCGCGTACTTGCGCTCCCACGGGCCGTCGAAGGCGTCGTCCACCACCGCGCGGGCCCACGCGCGGTGCAGGTCGGCGTCGTGGGCGAGGCCGGTGAGCTTCACGATCTGCGCGCCGGGCGGGCGGGCCGCGATCTCGCCGATGGCGACGCTGCCGTCCGGGCGGCGGAACCACTCCATGTGCGTCATGCCGGCGTCCAGGCCCAGCGCGGTGACGGCCTTGCGGCCCACGGCGTGCGCGGCGGCGAACTCCGGGCCGTCCACGCTGCGGGGCAGCACCACGACCCACTGGATCCAGGGGGTGCGCATCACCTCCAGCGGCCCCGGATAGTAGCGGGAGATGCTGGTGAAGCGCGGCACGCCGCCTGCCGTGATGGTCTCGTAGCTGTGCTCGGCGCCGGTGAGGAACTCCTCGGCCAGCACCTCGCGGCCGGACGACGGGGCGATCTCCCGCAAGGCCTCGGTGAGCGCCTGCGGCGAGTCCACCCGCCAGGTGCTGCGGCAGCCGGCCCCGGCCGGCGGCTTGAGCACCACCGGGAAGCCCACCTCCTCGACGAAGTCCCAGGCCGCCTTGGGCGAGCGAAGCCGGGCGTGGCGGGCACACGGCAGGCCGGCCGCGCGCAGGGCGTCCTTCATCAGGCCCTTGTCGCGGAAGCGCCGGGCGACGGCGGGCGTCATGCCGGGCACGCCGAAGCGCTGGCGCACCGTGGCCAGCGGCACCTGCAAGTCCTCCAGCACGCCGAGGATGCGGTGGGGCGGGCCGTGGCGGCGGGCCAGGGCGGCCACGCCCTCCGTCAGCGCGTCGGCCGAGAGCGCGTTGCCCACGGTGACGATGTCGTCGAAGATCGCGCGGTCCGGGCCGCGCGGGGCCTCCTGCCACACGCCCAGCAGCCGCACGCCGGCCAAAGCGCGCAGGGCATGGGCGAAGCGCAGCGTCGTTTCCATCGGGAACGGGGCCACGAACACGATGTTGCGCATCAGCGATCCTCGGGCGTATGGGGGGGAGGCCACCGAGGTCTCCCGTGAACGTCATCTTCCTCGCCCCCGCCTATCCAGCCGAGATGCCGCACTACACCCGCGGGCTCGCAGAAGTCGGGGCCCGTGTGTTCGGTGTGGGCGATCAACCTGCCTCTTCGCTGTCGCCGGGCGTTCGCGCGTGCTTGCACGATTATCTGCAGGTCCCGCGCCTGATGGACGAGGCGGACGTCGTGGCCCGCGTGCGGGCCTGGCTCGGCGCCCGCACCGTGGATCGCGTGGAGTCGCTCTGGGAGCCGCTGGTCCTGCTCGCGGCGCGGCTGCGCGAAGCCCTCGGCGTGCCCGGCATGTCCGTGGACACGGTGCTCGGCTTCCGCGACAAGCAGGTGATGAAGGAGCGGGTGGCCGCCGCGGGCTTGCGCGTGCCCTTCTCCTTCCGCGTGACGGACGAGGCGGGCGCCTGGGCCGCCGCCGAGCGCGTGGGCTACCCGCTCATCCTCAAGCCCATCGCCGGCGCCGGCAGCGCCGACACCTTCCGCTGCGACTCTCCCGCCGAGCTGCGCAGCGCCTTGCAGCGCACGCGGCACGTCCCCGAGGTGAGCGTCGAGGAGTTCATCGACGGCGAGGAGTTCACCTACGACACCATCTGCGTGGACGGCCGCCCGGTCTACGAAAACGTCGCCCAGTACCTGCCGCGCCCGCTCATCGCCCGCACCAACGAGTGGATCAGCCCCGTCGTCATCACGGTGCGGGACATGTCTCCGCCGCGCATCCACGAGGGCGTGTCGCTCGGCCGCGGCGTGATGCAGGCGCTGGGAATGGGCACGGGCTTCACGCACATGGAGTGGTACCGCAAGCCCAACGGCGAGGTGGTCTTCGGCGAGATCGGCTGCCGGGTGGGCGGCGCCCGCCTGGCCGACCAGATGAACTACACCTCCGACATCGACGTCTACCGGGAGTGGGCGCGGGCGGTGGTGCACGGGCACGTCCGCATCGAGCACCCGCGGCGCTACAACGTCGCCATCGTGTTCAAGCGGGCCTTGGGGCAAGGGCGCATCACGCGGGTCGCCGGGCTCGGGCAGTTCATGGCCGAAAACGCGCGCTGGGTCTGCGTCGAGGACTTGCTGCCGGTGGGCGCGCACCGCCGGGACTGGAAGCAAACCCTCGTGAGCGACGGCTACCTCATCGTGCGGCATCCCACCTGGGACGGGGCGATCGCCCTGGCCCAGCAGGTGCAGACGGGCGTCCAGCTCTACGCCGGCGGCTGAGCGCCGCCCGCGGATTCTCCTGGGGGGGCGCGGGGAATGCCCAACGCTCCACGGGGAACCGCCCGCGCGTTCCACGGGGAACGTCTCCGTCCGGGCCGCGTGAGCCGCCCGGCGGGGGCCGCCCGGCGGCCGTGCGCGACCGGGCTCGCCCGGGCGCGCACCGAGGCGCGGCGCGCCGAGCCCAGAGGGGGGCGACCCCGGCGCGCCCCGCGCCGGGGGCACGCCCTGCGCGGTCAGAGCCCGGCGCTCGGCCCGTCGAGGACGATGTCCATGGCGACGCGCACGGCCCCACCCGCCAGCGGCTCGACGCCGCGAATGCACTGGGCGGGGGCCGGAGCGCTGGCCAGCGCGGGATCGCCGTCGAAGTACACCTGGGTCGTGAAGACGCGCACGCCCTCGCGCAGAATCGCGATGTGGACGTGCTGGGCGATGACGTTGGTGCCGTTCGTGTAGGAGGGCGGGCGCAGCGTGCTGACGCAAAAGGTGCCGTCGGCCGCGGGCTGCACGCGGCCGTAGCCCTGGAAGTCGGCGCCCGTGAAGTCGTAGGTGCCGTCCTGGCGGGCGTGCCAGATGACGACCTCGAAGTCGGAGGAGAGGGCCGCGCACTCGGGGCCGAGCACGCGCCCCTGCAGCACCAGCGCGGGGCCGGACTCGCCCGTGACGTTGAGCTCATCGCGGAGGGGCACGCCCTCGCGGTAGTAGGGGCCCTCGGGGATGCGCGGGGTCGGATCCGTGCAGTTGGGGAGCGGGCGCGTCGCCATGTCGCACTCGGCGCGCCAGTCCACGGCGCCCGTGTCGCCCGTGTCGGCGGTGTCCGTGCCGTCTCCGCCGCCGGTGTCGGCGGTGTCTGTGCCGTCTCCCCCGCCGTCCGCCCCATCCGCGCCGTCCGCCCCGCCGCTGTCGTCGGGGGAGGAGGTGTCGCCGCCAGAGCCGCCGCCGGGCTTGCCCGCGGGACTGGCGCAGGCCGCGAGGGTGAGGGTGGCGCTGAGCTGGACGAGGAGGCGACGGCGGGTGGGGCGCATGACGGCCACTCTGCCCGGGCCGGGGCCGCTCCGCAAGGGGCGCAGCCCGCGCGCCGCCGCTGGGATAGCCGGCGGTCGATGAGCGCGCGCACCCTCGGGCCCGGCGCGGCCCTCGCCTTCGTCGTCGGGACGATGGTCGGCACCGGCATCTTGTTGGCCCCGCCGCGGGTCGCGGCGGCCGTGCCGACGCTGGGGGCCGGGCTCGGGCTGTGGGTCGGCGTGGGCCTGCTCTGCGCCGCCGGGGCGCTGGTCTACGCCGAGCTGGGCGCGCGGCGCCCCGATGGCGGCGGCGAAGTCCATTTTCTGGCCGCGGCCTTCGGGCCGCGGGTGGGGGCGGGGGCCGGGCACGCCGTCGCCCTGCTCGCCTTCGCTGGCAGCGCGGCCGCTCTCGCCGAGGCCGTGCCGCGCTGGCAGCTCCCGGTGCTGCTGGGGGCAGCGCAGGGCACGCCACCGGTGGACCTCGCGGCGCCGCTGCTCGGGCTGCCGGGCACGCGCTGGGCGGGGCTCGTGCTGCTGGGCGCCGTCGCGCTGGCCGCCCGGGCGCCGGCCCGCGGCTGGGCGCGGGCCGTGCAGGTCTTGGCCTGGCTCCCGGCGGCTGGCCTGCTCGGGCTGGCCGGGTTGGCCTTCGCGCGCGCCGGGGCGCCCGCCGCGGGTCCCGGCGGCGCGGTGTCGGTGGGCGGGCTCGCCGGGGCCTTCCAGGCCGTCTGGTTCGCGTTCGCCGGGTGGCCAGCCGCCACCTGGATCGCCGGCGAGCTGCGCGACCCGGCGCGCACCCTGCCGCGGGCGCTGCTCGGGGGCACCCTCGCCGTGACCGCCCTCTACGCCCTCGTGTATGCCGCGCTGGTGGCCGGCCTCGGCTGGGACGGGCTGCCGGGCGCCGGCGAGGCCGGCACCGCCCTGGCCACGCGGCTGCTCGGGCCGGCGGGGGCCGTCGGAATGGCCGCGCTGGTGGCGCTCGCGCTGCTGGGCACGCTGCTCGGGACGGTGGTCGGCGGTGCGCGGGTCCTCGCCGCCGCGCGGGGCTGGCCCACCGCGCCCCCGCCCGGCCGGGCGCTCGGCGGGGTGACGGCGGTGGCGGCTGGCTTTTTGTTGTCGGGCGGCTTCGACCTCGGCCTGCGGATCTCCACGTTGGCCATGCTCGCGGTCGCGGCGCTGGCGGCGGCGGCGCTGCCCGTGCTGCGGCGGCGCGCCGGGCCCGCGCCCTTCGTCGCGCCGGCGGGCACGGGGTTGGCCGTGGCCTTCGGGCTGGCGGTGGGCCTCGCGGCGGTCGTGGGGCTCGCGCTGGCGCCGGCGGCCGACCGGTGGTGGGGGCTCGCCGGGCTGGGGCTGGCGGTGGGGGCGGGGTTTGGCAGGGGGACGCATGGGGCGTCCGGGCCTTTTCGTATCGAACCGAAGACGCTTGATTGACAGCGTCCCACGGAGTATCGCCTCCGCGCTGCCTGGAGGCGCACCCATGTCCGTCCGAAATGTCCTCGCTGCCGCTGGCCTCGTGCTGCTCTCTTCCTGCTACAAGAACGACCTCGTCGGCCTCAGCGACGGCGGCGGCCCCGGAACGGAGGTGCGCAAGTACAACCACACGCTCCTCCTCGGGCTCATCCCGCTGTCGGAGATCGACCTCAAGGCCGCTTGCGGCGACAAGGGCGTTTGGGCGGTCTCCACGCGCCTGAACGCGCTCTCGCTGGTCGCCAACGCCTTCACCTTCGGCCTCTACACGCCGACGGTCGCGAAGATCACCTGCAAGGGGTGACGTCTTCACCGCCCACGCGCTGGCGCTGGGTCATCGCCGGCGCCGTCGCTCTCATGGGGGCCTTCGGCACCGTGGGCGCGGTCAACGCCCTCCGCCGGGGCGACGCCACGGTGCCCGCGCACCTGCGCGCTGACCGCTGGGAGTTGACGCGCGAGGGCCAGGCGGCCCGCGCGCGCGGCGAGCAGCGGTGCGGCGCATTCGCCGATGGCGTGTGGGTGGACCGCCCAGAGTCCGCCGCCCAGCCCGTACTGCTTGGCGCTCCCGACACACAGCGCGACTGCTTCGCCCAACAGGTGGCACCCGCGTTCACCCGGGGCGCCCTGGGCGACTGAGCGTGCACAGGCGGGTCCGCCCGCTTGGGCCGCGCGCCACGAGGGGGCGGGGAGATACGAAGTCGTGCCGTTTCTCTCCGACGTCCACATCCCCTCGGGACCCTGATGCTCACCGCTGCCATCGCCGCCGCCCTGCTCGTCGCTGCTCCGGTCGCCGCCGCCAAGGAGCGCCCCGTGGCGGACCACACAACGTCCGTGTCGGTGGTCGCGCTCGCCGTGCTCGAGCCGCGCCTGGAGGTCGACTACGACCACGCGCTCTCCGACACGTCAAGCGTCACCGCCGGGGCGACGGTGGGCCGCTACAACAATCTCCTGCTGCGTGTCTTCAACGAGCTGACCGGCACCAGCTTCACCATCAACCAGATGGGCGCCTTCGGGAGCTACAACATCCACTTTCACCAGTTTAACCGCGGGTGGTACGCCAGCGGCATCGCCCGCTACGACCGCGTGGCCGCCAGCGTCAGCGGCGTCCCGGCGGGGACCTACAACACCGTCACCGTGGGCCCCGCCATCGGCTGGAAGGTCGCGACCAAGGACGGGTTTACCTTTAAGTGGGACTTCGGGCTCGGGTACGCCACCCACTTCGGCTACGGCCCGGGCCGCGCAGACGTGTCCTTCAGTGAACCGACGCGCAAGGTCTACGGCCTCGGCAGCCTCAACCTCGGCTACAGCTTCTGAGTCCGCGCGGCGCGGCGGCCCCGCCACGCGCA
>Ga0068872_10004229_pt1 | contig 10920 bp, 9 predicted proteins | sample NOAtaG_7_FD_66441 | JGI IMG/M metagenome (GOLD analysis project Ga0068872, IMG submission 66441) | Freshwater lake microbial communities from Lake Erie, under a cyanobacterial bloom - NOAA_Erie_Diel1S_2200h metaG | ecosystem: Environmental > Aquatic > Freshwater > Lake | place: USA: Ohio, Lake...
TCCATGACGGGCATCTGCATGTCCATGAGCAGGAGGTGGAAGGGGTTGTTGTTCTGGCGTGCATCGGTGGCCAGGCGGAGTGCCTGTTTGCCGTCGGGTGCGATGATGACGGTCCAGCCATCGCTGCGGAGGTGGTGCGCGATGAGTCGTTGGTTGTCGATGCCGTCCTCGGCCAGGAGGACGAGTTTGCCCGTGGCGGTGGCCTTGTCGGGTCGAGCCGGTGGGGTCGGCAGTGGGCAGGTCAGTGATGTGAGTGTGGCGTTTTTGGGTGTGCCCGGGCGGACGGGGAGTGTGAGTCGGAAGGTGGAGCCTTGTCCGAGCTGGCTGGTCAGTGTGATGTCGCCTCCCATGCTGCGGGCGAGTTTGCGTGAGATGGCCAGGCCGAGGCCCGTGCCGCCGAAGCGGCGGTCCATGCCCGCGTCGCCTTGGACGAAGGGTGTGAAGAGTTTGCCGGCCTGCTCGGGCTTGATACCCTCGCCTGTGTCGATGACCTCGATGGTGAGCTGGTCGATGAGGTTGGCGGCGACGCGGATAGTGACGCTGCCTTGCTGTGTGAACTTGATGGCGTTGGCTGTGAGGTTGACGAGGATTTGTTTGAGGCGTGTGGGGTCAGCGTCGATGGTGGCCGGGAGTGGGAGTTGGATGTCCAGGACGAGTTCGAGGCCTTTTTTGCGGGCCTGTCCGTCCATGAGTGAGGCAATCTCGGCGATGATGGAGGCGGGCTCGATGGGTTCGGCTCTTGTGGCCAGGCGCCCGGCCTCGATGGAGGCGAGGTCGAGGATGTCGCTGATGACCGAGAGGAGGTGGTTGCCGTTGCGTGTGATGGTCTGGAGGTGCTCGGCGCGCTCGGCGTCGCTGACGGCGCTGGTGCGGAGGATGTCGGCGTAGCCGACGATGGCGGTGATGGGCGTGCGGATCTCGTGGCTCATGTGGGCCAGGAAGGCGGACTTGGCGTCGCTGCCAACGCGGGCGGCCTGCTCGCGTGCCTGCAGGATAACGAGGAGTTCCTTCTGTCTGTTCAGCGTGCCGTTGAGGATGGCGATGGTGGTCGAGGAGGCGATGAGGATGAGGCCGATGGAGGCGGCGATGGCGAGGGTGGTGTTGCGTGAGGTAGCGGCGGCGGCGAGCCAGGAGGCGGCTGGGTAGTCGATGCCGAGGATGGCGGCGACCTTCCCGTCGTCGGTGATGGGGTAGACGGCACTGACCCAGGTGCCCCAGCGGTCGGTCTGGGGGCAGTCTTCAAAGCCTGACCAGGCTTCTAGGAAGCCTTTGTAGATGCCCGGGGAGGCGTTGTCATAGGGTTCGCCGATAGGTGTGCGTGCCTCGCGGCCGTCTTCGTAGATGCCGTTGCGGTTGTAGTCGGTCTCGCTGTCGATGAGCATGCGTACGCGGCCCTGCTCGTCGCGTGTCATGACATAGATGTCGGCGATGGCGGGGTTGAGTTTGAGGTTGCGTCTTTGGCGTTCGATGAGGTTGAGGTAGACGGGGTCGTCTGGGGGTGTGTGGAGGTTGATGGCGAGGACGCCGTGCTCGATGAGGTCGCTGGCGTAGGTGGGGGCGAGGCCGAGGAGGGAGTTTTCGATGCGTTGTTGTGCCTGCTTTGCCTGCCCGTCGGCGTGGAGGATTCCCCCGGCGGCGACGGCCAGCAGGACGGCCCAGACATACCAGGGCAGTGGGTGCCTGACCTGCGGGTGGCGTTTGAGCCAGCAGTGGACAACCGCCGCGGGGATGAGCAGTGCGAGTGCGAAGACGAGGTAAGGTGTCAGGGTCATCATCGAGTGGGTCTGTGCGCGTGCGCAACGTGCTATGCGCAGGTAGATCGACTGGATCGATGCCCGGCTGGTGGTGGTTGGGGGTGATAACTCGTGCTGGGGGGAAGTTTTTACCACAGAGTCACAGAGGCACAGAGGAAAGCATGTGGCAGGGGTTTGATGCTCCTGCACCAAACCTGCTTTGCTCTTCTCTGTGCCTCGGTGTCTCAGTGGTGAGATACCTTTGAGGGGGTGTGCAGGTTGACGGAACCCCACCCCTGCCCCTCCCCTCGGGGGAGGGGTTCCGATGGCGCGGGCGCCTTTAGCGGAGGCCGTATTCTTTGAGTTTGCGGTAGAGGGTTCGTTCGCCGATGCCGAGGATTTTGGCGGCGGCCTCGCGGTTGCCTGTGGTGAGGTGGAGTGTGTCTCGGATGGCGCGTTTTTCGAGTTGTTCGAGGCTGGTTCCGGCGAGGGAGCCGTTGGTGTTCGGGATGGCGTCGGGGTTGTCTGCGGGGTCGTCGCCGGCGCGGAGATCGTCGGGGATGTGTCGGACGTCGAGGGTGAGGTTGTTGGTATCGGCGCCCTCGCCGACGGCGGCGACGATGAGGTTTTGGACGACGTTGAGGAGTTGGCGGACGTTGCCGGGCCAGTGGTAACTGGACAGTCGCATCATGGCGGCGTCGGTGATGGCAGGTACGGGCGCGCCTGGTAGGACCTTGTTGATTGCGTTGGCCAGAGCGTGTGCGACGATGCGTGGGATGTCTTCGCGGCGTTGGCGGAGTGGTGGGAGGTGGATTTCTGCGCCGCGGATGCGGAAGTAGAGGTCCTCGCGGAAGCCGCCTTGCTTGATGAGGTCGGGGAGGTCTTTGTTGGTTGCGCTGACGATGCGGACGTCGGCCTTGCGTGTGTCGTTGCTGCCGACGCGGACGACTTCTCCGGTTTCGAGTACGCGGAGGAGTTTGGCCTGCATTTTCAGGGGCATGTCGCCGATTTCGTCGAGGAAAAGGGTTCCGCCGGAGGCGTACTCGAAGACGCCCTCGCGTTCTCGTTCGGCGCCGGTGAAGGCCCCGCGGACGTGGCCGAAGAGTTGGTCTTCGAGGAGGGTCTCGGCCTCGGCGGCGCAGTTGATGGCGACGAAGCGTTTGGTGGCTCGTGGTGAGTTTCGGTGGACGGCCTGGGCGATGAGTTCTTTGCCGGTGCCGCTCTCGCCGGTGACCAGGACGGGCAGGGTGGTGCTGGCGACGCCCTTGACGGTGCGGAGGATGCGTCGCATGGGCTCGCTGGCGGCGATGATCCCCTCGAAGCCTTGGTGCTGGACGAGTTCGGGCGCGCCGGGGCCAGCCGGGGCGTTCCAGCCGGTCGCCTCGTGGCGGAGCAGGACGGTCTCGGCGGCGCGGTTGACCAGTGCGCGGAAGACCTCGAGGTCGAGCGGTTTTTCGATGAAGTCAAAGACGCCTTCTTTGAAGGCAGCGCGTGCGGTGGGGACGTCGCCGTGGGCGGTGACCATGATGGTCTCGGCCTGGGGCTGGAGCGTGCGGGCGGCGTGGAGGACGACGAGGCCGGCGTTGGCGCCGTCGCTTGCGACGGGCTGGGCGTTGGGGGTTGTCGCGGCGGTGCCTGCGGAGGTGGGCATGCGCAGGTCGGTGATGATGATGTCAAAGGTGCCGTGCTTGAGTTCGTCGAGGGCCTGGGCGACAGTGGTGGCGATGGTGCAGACGTGCCCGGGCTTGCGGAGAGCCTCGGCCATGACGTCGGCGTGGTCGGGTTCGTCGTCGACGAGGAGGACTTGTGCGCGGAGGTCTTCGGGCATAGGAAGGTGAGGGTAGGTAATGGCGGGGGGCGTGGGTGGTATAGCGTGGGGGTGGTCTACCCTGCTGGCATGGTGGATATCCGCGTGATCTCGATCGGCGCGCTGGCGGGCAACCCGCTGTGGGGTGAGCGCACGGGTGTGCGGAGTGGGCACGCCACGAGCACGCTGATCCGGTCGGGGGATGTAACGCTGCTGGTTGACCCGGGGTTGCCCGAGCAGGCGCTGGTGGCGAGGCTGGGGGAGCGGTCGGGGTTGACGCCGGAGTTGGTTACGCACGTGTTTTTGACGTCGTTCCACCCTGACGCGCACCGTGGGATAGGTGCGTTTGCGGGTGCGGAGTGGTTGATCAGCCTTGAGGAGCGCGAGGGGGTGGGGATTCCGCTGGTGCAGCAGCTCAAGGTGGCGGTGGACCGTGGGGAGAAGGAGTTGGCGGAGCTTCTCAAGCACCAGATCGCGGTGCTGCACAAGTGCAAGGTTGCGCCGGATGAGCTGGCCTCGGGTGTGGATTTGTTCCCGCTGCCGGGGTTGACGCCCGGGCTGACGGGTGTGCTTATCGAGGAGCCGGAGTTGACGACGCTGGTCTGCGGGGACGCGATCGCGACGGTCGAGCACCTGCGTAAGCGGATGGTTTTGCAGAGTGCGGCGAGCGTGCCGAGGGCGCGGGAGAGCTTTGCAGAAGCCATACAGATTGCCGACGTGCTGGTTCTCGGACGGGATAACAGTGTTGTGAACCCGTTTGACGCGGGGAATATTGCCGGCGAGGTGTGAGGGTGAGGTTGTTGATGGCCTTGCGGGTTGGCGGGGGTGGTTTTCTCAAGTAGAATGGGGGGAGTGGGTCGGTGTTGCGGGTAGTCGGTGGTGTGTTGACCAAGGAAAAAGGATGGTTTGATGCATTCAGCGGATTGCCCACTCTGCAAGCAGTTGCAACAAGCGCGCACAGGTGGGCACACGATGCACGTGGCGGACCTGCGGCGCGTGAGCGTGTTTCTGAGTGAGAACCAGGGGTTTTCGGGTTGGTGCGTGCTGGTGCTCAAGGAGCATGTTGAGCACCTGTCGGATTTGTCGCTGGATGAGCAGATGGCGATCTTCCGTGAGGTGGCGATGGTGGCCGGGGCGATCCGGTCGCGGTTTGCGCCGGTGCGGATCAACTATGAGTGTTTGGGGAACGTGGTGCCGCACGTGCATTGGCACGTGATCCCAAGGTATGGGATGGACCCGGACGCGTGTGCGCCGGTGTGGGGTTTCCCGGCGGAGGTGCTGCGTGGGAAGGCACCGGCTGAGTCGGTCAAGCATTCGATCGTGCAGTTGCGGTCTGCGTTGAGCAAGTGAGCGGGCGTTGGGGCGTGCAGGGTTGGGGGGAGTTGCTATGCACAGGCTCTTTGTTGATGGTGGTTGGGATCGTCGGCCGGGCGAGGTGGTTGTCGGCGGGGAGGAGGGTGCGCACGCGGTGCAGGTCAAGCGTCTGCGTGCCGGGGAGGTGGTGGAAGTGCTTGATGGGTGTGGGTGCGTGGGGCATGGGCAGGTGGTGGAGGTGAGCCGGGGTGGGCGTGATTCGCGGGTGCGTGTGCGTGTGGGGCGTGTGGAGGTTGTTGAGCGGTTTGGGCCGGTGGTGCATGTGTGCAGCGCGGTGCCCAAGGGGGATCGGGCGGGGCAGTTGATCGATCAGTTGTCGCAGGTTGGCGCGGCGACGTGGTCGGCGTTGACAACGGACCACGGCATAGCCGAGGGCGGGGGGCACAAACTCGAACGCCTGACGCGGATCGCACGCGAGGGGAGCAAGCAGTGCGGGCGTGCGTGGGCGCTGACGATTGGGGGTGCGATGACGGTTGCGGAGGCGCTGGTTGCCCCGGCGGGGGTGCGGGTGCTGGTCGGTGAGGCCGGGGGTGGACCGGCAGGGGGGGTGGTGCTTGGTGCGGGCGATGAGGTTCGCATCCTGATTGGCCCGGAAGGTGGGTGGTCGGCACGCGAGCGAGAGTTGATGGGGGGCGTGGAGATGGTGCGTGCGGGGCCGCACGTGATGCGGATCGAGACGGCGGCGGTGGCGTGCGTGGTGGCGTTGCTCAACGCGGGGCGGGTATGATGGGGATTGGTGCTGAAACCGGGCGGTCTGGGCGTAGTTGAGCAAGGGGTGTATGGCCAAGCGGAGCGTGGTGATCGTCAAGAGCGTGGACCCAGCCGACGAGGGTGAGGGGCTCCCTGCGCTGGGGTCGATCGAGGAGGTGCTCGAGAAGCTGAGCCAGTTCAACACCTCGCCGGACGGGGGGAAGGTGGGCGAGGGGGCCGAGGCGTTGGGTCTGGTGCGAGCGTACGGGCCTGGGATGTACGCCGAGCTGATGGCCAGCGACGGTGTGGTTCGGCAGGTGATGGTAACGATGACGGACGAGGACTTTGCGTTCCCGGTTTTGGTGAGGTTGTGCCGGGCGTGGCGTTTGACGATGCTGGACACGGCTTCGGGGCAGCGGTTGCGGTTTTGAGGTGGGGTGGGGGCAAGCGGCTGAAGCTCATCTTTGCGTACCCTAGCAAGTTGAGACAAGGCAAAGAACAAATCTCGACGGTGGCAGAGTGCCCAACGGGCTGGGGGCTTGTCGCATCGGTGATCCGCCGAACGGCTCTCCACGTTGACAGCACCACTGATATTGATCGCAAGGCCATCGCCCAGGTTTTCACGCCCGCGGGCGTGGCTCGCTTCATGGCCGCGCGGGCGTCGCGCATCGGCGAGGAGTTCACGTTCATCGATGCGGGCGCGGGGGCAGGTGTGCTGGCGGCGGCGATGTGCGAGCGGATCGCCGGGCTGCCCAGGCCGCGCCGCGTGGTGGTCGAGTTGTACGAGACCGACCCTGCGGTGCTCGCGGTGCTTCGGCAGACGATCGCCGAGTGCCGGAAGGTGCTCGCCGCGAATGGGCACCATCTGGAAGCGACGGTCCACGAGGAGGATTTCGTGCTGCGGCGTCCAGGGGCTTCCCTCTACGCGCCTTCGCCGCGCACCGGGTACGCGGATGTGGTGCTGATGAACCCGCCTTACGCGAAGCTGGCGAAGGATTCGCCGCAAGCGCGAGCGTTTGCGGAGATCGTGCACGGGCAGCCGAACGTCTACGCCTTGTTCATGGCCGCCGCCGTGGAGTTGCTGCGGGCGGGGGGGGAGTTGGTCGCCATCACGCCCCGGAGTTACTGCAACGGGCTGTACTTCCGCGAGTTCCGGCGCTGGTTGCTGGCCCGGATGAGCCTGCGGCACATCCACCTTTTCCAGTCGCGGCGCGAGACGTTCAAGGATTCGGAAGTTTTGCAGGAAAGCGTCATCACGGTGGCGGTGAAGCAACCCGAGCAAGCAGCCGAGGTGCTGGTGAGCGTTTCACACGGGGCCGACATTGAGGATGCGAAGCCAACGGCGCGAGCCGCTTGCACGATCATCGACGATCCGTCGGGCGCGTGTGTGATCCGGCTCCCGGCGGAGTCGTCGGACCTTGCCATCATGCGGGCGGTAGAGGCATGGTCGGGGACGTTCGCCGATCGAGGGCTGCGGATTTCTACCGGGCCCGTCGTGGCGTTCCGAGCGACGCAGTATCTTCTGGACTCGGCGGACGATCCCGATGCGGTCCCGCTGCTTTCGATCCACAACGTGCGTCCGTTCGCCACGGTGTGGCCGGTGGCGAAGGGAACAAAGCCGGTGGCGCTGCGGGCCGTCAACGGCGCAGCGGCGCTCGTGCTGCCCGCGCAGAACTACGTTCTGCTGCGACGCTTCAGCGCGAAGGAAGAGCATCGCCGATTGACGGCCTCGCCCTATCTCCCGACGGATGCGGAGCGCCGCCGCCCGGTGGCTCTGGAGAACCATATCAACTACGTGACGCACACGCGCCGCGAGTTGACGGAGGCAGAGGTTCATGGCTTGGTTGCCCTCTTCAACTCTGCGCTCCTCGACCGCTACTTCCGCGTGCTGAGCGGGAACACGCAGGTCAACGCGACGGAGATCCGCACGATTCCCTTCCCAGACCTTCGGGCGATTGCCCGCATCGGTGATCGGGTTGCGGGGCTGACCAGCAACGACCGGGCGGAGATAGAGGCGGCGGTGCTTGACGTGCTCGGTATCCCGCAGTCGCTCTTGCTCGGCGCAGCGGAGACCGCCGCATGAGCAGGATTGAAGACGCCGAGTCCATCCTTGTTTCGCTTGGGCTGCCTAAGGCACAGCAGAACGAACGCTCCGCGCTCACGCTGCTTGCCCTTGCCGGGCTGCGGCGCAAGACCGTGTGGAGCGCGGCCAAGGCCAGTCTGCTCCGAACCGTGGACATCATGGACTTCATGCGGGAGGCATACAAGAAGGACTACGCGCCCAACAGCCGGGAAACGATACGTCGGCAAACGCTCCACCAGTTTGAGCAGGCCCGCTTGGTGGATCGCAACCCTGACGACCCATCACGGGCGACCAACAGCGGAAAGAACGCCTATCGCCTGACCGAGCCCGCATTAGCCGTGGTTCATGCGTTCGGGAGCGGGCTTCCCTTCGAGGCTGCCGTTGCTTCGTTCAAGAGGCAGTTTGGCAGTTTGGAGACCGCGTATCGCGGCACCCGCGAGCTTCACCGTGTCGCGTTGGTGCTTGCCGACGGCACGCAAGTGTCCTTGTCCGCTGGCGACCACAACGAGTTGCAAGCGGCGATCGTCCGCGAGTTTGGGCCACGCTTCGCACCCGGTGCCCGCGTGCTCTACCTCGGCGACACGGCCGACAAGCACATTGTCATGGAGGCCGCCGCACTTGTGGGTCTCGGCGTCACGCTGACCGAGCATGACAAGCTGCCGGACGTGGTTCTCCTTGACGAGAAGCGCGGTTGGCTCTTTCTCATCGAAGCCGTCACCTCGCACGGCCCCGTGTCGCCGAAGCGACACCACGAACTCGAAGTGACGTTCGGGAAGTGCAGCGCTGCCCGTGTGTACGTGACGGCCTTCCCGGATGCGGCACTGTTCCGGCGGTATGCCGCTGACATTGCGTGGGAGACGGAAGTATGGCTTGCGGACAACCCCGACCACATGATCCACTTCAACGGGGACAAGTTCCTCGGGCCATACAAATAAGATGCGGTACGGCCTTGGCTTTGAATGTACTCGTTGATACTTACTTCTTCTTCCCCTTACCCTCTTTCCCCGTCGGCTGCGCCTCCTGCCTGCGTGTGGTGGCGAGTTGCTGGCAGACGTCCACGATCTTGTCTAGCGGGGCGGGTTTGAGGAGGTAGGCATCGACGCCGAGGCTCTCGGCGTAGGCCTGGTGGCGTTTGCCGGCGTTGGCCGTGAGCATGAGCACGGCAGGGGAGTCGGCCTCGCCCTTGATCTTTTCGAGGACCAGGAACCCCGAGCGCCCCGGGAGCATCATGTCCAGGACGACGACGTCGGGCTTCTCTTGACCGACCGCGGCGATGGCGTCGTTGCCGTTGGATGTGCCGTGGGTGATGGCACCCTCAGCGCCGAGGGCGGCGTCGATGGCCGCGAGGATGTCCTCGTCGTCGTCAACGATCACGATCTTGATGCCTGCAAGCCGGCCTGGCATGGGGGCGCTCCGGTGGGTGGGTGGCCTGGGATGGTACGTCGGCCGCGTGAAGAGGGCACTTTGAGCATGATTTGCTTGGTGGGTCTACCGTCTGGGCATGGCGTATGACTGGTCGTTGGTGCAGGCGGAGCTGTCCGCACAGCGGTTTGACGGGTGGCTGGTTGTTGATTTTCGCAACAACAACCCGGTGCTCGGGCGGATACTCGGCACCAAGGCGCACCTGACTCGGCGGGTGTTCTGGTACCTGCCGGCGAGCGGGTTGCCACGCGTGCTCTGCCACCGGATTGATGAAGAGGCGTTTGCCCGGCTGGGTGTGCCACGCGAGGTGTATGGGGCGTGGGGGGAGCTGCCGGGTAAGTTGCGGGGGCTGGTTGGTGGGGCCAGGCGTGTGGCGATGGAGTATGTGCCCGGGGGTCTGTTGCCAGCGGTTTCGATTGTGGATGGGGGTACGCTGGAGATGGTGCGCGACCTTGGCCTGGAGGTTGGTACCTCGGCGGACCTGGTGCAGTTGTTCGCGGCGCGGTGGTCATCGGCGGGGCTGGCGGCGCACCGGCGTGCGTCGGCGCAGACCAAGGAGATCATGGCCGGGGCGTTTGCTTGGATCGGCAAGGCCCTGCGCGAGCGTGGGGAGTGCCAGGAGCGGGAGGTGCAGGGGTGGGTTGTTGAGCAGTTCCGGGCGCGGGGGTTGCACTTTGATGATGCGCCGATCGTGTCGGCGAATGCGAACTCGGGCGTGCCGCATTATGCGCCCGATGCGGTGCGGTCGAGCGTGATTCGGCGTGGGGACTGGGTGCTCATTGACATGTGGTGCAGGGATGGTGATGAGGAGGGGGTGTATTCGGATATCACGCAGACGGGCTTTTGTGGCCAGCGTGTGCCTGAGGAGCATCGGCGGGTCTTTGACGTGGTGCGGGGTGCGCGCGACGCGGCGCTGGCGCGTGCGCAGGGTGCGTTTGCCAAGGGAGAGGTGGTATGCGGGTGGGAGCTGGACGAGGCTGCACGCGCGGTGATTGTGGGTGCGGGGTTTGGGGAGTTCATCCGGCACCGGACGGGGCACTCGTTGTCGCCGGGGGGTGCGGTGCACGGGATCGGGATGAACCTGGACAACACCGAGACGCGCGACACACGCCGAATGCTGGTGGGGACGGGCTTTACGATTGAGCCGGGGGTGTACCTGCCGGGCTTTGGGGTGCGCAATGAGATCAATGTGTATGTGGATGCACAGAAGGGGCCGGTGGCGACGAGCTGTGTGCAGGATGAGCCGGTGTTGATTGTGTGATGCGTAGTGGTGGCGTGGGTTTGGCGGTTTTCAGGGTTTTTTGTGAGCGAACCCCACCCCTGCCCCTGCCCGCCAGAACGTTCTGGTGGAGGGGTTCATAGGGCAAGGAGTTGATGATGACGCGGGAGGAGTTTTGGCAGGTCGTCGAAGAGGCGTCCAACGTTGGCAAGGGTGATGAGGACGCGACGTGCTCGGCGCTCGAGGGCTTGCTGCTCAAACGCCCGCCGGAGGGGGTTGTTGGCTTTGACATGCAGCTGCGCCAGCGCCTGGCCGAGGCGATGACGTGGGACGTGTGGGGCGCGTTGATGGTGATGCAGGGGGACGTGGAGGAGGAGGACATTGAGGGGTTTGTGCTCTGGCTGGTCAGCCGGGGTCGCGTGGCGTTTGAGGGTGTGCTTGCCGATGCGGACGGGGCGCTGAGCGCGATGGGTATAGAGGACCCGTTCGCGTGCGATTGTTCGTCGCTGATCTATGTGGCTATCGAGGTGTATGAGGAGTTGACCGACGAAGAGCTGCCCGAGGTGCCCGTGAAGATGCCCACCTCGCCGCG
>Ga0068872_10004240_pt1 | contig 10906 bp, 5 predicted proteins | sample NOAtaG_7_FD_66441 | JGI IMG/M metagenome (GOLD analysis project Ga0068872, IMG submission 66441) | Freshwater lake microbial communities from Lake Erie, under a cyanobacterial bloom - NOAA_Erie_Diel1S_2200h metaG | ecosystem: Environmental > Aquatic > Freshwater > Lake | place: USA: Ohio, Lake...
AATGTTTCTGCCATGTATGGATTGCCTTATAAAGAAGGGATGTATAACGATGAGTATCTGGCAAATGGTATGAATTTACTGATCGGCGAAATCAAATGCTCTGTGCATTTTACTCCCGGTCACTCTCCCGGAAGTGTGTGTTTTTATTTCTATGAACAACATTTGTTGATTGCCGGTGATTTGATTTTCAAAGGTTCTGTAGGCAGAACTGATTTGCCCGGTGGAGATCATGACGAGCTAATCAACAGTGTAAGGAATGAAGTTTTTGTTCTGCCCCATCATACACTCATTTATTCCGGACATGGTGAACCAACTGATGTTGGACAGGAAAAATTGTATAATCCTTTTTTCAATTGATATGACATCTGTATTGATTATTGATGATGAACGAGCCATCAGAAATACCCTTAGAGAAATTCTGGAGTATGAAAAGTTTAAAGTAGATGATGCTCAGGATGGCAAAGAAGCACTTACCAAGTTTAAAAAAAATTTGTACGACCTTGTGCTCTGCGACATTAAAATGCCGGGTGGTATGGATGGTTTGGAACTTCTGCAGCATTTCAGGGAGCTTAATCCCGATGTTCCTGTGGTAATGATCTCCGGTCATGGAACCATCGAAACAGCAGTAGAGTCGGTAAAAAAAGGGGCATATGATTTTATTCAGAAACCCTTGGATTTGAACAGACTTTTACTCACCATCCGAAATGCAATAGAGAAATCTGAATTGGTTCAGGAAACCAAACAGCTACGCAAGAAAATCGTGAAGTCGGCCGAGATTATTGGGAAATCGCCTGCTATCGAACAAATACTTGATTTAATAGAGAAAGTTGCACCTACAGAGGCAAGAGTTCTGATTACAGGTCCCAATGGTTCCGGAAAAGAATTGGTCGCCAAATACCTGCATCAAAAAAGCAACAGAAGTGGCTTTCCACTCATTGAAGTTAATTGCGCAGCCATTCCTGCCGAATTGATAGAGAGCGAATTGTTTGGGCATGAAAAAGGAGCATTTACCAGCGCGGTTGCCTCCAAAAAAGGAAAATTTGAACAGGCCGAAGGAGGCACTATTTTTCTGGATGAAGTGGGCGACATGAGTCTTGCAGCTCAGGCAAAAGTACTGAGAGCTTTGCAAGAAAATAAAATTACCAGGGTAGGGGCAGAGAAAGATATAAAAATCAATGTGCGTGTAATTGCCGCAACCAACAAAGACCTCAGAAAAGAAATTGACCAAGGTAATTTCCGCGAAGATCTTTATCACCGATTGAATGTAATTCCCATCAGGGTTCCTGCTCTTGCTGAGAGATCAGATGATATTCCCCTTCTTGCAAATTACTTTCTGGAAAGCATTTGTGCCGAAAACGGAGGTACAAAAAAAGTCATCACCCAAGGGGCGATGGAAAAACTAAAATCCTATCCTTGGACAGGCAACATCAGGGAGCTAAGAAATGTAATTGAGCGTTTGGTTATACTATCCGGAAAAAGCATCACCGATAAAGATGTGGAACTTCACGCATCCCGTTTCTAAGCTGTTGGAACCAACTGCTTATATGGGCTTGAATAGGCAAGAAAAAAAATAACCATCCGAAGATGGTTATTTACAGAATGAGTTTTGTTTAGGTATCAGGCTACCGGAACGATAGATACAAAGGATTTGTTGTTTTTTGTTTTCCTGAACTCTACTTTGCCGTCGGTGAGCGCAAATAGTGTATGGTCTTTGCCAATACCTACATTGTCGCCGGGGTTGTGACGGGTTCCGCGTTGCCTAACGATGATATTACCCGCAATAGCAAGTTGACCACCGAATATTTTTACTCCAAGTCTTTTGCTGTGAGATTCACGACCGTTCTTTGAACTGCCGACTCCTTTTTTGTGTGCCATGGCTTGATCTTAAAGCTTGATGTTTTCGATTTGGATTTTAGTGAATTGCTGGCGATGACCATTGGACTTCTGATATCCTTTGCGCCTTTTCTTCTTGAATACGATTACCCTGTCACCTTTGAGATGTTCGATAACCTTTGCGGAAACACTTGCTCCGCTGATAACCGGGGCGCCAACAGTAATTTTGCCACCGTTGTCAACCAACAATACCTTGTCGAACTGAAGACTGGTATTGATGTCTGATTCCAAACGATGAACAAACAGCTGCTGGTCTTGCTGCACTTTAAATTGCTGCCCTGCTATTTCTACTATTGCGTACATAGACCTTATTTTTGGGACGGCAAATATATACTTTTTTATTCACAAGAGCATGGCCATAAAATTCTCTTTCTTCAAGGGAATATATTCCCACCTTAAAATCACCTTAAAATTTGAATATATTTCCTTTCTTTGTGCCTATCAATCAACCAAAATCCAACATGAAAAAATTACTCTTTGTCTGTTCGATGGGCATTTTGGCGCTTGTTCACAGCGCGGTTTTTGCCCAGTATTGTGTTCCTACCTCCCAATTTGGTACAACACAGAACGATTTCATCAATGGGGTCACCCTTGGTACCATCAGCAACCTGAACACAGGTGGCACACAAGGTACGACCTACAACAACTACACCGCTCAGTCCACAAACCTATCGGCGGGTGCAACCTTCCAGTTGGTAATTAATGCCGGACCAACCACCAACGATACTTATGCTGCGTGGATTGATTACAACAACAACCAAGTGTTTACGGATACCCTTGAGAAGCTCGGTGAAGTAACTGCAACTGTGGCAGGTCAAACCCTTACAATTACCTTTACCGTGCCTCCCGGTGTAAATCTTGACACAACAAGGCTGAGGGTGAGAAATGCAAGACAAACCACCAATCTTAATCCTTGTACCAATTATACCCGCGGTGAGACAGAAGACTACTCTGTAGTTTTAGTGGCTGCAGGAGGTGCTCCTCCCATTGCAGCTTTTGGCGCCAATCCAGTAAATACCTCCCTTGGGAATACAGTTGCATTTATTGACAGTTCATTAAACACACCTACCTCATGGCAATGGACTTTTGCCGGTGGTACGCCATCCACTTCCAACTTGCAGAACCCAACAGGAATTGTTTACAATTCTGTGGGTTGTTATGCAGTGACGCTAACTGTAACCAATGCTGCAGGGAGCAATACCCTTACCAGAACATGTTATGTAATTGTTCAACCTGCCAATCCTTATTGTAGCAGTCTTCATTCTGTTAACTGCAGTGCAATAAACAATATCAATGGCGTAACCATTACCGGAACACCCCTTAACAATGTGGGCAGTGGATGCGGCAGTGCAAGTGGTACAGCATACACCGCTTATACTTCTTCACAGTATACAGCTACCCTTTACCGGGGCAACAATTATCAGTTGAATGTAACGACTTCCTCCTCCAATCTGATTTCTTGTTGGATTGATTATAACCAAAACAACACATTTGAAGCTTCAGAGTGGACCCAAATTACCACTGCCTCCACAGCGAATCTTGCATCTACTGTGATATTAAACATTCCCTCCAACGCAAGCCTTGGCACTACAAGGATGCGTATTCGCAGCCGTTCACTCACAAATGGCGGAGGAGGAGGAGGAGCGCCCAATACCATTACAGGAACAGATGCTTGCACAAGTTTCCAGAACGGTGAAACAGAAGATTATCAGATAAGCATCGACAATGCTCCTCCCCAGGCACCCGTTGCAAATTTTACTTCAAATACATTAAGCATTACACAGGGACAGTCGGTAAGTTTTACCGACCTGAGCAGCAATAACCCAACCGCATGGCAATGGACATTTACAGGTGCGGCTGTTACAAGTTCTACCTTGCAAAATCCAAGCGGGATTGTTTACCCAACACAGGGGTGTTATGATGTTAAGTTAAGGGCAAGCAATGCACAAGGTGTTGACTCGATTATGCTGGTTTGTTATATCACGGTTAACCCACCTGAGTATTGCAGCACTTTGCATTCTGTAAACTGCTCCGGCACTGATAACATCAGCAGGTTTTCCATTACCGGAACAAGCCTTCAGAATTCCACTGCTTGCGGATCGCTCAACGGGAATGCATTTTCTGTATATCCTGCAGCCGATTCTACCACCGCCACATTATACACCACGGGAAGTTATCAGATGAATGTAACAACTACAGGTACCAAATTGGTTGGTATCTGGATTGACTATAACCATGATATAGCTTTTGATACCACCGAGTTTATTTCAGTGACAAATCAATCGGTTACCAATGTTCCCTCTTCAGTAAATATTGTTATTCCGGGAAATGCGCTCACCGGGAATACCCGTATGCGTGTGCGTAGCAGAAGTCTTTTCAATGGTGGCGGTGGCGGTGGTGGAGGCACCAATACGCTTACTGCAGCCAATTCCTGTACGATTTTTCAGAATGGAGAAACAGAAGATTATGTTATTAATATTCAGCCACCACCTCCACTCACACCTGTTGCTGCATTTTCTGCAGACAGTGTGAATATTTTCTCAGGACAAAATGTTGACTTCAGCGATTTATCCACCAATTTGCCAACTTCCTGGTCCTGGTCTTTCCCGGGCGGAGTTCCTTCTTCGTCTACACAGCAGAATCCTCAGAACATTGTTTATGCAACACCGGGCTGTTATCCCGTAACACTCATTGCCGGCAACACATTTGGCAACGATACAATTTCATTAACCTGCTACATTACAGTTACCACACCACCTATTTGCAACACAGGTTTGCATACTGCCAATTGCAGTGCAAACGACAACATTAATACGGTTTCTATTGCGGGTACCACACTCAACAATGCCAATACCGGTTGCAATGGCTCCACCACTTCTTTGGGTTATAACCTTTTTCCTTCCAGTGGTAACTCTACCGCAAGTTTATTTGTTGGTGGCAATTACCTCCTCAATGTCACAACCAATGTGGCAAGAATCATAGGCATGTGGATTGATTACAATCAGAACAACCAGTTTGATGCTTCAGAGTTTACGCAGGTTTCCATCAATTCCACTGCCAATGTGGCCTCCACAGTTTCTTTTCTCATTCCATCTACTGCCTTGTTAGGTCCTACACGCATGCGTATACGCAGCAGGAATCCTGCTGGTGCACTTACCGCAACAGATGCCTGCACAACCTTCGGATCAGGCGAAACTGAGGATTATACAATCACCCTTGAGAGCCCACCACAGCTTCCTCCTGTGGCAGCATTTTCTGCAAATACACTTACCATTAATGCAGGTTCTACGGTAAACTTTAGCGACCTCTCTTCCAACATACCTACATCATGGAACTGGACTTTTACCGGTGGTTTGCCTGCTACTTCAAATAGTCAGAATCCAACAGGTATTACTTATAACAATGTGGGCTGTTATGCAGTTACCCTGATTGCTGCAAATGCATTCGGCATTGATACGGCTTCTACTGTTTGTTACATCAATGTGGTTCCTCCACCTTATTGTTCAAACCTTCATACCAACACTTGCGCCGGCGGGGGTGGGGGTGCTGTCATCAGCATCAACACGGTTGCTATATCAGGTACAACATTTAACAATGCAAATACCGGCTGTACCGGAACAAGCGGAAACTCCTATTCAATATATTCCCCTTCTGCCGGAACCACGGCAGTATTAAACCGCGGTGCGGCCTATGACTTTTCTGTCACCACTTCCGCAACGGCCAATATCTCCATCTGGATTGACTTCAACCAAAACACCCAGTTCGATGCAAACGAATGGTATCAGGTTGCAGCCAGTGTTCCCGGTAATATTCCTGCAACCATCAGTATTCCTATTCCAAGCACAGCGCTCACTGGCATCACAGGAATGCGTGTCAGATGTAGAAACGCTGCCGGATCTAATATTGCCACAGATGCATGTTCAAGTTTCGGAACCGGAGAAACAGAAGATTACAAAGTGACCATCTCCGCTGGTGGAAACAATCCTCCTCTCGCAAATTTTGCCGCAAACTTTACTAGTATTTCTCCCTTTGGAAGCATCAATTTCAGTGATCTGTCCACCAATACCCCTACTTCCTGGACTTGGTCCTTCCCCGGTGGAAGTCCCTCTGCATCCACAGTACAAAATCCTTCTGGAATTGTATATGGCACCCCCGGAACCTATTCCGTTACTTTGATTGCATCTAACGCCTTCGGAAGCGATACCCTTACGCTGTCTAATTACATTACGGTAACACAGGCTGCTTCTTTTTGCATCCCTGTGCATTCTGCAGCCTGTACAAACAATTTCATCAATGCTGTACAGATTGTGGGAACCACACTCAACAATGCAAATACCGGGTGTACATCTGTGGATGGTCAGGCGTTTACTGCTTACCCTGCCACAGGAAGTACCACAGCATCCATCAACAGAAACCAGTCATACAGCATACGCGTAACCACCAATACAGCGCAGAGAATTTCTGTTTGGATTGATTACAACCACAACAATATTTTTGAAGCATCTGAATGGACCCAGATTGCAACCACAAGCACCCCAAATGTGGCCAGCACAGCCACACTTTTTATCCCCAATACTGCTGTTGCCGGTCCAACAGGAATGCGCATTCGCAGCAGGGTGATTACAGGCGGTGGAGGCGGTGGAACCAATGGAGCCACCGATCCATGCACTTCATTCCCAACGGGAGAAACAGAAGATTACACAATCAATATTTTTAATCCATCACTCATCCCGGTTGCTGATTTTATTGCAAGCAGTAATACCACTATTTGTCAGGGAGGAAGTGTAAGTTTTACCAATACCAGTACCAATAATCCTTTGGTATATCAATGGAATTTCCAGGGTGCCGCAGATACATCCTCCTCCTCAGTTAATGCCTCCGCTACCTATCCCAACGCAGGGACATTTACAGTAAGTCTCACTGCCACCAACGGAAATGGTTCAAATACAAAAACCGTGAACGCCATGGTAACTGTACTTCCCAATCCTCTGGCAAATGCAGGACCGGACACAACCATATGCATTGGTTCTGCAGTGCAGTTGCAGGCAGCGGGAGGAAGCAGTTATTCCTGGTCTCCCTCACAAAACCTAACGGGTACCAACATTGCCAACCCGATTGCCAATCCCCAAACAACCACTGCCTATGTGGTAAATGTAAGCGCCAATGGTTGTACCTCTTCAGATACGGTGATTGTTACCATTAACAATCCGGCATTGAACGGAACAGCAGGGGTGGATGTAAATGTATGTCGCGGCGCTTCTGTAAACATGAATGCGTCCGGAGGAACAGCTTATCAATGGTCGCCTTCTACCGGTTTGAGCGCAAGTAATGTGTCCAACCCTCAGGCATCTCCAACAAATACGACTACATACAATGTGACCATCTTTAGCGGAAATTGCTCATTCGTTGATCAGGTGGTGGTGAATGTGGTTGGAGAAAATGCCACAGCAGGTTTGGATGTAACTGTTTGCCCCGGCAATACAGCCACATTGGGAGCATCGGGAGGCGCCAATTATTTTTGGACACCTTCCACAGGGCTGAGTAATCCCACTATTGCTAATCCGGTAGTAAGTCCTTTACAAACCAGCACCTATGTGGTTTCAATCATCAATGGTACTTGTGTTTTTGTAGATACGCTTATTGTAAATGTAGGTAATGTGAGTGCCAATGCAGGTGCAGATGCAAGCATTTGTGCAGGTAGCATCACACAATTGCTTGCATCGGGTGGTGCAAGTTACTCTTGGTCGCCTTCTACCGGTCTTTCAGATACCACATTGGCCAACCCAATTGCCTCACCGTCGAGCACCACTACTTATGTGGTAACAGTCTCTTCAGGAAATTGCACAGCTGTGGATACTATTGTGGTGACAGTTGTGCCGGGTCTTAATTTGAGTGCAGGAGCCGACTTGCAGGTTTGCCAGGGGGGAACAGTTGTGCTGTCTGCCTCATCCAACGGAGCCAACTCCTATTCATGGTCACCGGCGTCTTTGGTTGACAATCCCAACAGTGCAAGCACGCAGGCATCACCACTAGTAAATACCACCTTTGTTGTTTTGGCTTCCAACGCTTTCTGTGAAGATACCGATACCATAGAGGTTAGCATTCTTCCCTTGCCCGCAACACCGGTGCTGAACGCTAATACTGATGGTACAATTTCAGCAATTGCCGCCGATGCTGCTACTTTCGTTTGGTTTGTGGATGGCAGCAACATAGCTGCTTCCGGCAGCACCATTACCCCTCCGCAAGACGGATTATACACCGCTTTGGCAGTCTCTTCAGGTGGTTGCATTTCTGATACTTCCGCCGGCTTACCCTATATTATTACTTCTTTATTCGAAACAGCTACAGCCAATAAACTTGTGGTGATGCCTAATCCTGCAAACGATAGAATTACCATATCCTGTGATTTAACGCTCGATACCTCAGCCAGGCTTTGCTTGTTTGATCTGAGTGGCAGAATGGTCATGGAGATTGACTCAGCAGTTCCTTCAGGCACCTACATAAAAACGGTGGATATCACCAGTTTAAGCCCCGGAACTTATGTGCTCTCGGTATTTTCAAACGGCGTACAAACGGCTACAAGAATCATCAGGCAGTAAGCCAATAAACAATGTAATTTTAAGTCTCAATTTTCAGAAAGGCAGTACTTTACGGTACTGCCTTTTGCTTTTTAGATAGCTTGCTTTTGCCCGATTAAGGATATTTTTTACTTTTGCCGACCCTTTTTCAAAGGGTTCTAAAAGACAAAAAGATAAAGTAAAACGAAACTTATGAATGAAAATCTCTTGTTATTGGTACCGGTGTTTGGCATCATTGCCCTTGTGTACACCTACTTAAAGTCTCAATGGGTGAGCAAGCAGGATGCAGGAAACGAAAAAATGATGGAAATATCCAATGCCATCGCCGAAGGTGCAATGGCTTTCCTGAAGGCAGAGTGGAAAATCCTCGGTTATTTTGTGGTAATTGTTGCCATTCTTTTAGGCATTATGGCGCAATCCAATGCCAACTCCCACTGGTTAATTGCCATCGCATTTGTGATTGGAGCTGTGTTTAGTGCGTTTGCCGGCTTTATTGGGATGCGTATTGCCACCAAAGCCAATGTGCGCACTGCTCAGGCAGCCCGAACTAGTTTAAGTAAAGCATTGGCCGTGTCGTTTACCGGAGGCTCTGTGATGGGCTTGGGCGTATCCGGATTGGCAGTGTTAGGTTTGGGTGGTTTGTTTATTGTGCTCCGCCAGTTTTTTGCTGCAGGTGCTGCAGTGAACTCTCATGAGATGCTTACCACCATTGAAGTACTCACCGGATTTTCGCTGGGCGCTGAGTCTATCGCGCTCTTTGCCCGTGTAGGTGGAGGCATCTATACCAAAGCAGCAGATGTTGGCGCTGATCTTGTAGGTAAAGTAGAAGCAGGGATTCCTGAAGACGATCCGCGCAATCCCGCTACCATCGCAGACAATGTGGGCGATAATGTGGGTGATGTTGCTGGCATGGGTGCAGATTTGTTTGGCTCATATGTGGCTACCGTTCTTGCTACCATGGTACTGGGACAGGAAGTTACCGGACCGGATGGCTCCGTGTTGCCTGACCAGTTTGGAGGCTTCAGCCCCATCCTTCTTCCTATGTTAATTGCAGGTATTGGAATCATTTTTTCTATCGTAGGTACCTGGTTTGTTAAAATATCCGACAATGCAGAAATCAAAACTGATGTTGTGCAAAAAGCCCTCAACATGGGTAACTGGGGTTCCATCATCCTTACGGCAATTGCCAGTCTTGCACTTGTTCAATGGTTGCTGCCTGAAACTTTATATCTGCGCGGTCTTGAATTCAGCAAAACAGGCGTAATGGGTGCCATAGTAGTTGGTCTCCTCGTGGGCAGTCTTATGAGCATCATTACAGAATATTACACTGCCATGGGTAAACGCCCGGTAAACTCCATCATCCGACAGAGTGCAACGGGTCACGCTACCAATGTAATCGGTGGTTTGGCAATAGGAATGGAATCAACATTTCTACCCATTCTTGTGCTGGCAGGTGGTATTTGGGGTTCCTTCATGTGTGCCGGTCTCTATGGTGTTGCTATTGCAGCGGCAGGTATGATGGCTACTACAGCGATGCAGCTTGCCATTGATGCATTTGGTCCGATTGCAGACAATGCCGGAGGAATTGCTGAAATGAGCGAACTACCCAAAGAGGTGAGAGAAAAAACCGATGTGTTGGATGCAGTTGGAAACACCACCGCAGCCACCGGAAAAGGATTTGCCATTGCTTCAGCAGCGCTTACCTCACTGGCGCTATTTGCAGCCTTTGTGGGTGTGGCCGGTATCTCAGGCATCGACATCTACAAAGCCGAGGTTCTTTCCTGCTTGTTTATCGGAGGAATGATTCCCTTTATATTTTCTTCTCTTGCTATTCGCGCTGTAGGTGAAGCAGCCATGGCCATGGTTGAAGAAGTTAGAAGACAATTCAGAACGATACCTGGCATCATGGAAGGCACAGGAAAGCCCGAGTATGACAAATGCGTAGCCATCTCCACAGAAGCATCTCTTAAAAAAATGATGTTGCCCGGCGCCATTACGATAGTGGCTCCACTCCTCATTGGATTTAGTTTTGGACCTGAAGCACTGGGCGGATTTCTGGCCGGTGCCACAGTGAGCGGTGTGCTCATGGGGATGTTTCAAAACAATGCCGGCGGTGCATGGGACAACGCAAAAAAATCATTTGAAAAAGGTGTGGAAATTAACGGACAGATTTACTATAAGGGCTCAGATCCTCACAAATCTGCAGTGACCGGTGATACAGTTGGAGATCCTTTTAAAGATACTTCTGGACCATCAATGAACATCCTTATCAAACTGATGTCTATTGTTTCCTTGGTGATTGCACCTACCTTGAAAGAAATACATGTGAAACAGGCAGAAGTACCTACCTCACATGTGATGCCCGCCAAACCTTCCAAAAAAGCAGACAAATCAGCTTTACTTGTAGAGTCGGTAAAGGCAGAGAAAAAATAATT
>Ga0068872_10004250_pt1 | contig 10901 bp, 4 predicted proteins | sample NOAtaG_7_FD_66441 | JGI IMG/M metagenome (GOLD analysis project Ga0068872, IMG submission 66441) | Freshwater lake microbial communities from Lake Erie, under a cyanobacterial bloom - NOAA_Erie_Diel1S_2200h metaG | ecosystem: Environmental > Aquatic > Freshwater > Lake | place: USA: Ohio, Lake...
AGCAAGAATTGTATTTGATAAACTATCAAGAAAAAAGACTGTGTACTAACGAGGCATGTCAGTACAAAATATAACCCTGATATTAATGCTGGCTTTTCAATTTGTCAGGGGAATAGATATTAGGGTTATGCCCTTAGAAAAACTACAGTCAGTTGAGGTGTTTCCCACAAATGGGACATTTATTATTCATGCGGATGAAAGAAATCTATCCGGTTTTCCTCCAAATGTTTTTTTTCAGATCCAGGTTGAAGAGGATTCACTTTACCTCATTTGTGAATTGGATACTATTGGCAAATTTGGCAGCATCGCTTTTGAGCAGGATTCTCGCGGGGCCTGCAAAATAAAAGCTACCGGATTTGATACACGAGCAGGAATCTATCCGGGAAATATTCAATTCAAACCATATTATTGTTATCTGCGGTTGATCAATATCCTGCCGCTTGAAGCTTATCTGCCGGGTGTAGTTGAAGCAGAAGCCGGCATGATGATGCCACAAGAGTTTTACAAGGTACAGGCCATTCTTTGTCGCACCTATGCATTGGGACATTTACGAAGACATGAAACAGAAGGATTTAATCTTTGTGACAAAGAGCATTGCCAAGTATACAAAGGAGTACCTGCTGGAAACGGGGATGTTAAAAAAGCAGTTGAATCTACGGAAGGACTGGTGGTAACCTCTGAAAAAATGGAACTCATCACCGCTGCATTTCACAGCAATTGCGGGGGACAAACTTGTGATCCAAAAGATGTTTGGAACAGTGAAGCCGATGGATTAAAATCCATCACAGACAGTTTCTGTCTGGAATCAAAAAATGCAAGATGGACCAAAGAAATCAGTAAGGATAAATGGCTCAATTACTTGATGCTTAAAACATCTGTAAGTGATACGGACAAACTACTGAATCTGTTTACAAACGACGAAAAAAAACGCATTCAATATATTTTTGGTGAAAAGAAAAAGATTCCGATGAAGGATATAAGAAGTGACATGAATCTTAAATCTGCCTTTTTCACCGCCAAGTTAATGGGAGAAAAAATATTGCTTTCCGGAAGGGGTTTCGGCCATGGTATAGGATTGTGTCAGGAAGGCGCCATCAGCATGGCGAAAAAAGGATACACAGCATTTGAAATCATTCATTTCTATTATCATCATGTAGCTATCCTTCCTATGGATAAAATTTTGTTTTTTATGCAGGACAACGAATAAGGGAGAAAGATTATCTGTAGAATATTTAATTGCATATGGCAAGAAACAAAAAAAGAGATTACCCGAATATTTATCTTTGATACCTGCACAAAAAGACCTGCAAAGAATCACCCAAGCGATGAAAAAATCCGGATTAGAAAACTTCACGGAGCCCAGAAACCTAGTTCATTGCCTGGGTGGTCATCTCATCGATGCCCATTTTTTGGTTGCAGTAAGCGGGGGTGCAGATAGTATGGTATTGCTTCATCTGATGAACAAAAGCGGACTCCCTGTATCTGCGGCGCATGTAAATTACAAGTTGAGGGATGATGAATCAGACAGAGATCAGCAATTAGTGGAAGCGTATTGCAAGCAAAATGAAATTACACTCCATCTGCTGAATGCCGGAAAAAAGATGAAGGAAAAATCAGGTAATGTTCAGCAACATGCCAGATCCATCAGGTATGATTTTTTTCAGTCTTTACAAAAAAAATACAACTACACCCATTTGCTTACAGCCCATCATGCTGATGATCTTGCAGAGAGTTTTTTCATGTTTGCCATCAGGGGAGCAGGATCAAAAGCATTAAGCAGCATGCTTCAGGAAAACAGCCTTATAATCAGGCCATTTTTGCAATACTCTTCATCAGAGATTAAAGCTTTTGCAGTAAAAAATAAGATTCCCTATTGCGAGGACAGCAGCAACAGCGAGGAGAAATACATGCGTAATTTTTTCCGGCATAGAATTTTTTCTTCTATTGCTGAGAAGCAGCCTGACTATCTTAAAGGTCTTATGCACACACTGCATGCCTTGAGAACTTCTTCGGCCATTGAGGAACAGTGGTTCAAAGATTGCTTGGAGCGTTTTACATTCAAAGATGAAATCAGCAGTGGTTTCAGACTGGCAGCATTTGCCGAGTATTGCAAGAGCAATTCCTATTTGATTACCGGTTTTCTGCATCATCTGGGTTTCAATGCTTCTCAATCAGAAGAGATTCAGACTGCACTGAAAAATAAAATCAGCGGAAAAAGCTGGGTATTGAAAGGCAGAAAAGCCCTCTTGTACAAGGGCAACCTACTCTCTGAACAAGATCAACATCCGTTTGTTTCAGTGATATGGCAATCAGCTCAGGAACCTCTTTTGCTCGGAAACTATCAACTCAGGGTACTCTCAACCATCAAAACCTCAAACGAACAGGAGAAAAGTTGGTTGGTCTCCTTAGATGTAAAAAAAGTTTCTTTTCCGCTGGAAATAAGACCATGGAAAAAGGGAGATTACTTCTATCCCGAAAAAGGAAAAGGGAAAGTATTGTTGAGCGATTTTTTTTCCAACCTGGGAATAGACCAATTTACAAGAAGCAAATTGCCCCTGCTCTGCAAAGAAAATCAAATCCTCTCAGTGCCCTTTTTCAGAAATGATGCCAGGGCTTTGGCAACGAAAGATGTCAGACAAAAATTGCATATACAAATAAAAAAAATATGAAGAAATCACGCCTTGTCATTATCATCTATTTACTATGTATTGCTTTCGAAAATAGTTATGCAGATACCTTTCCGGATGCCATTCATGCGAGGCTAAAAAACAATATTGTTGAAGATTTTTCCTCGCTGATGCAGGGAACAATTCTGGATGAAATGATACTTTCGGTGAAACAGAAGCATCCCGAAAAATCGTATGCACGAGGATTGTATGCACAGAAGTTATCGCGATGGTACAAAATCCAACTCAAGCCTGGCAAAGATTTGATTGATGCACAAAAGCTGCTTTTGAAAACCGGCTATTTTGATGTGGTTGAAGCAATTCCTTTGGTAAAGACATGTTTTAATCCGAATGATCCTTCCACTGCTCAACAATATCACTTGGGCCTGATGAAAATGTTCGAGGGTTGGGATATCTTCCAAGGGGATACAAACACAGTGATAGGTATTACAGATACTGGATTTGAATTCACGCATGAGGATTTGGCAGGCAGCGTAAAAATAAACTACAATGATATGCCTGATGGAATTGACAATGACAATGACGGTTACATAGACAACTTCAGAGGTTGGGATTGTTCGATGAATGATAACAATCCAAGTTCAGACCCTTGTGCCACCTGCTACCATGGGGTGCATGTAGCAGGAATTGCAGGTGCCGTAACAAACAATGCCCTTGGCATTGCAGGAACGGGCTTTCACTGCAAGCTTCTTCCCATCAAAATAGCAGACTCATTTGGAGTCCTTACAAGTGCCTATGAAGGCATCATTTATGCAGCCGATCATGGATGTAAAATCATCAATTGCAGCTGGGGAAGTATGTCAGGTGGTGAGTATGGTCAGGATGTGGTATCATACGCAACTTATGAAAAACAATCCCTGGTCATTGCTTCTGCAGGAAACAATGGACTCCTGCGTGACTTTTATCCTGCGAGCTACAGAGAGGTGCTGAGTGTTGCTGCCAGCAACCAAACGGATACGCGTTGGACGCTTTCCAATTTCGGTACCCGGGTGGATGTATGTGCTCCCGGTGAAAACATCTATTCAACATGGAATGGAAATGTGTACACAGCCTCTTCCGGCACATCGATGTCCGCTCCTGCTGTATCCGGTTGTGCCGGAATCGTAGCTTCTTATTTTCCTCAGGAAGGGCCTCTGCAATGGGCTGCCAGGATAAAAAATGGATGCGACAATATTGATACCATTCCCGGAAATGCTTCAGCCGCCGGATTTCTGGGTAGAGGAAGGGTAAATCTTTTTCGTGCGCTGCAGCAAAATCCCGGACCATCAATAAGATTGCTCTCTGAGCAATTCTCAGACAATGCAGATAATGTATTTGAAGAGGGAGATACCCTGCAACTTCTGAGCACTTTTGTTAATGACCTTGATTCAAGTGTAGGACTAAACATCGTTCTTCGTTCTATGTCAGGCTTTGTAGAAATCCTCGACAGTGTTTTCAATGCAGGCAATCCGGGCAACATGGACACATGCAGCAATCAAAATCAATTGTTTCGCTTTCGTATCCTTCCGGGTGCGCCTGTCAATCATGAAGCGCTTCTGAAATATGTTATTACCGATACCAACGGATACCTGGACAGAGAGTATGCAAAGGTTATTGTGAATGTTGATTACATCAATGTACAAGTCAATAGTTTGGGAATATCCGTTGCAAGTAAAGGACTGTTTGGGTATAATTCATTTTCCCAACCCTTAGGCATTGGAGTAACATTGAATGGCTCCCCCAGTTTGCTTTATGAAGGCGGATTGATGGTAGGAAATTCCGGGGGACAGGTGATGAACAGAATCAGAAGTTCAGCAGGAACCGCCGATGCTGATTGGAATGCTTTACAAACTGTTTCCCGCACAGAACCCTCTGTGGTATCAGACTTTGATGTAAAAGGAGTTTTTGATGATTCCGGTGCAGGGACAGGTTTACTCGGCCTCAGCGTTCGACAGCAAGCCTATGCGTGGAGTGATCCCGCAAACAATGGATATGTTGTTTTGGAATATACCCTCCGCAATCATAGCAACAATACCTACGATTCCCTTTACGCCGGACTTTTCGCTGACTGGGACATCATGAATTATGCATTGAACAGCGTACAAACAGACAACAGCAGAAAAATGGGCTATGCTTTCAGCAATGAATCAGGCGGTCTGTATGCTGGTATCAAACTCCTTTCTTCACAAGATTTTCATCATTATGCAATAGATCTGGTTTCGGGTGGAAGCGGGGGTGTGAATCTTGGAGACGGATTTTCGGAGCAGGAAAAATTATTTGTCCTTTCCAACAACAGGGCCTCGTCAGGCAATACCGGTTCGGGGAATGACATTGGCCATGTGGTAAGTGGTGGTCCATTTATGTTGGCTCCTCAGGACAGCATCAGTATTGCTTTCTCGATCCTCGCCGGCAACAATCCCACTGCGCTGCAAATAGCGGCTGATGCTTCACAGATTCAGTACAACGGTTTAATCACGCCATCTATTGCCGAAAAAAAACATCTCCAACGCATCTATCCCAATCCGGCCAATGACAGGTTGTTTTTACCCAAAACCTGTAAAGGCTATAGAATACATACGCTTGATGGAGGAAACCTGATGAGCGGAAACGGGGAGCATCCAGTGGATATTTCTCAACTCAAGCCCGGCGCCTATTTGATTGGCTTATACAACGGAATTTCATGGGACTACCAGTGCTTTATCAAAATCAAACAGGACTTCTGATATTTCATAAAAAATTGTTTCTTTGCAAATATGAATAGCAATAACATGAAAAAATCACTGCTTCTTTTATGCCTCACCTTATTAGGTGTGGGAAATGTATTCGCTCAAGGATTTACCTTTGGTGTTCGCGGGTCTTATACCCTTGCCAACATGAGTGGGTTAGAATCAAATGTTTCCGATGGAAAAAAAGAAGGTGGCGTAAACGGCACAGGCGGTGGAGTTTTCATCAAGTATGCTGTCAACAATAAATTTTCAGTTTCGTTTGATGTAATCAACAATGTACGCGGGGGCAAATACAGCACCTCCGATTCTCTCTCAAGTTTATCTGTCACCAAAAATTACCGTCAGGATTTCAGGTATTTTGAAATGCCACTCATGCTCAACTATCATATTCTTGGAGACTCTTCATTGTTGAATCCATATATTGGTCTTGGTATCTCCGGAATGGCTGCACATTATACCAGCCTTCTTACCAATACATCCAGCACAGGAAAGATGAGCGGGCGCGACACTTCCTTCAGCAGTGAAATTAGAACCAACAATACAACCTCTTACAACAAAGTTGATTTTAGTGTGGTTGCGGGTGCAGGAGTATCTTACTGTCTACTAAACAAGTACTACATTGGCCTGGACGCACGCTACAATTTTGGTCTTGTGGATTTGAGAGAAAATCCTGCTATATACTCAAATACTGAAACAATCCAGCCCAAACCTGTAAAGAACAATGCCATCAGTATTTTCCTCACCATTGGCATGAAGCTTTGGGACGGAAAATAATTGACTGATTAAACGCAAAGTTCTCCTGCTCAAGGCAGGATTCAAACTCTTCCATGAAGCCCTATACTGGGCTAGTATTTGATGATTGTCTTTTTGCAAAAGCCAAATTAATGTTTACACTACTTGTGGCCTTGCATATTCGATCATCCCTTTTTTCGTAACTATACTAATCCAAACAATCAGCTTATTCATCGATATTTGACTATCCTTGAAGCAAAAAAAAATATTTTTGTTTGACTAAAAATTCTTTATGAAAAATACAATACTGAATGATGGAAAACTTTTCCTGATTTTACTGCTAACCGTTTTCATCATCGGAAAAAGCAGTGGGCTAGAGAAAGATCAGAAAGCACTTGCATTTTATTCCTACACCCCAGATGGGAGGACGGAATATCAATTGTCTCATCAAAAGGTATTGGTTAAATTTAAAGAGCATGTATCTATAGCAGATCAATCCAATATCGTTGCTCGATACAGGATGCTCAAATCTTTCAACAGGGACATGGCTTTGCCTTCCCCCAAAGTGAGTATCCTTGAAATAGCAGATACCACCATCTCCGCAGAAAAAATATTGGAGATGCTCAAGTCATTAAACCAGGACGAGCGGATTGTATATGCCAATCCCTTTCTTGTATTCAAAGATGGCACACAGCAGGGTATCCAAAACAAGATTGCAGTTCAGTTAAAAACCGAAGGAGACCTTGGAATACTTCAGCGTGAAGCCAAGAAAATGCAATTGGAGATTGTTTCGAATTATGCCTACGACAAAAAACTTTATTTTCTTGAGACTTCAAAATCCTCACCGGGGAATGCACTTGATGTGGCAAACATCCTTGCCGAATCTGGCAAATTTCAATTTGCAGAACCTGATTTTTTACTTCTACTTAAGAAATTCAATACCAATGATCCTTTTTTGGGACACCAATGGTCATTAAACAATACGGGGTCATCCATTCAGTTTAATGGCACAGCAGGTTGTGATATGAAAATATTCAACGCATGGCAGACTTCCACAGGCAGCTCAAATATTAGAATTGCCATCATTGATGAAGGTGTAGATCTTGTCCATCCCGACCTGTTGGCAAATATGGTAAGTGGCTTTGATGGTACGCAACAAAACAGTGGTGGTGCCCCTCAGGGAAATGATGCTCACGGAACTGCCTGCGCAGGTATTGTGGCTGCAGTTGCCAACAATAATGTTGGTGTAGCCGGTATCTCATATAATTCCAAAATTGTACCTATTCGAATTGCTTATAGTTCCGGAACAAGCTGGGTCACTTCAAATTCATGGATCGGCACCTCATTGGATTGGGCATGGAACCAGGGAGCAGCCGATGTGCTCAGCAACAGCTGGGGTGGTGGAAGCTCTTCCTCTCTCATTAACGATCCTATCTCCAGGGCAGTTACCCAGGGAAGAGGCGGCAAAGGTGCACCGGTTTTGTTTGCGGCAGGCAATAGTAACTCAGCGGTGAGTTATCCTGCCACACTTTCTAATGTGATTTCTGTGGTGGCAATGAGCATGTGTAACCAAAGAAAAAATCCCTCCTCCTGTGATGGTGAAACCTGGTGGGGATCTAATTTTGGAACAAGTGCTGATGTGGCTGCTCCCGGTGTGAAAATTTACACCACCGACATCAGTGGAAGTGCAGGATATTCTACCGGAAATTATGCACCTACCTTTAATGGAACTTCATCGGCTTGCCCAAATGCAGCGGGTGTAATGGCTTTGATACTATCTGTGAATCCTAACCTGAGTATGACGCAAGCAAGACAAATTCTTGAATCTACATGCGACAAGGTAGGCGGTTATACTTACACCTCAAATGTGAGTGGGCAGCCTAACGGAACTTGGAGTACTGATCTTGGTTACGGAAGAGTTAATGCACAGGCTGCTCTTCAGCAGGCCAATCCAACCGCTTGCGTGAATCCTCCGGCAGTGGCTTCTACCAACGCTTCTCCGGCATCTATTTGTGTTGCATCGTCTGTAACACTTTCAATCAGTGGCATCAACTTCGGAAGTGGTCAGACTTATCAGTGGCAATCGAGCAGCAACAATGTTACCTATACAAATATCTCAGGTGCAACCGGAACAAGTCATATCGCAAACAATGTTTCTTCCAGCACCTGGTATCGTTGTTTGGTTACCTGCGGAGCTTCTACACCATCAACACCGGTGCAGGTTGTATATACCGATCCCACCATTAACTCTTACCCACATACACAAAACTTTGATGGAGGCACAGGTCTGCCCTGCGGCTGGACAATATCAAATGTAAACGCAGATGCTTCCACTTGGAATGTAGGTACCACCAATAGCAGATCCGCACCTAATAATATTACCTATAACTATAATGCCAGCAGTGCAGCCAATGATTGGTTATTCTCCCCTCCCCTGCAACTCACGGCCGGTGCAACCTATCGAGTATCATTTTGGTATCGTGCCCGGTCGGCTAGTTTTCCCGAAAAACTTGAGATAAAATGGGGCAATGCCGCAACTGAAGCAGGTATGACTTCATCTACAATTTTCAGCAATACAAACATCATAAATACAACATATACTGAAGGACTAAGTAGCAATATTACTCCTGCATCGAATGGGATATATTATGTAGGTTTCAGAGCATTCTCCAATGCCGACATGTATGACTTGCATGTAGATGATGTCACCATCTCTCTTGTAACAACCTGCTCCACTCCTCTTCTAGGTGGCAGTATTACGGGCAATACAACACTCACAGCCGGTCAAACAGCTTCCTACACGCTCACCGGTAATACAGGCAATGCCATTCAGTGGGAGCAATCAACAGATAATGGTGCAAGTTGGAACAACATCAGTGCTGCAAACAGCAGTTCTTTTACAAGTTCATTTAATCCCGGCACATTCCAGCTCAGGGCTCGCTCCTCTCAAACGAGTTCTTCCTGTTCGGATGTATTTTCCAATGTGCTTACCATCACGGTTTCACCAAGAACAGGTGACAATTTTAATATCCCAATCGTCGCGAATCTTCCCTACAATTCTACCATTTCAACCTCGGCCGGAAGCGGGTTCACAAGTACCTACACCGGAACCAATCAACAAAACTCTCCGGATATTTTTTTCCGTTTTACCACCGGGCCCTGTACAGATTCTGTCAGGATTACTACCTGCGCCTCAAATTTCGACACCTATCTTCATCTGTTGAGTGCAACAGGAACATGGATCATGTCTAATGACGACAATGGCCCCGGTTGTGTTTCATCAAGGGCTTCCATCAATTATGCTGTTCAGCCAAATACTACCTACTTCATTGTGGCGGAAGGATATGGTGCAAACACGGGTAACCTTTCAATAGGTATCACTGAAGTTGACAGTCCGTTTTTACTTGCCAACATCAGCCCTGGCGGGCCAACCACATTCTGTCAGGGAGGAAGTGTTACGCTTTCACTCAATGGATATTCCTCTGTGTTATGGAATAATGGGTCAACAGGCTCTCAGATTACCGTGAGCAATTCCGGAAACTTTTCTGCTATCGTTACCACTGCATCCGGTTGCTCAGCCAATTCAAATACAGTTTCTGTAGTAGTAAATCCAAATCCATCTGTGAGCATATCACCGGCAGGAACCACAAACATCTGTTCTAATTCCTCTGCAACTTTTCTGGCTTCAGGAGCAAATTCCTATACCTGGAACAATGGTTCATCTTCTGCCTCCGTGCAGGTAAATACGGCGGGCACATACACTGTTACAGGAACCAATGCCAATGGTTGTACAGGCACTGCATCTGTTGTGCTCACGGTGAGCACTGCAAGCATCTACTATGCAGATAATGACGGCGATGGTTTCGGAAATCCGGCAGCAAGTACAAATGCTTGCAGTCAACCCATAGGATTTGTAAGTAATAACAGCGATTGCAACGATAACGATTCAGCACTGAATACGCTCATAACCTTTTATGTGGATGCAGATGGTGATGGTTTTGGCTCCGGACAAACAGCACAGTTTTGTTCCCTTACCCCTCCTACAGGATATGCAAACAATAACACCGATTGCAACGATTCCCAATCATTAATTTTTCCGGGTGCAACAGAGCAATGCGGAAATGGTATTGATGATGATTGTGATGGACAGATTGATGAAAACTGCTGCTTCATGACTCTGTCTACAAACAAAACAGACGCAAGCTGCAGTGATACAGCCAATGGAAGTGCTGGCGTAATCGTAAGTAATGCGAATATGCCGATTACCTATCTATGGAGCAACAACGCTACCACATCAAGCATCAGCGGATTGTCTCCGGGAACATACACAGTGGAGGTAAGGGATGCCTTCAATTGTTCACAAACAGCAAGCGTTACCATTAACAGCCAAGGTATTGCGCCTGCAATGCCAACAGCCATCAGCGGACCCGTGAGCGTTTGCAGAAGTACAAGCGGAAACTTCTTCTTCGTTCCTTCCGTTCCGGGCGCGACTTCTTATGTATGGACTTTGCCCTCGGGAGCAAGTGGAAGCAGCAACAGCACATTCATATCGGTGAATATAAACAGTACATATGTAACAGGAAACATTTGTGTGAGGGCAGTAAATGCCTGTGGTCAGAGTGCAGTCTTTTGCAGACAACTAACAGCAATCACTACTATTCCGTCTGCACCGGGTAACATCAGCGGAAATATTACGGGAGTATGCAGCAATTCTGTACAAACATATTCAGTTGCTCCAATCACCGGCGCAACTTCATATACATGGACAGTTCCTGCT
>Ga0068872_10004255_pt1 | contig 10893 bp, 9 predicted proteins | sample NOAtaG_7_FD_66441 | JGI IMG/M metagenome (GOLD analysis project Ga0068872, IMG submission 66441) | Freshwater lake microbial communities from Lake Erie, under a cyanobacterial bloom - NOAA_Erie_Diel1S_2200h metaG | ecosystem: Environmental > Aquatic > Freshwater > Lake | place: USA: Ohio, Lake...
TTCATCATGGTGGTCTTTCCGGAGCCTGAGGGTCCTACGAACGCGATGGTCTCGCCCGTGCGTACCTCAAAGCTGATCCCGTTTACGGCTTTTTGAGAAGAGGCCGGATGTTGAAAGCCCACTTGTTCAAAGGCCAGCGTGTCGATGGGTCCTAAGTGTGAGGGCTGAGTGGGTACGGCCTCGGGCGACTTTTGCATCAATAGATCAAAATTTTCCAGCGAAGTCTGGGCCTCTCGGTAAGTGAGAATGATGTTGCCGATCTCTTGCAGCGGACCAAAAACAAAGAATGAGAATATTTGCATGGTGACCAGCTCACCGGCATTCATTTCGTTACGAAAGATCAAGAACATCAATAGGAATAAAATGATCTGGCGCAATGTGTTGACAAATGTGCCTTGAAGAAAACTAATGCTTCTGATCTTTTTGACCTTGGTGATCTCGAGCCCCAAGATCTTGAACGTGTTCTGGTTGAGACGATTGACCTCTTGCTGGGTAAGCCCCAAACTTTTCACTAATTCAATGTTTCGTAGCGACTCGGTGGTGGCTCCTGCCAGTGCGGTAGTTTGCGAGACGATCTTTTTTTGTATCAGCTTTACTTTATGGCTGAATTTATTAGACAGGTAGGCCAGTAGAAAAATGCCCCCGAAGTAAAAGATCGGTAATCGCCAATCGATTAGCATGGCATAGATGGCTACGAAAAGTATACCTACAATAACAGGGAACAATACGTTGATAAAGGAGGCGACCAATCGCTCTGTATCCACCCTGACCTTTTGCAGGATGCTGAGTGTCTCTCCACTTCGCGCATCTTCGAATTCCCGAAAAGGAAGTTTCATCGCATGCTGCAGCCCTTCCGTAAATACGCTAGCGCCAAATTTTTGTGTTACCAGATTCAAGCAGTAATCTTGAAAGGCCTTGGCGATACGACTTACCATTGCCACCGAGATGGAGGCCAGCAAAAGAGCAACGACTCCGTAGTGTGGTGCCTCGCGAAACGAAAAGAAAAAACTATCGTACGTATATTGATCTCTATGCTGGGCAAAATGATTGGCCAGGTTGACCAGCTTTCCAAATATGATCGGATCGATCAGAGAGAAACCGATATTGATGGCAGACAGTAACAAGACCAGTATCACCAGTAATCGGTGGGGGCGTAAATATGTAAATAAAATTTTCATGGGCGCTATATGGTAATAGACCACAAAAGTCGCCATAAACGCGCAATTCCCCGGTAGTTTATAGAGCCCATTTATCGCGATCCAGACTACGGTATTGGATGGCCTCGGCCAGATGGGCGGGAGTAATCTGCTCTTCGCCTTCCAGGTCGGCAATGGTTCTTGCGATCTTTATGATTCTTTCATAGGCACGAGCCGAGAGTTTTAGTTTTTCCATGGCCTGGCTTAGGAGTTGCCGTCCCGTACTATCGAGTGGACAGCTTTTCTCCAATAAGGTCCCTTCTAGTTGGGCATTGCAGAAAAGGCTTGTTTGGTCTTTCATCCTGTAGGCTTGCAGTTGTCTGGCTTTCTCAACGCGGGCTCTTATTGTCTCGGAGCTTACTATTGCTGCCGGGCTCTGCATCTGTTCCGGTTCTACCGGTAAGATCTCAATTTGCAGATCGATGCGGTCTAACAGAGGACCCGAAAGTCGTTGCAGGTATCGTTTAACCATTCCTGGTGCGCACTGACATTGGCGGGTGGGGTGATTATAATACCCGCATGGACAGGGATTCATAGCGGCGACGAGCATAAAGGAAGCCGGGAACTCCAGCGTTCTTCCCATTCTTGCCACACTAATTTTTCTTTCTTCGAGTGGTTGGCGTAGCATATCAAGTACCGCTCTTTTGAATTCGGGCAGTTCATCGAGAAATAAAACTCCATGATGGGCCAAGGAGATCTCGCCAGGTTGCGGCAAAGCGCCACCTCCTATCAATGCTTTATCGGAGATGGAGTGATGGGGACTGCGAAAAGGACGCTCTGTGAGAAGGCTCGTGCTATTGCGGGTTTTACCGGCTGCCGAATAAATTCTTGTTGTCTCGATCGATTCTGCATAGGAAAAAGAAGGTAGGATGGAGGCCATTCTTTTTGCCAGCATGGTCTTACCGGCTCCGGGGGCTCCCACCAACAGGGCATGGTGACCACCGGCAGCAGCGATCTCCAAGGCCCTTTTGGCCTGGTGTTGTCCTTTTACTTGCGAAAAGTCGAAGGGGTAGGCCTTCGCTGTTTGCGCGTGTGACCAGTCGTTTTTCTTTGCCGTTTGTAATGATTGGGTATGTCCTGCGAAAAACGCTACGATATCGGTAAGTTGACGAGCCCCAAAAACCGATAGCCCTTCGACCCAGGCTGCTTCGCCAAGATTCTCCTCGGGGAGGATCAATTTTTTTTCAGGTTCTTTTTTTGCCTGCAGGGCAATGGGTAAGGCACCTTTAATACCGCGGATAGCACCCGTTAGCGATAGCTCTCCCATGATGATGAAGTTGACCAGTGCATCGGCCTTCTCCAATTGGCCGGAAGCGCCCAGAATGCCGATCGCTATTGGCAGATCGAAGGCCGTTCCGTTCTTACGGATATCGGCCGGTGCCAAGTTGATGATAAGTTTGGTTCTCGGAAACCGAAAGCCGTTGGTCTTGAAGGCGCTTTCTATCCGCTCCAGGCTTTCGCGAACGGCACTATCCGGAAGACCGACGATCAACGATGATTTTCCCGTCAATAACCAATTAACCTCTATGGTGATGGGGATGGCTTCGATACCCTGTAAGGCACAGCCGAATGTGGTGATGAGCATGCATCAATATAACAGCCCTCACTACTGGTTGCAAGCGATCATCCCTCGAGGTGTATGGTAAAAACGATCATGCGACTTTGGATCTTGTCGAAAACATTGGAGAAACGCAGATTCTCATCGCGCGCATGGATGTTACGAATACCATTACTGATCTTGATCTCGGGAGAAAAGATAAACGTGGGAAAAAAGAAATTGAACCCGATGCCCAGCTCGGGTCCGTAATCGTTCTTTTCTATCTTCAGTAGCTCCTCGGCCCTTTTGGCGCGGGCATTGCTGGCCATATCGATATCGGCCTTGAATCCGGCCAACGTGTAAACCCTAAAGTTGCCGATGCGGTCACTTTGAAACTTGAGTTGAATCGGAAATGACATGGTGACGGACTCTACCTTTTTGGTTACTTCCGTTTCATTGTTGTTGTACGGATGTGCCAATTTGTAGTAGATGTTGCGCTCCATAAAGAACAACTGCGGATTGAACCTTGCCTGAAAACGATTCGAGATACGAACCGTTGCCGAAAGTCCCAGGGAGAGACCTCCCGAGTTGGTAGGTTCTGCTACCAGTACACTATCGTATTGAAGGAACCTAGGATGAAATTGCGTATGAAAGCGCGAAAGATTACCCCCCATGCTGATCCCGAAATAGTAGGATTTGATGTCGTGATCGGGTAAGTTGATCTCCAATGTGCTGCCCGGCGATTGCGCCCGTAAAGCGCAAGACAAAGTGACCAGGAGCAAAAGGGTCAGTAAGGTCTTGTGGCGGTGTATAAGCAGCATATTCCAAATGTCAGAGGCGTAAAGGAGGCATTCTTGTAACCCGCCTCGTGCAGTAGAGCAACAAAGGCTTCGCGGTCAGGAAAGGCATTCGAAGATCGGTTCAAATAAGCATAAGCCTGACCATCGGTATTCAATTGTTGGGCCAGTCGGGGTGCCCAGTCTTTCATATAGCCATTGTACAAACGCCGAAAAAAACCGTTACGAGGGGTGGCAAATTCTAATACCACGAGTTGTCCGCCTGGCTTTAAGACGCGTAGCATTTCACTGAGTCCGGCCTGAAGGTTTTCGAAATTTCGCACCCCAAAGGCCACCATCACTGCATCAAACGAGCAGTCGGGGGCATTTATTGTTTCGGCATCCCCATAAAGCAAACGGATCTGCTGGTCTAGCTGCCGTTGGCGAATTTTCTCTCTGCCAATTTGCAGCATTCCTTCTGAGATATCGATACCAGTAATTTGATCGGGCTTTAGCATGCGGTAGGCGAGCAGCGACAGGTCGGCTGTTCCGGTGGCTACATCGAGTAAATTTTTGGGTGCCGACTGCTGTAAATGTGCGATGGCTTTCTTACGCCAATACAGATCGATCCTGGCCGACAAGAAGCGATTCATAAGATCGTATCGCTTTGCGATTCGGTCAAACATGTCCGCAACTTGTTGTTTCTTAGGACGGGTGCTGTCGTCTAGGGGTGTTACACTATCGTGCGGGAGCGGTTGGCGCATCGGGCAAATATAGCCACAGTTGAGTAATTGGCTATTAAGCGTTTACTTCGCAGAGAATTCGTATGAAAGAGTTTATACAAACCGCCCGGTATTTGATCAGCAGTGCCACGCATAAACAGTGCCCGGCGGCCGACCGTCCGGAGTATGCTTTTATCGGTCGTAGCAATGTAGGCAAGTCCTCGCTCATTAACATGTTAACGGGTCAGCAGCGATTGGCCAAGACCTCGGCCACTCCGGGAAAAACACAACTCATCAATCATTTCGAAGTGGTGGGCACCGATAAAAAAAAGTGGTACCTGGTCGATTTGCCCGGCTATGGCTATGCGGCCACCGTGTCGCAAAAAGCCCGTAACAATTGGGGTAACATGATCGAATCTTATATCCGCAAAAGAGAGAACCTGGTTTCTTTGTTCGTGCTCATAGACAGTCGTCATACGCCCCAGGCGATAGACCTTGAATTCATAAGACAACTTGGGCAGTGGCAGGTGCCTTTCTCGATCGTTTTCACCAAAACCGATAAGAACAAGCCCGGTGCCACGGTTCGTAACGTAGAGTTGTTCAAAAAGGAATTGTTGCAAGAGTGGCAATCCTTGCCTCCTTTATTCTTGACCTCTTCCGAGAAAAGGGAAGGAAGAGAAGAATTATTGTTTTATATCTGTTCGCTGCACGATACGTTCATTGCTTCAAAAAGCTAATGGATACGTTCACCTACCGTGGAGATCTGCGTAGCAGATTAATCGTACTTAGTTTACGGCTTTATTGGCACAGCTGCTGCTGGCAAAGGCTTCGGGCTTGGCCTTAAAGGCAAAGCCCATCCCCAAAATGTACCCCATGGCTTCTCGCAGCGCATCATTGCTCTTGAATTGCGGGTTGGTATTGATGTCGGCATGTACCTCCATATCTACATCGTATTGGGTAAACAAGGGGCATAACTGATAGGCAATATCGATGCTCTTAGCCACTTCGGCAAGCATTCTTTCTTTGATCGTATAGGGCTGTTGCGTCTTTTCGTTGTGTAAGAACATAAAGCCCCCTTGTCCTTCACGTAAAAAAACAATAACGGTAGCGAACTCGGTCTCTTTCCCTTTTACCTGCGAGTCGGTCCCGATGCAAACCTTTAGCCGATGTCCTTTTTCCGTTTCGCGGCAGATGGCTTTTTCTACGGCTTCGTAAAGGGGGAATTCCAGTGGGTCACCATTGAACTTTCTCCATTGCATAAACGAGTGTTTATACAATTTACTTTATAGATCTCTGCTTTATGGGTTTGCTGTGCACAAAATATGCACACATCCAAAAATTAATAAAGGTGATATTGTCCGGTTTGCAATAAGACCAGGGTGCAGGCCTCTTGTGTTATAATACCGGCCTGCCGGGCTTTTTCTTCAAATAGCGGATTTTCGGTACCCGGATTAAAAATGAGTCGACGTGGACGTAGCGCAATGATCGAATCGTAGTATGCTTGCTGATGATCGGGGTTGAGATAAAGAGTTACGGTATCGATCGCCCAGTCCGACGAGATAGCAGTGACAATGGGAACATCTTGTATCTGTCCACTCTTTCTTCCTACGGCGTATACGGGATGGTGGTGATTTCTCAATGAGACAACGGCAAGATGGCTGTATCGATCCGCCTTTTCAGAGGCCCCTAACACAAGTGTACCTAATGTATTCGACATGCTGTAAAGCTACGAGATTCGGTAACCATTTCTAGGTGCGTTACGCTAAGCAGGGAGAGTTGTCAGCCTGCGATCAGAGAAACAGCCGAACCGGATTTTCGAGGAATCGTTTTACCGTTTGCAAGAAAGCGGCGCCTGTAGCTCCATCCACACTGCGATGATCGCAGCTGAGGGTTAGCTTCATGACCTGGGTAGCGGCGAAACCATCTCCTTTTCGAACGACCTTTTCGCTAATACGGCCTACGGCCATGATGCAGCTATCGGGCGGATTGATAATGGCAGTGAACTCATCGATATCCATCATGCCCAGGTTAGAGATGGTGAACGTATTGCCGGTAAATTCGTTGGGTTGTAATTTTTTGCTCTTGGCTTTTGCAGCAAGTTCTTTGGTCTCCGCTGCAATCTGCGGAAGTGTTTTGTGGTCTGCAAAACGAATTACCGGAACGATCAGTCCATCTTCAATGGCTACCGCTACACCGACATGAACATGTTGATAGCGTCTGATCTTGTCGCCCATCCAAGAGGCGTTTACAGCGGGATGCTCCCGAAGGGCCAGTGAGACCGCTTTCACGATCATGTCGTTAAAGCTTACCTTGACAGGGCTAAATTCATTGAGTTGTGTTCTGGCTGAGATCGCATTGTCCATGTTCACTTCCATCTTAAGATAGAAGTGAGGCGCACTGAATTTACTCTCGGCCAGTCGTTTGGCAATAACGCCTCGCATTTGCGAGTTGGGAATATCGGTATAGCCTTCCGTGGCCTGTCCGGTAAACGCTTGGACCGAAGCCGTAAGGGGCGCTGCCGCAGGAGCTGCGGTCGTTCCGGGTTCAAAGCGATCGATATCCGATTTGACGATTCGTCCGCCATCTCCACTTCCTTTAAGCAGGCGAAGATCCACTCCTTTTTCTTTCGCTATCTTCTTGGCCAGTGGCGATGCAATGACGCGCCCGTTAGAAACGATGGGTAGGGTCTCGGCCACGGGCTGAGCAACTGAGGCAAGGGGAGCGGCTGCCGGAGCGGCAGGAGCGGTTGTAGTAGTCGCAACCAGGGGACTGGTCGTAGCAGTTGCCGCTAAGGATTGTGCGGCCACAATGGCATCGACATCTACTTTTCCTTTTTCTCCAATGATGCAAAGCAATCCATTGACAGGAATTTTTTCTCCTTGCTTAGCACCGATGTATAGAAGCGTTCCGTTCTTGTAACTTTCGAGCTCCATGGTGGCTTTATCGGTTTCGATGTCTGCCAGCACGTCGCCTTTTTTAACGGTATCGCCGACTTGTTTGTTCCAGCTGGCAATGACACCCGCTTCCATGGTATCGCTCAAGCGCGGCATCAAAACCACCTCTTCAATTTTTGAAAGATCCATTGGCTCTGCGGCAGCGGGAGCTGCGGCAACGGGAGCAGGTGTGGAAGGTGCAGGAGCTACTGAGGCCGGAGTTGGCGTAGTACTCAACGAGGGGTCAGGGGACGAAGCAATGGCGGCGACTGGAGCAGGCGTTGAAGAAGCGAGAAGTGAACTGATATCCTCGCCACTCTTTCCGATAATGGCCAGCAGGTCGTTGACCTGTAGTTTGGCTCCCTTATCTGCACCTATATGTAACAAGACACCATCCTTGTAACTCTCTAGTTCCATAGTGGCCTTGTCGGTCTCCACCTCTGCCAGCAAGTCTCCTTTTTTTACAGTGTCGCCTACCTTTTTGTGCCAGGCGGCGATCACCCCTTCCGTCATGGTATCACTCAACCGGGGCATTAAGATCACTTCTGCCATTCGCCGTTAAATTTTAAGGCTCGAAATTAAGGAAAATGCGGTATCGGTGGCTATCAGTAATCCAGTTCGAGCCGTAGTCGATCCTTGAGTTCCTGCACCAGCGGATATTGTTTGACTATTTCGTGAAATTGTTCTTTACTGCTAAGCATTCCCTCGGCAGGGGGTTGGTGGCCTGCCGGTTCTTCTACCAACACGATGAACTTTAGCCCATTTACCTGCAGGTGTTGCTGCAAAAACTGAAAGAGGGCGTTGCGTTCCTGCTCGATGAACTTTTGCTCGATGTTGTTGGCGGTGACCACCTCAAAGCTATTGGCATCGCAAATGCGCAACCGGGCCGCTTCGAAGGGCTGGACCGCCGGATTTCGCTGCAGGCGAAGCTGCTCGGTATACTGACCCCAGGCGGTCGTTAACGAGGCGGTATCTAAGGTATTCTCTGAGCGCTTATCGGTGTTGCCGTTACGTTTGAATTGCTGTCTGATTTGGTCGAGGGCGCTTAGTCGGGGCGTCTCGATGGTCAGACGTGCTGCTGGCTCCTCATTCGTAGAGCCTGTGACAGGTTTGCGTTCCATTGCGGCGGCAGCAGTTGGCTGGTTGCTTTGTTTAGCCGTTATAGCAGGGCTTTGGGGTAAGGAGGAGGCGGAACGCGAAGCCGATACAGCGGCTTGGGCGGTGGCCCCGGCATACAGCCGTATGGGTGTAGTTCTGAATCCCAGCGACGCGTCAGCTATTTTTTTTTTGACCACCCCGGATCCGTCGGTGGCCACTAGTAGAGCTTGTTGTAGATAGGCCAGCTTGATCAGTGCCATCTCTACAAGCAATCGCTTGTTGCGGGCCGCACGGTAATTGATCTCGGCCTCACTGATGATGTTGAGAGCACTCACCAGAAAAGCGGCACTTGTGGTGGTGGCTACTTGTGCATATTGCTCTTTGAAGTGCTCGACCGTATCGAGTAAAACGGCTGCTTGTTTGTCTTTGCACACGAGCAGATTTCTAAAAAATTCGGCCAGGCCATTGAGGACCAGGTCGCCCTCGAAGCCCTTTCGGTTTATTTCGTCGTAGAGCAAGATCATGCCGCTCAGCTCTTGCTGCTGCATCAGGGCGAGCAGTCGAAAATAATAATCGGCATCCAATATGTTCAAATGTTCCAGCGTGGTTGCATACAGCAGGTTTCCATTGGAGAAACTAACGATCTTATCAAGCATGCTAAGGGCATCGCGCAGGCAGCCCTCGCTTTTTTGTGCGATGAGTTGTAGCGCGGGACGCTCGGCCTTTACTTTTTCTTCTTCGCAGATCTTTTGCAGATGGGCCACTGTATCGTCGGTAGTGATGCGCTTAAAATCAAAGAGCTGACAACGACTCAGAATGGTAGGTAAGATCTTGTGCTTTTCGGTAGTGGCCAAAATAAAGATGGCATACGAAGGAGGTTCTTCGAGCGTTTTTAAAAACGCATTGAAAGCCTGTTGCGAGAGCATGTGTACCTCGTCGATCACATACACTTTGTAGCGACCGGCCTGTGGAGCAAATCGAACCTGCTCCGTTAGTTGGCGAATGTCATCGACCGAGTTATTCGAGGCTGCATCGAGTTCAAAGTAGTTAAGGGAGGTTCCTTCGTTGAATGAAGTACAGCTACTGCAGGTGTTACAAGCTTCGCCTGCTGCGGTAAGCTTTTCGCAATTGATGGTCTTGGCGAGAATTCGTGCGCAGGTGGTCTTTCCGACGCCTCGAGGGCCGCAAAATAAGAATGCATGCGCCAGCTGTTGGTTGCGTATGGCATTTTTGAGCGTAGTGGTAATATGATCTTGACCCAGTACGCTGTCGAACTGTTGGGGTCTGTACTTTCTGGCCGAAACAATAAACCTCTCCATGAGCGCAAGATAACGAACGGCGCAACAAGTGCAGAAAGACAGCGCGGGTTGTGAATAAGTAAACGCCTACAGAATGGGATGCCTTTCTATGGGTCGGGATCGGTCGAACGAATATCGCCAGGTGATCAGCTTACGAGTAGGGTAGGTGTCTCCGAGCCCCTGTGCCACGTTAAGCATTTTGGGGTTAAAGTCACCGATCCATTGCAGCTCGTAGTAGGTATACCGATGCAGCGCCTGGATCACAAATTTCGCTTCGTTGATCATATAGGCGTCTACCCCCTTGCCCTGAAATTCCGGTATCACCCCAAATATGATGCCGGTAAAGCGTTGGTTGGGGCGCGTGCGTTTGAGGTAAAGGAATTTTAGTTTATGCCACCAGCTGAATTTTCCATTCAGGTACTTGAACCATTGATTGAGGTCGGGGATATTTATAAAGAAACCGATCGGATCTTCGTTGTGGTATACGAACCAAGCGATCTTTTCGTCCATGACCGGCTTCATCCGTTTAAAGAGAGAGATGGCAACCTCTTCTCGCATCTCTTTAAGCCCGCCATGACCGGCCCAGGCTTTGTTGTAGATGGTCGTAAAGTCGTGTGCGAATTTTTCGAGTTGCCGCTTGTTGATGTACACAGCCTTAAAGGCGGGATCTTGTTTGATGATCGCATGCCTGTCGATTAGCTTTTGACTGATTTCCTTGGTAGGATCCAGCCCAAAGCAGATCTGGTCAAAGAAGGGCTTAAATCCGTACCCTTCAAAAAGCTGCCTGTAATAGGGTTTATTGTAATTCATGCAGTAAAGCGGAGGCTGAAAGCCCTCCACGATCAACCCCCACCAACGATCCCTTTCGCCAAAGTTGATGGGTCCGTCCATGCCCTCCATGCCGCGGGCTATCAACCAGGCTTTGGCGGTATCGAAAAGCAGGTTAGCGGCGGACTGGTCGTTTATGCAATCAAAAAAACCCATGCCGCCCACGGGGTATTGATCTCCCTTGGTGCGGTAGCGCTTGTTGACAAAGGCGGCGACGCGACCAATTTTTTGGCCTTTTTCGTCGACCAAGATCCATCGGATGGCTTCCCCAAACCGAAAGGCCTTGTTTTTAGTGGGGTCAAATACCTCTTCCACGTCTTTATCGAGGGGGCGAATGTAGTTGGGGTCGCCAGCATAGAGCTCTACATTGACCTCTAAAAAAGCAGCGCGCAGCCGGGGGGTATTAACTTCTAGTACCTGCACAGCGACAAAGGTAACGAACCGATGCCCCTAAACCCGAATTCGGGCTTTTGCACGGGGTGATTTTTCTTTTCGATTTTTCGCT
>Ga0068872_10004257_pt1 | contig 10889 bp, 11 predicted proteins | sample NOAtaG_7_FD_66441 | JGI IMG/M metagenome (GOLD analysis project Ga0068872, IMG submission 66441) | Freshwater lake microbial communities from Lake Erie, under a cyanobacterial bloom - NOAA_Erie_Diel1S_2200h metaG | ecosystem: Environmental > Aquatic > Freshwater > Lake | place: USA: Ohio, Lake...
TCTATTCCTACGAGGTCAACCGCCGCGACGCGCTGCAGCTCGCCGACGAGGTGATCAGGTCGCAGGAGCAGCGCATCCTGCGCGAGGTCGAGGCCTATCTCGCGCCGGCGCCGCGCGCGGTCGACCTGCTGCGCGGCGTGCTCTCGGACGGTGCCTTCCTCGGCGCGGCGCAGGGCGGGGCCGAGGCGATCGGCTGGCAGATCCTCTACGACAACCCCCAGCTCGCGCTGATCAGCTACGCCGCGCCCGACGGCTCCTACATGGCCGTGCGCCGAGAGGCGAGCGGCGCGATCGACACCAAGGTCATCGAGCGCGCGGGCGAGGCGCGTCGCACCACCTGGACGCGGCGCGACCGCGCGGGCAGGACGGTCGGCGTCGAGGACGACCCGGCCGACACCTACGATCCCCGCACGCGCGTCTGGTACCGGGGGGCGGCCGAGAAGCCGGGCATGGTCGACTGGTCGCCGCTCTACATCTTCTTCACGGACCGCAAGCCGGGCATCACCGCCTCGGAGGCGCTGCTGTCGCCCGATGGCAGGCTCGCCGCGGTGTTCGGCGTCGACATCGCGCTCGACAGCCTCTCGGCCTTCCTTGCAAGGCTGCGGATCGGCAGGACGGGCCGCGCGATGATCATCCAGAACGACGGCACGATCGTCGCGTTCCCGGACCCCGCGCGCACCTTCGTCGCCAGGGGCGACCAGCTGGTGCCGATGCCGCTCGGCGACATCGGCGACCCGGTGCTCGAGCGCGCCTACAACCTGTTCCGCGTCGAGGGGCATGGCCGCCGGATCATCGAGGTGGCGGGCGACCGCTACATCGCGGCGGTGGCGCCGATACGCGCGATCAGCTCCGAGGACTGGGCGACGATGATCGTCGTGCCGGAGGCCGACTTCATCGGCTTCGTCGCGCTGCACAACCGGTCCACCCTGGTGATGTCGGGCGCGGTCGCGCTGCTGGTGGCGCTGTTCGCCGCGCTGCTCATCCGGCAGGGCCTGCGCGCCGACCGCAACGCGCTGCTCGTGATCGCGCGCGAGCAGGCGCGGGAGGCGCAGGGGCGGGCCTTCACGGAGCTCGCGGCCAACGCGGCGCTCTTCGACCCGCGCGAGCGCGAGGCGCTCCACGGCCTGACGCGCGTCGTCGCGCGCGTGGTCGCCGCGCGTCGCGTGGCGATCTGGCGCATCGATGGCGACGGCGCGCGCCTGGCGCTGGAGGATTGCCGCGACCGGGAGAATGACGGCCACACGGCGGGCGCAGAGTACGCGCGCGCGCAGCTGGGCGGGCTGCTCCCCGCGCTCGAGGCCGGCGAGGAGATCGAGGCGCGCGACGCCGCGCGCGATCCGCGGACGGCGGATTTCCACCGCCTCTACCTCGGGCCGCTCGGCACGCGCGCCCTCGTCGCGGTCCCGATCCGCCTGCAGGGGCGCAGCGTCGGCGCGGTGTGCCTCGAGGACTGGCGGGCCGACGGCGCGCTCGGCTTCGCGCGCGCCGTCGCGAGCATGCTCTCCGTGCGCTTCGCCGCCGCGCTGCGCGAGGGCGCGGAGCGGTCGCGTGGCGCCGCTCCTGCCGCCGGGGCATCGGGGCCTCGCCAGGCGGCATCGGACCACGACGACATGTCTGCGCCGGCGCCCTTGCGCGGCATGCGCCGTTCGCGGCTCGATGCCGCGCTTGCGCGGCGCATCGACGGCGCCGTCCGGCCCGGGGGCGGCGCGGATGGGCGCCGCGCGCAGGTCTTCAGCCACGCCACCGTGGCCACGATCCAGTTCACGGACGCGGGCCTGCTCGCGCAGGCCGGCGAGGAGGCGGGTGACCGCGCCGTGGCGGCCCTCGTCGTTGCGCATGTCGAGGAGGTGGCCGTGGCGCACGCCATCCCCTACGTGCGCATCCTCGGCGACAAGGTCGTCATGGCGTCGGGCTTCGTCGCCGCGCAGGCCGGCCGCGACGCCGTCGCGGTCGCGGAGGCGGCCGTCGAACTGCGCGAGCACCTCGCGCAGCTCTTCACGGCGCTCGGCCAGCGGCTGGAGTTCCGAATCGGCATCGACACGGGCGCGGTGGTCGGCGCGTCGCTGGGCGAGGACGGCGAGGCCTTCAACCTCTGGGGCGACGCCACGCGCGTCTCCGAGACCATGGCCGAGACGGGCATCCCCGGCGCCGCCGTCGTCACCGAGCCGAGCTATCGCCTGCTTCGGGAGCGCTTCGTGTTCCGAGCGCGCGGCTCGTTCTTCCTCGCCGGCGCGGGCGAGATGTCGACCTACCTCCTGGCGAGCAGGCTGTGAGCGTGGCGCTGCGCGCGCTCGGGTCGGTGGGGCGCCCGGTCGTGTCCGCGGCGCGCTGGCTCGTCGAGGTCGGCGGCATGTCCGCCGCGGTCGCCAGCCACGCGATGCGCGCCTCGACATGGCGGCCCACGGTGCGCCAGGCCTTCGTGCTCGCCATGCGCGACGCGATCCTCGGTGCCCTGCCGGCGACGCTGCTGCTGTCCGTCCTCGTGGGGCTCGGGCTGCTCTACCAGGCGCTCTACTGGCTCCAGGCGACGGGCCAGTCCTCGATGATCGGGCGCGTCATCGTCTGGGTGCTGGTGCGCGAGCTCGCGCCGGCGCTCGTCGCGCTCGTGCTCGTCGGGCGCAGCGGCGCCGCCACGCTCATCCGCTTGACGCAGATGCGCGAGGGCGGGCAGCTGCGCGCGCTCGACGGGCAGGGGATCGATCCCTTCCTGCTCCTGGTCGTGCCGCGCACGCTCGCCTTCGTGGTCGCCATGTTCACGCTGTCCATCCTCTTCGTCGCGACGACGATGGTCTCGGGCTTCGCGAGCGCGACCCTGATCGGGGCGACGCAGATCTCGCTTCCCGTCTTCCTCGCCGACACGGTCGGGATGATGGGCGTCGGGGACTTCGCGATCCTGCCCGCGAAGTCCGTCACGATCGGGCTCGCCATCGGCGTCGTGTGCTGCCACACGGCGCTGTCGCGCGAGCGCGAGGCCGCCAGCGTGGTCGCGATCGGCTTCGTGCGCGCGGCGATGGCCGTCTTCGCGATCAGCGGCGTCGTGAGCCTGGCGACCTGAGATGCCCGCGACGCCATCCCTCCATGCCTCGCCACCGCTGCTGGAGTTCGAGGCGGCGCGGCTCACGCTCGACGCGGACCTGCCGCCGACCCGCCCGCTCGACCTGCGGATCTCGCCGGGCGACCTGGTCCTGGTCGACGCGACCGACGTCCCGCGCAGCGCCGCAATGGCCGACGCCGCCTGCGGCCTCGCGCCACCCGCGTCCGGGCGGGTCAGGTTCCTCGGCCATGACTGGAGCACCGTGCCGCCGGACTCCGCGAACGCGCTGCGCGGGCTCACGGGACGGCTGCTGCCGGAGGGCGCGTGGATCGACCAGCTCTCGACGGTCGACAACGTGCTGCTCCAGCGCCTCCACCACGGCACGCGCGGCCGCCGCCACCTCGTCTCGCAGGCGGCCGAGCTGGCGCGCCATTTCGGGCTTCCGGGGATCCCGCTCGCACGGCCGTCGCGCCTGACGCTGGAGGACCGGCGCCGCGCCAGCATGGTGCGCGCGTTCCTCGGCATGCCGCGGCTCGTCCTGATCGAGCCGTTGCCGCACCTCGCCGACACCGAGTTCCTCGAGCCGCTCGTCAACGCGCTGCGCCGCCTGCGCGACCGCGGCGGCGCGGCGTTGTGGCTGACGCTCGACGGCCGCGTCTGGCGCGACGCGAGCTTGCCGGTGACGCGTCGCCTGCGCATCATCGGCGCCGGTATCTTCGAGGGCCAGAGGGGCGCATGACGCGACCGGGCTTCCGCTACGTCAACGAAGTCGTGGGCGCGCTCGTCGTCGTCGCGGTGGCGCTCTTCGTGGCGGCCATCCTCCAGGCGGGCGTGCTGCGCGCGTGGTTCGACCCGCCGCTCCCGCTGCGCGTCCTGCTGCCGCCCGATGGCCTGTCGGGCCTCGCGGCGGGCTCGGAGGTCGAGCTGCTCGGCACGCGCGTCGGCATGGTGAAGAGGATCGTCGTCGAGCCGGACCAGCGCATGCACGCGGAGGTCGCCCTCGACCGCTCGATGGCCTCGTTCGTGCGCAAGGATTCCGAGGCGACGATCCGGCGCCGCTTCGGCGTCGCCGGCGCCGCCTTCCTCGACGTGAGCCGCGGGGAGAAGGAGCCGCTCGACTGGGCCTATGCCGTGATCCCGGCGACGACCGAGCGCGCGCCGACCGAGGGCATCGGCCAGATGATCGACGAGGTGCGCACGCGCGTGCTGCCGATCGTCGCCGACATGCAGCGCGCGATCGCGAGCGTGGCGGCGATCGCGGAGAAGGTGAACGACCCGTCCGGAGAGGTCCAGGCGATGGTGCGCGACGTGCGCGCGCTCACCCGCCGCATCGAGGCGGGCGAGGGCGCGGTCGGCCGCCTGCTCAACGACGACACGCTGGTGCGCGAGGTCGAGGCGAGCGTGCAGGAGGCGAACCAGCGCCTGCGCGAGGCGCGCGCGATCGTGGCCGAACTCGAGGCCGCCGCGCGCGAGGCGACCGCGATGACGCGCGGGCTGCGCCAGCGCGCCGAGCGCACGATGCAGAACGTGGCGAACGTGACCGCGGACCTGGCGCGCGCGACGCCCCAGCTCCCGGCGATCGCGCGCAACGTCGAGGCGAGCTCCGCCAACATGCCGCAGGTGCTGCTGCAGGCGCAGCAGACCGCGCTCGAGCTCGAGCGCCTGCTTGCCCAGCTGCGCGGGCACTGGCTGCTCGGCGGCGACGGCGCGGATCCGGCGGCGGGCGCGTCGCGTCGCCAGCCCGCGTCGCAGGTGCGGCCGTGAGGCGCGCGGCCGCCCTCCTGCTGCTGCTCGCTGCGGCATCCATCGCGCTTTCCGCCTGCGGCGGCGGCAGGCGCGCGGCGGCGCCGGCCGAGCCCTTCGACGCCGAGCTCGCCTCGGCCCGGCGCGCGGCGGCCTTCGCCTTCGCGCAGGGCCGCCACGACCAGGCGACCCAGCTCTACCGTCAGGCGCTCGAGCGCGCCCAGGCGCGCGACGACGGCGAGGCGATCGGCGACCTCGGCTACGACCTCGCGGTCGCGCAGCTCCGGCGCGGCGACGCCGCCGCCGCGCGCGCGACGGCGCAGGCGACGCGCGCCGAGCTGTCGCGCCGCGGACTGCCCGTCTTCGCCGAGCTCGCGCTCGTGGAGGCCAGCGCGCTCTATCGCCTCGGCGATGCCGGCGGCGCGCAGGAGCAGGCCCGCGGCCTCGCCGCCGACGCCGGCCCGGCCGGCGCGCGCGCGCGTTTCCTGCTCGGGCTCGTCGCCGCGGACCGCCGCGACCTGCCCGCGCTCGAGGCCGCCCTGTCGAGCCTCGCGGGCGCGTCCGGCCCGGAGTGGGGCGCCGATCGCGCGGAACTGGCCGCGCGCGCGGCGGCGCTGCGCGGCGACCCGCGCAGCGCGCGGCGCGACTTCGTCGCGGCCTCGGACCTCCGGCGCGACTCCCTCGACTATCCGGGCATGGCCAGGGCGCTTGCGGGCGCGGGCGCGGCGGCGGCCTCGGCCGGCGACGCGCGCGACGCCGCGGACCTCTTCCTGCGCGCGGGCCGCAGCGCGCTGCTCGCCGGCGGGCAGGCATCGATGGCGGAGGGCTGGCTCGCCGAGGCCGAGCGCCTCGCGCGCGGCGTCGGCGATCGCGCGATCCTCGAGCAGGTCGCGGCGCTGCGCGCGCGCGGCGGCTGAAGCCGCATTCCCGCCACAATGCGCGGCTAGCCGTGCGCGCGCGCGGATAGGCAAGCCGGTCGCGATTTGCTAAGCGCCGCGCGGGCGATCCTTTTCCGGGCGTCGCCCGATTCGCGGCCGCGCACGCGGCCGGCTTCATGTCCTCGTGCGGCAGGACGGTCGGGGAAGATGGCAGGCCATTCACAGTTCAAGAACATCATGCATCGCAAGGGCAAGCAGGATGCCCGGCGTGGCAAGGTCTTCACCAAGCTGATCCGCGAGATCATGACCGCGGCGCGCACGGGGCTGCCCGATCCCGCGCACAACCCGCGCCTCAAGGCCGCCGTCAACGCCGCCAAGGCGGAGAACATGGCCAAGGACACGATCGAGCGCGCGATCAAGCGCGGCTCGGGCGGCGAGGATGGCGCGGTCTACGAGGAAGTGCGCTACGAAGGCTACGGCCCGGGCGGCGCCGCGCTGATCGTCGAGGCGCTCACCGACAACCGCAACCGCACGGCGAGCGACGTGCGATCGATCTTCACCAAGAACGGCGGCTCGCTCGGCGAGACCAACTCGGTCGCCTTCAACTTCGCGCGCCGGGGCTCGATCGTCTATCCGGCCTCGGCCGCGGGCGCCGACGCGATGTTCGAGGCTGCCGTCGAGGCCGGCGCGGAGGACGTCGCCTCGGGCGAGGACGCGCACGAGGTCGTCACCGAGCCGGATTCGTTCGGCGGCGTGCGCGACGCGCTCGAGGCGCGCTTCGGCGCGGCGCGCGAGGCGCGGCTGGTCTGGCGCGCGACCAGCACGGTGCCGATGGACGAGGAGCGCGCGCGCGACCTCCTCGCCCTGATCGAGGCGCTCGAGGACAGCGACGACGTGCAGGCCGTGCACTCGAACTTCGAGGTCGCCGAGGACGTCATGCAGCGGCTCTCCTCCGGCTGATGCGCATCCTCGGCCTCGATCCCGGGCTGCGCACGACCGGCTGGGGCGTGGTCGAGGTCGATGGCGCGCGCATCCGGCACGTCGCCAATGGCCGCATCGTGCCCGATGCCGACGCGCCCGTGCCCGCGCGGCTCGTGGCGATCTTCGAGGGCCTGGAGGAGGTGCTCTCCCGCCACCGGCCGCAGAGCGCGGCGGTCGAGGAGACCTTCGTGAACGCGAACCCGTCCTCGACGCTGCGTCTCGGCTTCGCGCGTGGCGTCGCGCTGCTCGCGCCCGCACGGCTGGGGATCGAGGTCGCGGAATACGCCACGACCGTCGTGAAGAAGTCGGTGGTCGGGACGGGGCGCGCGGACAAGGAGCAGGTCCAGGCGATGGTGCAGCGCCTCCTTCCCGGCGTACGCCTCGACGGCGCCGACGCGGCGGACGCGCTCGCGGTCGCGCTCTGCCACGGCCACCACGTGCAGACCCGCGGCCGCTGGGCCGCCGCGCAGGCGGTGGCGCCATGATCGCGCGGCTCACGGGCACCATCGACGCGCTCGAGCGCGACCGCGCCATCGTCGACGTCGCCGGCGTCGGCTACCTCGTGCGCGCCTCGAGCCGCACGCTCTCCGCCTTCGCCGCGGGGGACCGCGCGACGCTGCTGGTAGAGACGATCGTGCGCGAGGACGCGATCGACCTCTACGCCTTCGCCACCGCCGCGGAGCGCGACTGGTTCCGCCTGCTGACCACGGTGCAGGGCGTCGGCGCGAAGGTCGCGCTGTCGCTGCTCTCGGCGCTCTCCGCGCCGGAGCTCGCGCGCGCGATCGCCACCGGCGACCGCTCGATGATCACGCGCGCCGACGGCGTCGGCCCCAAGCTCGCCAACCGCCTCGCCTCGGAGCTGAAGGACAAGGTCTCCGCTCTGGGCGTCGCCATGCCGGTGGCGACGGGCTCCGGAACCGCGGCGCCCGCGGAGGCCGGCGGCGCCGCGGAGGACGCGATCTCGGCGCTGGTCAATCTCGGCTACAGGCGACCCGAGGCGGTCGCCGCGGTCGAGCGTGCCGCGGCGCGGCTCGGGGAAGGTGCTCGCACCGAGGCTCTGATCGCCGGCGCGCTGAAGGAACTCGCGCGATGAGCCGCCGTCCGCGCCAGCCTGCCGAGGAGCAAGCGCGCGCCGTCGCGCCCGAGGCGGGGGAGGGCGACCTCGCCGAGGCGAGCCTGCGCCCGCAGCGCCTCGAGGAGTTCATCGGCCAGCGCCAGGTGCGGGCCAACCTGCGCGTCTTCGTCGACGCGGCGCGCGGGCGCGGCGAGGCGCTCGACCACGTGCTGCTGCACGGCCCGCCGGGACTCGGCAAGACGACGCTCGCGCAGATCGTGGCGCGCGAGCTCGGCGTCGGATTCCGCGCGACGTCCGGGCCCGTGATCGCGCGTGCCGGCGACCTCGCGGCGATCCTCACCAACCTCCAGCCGCGCGACGTGCTGTTCATCGACGAGATCCACCGCCTGTCGCCCGCGGTCGAGGAGATCCTCTACCCGGCGATGGAGGACTTCCAGCTCGACCTCATCATCGGCGAGGGCCCGGCCGCGCGCTCCGTGCGCATCGACCTGCCGCCCTTCACGCTGGTCGCGGCGACCACGCGGGCCGGCCTGATCACGACGCCGCTGCGGGACCGCTTCGGCATACCGCTGCGGCTCAACTTCTACGAGCCCGACGAACTCGAGGCGATCGTGCGCCGCGCGGCCGCGCTGCTCGCGCTCGACCTCGCCGCGGACGGCGCGGCCGAGATCGCTCGCCGCGCGCGCGGCACCCCGCGCGTGGCCGGGCGCCTGCTCCGGCGCGTGCGCGACTTCGCCACCGCGAGCGGCGGGCGCGTGGACCGGGCGGTCGCCGACGCGGCGCTCAACCGGCTCGAGGTCGACGCGCTCGGCCTCGACGCGATGGACCGCCGCTACCTGCGCTGCATCGCGGAGAGCTATGGCGGCGGGCCGGTGGGCATCGAGACGCTTGCCGCCGCGCTGTCGGAGCAGCGGGACACGATCGAGGACGTGATCGAGCCCTTCCTCATCCAGTGCGCGCTGCTGCTGCGCACGCCGCGTGGCCGCGTGCTTGGCGAGCGCGGATGGCGGCATCTCGGCCTCGAGCCCGGCGCCGACAGGCTCCGGCAGCTCGACCTGCTCGCGCGCGGCGCCGAGGGCGTGGATGGCGCGCATGGCTGAACGCGCGCCGCACCGCATCGAGCTCCGCGTCTACTGGGAAGACACCGACGCCGCGGGGATCGTCTACTACGCGAACTACCTCCGCTTCGCGGAGCGCGGCCGCACCGAACTGCTGCGCGCGCTCGGCGTCGGCCAGCGGCGCATGGCGGAGGAGCAGGGGATCGCCTTCGCGGTGCGTCGCTGCGCATGCGAATACATCCGGCCCGCCCGCCTCGACGACGCGCTGGTCGTGGAGACCGCGGTCGCGCGCGCGGCCGGCGCCGCGATCGAGATGCGACAGGACATCCTGCGCGGCGGCGAGCTGATCGCGCGCCTCGACGTCACCGTGGCCTGCGTCGGGGCAGGGGGGCGTCCCGCCCGCCTGCCGCCGGCCCTGCGCCATGCGCTCGCCGCATTCGTCGCCGAACCTAGCTGAAGGAAGAGAGAGGCCCGATAGACCATGGACCGTACAGTCGAAGCCGCCGCGCTCGCGGGCTCCAGGCCCCCGACCGACCTTTCCTTCCTGGGGCTCTTCCTCAACGCCGACCTCATCGGCAAGTCGGTGATCGTGCTGCTGATCCTCGCCTCGTTCTGGAGCTGGGCGATCATCATCGAGAAGCTGCTGCGCCTGCGCCGGCTGCAGGCGCGCGCCGACGAGTTCGAGGACATGTTCTGGTCGGGAGGTTCGCTCGACGACCTCTACGACCGCGTCGGCGCCGAGCCGCCCTGCCCGATGACCGCCATGTTCTCCGCGGCGATGCGCGAGTGGCGTCGCTCCGCGGCGAAGGGGCTCGCGGGCGCCAACCAGGTGCGCGCCGCGCTGCAGAGCCGCATCGAGCGCGTCATGGGCGTCACCTTCGGGCGCGAGATGGACAGGCTCGAGCGCTACATGAGCTTCCTCGCCTCGGTCGGCTCGACCGCTCCCTTCGTCGGGCTGTTCGGCACGGTGTGGGGCATCATGAACGCCTTCCACGCGATCGCGGCCAGCAAGAACACGTCGCTCGCCGTCGTCGCGCCGGGCATCGCCGAGGCGCTGTTCGCGACGGCGCTCGGGCTGGTCGCGGCCGTGCCCGCGGTGATCGCCTTCAACAAGATCAACAGCGAGCTCGCGCGCTATGCCGGCCGGCTCGAGGCGTTCTCCAACGAGTTCAACGCGATCCTGTCGCGGCAGCTCGAGGAGAAGGGCTGAGCCATGGCCGGTCCCCTCATGGCCTCGTCCCCGCGCGGCGGGCGCCGGTCCGGAAGGCGGCCCCTCGTGGCGGAAATCAACGTCACGCCGCTCGTCGACGTCATGCTCGTGCTGCTCGTGATCTTCATGGTGACGGCGCCGCTGCTGACCTCCAGCGTGGAGGTCGACCTGCCACGCACGCAGGCCGCGCAGTCGCGCGGCCAGGACGAGCCGCTCATCGTGACGCTGACGGCCGCGGGCAAGCTCTTCATCCAGGACACGGAGATCGCCGAGGACGCGCTGGTCGCGCGGCTGCAGGCGATCACGCGCAACAAGCCCGAGACGCGGGTCTTCGTGCGCGCCGACAAGACGATCGCCTACGGGCGCGTGATGGAGGTGATGGGCACGATCAGCGCCGGCGGCTTCAGCAAGGTCGCGCTCGTGACGGAGGCGCTGCAGGGCCAGGCCCCGCGCCAGGGCGGGCGCCCGGCGCCTGCGCCTGCGCCGCCGCGCTGAGGCCGGGCGGGGAAGGCGCGCGACGATGACGGCGGTTGCAGCGATCGCGGGAAGCGCGGGCGACGACAGGGGGATGCGGATCGCCGCGTCGGTGTCGGCGGCGCTGCACGCGGGGCTCCTGCTCTTCGCCCTTCTGGGGCTGCCGCAGTTCTTCAGGACGCTGCCTCCCGCCGACGAGCCGCTGGTCGTCGAGGCGCTGCCGCTCGCGGCGATCACGAACGCGCCGCCGAGCGAGGCCGCGCCGCGCCAGACCGATGTCAGGCAGGCGCAGCCGCCGCGCCCCGCGCCGCCCCCGCCGCCTCCGCCACAGGCCCAGCCCGCGCCGCCGGCGCCGCCACCCCCCACGCCGCAGCCGGCGCCGCCACAACCCGCGCCGCCGCAACCCGCGCCGCCTCCGCCGCCGCCGCCGCCGCCG
>Ga0068872_10004258_pt1 | contig 10886 bp, 8 predicted proteins | sample NOAtaG_7_FD_66441 | JGI IMG/M metagenome (GOLD analysis project Ga0068872, IMG submission 66441) | Freshwater lake microbial communities from Lake Erie, under a cyanobacterial bloom - NOAA_Erie_Diel1S_2200h metaG | ecosystem: Environmental > Aquatic > Freshwater > Lake | place: USA: Ohio, Lake...
AGAGGTTTTTGTTGGCCACGGGCGGCTTGAGCAGGTGGCGGTTTTCATCGATCCACTGTTGCAGGTTGAAAGGAGGAGCGAAAGACATCTTGTTCGTTGATTTGGGCGGTGAAGTTAGCGCGACAAACTGAGAAATGGGAGCGGCCCGGTGATTGAGCGGTCTCCGCGTAGCGGAGACCAGTCGAAATCGGGACACGGTATTCACTGGATCCACCGCTGCGCCGTGCCGTGCCCCTATCGCAGGTAGGGACAACGGCGCAGTCCCGACTTTTTCAGTCGGGAAAATGGTAGGGGACTCAAAGCTCTGCCGCTGCGCAGCCCATCCAACACTTTCAGTCGTGAAAATGGGCTAGAGTATTGCCTTTTCCCAATAAGGGCTAAGCCCCAATTAAGCAGCCGATACCTTCTCGCATACTGTTTTTGACTTAATGTAATCGAGCGCGGATATAATCAAAACAGCCAAGGCATCATTGCCTTGGCTGTTTGTTTAACAATTGTTGGATCAGCTAGAGGTTAACCGTTGCGTTTTTGCTATCTAAAACCCCTGACCTAATTACAGTTGCACCAAACGATGTAAGAGTCCTAGCAAACCGCTCCTGGGCTTTAATAAGTCTGATCCGATCCTCTGGTAAAATGCAATCAAAAACGAATAGCCCTGTTGTTACGTCGTTGTTTAGCATTGCACGTCTACAGTCTTTATGGTTCCACATCCAACATATTACCGGTGCCTCAGTGTTTTCGTCGGCGTAGACAATATGCTCCTCATTTACTGAAATATCCTCTTTGCCATTTAAAGGAATGAACCTGTCTTCGGGTTTTCCGAAACGCAATGTCATTGCACCTTCAAGTTTTTGTAAATCGTAACCGCCTAAGGATATAATAAAACCTGCAGAAACGTAGTTGTATAAATCCACGACAGGTATAATTTCCCTGTAATCGTTCTGCAAGAAACGCCTTAATAGCGCTTCGATTGAACTCTTATAGGTTTTGGGTTTTACTCCGCAATTCAAGTAGGTTTTCCGCCATGCTTCAATTGTTGGGAACTCCACCATGTTCTGTAAAGTAAGCTGATTCGCAGTTATGCCTTTTGTGGATAGGGCCTTTACATCATCTGAAATTTTAGCTGCGGTCACATGGCGGAGATTATCCACCACCATGTAACCGATAGCTACTTCAGGATATTTGTTCAAGACTTCCTGGTCAATTGTGAGTGCTTTCTGTGTCATTGTTTCTTGAAGATTTGTTTAATGGTTTGAATCGGATTGGAAGACTCTATTACGCTGCTCCTAACCTCAGGGTTGGTTTTTATGAAGCGATATGCTTTCTTTAAATTGTAAAAAGGGATGTTTGCCGCTAGATGGTGCATTTGGTGGAAGCCGTCGTTATGTGGGTGTAAAAAAAGCTGATGCAATAATCCGATGTTGTTACGGCTGTTGGCAAAATCGTCTTGTAAGTTGACATTGGTGTGCTTTGAAGACTCTGTCACAAATCGTATATAAGGCAGCCAAACCAAATATGGGATCAGATAACCGAACAAGAATTGTGTCCATGAATTTGAAAGTGACACTGTTGTTAGAACTAACCCCCAGAAAATTATTCTAGCGGTAACCGACTTTTTGCTACCTATGTGCGGAATAAGATTATATCGAATGTTGTCATATACATAATATAGCAGGAAGAAGCGAAGGACATAAAACCAAGCAACCTGCCAGAATGATGTTTTTGTTTGGAGATCCTCAACGCCCCATCGTATGTTCTGCGCGGTGTCAGGGTCATTGGCTTTGTTACGGCGGTAGTTGGAGTGGTGTCTCAGATGCCAAGCCCTATAATCCTGAAGGGTTTTAAAAACCGGGTAAGCAAACAGGAACTGATAGCGTTGATGTAAATCTGCTGCGGTAAACAGGTTGTAATGGCTGGCCTCATGTGTTAGGTTGTCAAACCCACGCAGTGCACAAGCTGCTGCAAATGAAAGGGGAGGGTAAACGACAACCATCCAGGGAAGTTGGTGGATTGTCGTAACGTGCCCGATTAGGTGGTAGCAGAAGAAGAATGCTACCCAGTTTTTAAGGATTGCGAACACTGCCCGCGTGTTGGATTTTTTTCCGTAAAGCAACGACAGCTGCTTGCGGAGATTTGTGTCTATGTGTTTCATTTTGGTTAATATTTGAGCGTTTGTGGATTGTTGGATTCTTGCTCAAAACGTTACCTTTGCAATGCGACTTGGGAAGGTTCAGTAATGAGCACTCTCATTTATGGGGGCGGTTGAAGCTACGGTGGATGCTGCCCTCTTTTCATAAAACTGATATTTTGTGTTTCATTAGTTGTGTAATAGGTGTATTAGTGTTTGTAGAAAACGTTGTGTGATCTGTTTGCGGCTTGTATTCTTGTTCACCATGCAATTTTCCGGGAAGAGTTTCTTCACCTCCGGTTTGCAGGTTGAGAGGTTGGCTCGGTTTTGTGTCGTGAGCTGGTCATCCGATGATTGTGCTTTTTTCATCTTGAGGTTTGTTGCTGCGATTAATTATTTGTACAGTCGCAGCGTTACCTGCACAGGGTTAGATTTTAATTCGCCAGTATGTCAAAGAACTTTTTGTACCGATGTACAACCTGTATGTGCGAAACATTCTTTCGCATTGCTTCACCGAAAATTTATTTCAATTGGCATCCGGTGAGTTGGTGGTAAAAATTTTCGTAGAGCGAAACGACATTGGCTTTTCTTGTTTGCATTTCATCGCTGGTGGGTTAGTATTGACGGAAGTTGTGAATGAGGGTTTCAAGATTTTCGCCTACCCACAGGTGGCGGTATAGGCAGTTGCAACCCATTTCCTGAACAAATGCCGTATAGAAAGGCACATTCTGCTCTGCTAACTCTATCGGGTTAGCGGCCGTGGACACGTAATAGTTGTTCTGCTTCATCATTACAGGTATTGATACACCTATAATGAGCGAAGCCCCGTTTAGTCAAGCTAAACGGGGCTTCAAATATTTTTTTGAGGACTGGTTATTCTATTTCATGTTGCGATTCTAAAAATTTCCAAAAGACATCTAATTCACCTTTTGGTTTGAATGATGACATTACACCAATTTTTAAGACTGATCTTTCCAAAAGAGGTGCAAGAATACCCCCTTGTTCTACCTGTAATCTTTTGACTAATTGCCTAATTGGATTCAGTATTCCGTCCTGCTCTTTCTTTTTTAACGTATTGGGATTAGATTTTTTTGCAACACGGTCAAGTATTTTTTCATATTCCTTAAATTTGTTTTCCGTCATCCAGATTTTAAGTTGAGTTTTCGCAACATTCAGTTTATTTGCTTCATGTCTGTAACTTTTTGATGGAGTTGAATCCTTACAACAGTTGATATATCCCGCTAAATTCTCTGCATAATTTTTAAATCCGATTTCACCTCCTTGAAATCTATTTCTTCGAATTTGGTCTTCAATCTTTGTTATCTCTTTCCTATAATTATTTAATGTTGTGTTCAAATCTGTATCAACAACATTTTGCTGTATGTATGTACCGTTCGCTCCAAGATGCGAAACATCAATTTCTTTGTTTTTGTTTGCCATAATAAAGTGTAAACCCTCAAATCCTTTATCTGTGCCTGCTAAAATTACATCTGTGCCCTGATAACGGATTTTCCACACTTTTTCCCCATTTGATTTTGTGATGGAGTAAAATTCATTATCAAACGGCTGACTTGTATCACCGCCCAATTCAACAATGAGCTTGGATAGACTTTCAACTTTTTGTGTTTGCTCTGTAAGTTTATCTTCAACCTGCGCTTTCATTGTCTTCATACTTGCAACGCTTTCTCTCAACTCGTTTATCAACGGAGATATTTCGGCTTGCACCAAAAGTTTTTTACTGTTAATTGTTTGCCAGTAGTTATAGACAAGACCAAAAATATTCTCTATCGTTTCTTTTACTTGTTGTTCCCTTACTTTATACTCGTCTTTCGCATGAAGCATTTTGCCGTCATGCCAACAGAATGTAGGCATAAAGATTTTTACTGCTTCACCTGCTAAGGTCAGTTCTATAATTGCCGATGAATCTGTTTTCCAACTACCATACCAATCAAAACACTTGTATTCAGTGCCATTAAACTCATACTTAATTGGAATGGCAACTTCCACTAATTGACTAAGAAATTCCTGAATCAGTTCTTGCTTGTCATTTATTTTCCCGGGCTTTAAATCTTTGGTTATTTCTGTAAGCAATCGGTTGAACAAGTAAAAGTGAACAGATTCTGCAATAGGGACAACAATCTTGTCTATTTGTTCCGCAGTGGTAATAGCGTCTTTGGGAACTACTATTAAAGTTGCCGGGCTATACAGAATAGGTAAAGGAATGGCTTTGTATTTTGATTGGTTGGACGGATAGTATAACTGGTCTAAGATATTTTTTTTGTCTATGCTTTCAATAAAATCTAACCAAGATTTCCCTTCAATGGCAGATAAAGAATGTTCCAGTTGGTCTGCTTTACATGTGAGGTCTAAGTCAAAATGCTCATTCGTATTGTATTTATTGTTGAAACGCTTGTAGTAGTAAAACTCTGTATAGTTTCTGTCGGCATTAATCAATTTCAATGCTTTTTCTCTAATAGCTTCATCAGTTGGAAAATGTTTTTCAATAATTTCCGGATTTATTGGAAACACTTTTGCCCAAGCTGTTTCATCGCTGGGATTAAATTTATAAAAAGCAATGGCTCCATATTCCATGGAAAATGCAGAGCAAAGATGTTGCCTCACAATGCGCAGAATTTCTGCATACCCTTTGCCACCGTTAATATATTCGTTTATACTACTCATTGCAAAATTTAGTTACCTGATATTGCTTTGAATCTTTAACACCCATGCCGCCCATGCCGTAAATTGAATAAATACTTATTGGAGCGGTAAGCGTATCTGCCACCACCGCAAAACCGTTATTGGCGGCCTCTACACATTCGTTCGGCACAAAGAAAAACACATCGGTATATCCCAAAGCTGAAAGTTCATACAAAAACTCCATTACTTCGCCACTGCACCCACAGCCGCCATTTTCCGTGAGGCAAATATCCTCGTTGGCAAAGCCGCTGTAATACACTTCCACCGCACCGGAATTTTCAACCTTTCGTATTTTCCCTTCCTCCGACAATTTATCTTTCAGATTTTTTTCAAACTTATTTCTCAAACGTTGTTCCGAAAAAAAGAAACCGTCTTTCAGCACATTATCTTCTTTCTGCTTGCTGTTTACATGGTAATGCTGCACATCGTCTTTCAGCGAAACGTTGCTATCGTCAAAAACCTTTTGGTAATATTCGGGAAGTGCATTTTCGGCATAATATTTTTTACGCAATTCGCCTGTGCGACCTTGTATGTAATCGGAAATATTCGGCTGAAAATTATTGCTTTGAAATTTGTGGTCGTTTACTATGAAAACAAGTTTGCTTACGACCTGTTTGTGTTTCAGATAATTCAATAAGTCAACCGACAACTGTATGCTCTTTTCAGGAAAATTACCTGTGTTCATTTCGGCAAATTCTCTCTGTGCATCTCTTGCCAAGTCCTGCTCAATCAGTGGCACTAAACTGTCTTGCTGCGTGTCGTAAAACAGCATATAATGTCCGCCCACTATTGCCACTTTTCTTTTAGGCATAACAGCGTTTCCCAACAAGTTGAGCAACTCCGTTTCTGACTTTTGGCTATATTTTTCTGATGTAAATGTCATTTATTATTCCTTAGTGATTCAAAGTTATTAATAAGGTTTATCAGCACATACACGCCAAATGAAATGCAGACGGCAACGGCAATATAAATGAAAATGGTTATCATATTTTTTATTCTTCTATAGGTTGAAGTAACGAATATTGTGTTGATTTTGCAGTAAGCAGTTCCGACAACCAAAATACAAGTTGGTTGCAAAATATCCCTACCAGCAAAGAGGGGATTTCATTTGGATTGTGCAAACCCCATTCCCATATGGCAGTTGCCACAGCACCTGCAATAATGGCAAGTAAGCCCGAAATCGGCTTCACGTCTTTTTTCAACACACCAATAATGAGCGGAAGCACAATCGTTGGAGCCCAAAGCGTATAGCACACCAACAAAGCATCTATTACGCTTGGCACATTAACGGCAAACAGCACGGCAACCGAGCCAATCACCACGTTGAAAATGCGGGTAATTAAAAGGGCTTTGGGCGAATCACTTTTGCCATTTTCGTAATTGCCGAGTATATCATTATTCAAGGCAACGGAAGCAGCATTTAAAAGGCTGTCTTGCGATTTCATCACAATATTCACCAACACAGCTATAACCAATCCATACACACCCACTGGTAAATATTCTTTGATAGCCGACAAATAAACGTTTTCGCTTTCAGGAAACTGGTTTGCACTCAAAACGCCTATGCTTGCACATACTAAAAACCAAGCAATGGTAAATACACCGGCTTTGAGAAAACCGCTCTTGGCGTGTTGCTCATTCTTTGCTGCCAATGCACGGTTTGTGTAAGATGGTATAAGCGTTTCACCCAAAAAGAAACTCAACAACAAACCGAGAATGGCAATGTTGGAAAAGCCACCTGTAGCTGAAGAAAATTTTTCAGGAATTTGATGAAGAAGGTTATCAACGCCTTTTTCTGCTCCCATAAAAATCAGAATGGCAGGAATAGCGATTGCCATAATTACAAAATGCAGCACATCAGTAATAATATCAACCTTGATTCCGCCATAAGTGGTATAGGCAATTACCGCAACTGTTGTAATAATTACGCCCCCAATAAAAGGAATGCCAAAAACCGTATTGATGATATTACCCGAAGCATTGGCTATAGCACCTACAAAACCGGCACAAAGCAAAATAGAAAGCCCTCCCGAAATGTATTTCACCAATTTACCGTAACGATAACCCATAATGTCGCCAATGGTGTAGGCCTTTGAAAAACTTCGTAAACGAGGTGCAACGAAAAAACCGATTAACAGCGTTTGCAAGGAAAATGCAAGAAAGATATAGAACCAAACGTAACCGTTAGCTGCGGCTTTGTTTGCCAACCCCATTGAGTAGCCGGGACCAATAGCATTCGCGGCAAGTGAAGCAAACACAATGCTGCTTGGAATTTGGCGTGAGCCAACGGCAAAATCTTCAATAGTCTTTGCCCGCTGAATCATAAGAATGATGGAGAGCAACCCGATAAAATAAATGGCAATAACAATATAATCTAAAGTTTGCATATTAAGCGATGATTGAGATTTTACGAATAGTATTAACGGTTGAACTAATTATTTTGGCTGCTTGAATTATTTCTTCTTCGGTGGTAAATCTTCCAATGCTGATTCTGATTGCAGAATCTGCAAGTTCGTCAGGCAAGCCGATTGCTTTTAGCACATGAGAGCCCTGATTTTTTGACGAGTTACAGGCACTTCCCCTTGACACTACCACATTTTCAAGGCGGTTTACAAGCACATCACCGGAAACATTTCTGAAACTTAGATTGAGATTTCCTGCAATGCGGTTTTGCAAATCACCATTTACAACCACATCAGAAACTTTCTCCTGAATCAATTTCAACAGTAAATTTCTCAATGATAAAATTCTGCTTTGTTCTGTCTGCATTTGCTCAATGGCAATCTGCGTTGCCTTTGCAAGCCCTACAATACCGGGAACATTCAACGTGCCGGAACGTAAACCTTCTTCCTGTCCACCACCATGAAGCAAAGGAACTATTTTATCTTTTATTTTTTTGCTGACATACAAAGCCCCAACGCCTTTTGGAGCATAAACTTTATGTCCGCTTACGGCAAGCATTGAAATGTTTAACTTCCCAACGTCAATTTCCATTTTCCCGAACGATTGTGCTGCGTCCACAAATAACGGAACATTTTTTTGCAAACAGATTTTCCCGATTTCTTCAATTGGTTGTATAACGCCTATTTCGTTGTTTACCTGCATTACAGCCACAAGTTTTGTGTTAGCTGTAATTGCTTCTGACAACTTCTGCAAATTGACCAAGCCGTTTTCTTCAACGTCTAAGTAGGTAACGGCAACTCCTTTCTTCTCTAAATGGCGGCAAGCGTTCAGCACAGCACTATGTTCAGACTTTAACGTAACCACATGACCGCTATTTGCAAATTCAAAAATTCCTTTGATGGCAGTATTGATTGATTCTGTCGCCCCGCTTGTAAACAAAATTTCATTCGGTTGACAGTTTATTGCTCGTGCAAGGACAGACCGACATTCTTCTATTTCAGCATTCATTTCAATCCCTGAAGGATTGGAAGAAGCCGGATTAGAAAACTTATCTGTGAAATAAGGTAGCATTGCCATGAACACTTGTGGGTCAGTTGGCGTTGTTGACTGATAATCTAAGAATATGTTCTTATTCATCATTGCTCTTTGACTTCAAAAGTATATGTGCGAAATGGTGTTTCGCATTGCGAAACATAGGTAAAATCATGGGTTTGGTTTGACTTACCCCAACCTTTGGAATGAAAATCCAACTTTCTTTCTCATTTTCAATTTTATTATTCATATCTTTGCAGCGGCTATAAAATGCCACTAAATGGGTATCAAAGATAAAATATTATCTCATTCGGTTGCTTTTCTGTTGGATAAATTGAACGGGCAAAGCAAAAAATGCTTCACGATTGAGTAGGCATACGGGCTGCTGCATGATTCGCCCAAGGATTCCGTAAAGCGAATGTTGGGCAATATGGTAAAGCGTGGCTTACTGATGCGTGTAAAGGACGGACTTTACTATGTAATTCCGTTTGAGCAAGACCCCGAAACGTTTATGCCCGATTGGCATTTGCTTTCTCAATATTTGGTTGGCGATGCTGAATATTATGTTGGCTATTTTTCCGCTTTGCAAATGTATCAGCCCCCTATTGTTTGGAGTAGAACCCGATTTGAGTTTAGGTCTCGGCAGCTCATTCGGGGTTTGTGTTTTTTTAGGTCAAGGGCAACAAAGATGATGTTTGAAGGGAAGGAACGCCTTTCAGCGCACCAGGTCCCAACAATCCAGCTGCGGCGGGGACGAAAAGGCCTTTGGTTTTGCGTTTGTGGTGGACGGCAAGGCCTATGTGGGCGGCGGGGAGACTTATGGCGGCAGCAGGAACGATGAGGAAATGTGGGCCTACGATCCGGCGGGCAATGCATGGGCGCGGAAAGCGGATTTGCCTTTGGTGCCTTACCGGGCAGAGGCCATGTGTGTATTCCGGCGATATTGACCCCCTGTTCCGGGAATCTGACCCCTGATATTGGGTTCACAGTAGCTGTATGCCAGGCCCCGGCCTTTGCAATCGGCAGGCAAAGCAAGTGAAATGGGCAAAGAGTTGTACGAAGACGTGTTAAGTGGCATTTACAAGACAGAGACGTTCTTAATCCGTTTTCTTGCGAACTTGTTGCTGCAAGGGAGTTTTTCGCTCAGAAACCGGGATATGCATATCCTCGCTGACACGGTAAATGACACTGTAAAACCACAAAATGACACGGTAAATGACACTGTATTTTCTTGCATGAAGCAGAACCCCAACTCAACAGCTAAGGAAATCAGTGAACACTTACACATCAGTTTAAGCACGGTAAGGCGCAGAATCAAAGAGCTCAGAAGCAACGGAAGAGTAGAACGAATTGGAAGTGATAAAACCGGATATTGGAGAGTCATCGAATAAAGCAACCCTTAAACGGCCTTGGAAGACAGCGCGATGCGGAGAATTCCAGCGTTATATTCCGGAAAGCTGACCCCAGGTACTGGATTCACAGTAGCTGTAAGCCAGGCCCCAGCCATCGCAATTGGAAGGGTAAGCAGGTGAAACGGGCAATGAGTTGCACAAACAAGCCCCTTAAAGCGGTTCAGGCAGCAACACCAGACACCATCCGGTATATACTCACATTGAAAATTGGTTCAACAATGACTACATTAGCAGTGACTAAGAACATGAATAGCCATGAGAAGGGAGATCTTCACGTGCGATTCCCATTCGTCGACTTCGTTCTGGACAAGCGGTGGAAGGCATAGATTAGAATCCACTGCATGACACGGAATTGATCATTGCATAAAGAAGAGCAACTTATAATGATAGTTAAAGAAAATGGAGTTAACCAAAGAACAAAAAGATATTATAAACTCGACTGGAAACATCAAAATAAATGCTGTTGCCGGTTCCGGGAAAACAACCACCGTAATAGAGTATGCCAGGACAAGGCCATCTACAAGCAAAATTCTTTATCTGGCTTTCAACAAATCTGTGAAGCTTGAAGCAGCCAAAAAATTTGCCGACAAGGGACTCAATAATGTGAAAGTTGAAACAGCACATTCATTGGCTTATCGGCACATTGTGTTTGGCAATCGTTATAAAGTAAGACTGCAAGGTTATAAAGCAAGTGAAATTGCTGAACTTCTGAATCTGGAAGGAAACGGAGAAAAACATACGGAATATGTTATTGCCAATCACATTAACAAGGTTATAGCCTACTTCTGTAATAGCGATAAGCAGAAAGTTCAGGACTTAAACTATCTGGATACAATAACTGACCCGAAAGCAATAGCTTTTGTTGCTTCTTTTTATGACTACATCGTTTCACAAGCACGCCGGTTATTGAGTAAAATGGATAAAGGAGAAATCGAAATCACCCATGATTTCTACCTCAAAAAATTCCAACTTTTGAACCCAAAACTGGAATACGACTATATACTTTTTGACGAAGGACAAGACGCTTCGCCAGCAATGCTTGATGTGTTCTTGAAGCAAAGAGCAACCAAGGTAATAGTTGGTGACACACACCAACAAATTTACGGTTGGCGATTTGCTGTTAACTCGCTGGAAAAAGCAGACTTTAAAACGTATCATCTTTCGACAAGTTTTCGGTTCAGTCAAGATATTGCAAATCTTGCAATGGAAGT
>Ga0068872_10004262_pt1 | contig 10880 bp, 9 predicted proteins | sample NOAtaG_7_FD_66441 | JGI IMG/M metagenome (GOLD analysis project Ga0068872, IMG submission 66441) | Freshwater lake microbial communities from Lake Erie, under a cyanobacterial bloom - NOAA_Erie_Diel1S_2200h metaG | ecosystem: Environmental > Aquatic > Freshwater > Lake | place: USA: Ohio, Lake...
CAATAACTCTGGCTCGGCAACTGGTTCCACAGCAATGTATTACGACGCAGGTCCCTCTGGAGCACTCTATCTCGGCCTTGACGTCATCCCCCAAGCCGATGACACCTATAGTCTCGGCTCTACTGGTGCCCGCTGGAAACACATATATGTGAGCACAGGCTCTGTGTATATAGGAAACGCACAACTCTCAGCAACTGGCTCCGATGTAGTTATTCACGGAAATATAGTACCAGCAACAAATGAAGCATTTAACATCGGCTCCGCTGGGGCCCGTATAAAAGAACTCTATATGTCGGCTGGAACCATCTTTATTGGTCCCACGGGAACTCTTGGTAATGATCCAAATGGAATCGTGTATGCTGAAAAGGGGGTTGCAGCTCCCAACATCATCTTGGGCGCAACGATTCCAGGAGCCACAGGCACAGTAGGTGGTGGTGTGAAGATCACCCTCACAGGCCCAACTGGCCCTATTCAGTACCAGCAGCTTACTGCTACAGGCGGCCCCACGGGCTCAATCTACACTCTTGCTCACAATGTGCCAGGCACAGAGTCCGTAACACCCTCTGGATTCACAGGCGCACTCCCTGGAGGAACAGGCACAGTTGTTCTCGGTAATGGCATAGCGAATACAACTCTCATCGCGCAGACATCAATACATATTCATACACATAGCCGTATGTGGGCAATGTGTTCCCTTGAATTCACTATAACAACAAACTCAGCTGCATCTGCGAGCTTCTATTTGGAGGTAAATGGCGACACGTCCAATACAACCACTTTGAGTTGGACGAATGGTAATCTAAATGAAACAAAGGCATTTTCAATCAATCATAGAGGACAACTGCATACTCCTGCCACTTATACAATATCAGCATATGGATATGCTTCAGGTGCAAATGTGGCCAGTGTGAATCACGCTGACCTTTTTGCAATGGGTAATCTCGCCTAAATAATATGATACGGCTCCAGAGATATGGCGACCAACACTCGTCTCCAAGTCGGCCCCAACGGGGCCATCACATCTGGACAACAACTCCTACTCCCCGACTCCACAATCAGGTCCAGAAAGCACAAAAAGGTCATCATTGCAGTGAACAGTCGCGACCGCAATTTCGGACAATACATGGACTCCAACGACTTCCGCTGGACCCTTCGCCGTCCTTTAAAGGAAATCATCTCCATTGAACTCGTGAACGGGCATATTCCAGCAGACCTATACAACATCGCTTCCGGGTGGAATGAGTTTGAATTCGGCGAAGGCGCAGCCATCCCAAGCCAAGTCTGGAAAGTGACGCTCACACCAGGCCAATACACTGCAACGGAACTCGCAGCAGAACTCCAAACACGCCTGAATGCGCTACCTGGAAAGGTAAACACATACACTGTCACATACAACACAATCACAAGGAAAATCACGACAACCGCCACAGTGAATGTGGCACCCTTCACCTTTTACTGGCGCACTGGAAACATACACGACACCTTTGATACCTGGACCGGTGCCATCACGAGCATCAATACCCCAGGGCGCATTCTCGGATTTGACTGGTTTGACTACACGAGCTCTGGAGGGGTCCTGGAGGCCCCCTACAAGGCCGACCCAGACCTCTTCTTAAAAAAGCTGTATTTATATGTGAACGCAGACAATAACATAGAGCTGAATCGCATTGAACTCGGTGCCGGTCGCAAAGACTGTTTTCACATTCTCTTTTTGGATACTGCAAAAGACGGCTACTACAGTCTGAACAAGGAGATGAATACTCCCATTTTCTACTCGGTCCCTGCTCCTATTGCACGCATCACGACTCTGAATATCAGTATTCGTGATGAGTTTTATCGCCCAGTAGACCTCGGCCATCATGATTTCACTCTCATGTTTGAAATCACATACTATGATACTTAGCTGGCGCCTGTCCCGCCTATGGCCACATAGGGCACAGCCCCGTACTGTGCCGCCACCTCTGAAAAGGAAGAGCCAGCAGACCCCCAGATTTCTTGACACTGGCTCAGTGCCAGGAAATCCAGGAAAGCATCCGCGCCCCCCTTTGCAGTGTGGCGATTCAACACTTCTGCGCCCACCAGAATCTTCTCTGTGCCTAAGGCTTCCCTCAGCCCCCTCTTCTCCCTTTCATCATCCGACGCGACGAAAAAGACGGTGGCAGGCTCAGCCGCAACCCTCTCTCGCATCTTCTGAATAAAGAGGTCAGTAGGGGAAGTCTCAATACAATGGCGATGGTCCCCTCTACGAATATGAATGCCCACAACGGGGCCGCCGCCGCCGTCGCGCCCCCCTAAAAGCTCGCGCACTTTCTCCACAAATTCCTGGCGAGGCTCTAAACTTCTCAAGTGCCGCAGCCATCGCTGATGGTCTCTTGTGTAGAAGTGATAATACGACTTCAGATAAGGGAGACTCCCATCCCCGTAGCCGCTAAAGGAACCCCGTAGAACCCGTTCCCAATCGTCTTGTGTTTTCAGAAGGATTTCACTGGACACCAGGGGCCAATCCTCTTTTACGCTCAGCCACTTCGGCAAGTTTTTGGAGTCAAATAGCCCTTTAAAGGAGGCGGAACAAATGCGCGGCTCAGAAGGCCACCAAACCTCTAGAGGCAGGCCTCGCTCCTCTGCAGCACACATGGCAGAGGCAACAGCCCTCAGCCGATTTGCGAGCCCAGCACATGCACGAAACTGAATAGGGATATGTTCCATTGTCTCTCTGTCTGCAGTGCACCCTTAGACCTGGCTGCGGGGCCTAAGCGGACAAAAAAGCCTAAGCATATTTTCTTAAGAATCTATATTCAGAAGACACTGGAGACCCTACGCCACCTCGTTTCACGCTTTGCTCCGGCCGTCAAGCCTCATGGCGCATTCTATGTCATGTCGCCGCAAAAGGTGGAAGCCTCCATTGCGCTGTGGCGCAGAGAGCTTCCCCTCGTTCGTCCCTTTTATGCAGTAAAATGCAATCCTGAACCTCTTCTCCTAAATACCCTATATGATGCAGGTGTAGATTTTGACTGTGCTTCCGAAAGGGAGCTTTTAGAGATAAAGAAACTCGCTCGTGGCACCGCGGCCACGCGCATCATCTATGCAAACCCTTGTAAATCGCAGCGGGACCTCGCGGCTGCAAAGGGGCTCGGTAGTCCGACAACGGTGGTGGATTCAGTTGAAGAGGTGGAGAAGCTAGAGGAGTACGGGGACGGCGGTGCTCTCGTTCGCATTGCAGTGGACGATTCTGCATCTGCTATGCCATTCTCTACAAAGTTCGGATGCCAAATAGGGGAAGTGGAGCGCATAGCAGATGCTGCAAAGGCGCTGCGTGTACCCTTAAGAGGTGTGAGTTTTCATGTGGGGTCCGGGTCAGGTGGGGACGGCACGGCATATTACAAAGCGATACAGGCGGCGGGCCAGTGTCTTCTGAAAATAAGGTCTCAAGGTCACGGGGCCGCAGAGACGATAGATATCGGTGGGGGATTTCTCCCTGACCCCGCTGATTTTACGAAAAAGGCTGTGCAGATTCGCAAGGCCATTCATGAAACAGGTCCTGGGCTTCGCTGGATTGCGGAGCCTGGTCGTTTCTTTGCAAAAGGGGCCTTTGACTTTTTTGTCCAAGTCATTGGAAAAAAGGGCACCAAATACACGCTAGATGACAGTCTTTATGGACAATTCTCCAGCATTCTGTTTGATTATGCGGCGCCCACATGGGTGCGTGTCCGCTACGACGAAGATGCCCCACGACAGCGCTCTACAGGTGTGCTTTTCGGACGCACATGTGACAGTGTGGATGTGATTGCGCGTTCCGAATCCATGGAAGAGTTGCGCGTCGGTGATTGGCTCTGGTTTCCAGAAATGGGCGCCTATACACGTGCAACGGCATCGGAATTCAATGGGTTTCCCACGCCGCCGACGATGGTGGCAACTACTATAAAGGCGGCATCGCCCAGGCTACAAGAATTCGCTGAGGCTCTCCCACTGAATCCGAAGAGGATGCCCCCTGTCTCTGCACGGGCCTTCTGGGGGCTTAAATAAAAATTGAGTAGGTGCGTCGGCCGCCTCGTTAACATCCCTCTCATCCTAACACGATCAGAGTTGCCTACCAGCTTTCAGAGAAAGATGGCCGAATCTTGCCCTGTCTGTATTACTGATTACACTGCCAAAAAAGTGGCAAAAGTGAAGTGTCAGTATTGTCCCACTCACGCCTGTAGCAAATGCCATCAGACGTATTTGCTACAGTCGTTTGAAGATCCTCACTGTATGGACTGTAAACACCCATGGTCTCCCGAATTCATGAGCGCTAATTTCCCTCTGTCTTTTCGGAATGGAACTCTTCGCAAACACAGACGCAAGGTTCTATTTGAAAGAGAGCGTGCTGTATTACCTGCAGTGCAGATTTATGTTGAATACCAGCGCCAGATTGATAGTCTGACTAAAAAAATAAGAACACTGAATGATGAATTAGAAGCTCTATATGTAATAACTAGAGGTCAAAGAGACGATGATGATTCTCCAGAGCAGGCTGCTATATATTTACTACACAGAAAGATAAGGAGATGTATAGAAGAGCGGGCCAGATATGATAACCTGTATGCGGGTGTTACACAAGATACAGGGAAAAAGAGAGAGTTTATTATGAAATGCCCTGATGATGGTTGTCGTGGATTTCTATCTAGTTCCTATAAATGTGGAACCTGTGATAAATGGTCTTGTTCTCAGTGTCTAGTTGTAATTGGAACTGAACGCTCTGCCACCCACGAATGTAATAAGGAGGCGGTAGAGAGTGTGAAAGCAATTAAGGATACTACCAAACCCTGTCCGAAATGTGGAACCCGTATATTCAAAATAGATGGCTGTGACCAGATGTGGTGTGTTATGGAAGGTTGTAATACAGCGTTTTCCTGGAATACTGGGCAAATAGAAACTGGCAGAGTACACAATCCCCATTATTACGAATGGCGGCGGCAGACTGGCGGTGGAGTCGCCCCCAGAGAAGTCGGCGATATCCCCTGTGGAGGACTCCCTGGTCATCTGATATACGGAGTAGAGCCCAGAGTGAAAGATTATATGAGAACTCTGGGAAATGGACAAGTGAATGAACTGTTATTCATTCATGGAAACTTCAGACAGCTTATCTATGACCGCCTGCCTGGTTATCCAGCACAGAGGGCTGCTATGGCAAATAAGGACTTGGATGTGAAATATCTGATGCAGACAATCAGCGAAGAGGAGTGGCAGAGACAGCTTGAATTCGCAGAGGCCAGATTCAAGCGCGCCCGTGAAATAGGACAGGTTCTGCAAATGGCTGCGACTGCTGGCTCAGATATATTCCGCGAAATCATAGGATATGTTGATACACACCCTATAAAAGACTTCAGAACCTGGATAGAGCTGACAGTCATGCCGATGCTAGAGACTCTGCGGGCCTTTGTGAATGAGTCTCTGGTGAATCTGGCAAAGAGAGAGCACATGGCAGTGCCACAGTTCGGCGAGAGCTGGACATGGAAGCCGGCCCGTGCCCTCTACAGGGCGAAGGGAGGGGTCGCAGGGGCGGCCACGGATGCGGCGGAGGCGGAATAGAGGAGGAAACAATAACAACAAACTCAAACAACAGACTCAAAAGAATTATCCAGACCCAACTTCCTCGTACCCCACTGGAGAATTCTTTTTATTTTGGTTTCACCAAGAGGCGTCTCATACATTCGGAAATCAAAGAGAGAGCCAGAAAAGAGCTCATCGCGCAACTCGTATTCGCTACTCGCATTCGTCCAATTGGACTTCCCCAAATAATTATTGCTCGTGACTTTCGCCTGTGGCAAAAACCCTTCCTCTTTTACATGCACGAGATTTCCATTCACATACACGTGAATATCTGGACGCATCGCGTCATTCGTCTTCGCCGTCACAACGATATGCACCCACTGCTTTAGAGGAATAACGCGATTCACCTTTATCTGCACTTTTCGCAGCTTTCTGTCCCAGACTTCATAGAGGAGTGTCGCGCGCGTAGCAGGGCCAGTCTCTTCCTCTAAAGGCCTCGTCTGTATCGGCTCCTCTTTTTTAGGATACATTTCGGGGCCCATGCAGGTGTACTCGTCTACATTCCCACGAGACTTCTGCAGCAAGTCCTGTGGGCGCAGCTCAGGGCACCACTGGGCTCCCGTCGGCACATCTGGGACTGTTGTCTCCTGGCATTTTGGTCCAGGGCGGAGCTCTGCCGCCACATCTCCTCCTTCTCCTTTTCCGAGAATTCCCAAAAAAACATTGTTCATGCCCGCCCCGTCTCCGAAATCAAAGATGTGCGCATTGTTCGTGAATTCGTCAAAATATGCCCAGACACTGAAGGCCCGCACGGTTCGCATATTCACTTTATTACCAAGCGACAGCTCATTGGTGTCTCCGATACGCAAGAACTGGTCCACGCCATTGAAATGGAGCCCGCGTGTAACTGCAGGATTCGGCGTGTGGTCTATCGTAATTCCACCGGCGCTCTGAACAATTGCAGTCTTCACATAATCCAGCATATCATCTCTAAACCGCAGCCACATCTTGCAGCCGCTATAGAAGTCAACGAGTGTCTTAATCTCTTCAGGTGGGTCAATGTCAAGTTCATCTCTGTCCGAGAATTTGTCTATGAGTGGCCGAATACAAAGAGGCTTATACAGTCCATCCACATCTTTTATGATACGACAGTATGCTTCTGCACCGTCTTTGTATATGTCTCGCATGTAGTCATCACGACCCAAAACGAGCCCTTTTCCCACTGTCCTGCTCCTGAATTCATAGGGGCTCGTCGTGCTTGTTCCAGCAAGGGCGCATGCGAAAAAGGCATCCTCTTCTGCGCCAGGCGTCACCACACGACAGAAATCGTTCTTCACTCCTATGCGCTGCACATTCGCGTACCCGTTGAAATATCGTCTATCTTGTATATATCCCTGTTGCTCCAGACCAGGTGACACATCTCCTCGTCTCAAGTACTGCTCCGTCAGAATAGTCGGTGGTTTGTCAATAACGGGCATGAGAATCTGGAATCCCTCTGTGAGGCGAGACGGTGCAAATATTTCAAGTATGATTGCTCCTAAAAGTACAAAAAACCCTATCCAGACTGTTCCGGACATTCTATGGGCCCCTCTGATTGAACAGCGGAGACTTTTTGCTCCATTGAAAACACGGAGTAGAAACTAGGAGAATGTCTGAAGAGGAAGAACAGTTAGTAATTGTCCCTGTTGCTCAGACTGGCGGCCATTTTGTAAATCAGGGGTCGTACGGATGTATTTTTTCACCCCCTCTGAAGTGTAAAAGTAGGCTTCCAGTTGCAGCGACAGCTTCCAAAAAAGGAGCCAAACAGCATTCCGACAATATTGCAAAAATCAGCAAGTCATCCCATATTGTGCAGGAGCTGTATGCTGCCAAATTCTTTGAGAACGCTGCTCTTGCCAAGAAGTACTTCATTCTTGCGAAACTAGATACGATTTGCAAAGAGTTGAAGGCACCGAATAAACAGCCCGAACCGGATATAATGAAATGCGACATCTTCAATCCCCTTTCAGGCTCGGCTATAGACTATACGAAACTGTGGCAGTATGAAATGGAGTTCGGCGGCCCCCCTTTGTATAAAAAAATCCCGAAACACCTGACATATTTGCCTGCGAAATTTGACTTTTTCACCTTTATGCGACAGATGCTGGAAATCGGCACCTTTTTAGCACTCAATGGCTTCGTCCACAACGATTTACATAAGGCGAATATTGTCATGGATAACGATTTCTTCCCTCGTGTGATTGACTTCAATCGCTCCTTTAGCGTACAACAGATAAACGGGAAACTCGTAGAGGCCCGATTTGCGAATTTTCAGCCAGATGCGGGGCACGTGCCTCCTGAAATCTCTGCAATAGATGGTCTCAATGAAAAACACAGCATATCTGAAATTATGGAGGCCATTCGGAACAAGAAGCCAGAAATCAAGATGATAGAACAGTTTCTTGGCATCACGAAACTGGCACAGATGCGCGAGTTCCGCCAATTTTGGTCCAGCTCGCCCACAGTACAAAGCAGTAGCTGGACGAAGTTCTACAGACTCTATTGGCCTACGATGGACGCGTGGGGCATTGGTCATGTTCTTATGGGTATATTGACAAGGCTCCATGGATTGAAAACTTTTTACAGTACTCCAGAGTGGAATCATAAGAAGTTTATTGTGAAATCTGTGATGCGGGGGCTGCTCCGAACATCCCCAAGAGAGCGAATAGACTGCGTAGAGGCACTGTCTATGTACGACCCGATGAATAAAGTCCTTTTGAGTGATGCCGGAAGAGTATGGCTAGAAAAGAAGCATGCTATGCGTCAAAGGCAAAAGGTGATGCGGGGTGGGGGCGCTGAGGACGCTGAGGACACCAACACTACTTTCGTGGAAGACGACGAGTTGAATGCGCTTTTCTAGAGCGCCCGTGGCGCCGGCGACCGCCCCCGTTGCTCGTCTTCAAAAACAAGTCTGCATTTCTAGGAACACACATGTAACCACAAAAGATATTATAGTTTAATACTCCTTCGTCTTTACTATAGTTCAAATCACAGAGTTGAGGATTCCATATTTTATGTTTTCCTGCATCCATATTCGTTACTGGGCGCGCACCCGATTTATGCGACCAATACTTGTTTGAATCTTGTCTCAAGAAGTGATAATCATCCGATTGGTCAACTACGAGCGCAATCTTGGATGTGTTCGCAGGGCACTTACTCTCATATCGCGTCATACTAATGTGAGGGTTGTCTCCAAGGATGCGCATGACCATATTCGGGCAAGTCTTCGGCTTCTTAGCTTTGAATCCTCTGTAGCCCGCGGCGGCCCCTGGCTGATGAAAAGGGGAGTCACAGTACTTCTTTCCAATACAGGGACGTATTTGACGCGGGTCATTCACATTCATTGCGTACGAAAAACAGTTGTGGCTATCTGTGATTTCAGTGTGATTGTTCCAACTCCCAGGGTCGTAGCGCGGTTCCCAGCCGCTCAAAGGAGATCCTGAAGAGCATCCGTCTTTCAAGTGGGTGGCGCAGAAGGCCTCTCTCGGAAGAGAGGTGGCATCACAGCCCATACACTGACACTTATCCGGTCTCCCCGTTTTCGCCACTTTTCTGGTTGCGGCCCTCTTCTTTCTTGCTTGCGCCCCCGGTGTTAGCTGCATTCTCTGATGAAGGATTGGAAACTTGTCCTTGTAGAAACTGTACAACCTCAGGCGGTATCTTTACAACTTCTCCCTTTAAAGGCGTCGGTGGAATGAAAGAATTCACATTCGGCACAGAAGAAGAACTTTGTACAATCTGATTTTGCGAAGAAGCGCTAGGGGGCGCAGCCGTCTGGCCGGCTGGAGGCTCCGTAGCGCCCCCCGCAACAGTCGCATGAATCTCCGTGAGTTTGTAGTATTCCTCTTCCACTTGCCGCATCCGTATCTTTTCAACGGCGTGGCAAAAATACACGAACTGGTTTTCATGCGTAGGCTTCATTCCTGGAGTGTAGAACCCACTATACTTTGCAGTGAGTTCAACGAATTGCCATCCTTCTGTTATGAGTTGTTCCAGAGTCGTATTTATAAAATAGTAGCGCTTATCCAGTTTAAAAAGAGTGAGAAGGCCGTTACACATCGTGACAAGAAGAGACATGAACCATGTGACCCAATAGATGCGGACACTCTGGGTGCTCGGCAAGTGATTAGAAGAATAGTCGTCACCTCCTATGATGCCGTTAGTGTACTGAATAGAAAGAAGAGCGGGGACAATGAGGGAGCCGACTGTTATGATAATGCGCGAGCCGTGAAAGAGAATGGAAATGCGAAATGCGCGAGCCGTTAGTGACTTGATAAGAGCCACATAGCGGAGTACGACGAGTTTCTGGGATGTTTCCTGGAGAGTGGTCAAGGCAAGAGCTGTCTCTAGAGGGGTCTGCTTCTTTGTAAACATCATTCGTGGTGGCTCTCTTTTAAAATTGAGTATGGCTGCGTGCTTAAAGTAATGGTATACAAGCCGCTCATAAAAACGCAAATATGGAACTCTGGTCGTCTGCTTTTATTGAAAGTGGGTCTGAGGGCTCAGCCGCCGCCATGGAGGCAACATGCAAAACGGACATGTATACATGGAATCGCCTTATAGAGGAAAACGCGGATGCGACGAAACTCATTGCGGAAATTAAGCTGGGAGAGAAGTGCGTCTATTGCGCTCTGGGAGCCCCTATCAACGCAGGATTCACTGACGGAGAGGCCATGCCTAATAAATTGTTCGTTCCTCTCTGGGTTATTGACAATCTCGGAATTGATGGCACTGGTGAAGAGGCAGCGGTCATCTGGTACAGTCAAGAGGCCTTCCCTTCTGCTACAAAGATAGTGTTACGACCACGTGACTCTGCGTTTTATCTTGTTGACGCTAAAGAGGAGCTTGAGAGGGAACTGACGAAGATTAGTATTCTACAGGAAGGACAGCCAATTGTGGTGTCTTTAGAGGAGCTTGGTGGATATCAGGTGGCATTTGACATTGTGAAAACGGAGCCGGCGAATGTTGTTCTTGCAGAAGGAGATGAGGTTGCCATTGAGTTTGAAGAGGCGCTGGATGCTGTTGCGCCCGAGCCTGTGTCAGAGCCCCAGCCAGAGCCCGAACCAGAGCCAGAGCCAGAGCCCGAGCCCCCCGTCATAGAGCCCACCACCACCGGCCACATCTTGGGTGGTCAGCCATCCAAACGCCTCCCCGACGGTCGCGCATGGAATCCATGGCGTCTCGGACCTAAGGTTTAAAATCAGAGAGACTCAATAGACCTCGCCGCAGAGAATGACATCATGGAATGCCCCTTCTCAAGAGGATATTGAAAACGGAGCACTGAAAATTGCGAACACCTTTAAAGGCTGGGC
>Ga0068872_10004264_pt1 | contig 10879 bp, 8 predicted proteins | sample NOAtaG_7_FD_66441 | JGI IMG/M metagenome (GOLD analysis project Ga0068872, IMG submission 66441) | Freshwater lake microbial communities from Lake Erie, under a cyanobacterial bloom - NOAA_Erie_Diel1S_2200h metaG | ecosystem: Environmental > Aquatic > Freshwater > Lake | place: USA: Ohio, Lake...
AGATCCGCACGCCGATGAACGCGATCATCGGCCTGTCCCGCCTCGCGCTCCGCACGTCTCTCGATCCCCGCCAGACGGACTACGTCCGCCGCATCCACACCGCCGGCACCTCGCTGCTCGGCATCATCAACGACATCCTGGACTTCTCGAAGATCGAAGCCCGCCGCCTCGACCTCGAGTCCGTGGTCTTTTCGCCCCACGCGCTTTTGCAGCAGGTGGCCACGCTCACGGGCGGGCGGGCCGCCGAGAAGGGCGTGGACCTCGTGCTGGAGACGGACCCGCAGGTGCCCGAGGCGCTCCGCGGGGACCCGACACGCCTCGGGCAAGTCCTCACCAACCTCGTCAGCAACGCCGTGAAGTTCACCGACCGCGGCAGCGTGCGCGTGCGCGTGAGCATCGGAGACACGCAGGCGCCGCGGGTGCAGCTCCGCGTCTGGGTGCAGGACACCGGCACAGGAATGACGAAAGAACAGCTCACACGTCTGTTCCAGCCGTTCTCACAAGCAGACGAGAGCATCACCCGCCGCTACGGCGGCACCGGGCTCGGCCTCAGCATCAGCCGGCGGCTCGTCGAGCTGATGGGCGGGCAGATCTGGGCCGAGAGCACGGAGAACGCGGGCAGCACCTTCCAGTTCACCGTGTGGCTGGAGTCCGCGGACGCGCCGGAGCGCCGGGATGTTCCGCCGGCGCTGCGCGGGGCGCACCTTCTCGTGGTGGACGACCTCCCAAGCGCCCGCCTGACGCTCACCGAGGTGCTGGCCGGGCTCGGGTTCCACGTCACGGCGGTCGAGTCGGCCGAGGCCGGGGCGGACGTGCTGCGCCGGGGCGAGCCGCGCATCGCGATGGTGCTGCTCGACTGGCACATGCCGGGCATCTCGGGAAGCGACGCGCTGCGGATGCTGCGGGGATCCGTGCGGTCGCCGCCGCCGGTGCTCGTGGTGACGGCGAGCGGCCGGGACGACGTGTGGGCCGAAGCCGAGCGCGGCGGGGCCGAGGGCCTGCTGATGAAGCCGGTGTCTCCCTCGTCCCTCGTGGACATGATGGCGACGGCGATCGGCGCGACCACCGGCCCGTCGGGCGCCGCGGCAGACCCGATGGACACGACCCGTCTGCGCGGCATGCGCATCCTGTTGGCCGACGACAACGAGGTCAACCGGATGATCGCGACCGAGCTGCTCGACGCGGTCGGGGCCCGCGTCGACAGCGTCGAGAACGGCGCGCAAGCCGTGGCGGCGCTCGAGAGCGCAGGGGAGCCGCTGCCCTGGCATGCCGTGCTGATGGATGTCCAGATGCCGGTGATGGACGGCCACACGGCGACGGGGCTGTTGCGGGCCCAGCCGCGTTTCGCCGCGCTGCCGATCATCGCGATGACCGCCCACGCCCTCCCCGAGGAGCGGGCGCGCAGCTTCGCCGTCGGCATGAACGCGCACGTCACGAAGCCCATCGACCCCGTCGCGCTGGTCGACGTGCTGAGCCGCTGGGCCCCGCCGCAGCCGGTCGCCGCCGCGGTCGCGCCAAAGCCCCCCGAAGCGCCGCCAAAGCCCGAGACTGCCCTGCCCACGCCGATGCCGCCGCGCCTCGCGCCGGTCTGGCTCGACGCCGAGGCGGCGGTCCGCCGCGCGGCCGGCAACCGCGACCTCGTGCGCCGCTTGTTGCGCGCCTTCGAGGGTCGCCTCAGCCACCTCGCCACGCAGCTCCAGGACTGCGCAGGCCCGGGAGGGGACCGGGCGGAAGGGCGGCGCATCGCGCACAACTTCAAGGGGACAGGGGCGATGCTCGGCTGCGACGCCCTCGCGGCCGCGGCGGGGCGGGCCGAGACGGCCTTCGCGCATGACGGGGAGGATCCGTCTGCCGCCGTGAATGAGTTTGAACGAACGGTTCCGGCGACCCGCGAGGCCATTCTGCGCTGGCTGGACGAGGCCCCGCCCGAGGCGCCCGCCGCCCCGCCGGCCGCAGACCCGGGCGCGGCCACGGCCCTGGAGCGACTGCTGCGCGCAGACGACCCGGGCGCGCTCGTGCTCGCCGAGCAGCGCCGCGCCGAGGTGACGGCGCGCTTGGGGCGTGTGGACGCCGAGCGGCTCTACCAGGCGTTGCGGGCCTATGATTTCCCCACAGCCCTCAGCATCTGGGAAGCACCGGGGGCCGGCGACTAGCCCGGGGGCGCAGGCGGCGGGGCCTCGGCGGGCGGGGCGGCCGGCGCGGGGGCCGGCGCCGCCGCGGGAGCCAACGCGCCGTCCACCACCTCGTAGACCTGCTCGCGCCACGCCTTGTCTCGGCGCACGCGCACGACCAGCGTGTCCCCCCGGCGCAGGGCGCGGTACGCCTTGACCGCCGCGCCGGTGCTGCGGATCTCCCGGCCATTCACAGAGCGGATGACGTCCCCCGGCCGAAAGCCGGCCTCGCGCAAGGGGCTCTTGCAGGGGATCTTGCGAATGCGAAACCCGACGATCTCTCCGGCGCCGTTCTTGGCCCACCAGACGTCGGCGAGGGACTCCGCCCCGGACAAGTCCGCGGTGTAGCGGTCCAAGAAGGCGCGGGTGATCTGGTAGCGCCCCGGGCCGACCGCCGCGATGTCCGGGCTGTCGACCTTGCACTCCCCGGGCGCGCGCTTTTTGCCCTTCGCCTTGGCGGGGCGGCCGGCCGCGGCGACGGCGGGCGCGTCTTCCGGGGCGTCGGCCTCGACATCGGCGGCCTGCGCGTCCAGGAGCGCGTCGAGAGAGGGGTCCGTCGCGGGGGCATCCGGAGCGGGCCCACCCGCGGTGCCCGACCCGCCGGGCAGGCCGGCCTCCTCGCCCGCGCCGGCGCCGCCCTCCTCCGGAACCGCCATCGCCGCGGCGTCGTCGGCCGTGTGGACCTTGGGCCCCGCGGCAGCCTCGACCGCCGGCGGCTCCGCGGCCGCGACCTCGGCCCTCGCCTTGGCACGCCGCCCGCCCCCACCCGCGAGGTGCGTGTAGGCCATCCAGCCCCCACCGAGCACCAGCACGACGCCGGCCATGAGCGCGACGCCGGCCACGATCCCAAGCAGCCCGCTGATGTCCTTTTTCTCGTCGCTCATCGCCGTCCCGCTCCCCCCGCGGTGTAGCCGCCGCTGCGCCCCGCGGCCACGCCCGCGCTCAGGTCCGCTTGCGACGCACCCAATCCCACGCTGCGCCAGCGGTGCCCTTCACGCCCTCGGCATAGCCGCCCATCGCCTCGCCGAAGCCCGGGCGGTGCGCCTCGCTGTCGCTCGCGCGGCGCGGGTAGTCGCCGCCGAGCACGCGGGCGTAGGCCCCGCTGTCCACCCAGCGGTCCAGCTCCGAGATGCGCTGCACCGGAAAGGGGTGGCTGCGCCCGACGAGCACCAAGGCCTTCACGATGGAGTCGACCGCGCCGACGTCGTCTTCGTAGCGGGCCGCCTGGTCTCGGAAGGCGTCGAGGTCAGCGCCAGGGCCGACGCCGCCCGCGGTGGCGAAAAGTGCCTCGCGCACGACCGCCACATCCTGACACGAGAGCAGCGCGGCGCGATCGGCGGAGAGTTCGGACTTGCGGTCCCACTCCAGCAAGGCCGCGGTGACCGCGAGCAGGGGGAGCCCGGCGAGCGGCGTGCCGAGGGCGAGCCCGCCCGCCTTGAGAAGCACGCGCAGCATGGTCTTGTAGAGGACGTGGTGGCTCAGGATGTGGCCGAGCTCGTGGCCGAGGATGGCCCGCAGCGGGCCCTCACCCACCTGCTGCAAGGTGGACGAGTGCAGCACGATGAAGGGCGCGTCGGCGCCCACGGCGCCTGCCCCCAGCACCGGCGAGAGCGAGACGAACAGCGGGTAGCGCCGCGGCGCGTCGAGGATGGCGAGCACCTCGTCGTAGGCGCGGTCCACCTGCGGGAATTGACGCGGCCCGACCTCCACGGCGCTGCCGCGGGTGATGGCGCGCAGGGGGCGCTCGGAGAAGAGGCCCATCGCCCAGCGAAGCACGGCGTCCAGGCCCGGTACGGAGCGCAACGCTTCGAGGGCCGCGCGGTCCGCGGGGTGCTCCCATGCGCGGGAGCTGATGTCAGGAAGGGGAACGGCCATCGGACCTCCGGCGACCTGTACGTCCGAGCGGCCCCGAGGCTTGCAGGCGCGACGGACGTTTCGGCGAAGCGTCCGGCAGGCACCGCCCGCCGACCAAACCAGCCATTCCTAACCTGTGAGGCCCGCTCACGCGGACTGCACGAACCGCACCCGCGGCCCGGCCTCGACGACGAGGCGCGGGCCCCCGGGCAAAAAGTCGCCGTCCATCATGAAGCCCACCCCACCGCCGTCGGTGCTCTCGATCACCAGGCGACGCACCACCTCGTCTGTGACGGCCGGATGACCGATGGGCCGCGCCAGATAGATGCGCGGCAGCGCCTTCGCGACCACCTCCGCGTCGCACGCGAAGCCCAGGGCGTGCAGGTGGTCGAGGTGGGCCGGCGCCCGAAAGAACGGCCGGAACCCGAGGCCGATGTCGGCCATCGTCCCGGCCGCCACCGCAGAAAATGCAGGCGCGGCCCACTCCCGCCCGTCGGCCACCACGCGCAGCGGGTCTCGCCGGAACATCGCGGCCGCGAACGGACCGCGGGTCAGCGCGGAGGCCACGGTGCGGGCGAGCACCTTCACGGCCTTCCACGGGCCCGGCCCTTCCTTGCCGGCGTAGTAGGCCTCCATGAACCGCGCGAGCACGCCGGTCCCAAAGAGAAATCCCGCGTCCAGGCCGTTGACCACGAGCAGGGTGCGCTCCACGAGCTGCAGCGGGGCGCCCTGGTGCCAGGCCGCGACGATGCGCCCGAGCATGTCGTCGGGGCCCAGCCGCACGCCCACGTTTCGGGCCATCGTGTTCACCGTGCCAGAGCGCAGGATCGCCACCCGCGGCAGCACGATCTCGCCGAGCGCGCGCCCGGCCCCGTACACGCGCACGGCGGCCGACAAGGTCTTGTGCAGCGTTCCGTCGCCGCCCGACACGCAGAGGACGTCCACCCCGCGGTCCCGGAAGCGGGCCATCGCCTCTTCGAGGTGGTCCAGGTCCGGCGGCTGCGCCACCTCGCCCTCGTCCCCCAGGACGTAGGCGAGGCGCCGCACCAGGCCTGGGTTCGCCCGGTTGGCCCGCGCGCGCGGGTTGCTCACCACCGCGATCCCGCCCATCAGCCTGCCTCCCCGGCCGCGCGGCCCGCCGCCAGCCACGGGTTCCGCGCGGCGTCCAGATGCGGCGCCACCTCGGCGCCGCGCCCAAACCAGCCGAAGCCCCCGCCGGTGTGCCAAAACAGCACCCGGCGCCCCAGCGCGCCCCGCGGCGCCAAGCCCTCGACCGCCAGCCACGCCTTGCCGGAGTAGACCGGGTCCAGCAACAGGCCGGTCTCTGCGTGAACGCGCAGCCAGACGGGCCAAGAGGACGGGTCCACCTGCGCGTAGCCGGGGCCCACGAAGCCATCGAGCAGGTCCCAGCCGTGGCCGCCCGGGGGCGGCAACACCTGGCCGGTGAGGCCGGTGTAGTCGGCGCCGATCTCCGTGACGCGCCGGCGGAAGAAGGCCGCGTCGTCGCACACCGCGACCCCGCGTACCGGGAGCCCGGCGAGGGCCAGCCCCGCCACCGTGCCCCCCGAGCCGCACGCCACGACCACGCTGTCGAAGCCGGCGTCCGCGAGGGCGCGCCCCGCCAGGACGAACCCATGGGCACCGAGCGCATCGCTGCCGCCCTCGGGGATGAGGTGCGGCCGCTCTCCCTCTGCGCGGAGGCGCGCGGCGAGCCCGGCCATCACGGCGCCGCGGTGCGGCCAGTCTGCCGGGGCGATCCAGTGGATCTCCGCCCCGAACAGCAAATCCAGCAGGAGGTTGCCATCGAGGCCGGCGGCCGCCGCCGGCGGCGCCCCCCGCAACAGCAGCACCGGCCGTAGGCCCCGCTCCCGGCACGCCACCACCGTCGCCCGCGCGTGGTTGGACTGGATGCCGCCGCAGGTGATGACGGCCGTCGCCCCGGCGGCGGCAGCGGCGGCAAAATGCACCCGCAGCTTGCGCACCTTGTTGCCGGAGAGGCCGAAGCCGGTGAGGTCATCCCGGGCGACCCACAGGTCCACCCCGAGGCGCCGCGACGGGCCGTCCAGCCGCTGGAGCGGCGCCAGCGGCGCCGCCTCCCCGGGAAAAGGCACCAGCGGTCCGAGCCCGACGCCACCCATCGTCCCTCCCAACATCCCCGCTCCCCCAGGTGCCCGCGTGAAGCGCGTCCTCGTGACCACCGACCGGCGCGCCGCCGGCCCGGACCGTAGCACACCCACCCGGCGCCGGCCCGGCCGCCCCGAGGTGGTGCTGGGCGAGGCCGTCGTGCAGCGCCTCCGCGCCCAGGGCCTGCTGCCGGTGTTGGCACCGCCCCTCGACACCGCGGCGGACGCCCCGCTGCTCGATGCCCTGCTGGACGGAATGGCCGCCGTGGTGATCACCGGCGGGGCCTTTGACATCCACCCATCCTGGTACGGCCAGGCCGTGTCCGCCCGGCTGGACCGGGTGGACGCCGGGCGCACGGGGCTGGAGCTGGCCCTCGCGGCGCGCTGCTTGCGAGAGGGGCGTCCAGTCCTCGGCATTTGCGGCGGAATGCAGGCGCTCGCCGTCGCCGGCGGCGGCACGCTGCTCCAGGACATCGCCACCCTCCGCCCCACCGCCGGCCCGCATGAGCAGGACACAGACCCAGCGACCCCGGCGCATTCCGTCCGGCTGGCGCCCGGCCGCCTGCGGGACGCCTTCGGCGCGCCAGAGATCTCCGTCAACAGCACCCACCACCAGGCGGTCGACCACGCAGGCGATTTCCTCGTGAGCGGACGTTGTACGGATGACATTATCGAAGCGATCGAGCTGCCAGGCCATCCCTTCGCCGTCGGCGTGCAGTGGCATCCCGAGCTGCTGCACGACGCCCCCTTTGCCGCGCTGGCCGCCGTGACCCTCCGCTAACGCCCGCTCTCAGCCTCTTCGGGGGTCCAGGTGCCCGCCCGCCCGTGCTGGCGCACCAGCACCGGGCCGTGCTCTGTGCGCACGGCGCCCCCCCACCAGCGCGCCCACCGGAAGGTGAGCAGCTCGCCCAGGAGCCGCACGGGGCCAAGGTCCTCCCGCAAGTCGATCTTGGCCGGCCGATGCCCCGGGAGCCGCACCTCGACCTCGGCGGGCCGCCATGGCAACAGCACGGCCTGCACCTCGACGGGCGTCACGCCCACCGGCTTGCCGGCCAGGCGGACCTCGGCCCCCGGCACGTCGGTGACGATGCGGGCCCGGTGCACACACGCGCCAAGCACGACCAGAACCGCCGCCGCCCGCACACCCGCCATCCCGACCCTCGCCGCAACCGGATAACCTGCGCCCCAGAGGGTCCGGCATGCGGTGGCTTCCCCGACTCGTCCTGATGGGCGCGGCGCTCGGCGCCGGCCTCCCCGCGCACGCCGACACCGCGGCCCGCACCGCCCGGCGCCTGGCCCGGGTCGAAGGCAAGGAGACGGAGCTGCTCGGCAACGCCGCCTTCACCTACTGGGACGGCCTCCGCTGGGCCGACCCGGCGCGGGCTGGGTCCGTGGTCGACATCGGCCAACAGGAGGCCTTCCGCGAGTGGTACGCCAGCGCGGCCGGCGCCACCCGCTACGAGGACATCTCCGTCCTGGCCCTGGAGGTCGCGCCGTCGGCCCCGGGCGCCCCGCGCGAGGCGCGCGTGCGCGTGCGTGTGCGTGCGTACACCGTCCCTGCGCAGATCCTCTTCGAGCAGACAATCGAGCAGCGCTGGGTCCGCACCCCCGCCGGCTGGGTGCTGCCCTGGGCGCCCCCCGGCACCTGAGCCCGCGGGCCCGCCGCCCACCTGTCCAGTTTTTCAGACACCTGTCCATGTTTTTGGACAGGTGACGGCACGATCCCGCATGGATACCCTGCACGCGTGACCTCCCTCACCGCCCCGCTCGACCTCGGCCGCGTCCTGCGCAGCCGCTTTGGCCACCCGGCCTTCCGCCCCGGGCAGGAGGCCATCTGCGCCCATGTGGCCTCCGGCCAGGACACCCTCGTCGTCATGCCCACCGGGGCGGGGAAGTCTCTCTGCTACCAGCTCCCGGCGCTCGCCCGCGGCGGCACCACCCTCGTCGTCTCCCCGCTGCTCGCCTTGATGAAGGACCAGGTGGACGCCCTGCTCGCGCGCGGCGTGCGGGCCACCGCCATCAACAGCACCCTCACGGTGGACGAGCGCCGCCAGCGCCTCCGCGGGCTGCGCGAGGGCGCCTACGAGATGGTCTACGTCGCGCCCGAGCGGTTCACCGACGCTTTCCTCGCCCAGCTTCAGGGTGCGGACATCCGCCTGCTCGCCGTGGACGAGGCCCACTGCCTCTCGCAGTGGGGCCACGACTTCCGCCCGGACTACCTGCGGCTGGGCAAGGCCCGCGAGGCGCTGGGCAACCCGGCCACCGTCGCGCTCACCGCCACGGCCACCCCCACCGTGCAGGACGACATCCTCCGCACCCTGGGCATCCCGCAGGCGCGCCGCTTCATCCAGGGCTTCGACCGCACGAACCTCGTCCTCGAGGTCATCCACACCCCACAAGACACCGACAAGCTGCGCGAGACGCTTCGGCTGGTGCAGGGCAGCGGCACGGCCCTCGTCTACTGCGCCACCCGCAAGTCGGTCGATCGCGTGGTCACCACCCTGCGCGAAAACGGCCTGCCCTGCGACGCCTACCACGCAGGCATGGAGATGGACGCCCGCGCCCGCGTGCAAGACGCCTTCATGTCGGGCCGCGCCCGCGTCATCGTCGCCACCAACGCCTTCGGCATGGGAGTCGACAAAAACGACGTCCGTACCGTCGTCCACTACGAGATCCCGGGCACCATCGAGGCGTACTACCAAGAGATCGGCCGCGCCGGGCGCGACGGAAAATCCTCGCGCATCGCCCTTCTGTTTCGCGATGCAGATCGCCGGACGCAGGAGTTCTTCATCCAAGCGGCGCACCCGCCCGTCGCGCAGGTCGAGCGGGTCTACGCCTCCCTGGTCGCGCACGGCCACAACCCCGTCTGGCTCACCGTCGAGGAGATCGGCCACCGCGCCCGGGGCACCACCCCCACCGATGAGTTCTCCGACCGCGCGGTGTCCTCGGCCCTGGTCGTGCTGCAACGCGAGGGCTGGATCCGCCGCCTGCCCGTGGCGGATCGCCCCGGCGAAGTCCGCATTCGGCCCGGCCGTCCCGCCGCGCGCCCCGAGGGCAACCGGGACGCCGTTTGGCGCTGGGTCCAGTCCCAGGACGCCACCGTGGGCGAGGCCATCCCGCTCAATCCCGAGTCGCTCGCCGCCACGCTCGGCCTGGAGCGCGAGGCCCTCCTCGGCGCGCTGCACGGGCTGGCGCAGCGGGGCTACCTCGACTGGTCCCCCGCCACACGCGCGGGCGGCGTCGAGCTGTGCCGTCCCGACGCCCATTTCCGCCTCGACGAGGCGGCGCTCCAAGCCAAGCGGCTCGCCGAGTACGCCAAGCTCGGCCGCATGGTCGGCTACGCGCAGGCCGGGTGTCGCCGTCGGTACCTGCTGGATTATTTCGGGCAGGCCCCGCCCTGGGAGCGCTGCGGCAACTGCGATGCCTGCCGCGAGGGGCGCGCGCTCACCCAAGGGCCAGCCGCGCTCGGCCCCGACGAAGAGACGGTGGTCCGCAAGCTCCTCTCCAACGCCGCGCGCATCGCCCGCCCCGTCTCCGCCAGCATGATGGCCCGCGTCGTCACCGGCACCGCCGAGCCCGCGATTCGCGCGTTCGGCTTCGACCGCCTCTCCACCTTCGGCATCCTCAGCGCCTTCACCACCGGAGAGGTCGAGCAAGTCCTCGAGGCCCTCGCCGCCGCCGGCGCCTTCGCGCGCATCCCCGCCGAGTTCGAAAAGGACGGCCGCCGCATCGCCTACCAAGAGCTCGCCCTCACCCCGCTCGGCCGCGAGGTGATGCAGCAGCGCGCGCCCGACTTCCGCATGGCCTTCCCGCCTCTCGGCCGGCACAAGGCCGCCCGCCCCGTCGCCGCCGACGTCCCGCCCAACGCCGACTTGCTCGCCGCCCTGCGCGACGTCCGCAAGCGCCTCGCCGACGCCGACGACGTGCCCGCCTACGTCGTCGCCCCCAACAAGACGCTGGAGGCGATGGCCGCCGCCCGCCCCGTCACCCGCAACGCGCTCGGCAAGGTGCACGGGATGGGCCCCGAGCGCATCAAACGCTACGGACAAGCCTTCCTCACGGCCGTTCAGGGCTGGTCCCAGGCCTGAGGCGGCGGGACGCAGCCCGGGGTTTTCTTCAGGGGGCAGGGGAAACCAATGGTTTCCCCCGCAACGCCCCCTTCCTTCCCTCGCATTCCCAAAATCAAGCGTGTGAGGCTCGACTCACACGCATCCATGGCCCCCGGGCGCGCCCCGCATGGCGTGGCCGTGGCTGCCCCGCGGCGATACGGGCCCTCACCCACCCCGAGCCCCTCCCCGTGCGTGCCCGCTCCGCCATCGGCGTCCTTTTGGTGCTCCTCTTCGGCGTGGCGATGGAGGTCCATCTCGGGGAGGCCCGGCGCGACGCCACCCAGGCCCGCCGCGTCGAAGAGCCGCCGGACCGTCGCCTCTTCCTGCTCATCCTCGACTCGATGCGCCCCGAGGACGCCGCGGCGTTGCCGCAGCTCCAAGCCCTCACCGGCGGGGCCTTCACCGCCACCGTCGAGCCCTGCCTCGAGCGCATCACCTACATGTGCGTCAAGGAGGCGCTCACGGGCCGCAGCGCGTTCACGCTGTTTGGCGTCGTGCAAAACTGGGGCACCGCGGCGACGGACCCGGGGGAAAACCTCCTGCGAGACGCCCGGCGGGCCGGCCGGCGCGTTGGCGTCGTCAGCGCCGGGGACTTGCGCCCCTTCGCCAAGGACATGGACGC
>Ga0068872_10004265_pt1 | contig 10878 bp, 7 predicted proteins | sample NOAtaG_7_FD_66441 | JGI IMG/M metagenome (GOLD analysis project Ga0068872, IMG submission 66441) | Freshwater lake microbial communities from Lake Erie, under a cyanobacterial bloom - NOAA_Erie_Diel1S_2200h metaG | ecosystem: Environmental > Aquatic > Freshwater > Lake | place: USA: Ohio, Lake...
CAGCTCGGGCCGGAGCGCCGCCGCGAAGCCGCGCACCGCGTACTTCGTGGCGCAGTACGTCGTCTGGTAGGGGAAGGGCACGCGGCCGGCGAGGCTCGAGACCACCACGACCTGTCCGCCCCGGCGCATCCCCGGCCCGAGGGCGCGCACGAGGTAGAGGACGCCCAGGAGGTTCACCCGGACGATCCGCTCGAGGTCCTCGAAGGACTGCTCGAGAAAGAGGCCGTGCACGTTGATCCCCGCGTTCGCGACGACCAGGTCGGCCCCGCCGTGCCGCGCGGCGACCGCGTCCGCGAGCGCCCGCTGCGCGCCGGGGTCGCCGACGTCGAAGATGTGCGCCTCTGCGGACGGGAGCGAGGCGGCGAGCTGCGCGACCGCGGGGTCGCGGTCGACGAGCACGAGGTGCGCGCCTGCCTCCGCGAGCTGCCGGGCGAGCGCAGCGCCGATGCCGGCGGCCGCGCCGGTGATCACCGAGACCTTCGAGGCGAGCCGGTCCATGCGGCCGCACGATGCCATGGGGCCTCTCCGCCGGTCAGCCGGATGCGCAGCGCTCAGCGCAGCTCGCAGACCCGCAGCCCGCCGAGGACGATCCGGCCCTCCGCGCTGCGCGGCTGCGTGGCCGCGATGATCACCTGGGTCATCGCGCCGGTGCGCGGGTCGAGCGTCGTCGCGCGCGCCTCGTCGAATCCCTCGACGTCCATGCCCGCGAGCTCGAAGAGGTCGAGATCGAAGGGCACCATCTGCCGCCCGTCGGAGGGGCGATGGAAGGCCGCGCGCACCACCACCGAGCGCGACGTCGCCGCCGCCGCGATCACCGCCACGGCGTCGTCGGCGAGCGGCGCAGGGGCCGCGTGCATCACGTTCGAGGCGTCGAGCACCACCTCGCCGCCGCCGAGCGCTATGCACTCCGGTCCGCTGCAGTCCAGGGGCCCGACCGCGATCCGCTCGCGGCGCACGGGATCGATGCGGGTCGACCACAGCGTTCCGTTCCGGTACGCGAGGCTGAGCCCGCGGCTCTCCAGCTCCGTCGCCACCGGGCGGGGGGCGCCGGGCGCGCACCAGCCCTCCTCCCGGCACACGCCGCTCGCACACTCCGCGGCGCCGCTGCAGGACGGCCTGCCCACGTTCCACACCACGCTCCGGCTCCCCCGGAAGTGCACGAACGGTCCTGCGCCTTCGCCGCGGATCGACGCCCAGCCCTCGAGCGGGGCATCGAGCGGCGCGAGCTCGGTCGTGCCGTCGATGGGGTCGAAGCGGACGAGTGTGTCGTCGGACGCGAAGACGAGCGCGTCGCCCGTCTCGCCGCCGGCGATCGCGACCCCGCGAAACGCTGGCGGCACGAAGGTCACGCTCCGGGCGCCCGTGCTCCCGTCGCCGTAGATGTCGAACACGAGGCCCCTCAGCTCGGGCTCGTCCGGGCTGCTCGCGGCGACCGCGATCAAGCCGCGGTCGCTCGCCCCGCCGAGATCGCCGCTGCCGACGGCGCGCGCGAACGCGGTGTCGTAGATGGTTCCGAACAGGTCCCGCTCAGCGCCCGTGGCGAGGTCCACGATGCGGCTGCGCGTGAGGTATCCGGTCTCGGCGCGCACCCGGTAGACGACGAGGGCCGTGCCGCCAGGTGCGCTCGCACCAGGTCCTCCGATGACGGCCGCCGCCACGTCGGGCGCGATCTCCTCGCCCGCGGCGAGCGCGACGCGGGGCAGCATGCCGAGCTCCTCGGCGCCGAGCAGTTCGAGCAGCTCCGGGGAGACCGGGCTCGTGCACGACTCGACGCGGCCGCTCCCGCAGATCGGCGTCGCGCCCGGGTGGACGTCTGCGCGCGTGTCGTCGCAGTCGTCACCGCCGCACGCGACCGCGTCGTGTCCGTCGCGATCCCGATCGCAGTCGCCCGCGTCGGGCTGCGCAGCCGTCGCGTCGAGCGCATCGAGCGCTGGGGCGTCGGCCATCACGGATGCATCGGGCGCGCCCGCGCCGCCATCGTCCGGGCTGGCGTCCGGGTCGGGCAAGAGGCCCGCGTCGCGCTCCGCGCCGCGGTGGCGATCGCGATCGAGGACGAGGGAGCAACCGGCGCTCGCTCCGAGCGCGAGGACGAGGAGGAGGATCGGGGCGCGCATCAGAGGCTCCCTCCGAAGAGAACCACGGCGCCCTCGGGCCCTGGGATCACCGTGGCGGCGAGCCGTGGTGCCTCCTCGGAGCCGCCGAGCTCGATCCCCAGCCCCACCGCGAGCAACGTGGCGCCCACGAGGGAGAGCGCGAACGACGCATCGGTGAGCGCGGTGAGAAGGAAGAGCCCGTCGAGCTCGCTCTCCGGGCAGCCGTTGCCACACCGGTCGCCGAGATCCGCGTCGGTGCTCAGCGCGAGCCCGCCGAGGACGGCGCCGGCGACGAGGCCCACGCCGGCGATCACCCCGCCGGCGATCCCCAGGGCCTGTCCGGTGCCATCGCGCCGAGGGCCCGTGTCGTCCTGCGCAGCCTCCTCGCTCGCACCGTCGGGCTCCGGCTCCGGCTGGGGCTCGGGCTCGACCGCCTCGCTCGCGAGCTCGCGTTCGAGGATCGCGATGCGGGCCTCGACCTCCTCCTGGTTCTCGGCGCCGGGCACCTCGGCGAGGTAGCGGCGGAAGGCCTCGAGCGCCTCCGCGTCACGGCGCAGTCGGTCGGCGCTGATCCCGACGTTGTAGTGGAGCTCGGCCCGCCCGCTCAGCTCGAAGGAACGCCGGAAGTGCCCGAGCGCCTCCTCGAAGCGTCCCGCCGAGAACGCGGCCCGGCCCGCGTCGAAGAGCGCGCGGGCCTCGGTGTCGGCGTGCGGCGAGCCGTCCTGCGCGAGGGCGCGCGGCGGAACGAGGGAGCAGGCCGCGAGCACCAGCGCGGCGTGGAGCGTGAGGAGCGGAAGGGTCGGCATGCCGCCGTCTCAGCAAACCTCGCGCCACCGCCTGTGCCCGCAGGCTCTCTCACGGCGCGGTGAGCTCGGCCGCCCGCTCGGCGAGGTACACCTCGAGGTGCGTGTAGCCGTCGACGCCGAGGCGCTCCCGCGAGAGCGCCCCGATCACGGCCCCGTCGTCGCGTGCCGGATCGAGTCCCCGGCCCGACTCCCACGCATCGGGCATCCCATCCCCATCGGAGTCTGCCGGGCGTGGCGGCGCCGGATCGAGCGCGAGCGCGTCGCCTGCCGGGTTCGTGTCGAGCGGCGCCCCATCGAAGCGCCGCGCCGCGACGTCGGCGGTGAGGCGCCGATCCATCGCGTCGTGCGGGAGCATGCCTGCGCCGCTGGCGAGCTCGTCGGCCAGCGCAAGGCCCCGGGCGCTGCGCGTCACCTCGACCGGCGGCCGTAGCCGCTCTCCCCGCGCCCACGGGGGAGGCGCCTCGAAGGGGAGGGTCCCGGCCGCCGCGCCATCGCCGAAGTCGTTGCAGTCGCAGCCGTTCACCACCTGCCAGTCCTCGAGCGCGGGAAACCGGCTCAGCGCGATCCCCTCCACGTGCACCGAGGTGTCGGCCAGCGTCGGCGCGGGCTCGAGCACGAAGAGCGCGTGCGGGTGCGAGGGCCGCACGAAGAAGAACAGGTCGACGAGATCGATGCGCCAGCCGACCTCCCCGCCGTAGTTCGTCTCGGTGCTCGCGGTGATCGGCCGCTGCGGATCCCACACCACGTTCGAGACCAGCTCGAGCTCGGCGGTGCGGCCGTGATCGCCGCGGTGGTTTTCGCGCGACAGCTCGGGGAGGCGGCCGGCGATCCGCGCGAGCAGGTCGTGGTGGAGCGAGAGGCGGGTGTTCGGAAAACCCCGCGCTGGATCCGAGTAGTTGACGAGGATGCCGCCGTAGATGACCTCGTGATCGGTCGTCAGCGTCTCGGCGAGGAGCGACCACTGCAGGGTCACGTCCTGGCTGAACGAGAGCTGCACCGCCTCGTCGATCGCGTTGCCGATCGACACGTGATCCACGACGACCCGCCGGGCGTGGTGCAGGCGCAGGCCGTCGTCGCCCATGCCCGCGGGGCGAAGCCGCAGAAAGCGCACGACGACGTCCTCGGGGAACTCGGTGGGCAGCGGACAGTCCTCCGCCTCGCACACCTCGTCGCCCTCGATCCGCAGCCCCCTCAGCGTCACCCCGCCCGGCGAGGTCTGACCCGCGATCGTGACCTCGCCATGCCGCAGCGCGGGCAGTCCCTCGATCACCCCGCTCACGTCGAAGACGATCGTGCGCGGCCCGGTCTCGTCGAGCGCCGCCTGCAGCGAGCCCGGCCCGCCCGCCTCGAGGTTCGTCACGTGGATGACCCGGCCGCCGCGGCCTCCGCGTGCGCACGCCCCGAAGCCCTCGGCGCCGGGGAACGCAGGGGGGCCGTCGCCGCAGCGCGCGTCGCCCACGGGCGCATCGGAAGGGGGAACGGGCGTGTCCGCTGCGGGCGCCGGAGCGTCCGTTCCGCGGCCGCCATCGGGGCTGCCTTCCTCGACCCCGCACGCGCACGCGGACAGCGCACCGACGGCCAGCGCGCCGGCGAGGGCGGAGAGCGCGCGGTCGGCGCGGAGGGAGCGAGCCATGACCCAGCGTACAGCAACCACCGTGCCGGATGGCTGGCCCGACCCCACCCACCGCGTGCACGTCGTGTGTTGCACTTCGTGTGCAGCCCGCGCCGCCGCGCGCACCGGAGGCCGCATGGGCCTCGCGTGGGGCGCCCACCACCGCTGCGGAACGCGTGCGCCGGACCCGGGACTGCGGCACGCTCTCTCCGCCGTGCCGTCGACCCTTCCGCGTCTCACCGCGTCTCTGCGTCGGCGCCGCGAGGTGGATCTCCGCAGGCCCACCGTCGCCTCGCTCTCCGCAGGCGCGCTGCTGCTCTCCGCGTCGTGCACCTATCCGCTGCCGGCGCTGCCTGCCGGGTCCGACGCAGGTCGCGATGCGCCGCTCCTCGAGGAGCGTTGTCCGATCGCCGACACCGTGGACTCTCCGAGCTGCCCCGCGGGTTCGGGCCACTGCGATCGCGTCCGGGTGACGCTGCCTGCCGCGCCCGGCTGGCGCGTCGGCCCGAGCGGCGTGAACCCCGAGGACACGAGCTCCTTCGAGGCGAGCGGCGGGCGCGTCCTCGAGATCGACGTGTTCGAGGTCGACGTCGCCCGCTACCGTCGCTTCGCCCGGTCGACCTCGTTCGGGACCACCCTCCGCGCCGCGTACCCCGGTGGCGTCGAGCTCGAAGGGGTCGGCGCGCTCCCGGTGCCGACCGACATGCCGGAGCGTCCGTTCTGCACCTACTCCGACGAGGCCTCTGCCGACGCGCTCCCGGTGAACTGCCTCGACTGGAGCTCGGCGCTCGCGTTCTGCGCCTTCGACGGAGGGCGCCTGCCGACGCTCGCAGAGCTCGAGTACGTGCGTCGCTGGTGGCCGGTCGAGGGCGTCGATCCGCCCGGCGCCGACGGTCGCCGCTATCCGTGGGGCGACGCGGAGCCGGACGCGCGCTTCTCTCCGCTGCCGCCTCGCTTCGCCGGTGGTCCCGCGCAGAGCGCGCCGATGCCTGCCGAGGAGGGCGAGCCCATCGGGTGCTTGCACGGGATCGCCGGCGGCGTGGCCGAGTGGCTCGCCGACGGGGCAGGCCTCTCCCTCGACGATCCGTGCTTCGACGATGGCTTCTGCAGCGAGTCCACCGAACGGCGGCTCGTCGCGACCGGCGCGTGGCGCGACAGCAGCACCGAATGGATGCGCTCGAGCGCCTTCGCGCCTCGCTATCCCTCCGAGAGCAATTCGATGCGCGGCGTGCGCTGCGTCTACGACGTGCCCTGATCGCCGCGCGCTCACTCCGCCCCGAGGATCACCGAGCCGTTCGGGCCGACGCGCACGCCGGCGTCGGGGGCCCCGCGCGGCGCTTCGCTCCGCCTACCCCGGCCTCCGCGCCCCGCGACCGCCGTGCGTCCTTCGCCGTCCGCCGTCGCGGCCGGCCCGCGCTCTTCCGTCGCGGTCTCGCGCAGGCCTGCATCCCGCGCGGTCGCCGCGTCGGAGCCGCCATCGGGGGGCGCCGCGCCGGCGTCCTCCCGGGCAGCGGCCACGCTCGCCGCCTCGGTCCGTCCGGGTGCGGCCGGCGGCTCGTCTCGCCGGCCCCGGCCGAGCGCGACGCCCACCGCGGCGCCCACGCCGATCACCCCGAAGGCGAGCAGCCCCCAGCGGAGCGCGCCGCGCGGCGGCGACTCGGTCTCTCGCGTGGCTGCCGGCGCGGGTTCCTCGGCCCCGGCCACGGTCTTCGCGGTCGGCGCACGCAGCGGCTCGTCGGACTCCTCGGGCGGCAACGCCGCGGCGGCGCTCGCACCGGGCAGCACGATCGCGGCGTCCCGAAGGGGCGCTTCGACCGCCTGCGACAGGGCCTCGACCATGTCGAGGGCGGAGAGGAACCGTTCGCTCGCCGAGCGCGCGAGCGCCCGCTCGACCACGGCGGGAAAGCCGGCCGGCAGCGCGAGGCCGAACGAGAGCAGCGAGGGGGCCTCCCCGTTCACGCTGCGGATCAGCGTCTGCGCGGTCGAGCTCCCGTCGAAGGGCCGCCGGCCCGCGACCATCTCGTAGAGCATCACGCCCACCGACCAGAGATCGGCACGGCCATCGACCTCGCGTCCCTCGATCTGCTCCGGCGCCATGTAGCCCACCGTCCCGAGCGCGACGCCGCTCGCGGTGAGCGTCGAGAGCGGCTCGTCGCTGCCCTCGCCCTCCTCGAGCTTCGAGATGCCGAAGTCGATGATCTTCGGGGTCACGAGGTCGGGCGGATCGTCGGGCAGCCGGCAGAGGATGACGTTCGAGGGTTTGATGTCGCGGTGCACGATGCCCGCGACGTGGGCCGCCGCGAGGCCGCGGAGGACCGGCGCCACGACCGCGGCCGCCTCGAGCGCGGAGAGCCGGCGCTGCGTCCGCAGGTAGCGCCGCAGGCTCACGCCCCGCAGCAGCGACTGCACGATGTAGGGCGTCTGCCGCTCCGCATCGATGCCGGCGTCGAGCACCTCGACGACGTGCGGGTGCTCGACCCGCCCGATCGCCTGTGCCTCGCGGAGCAAGCGCCGGGTCGTCTCTTCGCGTCGCGTGCCGCCGACCCGCACGATCTTCACCGCGACGCGCCGGCCGGTCACCTCGTGGCGCGCCTCCCACACCTCGCCCATCCCGCCTGCGCCGAGCCGCCCGAGGAGCACGTACTTGCCGCCCACGAGGGAGCGGCCGCGGACCGCGGCGCCCACAGCGCCTCAGCGCTTCCTCGGCCGCGCGATCCCCAGCTCGTCGAGCCGGTGGATCAGCGTGCGGCGGGAGATCCCCAGCCGCCGCGCCGCCTCGGTCTGGTTGCCCGCGGTCGCCTGCAGCGCGGCCTCGATCCGCTCACGCAGGGCGCTGCCCGCCTCGCTCGCGGCCGCGCCAGCCGCCCGCGTCGGCTCCGAGGGCGCGTCTGCCAGGCTCCGCGCCCGCCCGCGCATCTCGTCGAGGGGCAGGTCGGCCGCCTCGATGACGCCGCCGCTCGAGAGGAGCAGCGCCTGCACGAGCACGTTCTTCAGCTCCCGCACGTTGCCCGGCCACGGATGGGCCGCGAGCGCATCGAAGGCGGCCGCCGAGACCCTCGGCGCGCTCGTTCGCCGTTCCCGCGCCGCCGCCTCGAGGATGGCGCGTACCAGCCCGGGCAGCTCGTCGAGCCGCGACCGCAGCGGCGGCACGCGCACGGTGAACCCCGAGAGCCGGAAGTAGAGGTCGCTCCGGAAGGTCCCGCGCGCCGACTCCGCCTCGAGGTCGCGGTTCGTCGCCGACACGAAGCGCACGTCGATCGGCAGATCCACCCGGCCGCCGACCCGGCGCACGACCCGCTGCTCGAGCGCCCGCAGCAGCTTGCTCTGGAGCGCGAGCGGCAGCTCCCCGACCTCGTCGAGAAAAACGGTCCCGCCGCGCGCCGACTCGAGCAGCCCGAGCTTCTGGGCGGTCGCGCCCGTGAAGGCGCCCTTCTCGTGGCCGAAGAGCTCGCTCTCGAAGAGCGTCTCGCCGACCGCTGCGCAGTTGATCCGCAAGAGCGGACCGCTCGCCCGCGGCGAGCCCCGATGCAGCGCCTCCGCGAGCAGCTCCTTGCCCACGCCGGTCTCGCCGAGGAGCAGCACCGACACGTCGTCGGGCGCGATGCGCGCGAGCACCCGCCGCACCCGCTGCATCGCCGAGCCCTCGCCCTCGAGGGCGGGCGCCGCGGTCCTCGGCCGCTCGCCGACGCCCTCGAGCGTCCCATGCGCGGGCTGCAGCACGAGGGACACGTCACCGAGCTCGAGCACGACCCCGGAAGGCAGCTCCGCGGCGACGTCGGGGGCGAGCGTCGCGCCCGCGATCCGCGCCCCGTTCTTGCTGCCGAGATCGGTGACGGTCACGCGATCCGGAGCGAGCGTCAGCGCGGCGTGGCGGCGCGAGATCGAGGGGTGCTCGACCACGAGGTCGGCGTCGGCGGCCGAGCGTCCGATGACGACCTGCCCGCGCTCGGGCAGCGGGATCGCGCGCGGCGTCTCGTCGAGCACGACGAGCGCACGGCGGCCCACGGGCAGGGCCCGGCTCAGGGTCGGCGCGTCGGACGGCATCGCGCGGAGGATAGCGCGGGCTGCACCGAGACGAGCGTCCCGTGCGCGGCCTGCCTCAGACGTCTTCGAGCCGGATCGACACCGGGGGCGCGGCGATCCCCGTCAGGCGCCGCGCCTCGGCGAACGCGCTCTGGATCGAGGCGAGGCGCGCCGGGTGGGTGAAGACCACCACCTGCACCGGATCGCGCGTCCCGGCCGCGCGGGCCTCCTGCAGCATGTGCTCGATCGGCACGTCGAAGGCCCCGAGGATCCCCACGATCCGGGCGAGTACCCCCGGCCGATCGAGGATGGGAAAGCGCAGGTAGAAGCGCCCGGTGTGCTGGCCGGGCGCCTGCACCGCCCGGCTCATCAGGTGCGCCGAGCTCACCGCGCGCTGCGGCACCCGGCCGCGCGCGTGGGTGAGGATGTTGCGGCCGACGTCGACGATGTCGCTCACGACGCTCATCGCCGTCGGCATCGCGCCGGCGCCGTAGCCGGTGAGCAGGCACGGCCCGAGGCGCTCGCCGGTGAGGTGCACGGCGTTCAGCGCGCCCGAGACGCTGGCGAACGGACTCGTGCTCGGCACGAGCGCGGGGTGCACCCGCAGATCGAGCGGGCCCGGCGCGCCGTCCCAGCCCGGCAGGGCGCGCCCGGTCGCGAGCAGCTTCACCACCCGGCCGAAGCGCGCGGCCATCTTCATGTCGAGCGCGGTGAGGTGCTCGATCCCCTCGATGGAGACGTCCGCCGGCACGAGCTTCGCGCCGAAGGCGAGGGTCGACAGGATCGTGAGCTTGTGGCTCGCATCGCCCCCGTTCACGTCCAGGGAAGGGTCGGCCTCGGCGTAGCCCGCCTCTTGCGCGAGCTTCAGCGCGACCGCGTAGTCGAGCCCCTCGTCCTGCATCTTGGTGAGGATGAAGTTGCTCGTACCGTTCACGATGCCGCGGAGCGCCAGCACCGCATCCGAAGCGAGCGCCTCGCGCAGCACCCGGATGACCGGGATCCCGCCGCACACCGCCGCCTCGAAGTAGAGGTCGACGCCGCTCTCTTCGGCCAGCTCGAAGAGCGCGTGTCCGTGCTCGGCGAGGAGGAACTTGTTCGCCGTCACCACCGACTTGCCCGCCGAGAGCGCGCGCCGCACCCACGTCCCCGCCGGCTCGAGCCCGCCCGCGAGCTCCACGACGACGTCGACGTCGGGATCGTTCAGCACGTCGTCCGGCTCGAAGCTGAGCTGCCCCGGCGCGAGCACGTCCGGCCGCGGCTTGTCCCGGTCGCGCGCGACGACCTTCCGCACCTCGATCGGCGCGCCGAGCCGCCGCGTCAGCGAGGCCGCGTTGTCCCGAAGGATCTGCAGCGTCCCGGTGCCGACGACACCGCAGCCGAGCAGACCGACCCGAATGCGACGATCCATGCGGGGCGGTGCATAGCGGAAACGAGCGCGGGCGGGAAGGGCGCTGGAGCAGGCGCCGCGCCTTGCTCGGGTGTCCCCGCCCGTCCATGGGATGCGTCCCATGCAGGTGCTCGACGCCCAGGCGCTGAGAAAGTCCATCGGCGTCCGCACGCTGCTCGACGGAGTGACGTTCACCATCGAGGACGGCGAGCGGGTCGGCCTCGTCGGCCCGAACGGCTGCGGCAAGTCCACCCTCGCCAAGATCCTCGCCGGGCTCGATCCGCCCGACGGCGGCGCCCTCGCGCTCCGGAAGGGCGCCCGCGTCCTCTACCTCGATCAGGAGCCCACCTTCGCCGGCGACCCGACCGCCCTCGAAGGTGCGCTCGAGGGGCTCTCGGCGTGGCAGGCGGCGCGCCGTCGCCACGAGCAGGCGACCGAGCAGCTCGCCGCCACCTCCGAGCCCGAGCGCTGGCTCGCCGAGATGGAGTCCGCCGCCGCCGAGGTCGAGCGCCTCGGCGGCTGGGAGCGCTCCCACGAGGCCGAGCGCCTGCTCCGGAGCCTCGGCGTTCGGGACCTCGGCGCGAAGGTCGCGACGATGTCGGGCGGCGAGCGGCGCCGCGTCGCGCTCGCCCGATTGCTCGTCGCCCGCCCGGACCTGGCCATCCTCGACGAGCCCACGAACCACCTCGACGTCGAGGCCATCGAGTGGCTCGAGCGCTACCTCGCGAGCGAGCACCAGGGCGCGGTGCTGCTCGTCACCCACGACCGCTGGTTCCTCAACCAGGTCGTGACCCGCACCCTCGAGATCGAGCGCGGCACGCTGCACTCCTACGAGGGCGGCTGGGAGGAGTACCTCGAGGCCAAGGCCGAGCGGCTCGCGCTCGCCGATCGCACCGAGCAGAACCGCCAGAACCTGCTCCGCAAGGAGCTCGCCTGGCTGCGCCGCACGCCCGCCGC
>Ga0068872_10004268_pt1 | contig 10873 bp, 6 predicted proteins | sample NOAtaG_7_FD_66441 | JGI IMG/M metagenome (GOLD analysis project Ga0068872, IMG submission 66441) | Freshwater lake microbial communities from Lake Erie, under a cyanobacterial bloom - NOAA_Erie_Diel1S_2200h metaG | ecosystem: Environmental > Aquatic > Freshwater > Lake | place: USA: Ohio, Lake...
GATTTACTTATATAATTTATAAATGTCTTTTTTAATTTTATTTTTCTATTCTTAATATAAGAGGTCTTGGCATTATGGATATGAATGCGAATGATTTGATAGATTTATTTACAAAAGAACCAACTAGTTCATATAATAATTTTTTAAAATTTCAAGCTATATTGTTATTTGTAATTATATTTTTATTCTTTTCAAGATTTTTAAATAAAACTCCAACGGTTATAATAATGATTATATTATTAATATATTTTGGTTTCTATGTTTCGAATGTGTATGTAAAAACTGTAAAAAATGATTTAGATGATTTTAATAAAAAAACAATGTTCAAACTTAATTCTTTACAAACACTTGTGAATGATCATATTAAGAAAAAAATTTTATTAACCACAAAAGGAGCTAGTTTAAGTATTTCAAACAAAGATAGAATATTATTATTAGAAAAGAATAAATTAGATAATTTATATATAGATGCAAATATGATACATTTCTTATATAGTATCAAAAAATTATATGATTATAATCCAGATCAATTCTATAAATTATTAAAAGGGACAAATCAAATATTAAAAATTCGAAATGAAATAGAAATATTTTATGATTCTGAAGGAGAATATACAGAAAATATTCACGAAATGTTTGAAATAGCTATACAATTAAGAACCAATTGTTTAAATAATTTACATAATATGATATATACAGTACCAAAAATAAGTAAAATGTATAAATATGTAGATGATATTATAATCAGATATGGTGTATTATTAGATAGGAATTTATATAAACTAAATGATTATCATCTAGATGATATAAAAAATAAAGGAATAAATAATCGTACAAAATTCATATATATAAATCATACAAAACCATATGATCGCTTATCAAATCACAGTATTATTCCAACCAACGATATAAACATAAAATCTGAATTAATAGACTTTTACTTGTAATTTCTTGCTACCTTTTATATATAGTAATCAGTAATTTTATGTACGAAATCATAACTATCTAAATTATATTTATTCAAAACCGACGCTCTTATGTATTTTAAAATCTCATCATTCTTATTATCACTTGAAATACTTGAATATAAGGAGAATATATCTATATGATGATCATAGCTATTCTGATCTTTTGTATCATAACAGTCTTGATTAATTTGTTTTTTAATTTTCATATTTGTAAATTCTATTATATAAAATTGATTATCTTTTATGTATATATTATCTATGTTAATATTATTGTGAAATATTCCGTAATCTTTTAAACTATTTATAAATGAAAAAACCTCATTTATCAAAGTTTTTTTATCCTTTTCTTTTAGCAACGATAAAGTTCTTCTTAATGTAATCATATTTGATATATCTATTGCTATAGCACACATATTTGTATATACAGATTTACCATAATCAATAAACTTTGGTGTTAAATCATAATCTAATAATCTATTATAAACATATAATTCCCATTTATATAAATCATAATTGCTAAAATACTTGATCAAATATTTATTTTCACTCATTTGATAAAAACATTGATGAGGATAGAAATTTGGTAAAAGCGTATTATTTAAATTATAACAGGGATCATCCCTTGAAATAATCTTAAATATATTTTCAGTATTCTTCATAAGAATTTTAAACATAATATCAAAATAATATCAAAATAATATAAAAAATATCAATCGGGTAAATTGTAATATATAATATATATATATTAAAATCACTTTTATTTAACAACTTTTTTAAGAAAAAAGTTTACAAAACCTTTTTAGAAAAAAGGTTAAACCAAAAAGTTATTTTGTAGGCTTTTTAAAGTCTTTTGGGTAAGCCTTTTTCTTGAAAAAGGTACTTTTAATTTGTTATGACTTTGTATTTAAATGTTGCTGATAAAAATCCGGAATAATTTGGTGTAGTATATTGCAATTGTCCTCCGTTAGTAATTGTAAAGTTAACAGATTGGTCACCTACGTATGAACTAACTATTTCCCAGCTTCCATCTTTATTAGTTCCTCTTATATGATAGTTAGAATACATATTTGTATTAGCCAAAATTCTTACTGCAAGGTATATATCAAAACCCCACACATTTGAATCGAATGCTAATCCAACAACATCTTCTGGGACACTAACGTTGTTTGAAGCATTAAATGTAACAGTTGACGGTACATCTCCAGTATTTGGTGTCATTTTGACACCGTTTACGTAAATATCTTGACCAGCATATAAAGTCTTTTCAATACTTGCGCCACCAGCAACTGTAAGTGCGCCACCAGATGTTCTACTGGTAGCATCTTTTGTACATGCTATACCAATACCACCTAAAGTAACAATTCCTCCCATTGTTGAATTATCTGATGGTTCTTTTGATACTGATTGAGCGGAACTAAAGTAAATTGGAATATTATCCGTTATATGAACAAATGATCTACCTGGATCTTGTGTAGTTGCACCGAATTCAAACCGGTCGTTTATTTCATTATAAACGATTCCGACATAAGGTTTGTTATAGAGAGATAATGTATCACCTATTGCCGGATTTTGCCCAGTCCAATCTGAACTTATTGTAGCTACACGTGTGGATCCATTATAATCTAATATTTTTCTTACTTGACTTACACTAAATCCAGATGTTACCTTAATCCACCATCCATTATAATAATCGTCAGACGAATTTGCTAAAGTGCTCAATTTAATTTGTGTTGAAGTCATACCAGATTGATTAGGTAATACATTTGTTTCATAAGGAACATCTGCAACAGTATCTCCAGTTGCTACATCATTGTCATATTGATATCTTTGGACAAGGAAACCAGCGTCTGCAGATCCGGCGGGCCCAGAATTTAGTACAAGAATATTGTCATCTAATACAGTATTAGAAGATTCTATTATAGTAGTATTGCCGACTACAGTTAAATCTCCAGATATAATTGTATTACCAGCTACATTCAAATCACTACCTATACCTACACCGCCCATAAATGTCACACTGCCATTGCTACTATTTGTACTGGGAGTCGTACTGGAAAAAACAGTATCTCCACCAACAAATAGTTTTTTAGATATACTTGCGCCACCAAATACAGTTAAACCACCCCCATTTCCAAGTGATACTGCATCTGTTGTACAATCTATACTTATACCGCCTAATGCAATAATAGCCGCTGTAGACTCATCAGTACTTGGAGTTATATTATTAAATTTAGTTGATCCATTTGCATTAGATATTTCAATTGATTTCTCTACAAACCCGAGAGAATTATATCTAGAAATGGAAAAATCATTTGAAATTGTATTTAAATCAACTGAAAATCTTTCAATATTACTAGAATCATAGAAATTTAATAAGTTGCTAGATGTACCTGTATAATAATTAGTTATTCCATATTGATATTGACTATTTCCAATGTATAGATCTTGAGCTATACCAACACCACCAGCAATAGTTAAACCTCCACCAGATGTTACGCTAGTTGCATTATAAGTGGTCTGTATACTAATACCACCCAATGAAACTAAAGATCCAACTGAAGTGCTTAATGATGGTTCTGTTGATATCAGTGCTAAACTGGCAAATGTATTACCAACTGCACTAGGATCTGCATAAGTTATATTTCCCACAAATAAATTACCAGCTATTGAAGCCCCGCCAGCAACTGTTAATGCCCCGCCAGATGTAATACTTGAACTGTCAGCTGTAGAACTAATTGAAAGTCCACCAGATAACACAACCGATGCTGTGGTTGAATTAAGTGAGACAGCTGTGTCCTGAAATAAAACCGTATCGTTTGTAACTAATTCCTTCTCTATTATTGCACCTCCATAAACAATAAAAGAAGCAGTCGATCCATTTACAACACCTTCTGTATTATATATTACCAACCCATTCAATGAACTTGTATCACTTACATTGAATGTTCCATTTACATCTAAATTATATTCAGGCGAACTTGTATTTATACCCACATTTCCAGATGTTGCTAAAAATAATTGAGGTATAGCTGGATCTTCCATTCCAACATTTAATTGTAAAGGTCTTAGTATACCATCCCCGCCACTATTAGTATTTATATTAAATACTCCAGAACCAGATGTATTGTCGCAATAAATATGTAATATTTCATAATTTCCAGACGTATTATTGTTTAAAGTATATAAAGATAAGTCACTAGCATAAGTAGAGGATATATCCGCACCAGCAAGATTTACAATAGAATCAGGTGTAGATACAAGAAGATCATTGTTATTCAAAGAATTCATTACTATATTTTCCCCAACACCATTTAATATTAAATTGTCTGCTATATAAACATCCTTACCAAAACTTGCACCTCCATATACAGTCAATGCGCCGCCCGAACTTACATTTGTGGCATTACTTGTACAATTTATACTTAAGCCACCATTTTGCAAAACAAGTGCACCTGTACTAGAATTACTAGAATCAATAGAAGACTCTATTTTAATAGATCCATCAGATAATAATTGTAATTGACCATCAATACCACCATTTATAGCTAAATCTCTTGCCTGCCCTGTCCCGGTACTATCTACGGATATATAATAAACATCGTTATTAGCATCCCACCCCATGCTTAATGACTCTGAATTCTCGGAATCGTTTGGTAAACCATAACCATATATCTTAAAATTCACATCGTCTGTTGTATCACCATCTTTTGAATATAAATTAAATGAAGTCTCTGTATCACTATTTTGTCCTTGTAACGATAAACTACTAGATGTAGAACCTCCGCCTAATATTGAATATTTTTGTGAATCTCCAGTAAACTGTACTTCATTTGTCCCCTTTATTCTAAATACTTCATTGCTACTAGATTCATCTACACCAGCATAAAATATATGATCAGCGGAAACTGATGTTACCTGATATACCAGAGAACCTATGCTATCCCCGCCCCCAATAGTTCCAATACCTGTGAATAAATTATCTTCTACTATTTCTTCATTTTCTTGGTATAACATCAATTTATTTTTGCTATCACCATTAGAAATATCAATTGAGATTGTGTCTCCTGTAAATAAATTTTTACTTATACCGACACCACCAGCAACTGTTAATCCACCACCAGATGTACTACTTACTGCTTCTGTTGTACAACTGACTGATACGCCACCATTTACTACCAATGCACCAATTGTAGAACTAAGACTTTCAATTGTATCTGAAATTAATACATATTTAGAAAATAAACTATGTGTTCCAGATATTGTCAATAAACTATTTCCAGTACTCCCATTTTGAAATTCGAAATTCCCACTAGTCGTATAAAAATTAAAATTACCATCTGGTGCTGAAAGATGTAAATCATTACCATCCATACTAAAATTAGCACTTTCAGATTCGGATGAATTATGTAAAACAATTTGAGAATTATCTGTGTATTTGACAATCAACCCAGCTTCTTCATTGTAACTTTCACCAACTATTAAACTTTGAGAAATATATGCGTCAGATCCAACTGCAAGCCCTCCTGCAATTGTCAAAGCTCCTCCATTAGTTGAATTTTCACTATTTTTTGAGCATGATATGGATACTCCACCATTAATTGTCAACGCTCCAAAAGTAGAATTATTACTAAATGTAGTAATATTAATATTTAGATTTGTATCATTAAGATCTAATCTCTTATTAATACCATCAGGACTTATATAGAAATTTTTATTTATAACTGTATCTAAAAATAATCTATTATCTGTTAATCCATTAATTTGGAAAATACTTGAACTATTATCTAATGTTACGTTGTTCCCAAAGTACGTTTGTTTATATACTGATAAACCACCACCTACAGTCAAAGCACCCCCTGATGTACAACTTACAGAATCATATGTAGAATTTATACCAACACCACCGTCTATAACCATAGCACCGGATAATACATTGTGTGACTCTGTTGTATCGGTAATATTTACATAAGAGTTTTGTATAACTAATGGTCCTTGTAAAGGTTCAGCAGTTATAGTCTTAAGACGTATATTAGACATATTATTATTAACTATATATAATATTTTTTATTTATAAACTACAATTAAAGTAAATTAATAAATTAATAAATTTGTAATTTTGCGATTCTGTAATTTTGTAAATATTAATTTCTTAAACTCGTAATTTTGTATTTTATAAATATGAGTTGATAATTAATTTTTAATTTATATATAAAATATATAATTATTTATGTTTGATCGTCCAATATTAGTATATAGTGATTATTGTGTTTACTCGAAACAATTTTTACAAAATTTAATTAAACATAAAAAAATGTTTGATTCCTTTATAAGAATGAATATAGATGTAGATCCAAGAACGAATAAACGTCCAATGGCATTCTATAAATTACAAGAACAAATTGATGCAAAAATAACTAAAGTTCCAACTATAATAGTTAAAAATAAAGAGAATGAATTATATATTTTATCTGATAAAGATGCCTTTAAATGGTTGGATTTCGAAACACGTGAAAATGTTAGAGCAGGTATTTCTGGGTTTAATAAACACGAAATGGAATCCTTTTCAGATAAATATTCAAAGTATGGATCTACTGATTTAAATGATGCTACTGAACAGAACTTTAAATTTTTCAAATATAATGATGGTAAATACACATTAACAAATGATGATCTTGGTTGTATAGAAGAAACAGATGAAAATATTAAAAATAAAAATAAGAAAGAAGTTGAAGAAAGATATACTAGAGAAAAATTTAGGAACAACGAAATGACAAATAATAGTTTTTCAGCGCCAGTTCAAAGAGCGCCAAGTGGAATGGGTGTACCCAGTGGGATGGGCGCGCCTGGACCTGGTCAAATGATTGACTTTACAAATCCTAATTTCGGATTAGCAGGTAAATTTAAAAGCGGTATGAATAAATCTGACAAAGCGAAGGAAATGGATAAAAGATTACAAGAACTTATGAACGAAAGAAATATGAGATGATAGTAAATTTCCAAGATTTTATTAGATTTAATTAATTATTATATTTATTTTATTGAATAAATATAACTATGTCTAATATGTCTAATATGTATATATATTATGGTATACTTTCCCTTATACTTATCTTTATAATACTTCTGTTTGTATATATTGATAAAAAAATCATGGAGAATTTTATTGATGATATTGTAGGATACAATAGCACCACAGTGCCAGATAAAGAGATTATTACTGATTTTGAGATTAAATCAGATAATCTCGAAACTTTATTGAATAATACTAACTTGGAAAAGGATTACAAAGAAGATCTGTCTGAATATAATTTGTTTAATCAAAATTTAGAATTCCCATATTTAGAGATTTTCAAAAAGACTATTTTAGATTATTTTAATAATGTAGTAGATATCTATAAAAATGATAATTGTTATATATCAGAAGTATTTAATATTAGATTCAAGGACAACATTGACGATTCTAGAACATATATATTATACATAAATCTGGTAAATCCAACTAAATTGTTTACGAAAACTCTTAAAGTGAAATTAATTATAACAAATTTTAAAAATCTAAGTGCTGGTCTTATTTCTCAAATACAAAATTTTATACAAATATCTTATATTATATATGATAAAAATAAGGTGCTTGATATATCTGGAATAGATAAATATGGCGGTAATTTCTATATTATAAAAAATAGATTACATTTGATGGACCCTTTTTTAACAAGTGGTAAAGAAATGATTGTATCAAAAAATATGATTGATAAATTTAAAACAGTATTGGATATTAAAAACGAAGCATTAAAAAAATTACAACAAGATCTTTGATTTAATATCATAGGTGCGTAATTATTATTATATATTTTTATTATGTCAATTTATATATGGATTTGATACAAAAAAACTTTGAATATTTATGCAATACGCCATCTGATATAAATGAACACCTCCCAATTTTAAAAACTCTCTCAAAAGATTGCACCTCAATAGCAGAATTCGGTGTAAGAGGTATGGTATCAACTTGGGCTTTTCTACATGGTTTAACTCAAAATAACTCTGATGAAAAAAAATTACTATGTGTCGATATAGAAAATGTTGATAATGTACAAGCTGTCATTAACATGGCAAAAAAAAGTGGAGTAGATATGAAATTTGTTAAACAAAATAGTATTGATTGTGAAATTCCAGAAGTAGATATGTTATTTATAGATACATGGCATATTTATGGACATTTAAAAAGAGAATTAATTACTCATCATAAAAAAGTTAGCAAATATATTGTAATGCATGATACAGAAGTGGATAAAGAATTTGGTGAAAGTATAAGATGCACTATGAATATCGTAGAACAATCTAAAACGTCAGGATATCCTATAATGGAAATTGTCTTGGGGTTAGATCAAGCTATAAAAGAATTTCTTATAGATAATCCAGAATGGTATTTGTATAAAGTTTACAAAAATAATAATGGTTTAACTATATTAAAGAAGAGGTGAATGTAACTTACGCGTAGCATACGCGTAGCATACCCATAGCAAATTAAAAGTATAAAAAGTATAAAAAGTATAAAAAGTATAAAAATTATAAAAGTATAAAAAGTATAAAAATATTAATTTTATGTATATTTAATACCACGTCTAGAACTAATATTAAATGTATTCGAATCATCTATTATTTCCGTAATTTCCAATACAAAACTATAATCTAAATCATTGAAATCATAAAAGCTTCCATCATAGTTTATGCAAGAGAATTCTAGTTCTCCTAATGTGCTTAAGGGTACTTTATCAAAATCTTTTGGGTTACTTAAGAAATTAAAGCATATATATCCAGGAGCTTGATCAAGTGATATTCTTGCGAATATATTTTTAACTGATCCAGTATTTTTCATGGTGTCTAATTGGGGACAGGTTAAAAAACAATAATTTTCTCCTTCCAAGTTAATAGATCTATTTAAAATATCGTCTTTTGTATTAGTTTGAACACCGGAATAACCATGTTTATAACTACTAATATAAGTATTTTCGCCACCACCTTTTGTTATAGAATTAGCAAAGCTATTTTGTACATAAAATGTAAATGTATTTTCATCAATAATGTCCCTTACTGTAAAAGCTTCACCATCTAATACAGTAGCAGAAATATTTGCAATATCTTCTATACCATATAAATTAAAGTTATTTGATATTCCTAGTATACCAGTAATATTACTCGGCATTGTAGCATTTAATGAAGTAAACGAACCTGTTATTGTGAATTCGTCATCATCTATTTTAGTTATTTCATAGAAATCATCTATAGAATCAGGTGTTGTGTTAGTTTCCATAATACGAATTTTGTCACCTGTTTCTAAACCATGTGGTATTATAGTTTGGATATTTACAGTCGAATTATCAACTTTTTCAATATCTATTATTTGATTAAAATTATGATCCGGAAACGATAATGTCATTAAACCTGTACTTACAAAGGAACTTGAATCAACACTCGCATTTGTAAAAGTTCTTTCAATATCAAATTTATTATTAGTTACATTGGTGATTATAAATACATTATTCTTATTTAATACAGGAGATGTGTTTACATTTACTAGTCTAATAGTATCTCCCTCTATTAATTTGTGATTCGTACTACAAGTAATGGTTGTATAACCAGGTATTATACTTGGAGATACGTTCAAAATACTAACTATCCATGTTTCAAGTGGAGTATGTCTTGGAATATATCCTATATTTTCTTTTACATTTTCAGTAATTCTTCCGGGTAATATGAGTTCAGTAGAACTTAATCTCTGCAATATAGTATAAGGCCCGTCATAATTGGATGTATCATCTAAATTATTCAAATCTTGAGTATTATATAAAGTTACTGTTTTCCTAACATCTCCTAAATCATATCTATGATCTACATATGTTGTCATCATAATAGTCTCAGTGTTATATACACCATAAGAAGATACATCAAATACCTTATTATCATCTAAATCAAACCGAATCTTTGAAGTTGTACTAGATATATTTTGACTAATACTTCTTGTCATTTCATCACTGTCGACCCTTACCAAAATAGTGTTACTTGATGGTATAATAATTATCATCTTAGTGGTAAATTCAGTATTAATTTGAAAAAGACCAGTAAGTGGAGAAATGTACCCAATTTCTAAAGAATCTTTTATATAATCATCTGTTAACATATGAGGCATAGTTGTTGTAATCCTCATCAAATATATATTTTCTAATCTACTAATTTTAGTATAAATACGGATAGAAGAGTCTTCTAATGGAAACCCCAGATTAGGAGCAAACGTATTTAAAGGAGTTGTATGACCACCCCATAATATTTGAAATGGAGCCTGTTTCCCAACTTTAATAGTAGACCCCCCTTTATCAACTACAGTTTCATTAGCATTTATATTTACTTGAAATCTGAATTTATCTGTTTCACCGGGTATTAAAATAACTGATCTAAAACCATTTATACTTGTAGCTGGAATACCTCCAATTGCAGGTGATCCTAATATATAAACAGATTCGTTCTCAGTATAATTATGGCTAGGAGCTGTTACAGTTATAATATTATCCCCAGCAGTTACAGAAAAAGGATTATTTGTTAATTCAGTTAATATTAAACTAACAAATGTAACTATATCAGTGTAAAGATCCAATGTAACTACAAAATAATGGAAATCGGAACTTTGCCCATTTCTCCGTTTTACCTTATTCATTTTGTTAATAATTTCAGTTTGTAAACTAGATGCTGTATACCTACCAACTCTTAGTGATGTACTATATGTTGGATATAATGTTTGTTCATTTTGGGTAACTGTTATATCTTCGTCTATATCTTCCTGGTTTCTCCAATAAATATGTTTATTACGATCATTTATAACAGCATCTGTATTAGGAAACTCTATACTA
>Ga0068872_10004278_pt1 | contig 10861 bp, 9 predicted proteins | sample NOAtaG_7_FD_66441 | JGI IMG/M metagenome (GOLD analysis project Ga0068872, IMG submission 66441) | Freshwater lake microbial communities from Lake Erie, under a cyanobacterial bloom - NOAA_Erie_Diel1S_2200h metaG | ecosystem: Environmental > Aquatic > Freshwater > Lake | place: USA: Ohio, Lake...
GGCGAGCCTGTCGCGCGCGGTGGCGGTGAGCATGGGATGGCGTCCTTCGTCGTTCCTCGATCGGCGGCGAGCCTAGCGCAGCGCCCCGCGCCGCGTCGCGGGCCCCGGCATGCCGGACTCAGCCATGGCGCACCGCGACGGTCTTCAGCGCCGCGAAGGACTTCAGCCCCTCGAAGCCCTTCTCGCGCCCGAAGCCCGAGCGCCTGACGCCGCCGAAGGGCAGCTCGATGCCGCCCGCCGCGCCGTAGTTGTTCACGAAGACCTGGCCCGCGTGCAGGCCGCGCGCTAGGCGCAGCTGGCGCGCGCCGTCGCGCGTCCACACGCTCGCCACGAGGCCGTACTGCGTGCCGTTGGCGATGCGCAGCCCGTCCTCCTCGGTGGCGAAGGGCGTGGCGGCGAGCACGGGGCCGAAGACCTCCTCCTGCGCCAGCTCGTGCGCCGGCGGCACGTCGGCGACCAGCGTCGGCATGACGTAGTAGCCGCCGGGCGGGACGTTGGGCGCCATCGCGCCCTGCGCGGCGGGCACCAGCCCGTCGGCGGCGGCGCGGTCGAGGAAGCCCTGCACGCGCTGCTGCTGCGCGCGGTTGATCACCGGCCCCACGTCGAGGTCCATGTCGGAGGCGCCGACGCGAAGCGCGCGGAAGCGGCCGGCGACGGCGTCGAGCACGCGGTCGTAGACGGGCTGCTGCACGAGCAGCCGCGAGCCCGCCGAGCAGGTCTGCCCGGCGTTCTGGATGATCGCGTTGACGAGGAAGGGCAGCGCCGCGTCGAGGTCGGCGTCGGCGAAGACGAGCTGCGGCGACTTGCCGCCGAGCTCCATCGTCACGGGCTTGTTGGTGCGCGCCGCCGCGGCCTGCACGCGCGCGCCGGTCTGCGGCGAGCCGGTGAAGGAGACATGGTCGATGCCCGGATGGGCGGAGAGCGCGGCGCCGGCCTCCTCGCCATAGCCCGTGACGACGTTGAGCGCGCCGGCCGGGAACCCCGCCTCGGCGGCGAGCTCGGCGATGCGCAGGATGGCGAGGCACGCATCCTCCGCGGGCTTCACCACGCAGGCATTGCCCGCGGCGAGCGAGGCGCCGACCGAGCGACCCAGGATCTGCGAGGGATAGTTCCAGGGGATGATGTGGCCGGTGACGCCGTGCGGCTCCCAGAAGGTCATGACGGTGTAGCCGTCCATGAAGGGGATCGTCTCGCCATGCAGCTTGTCGGCGGCGGCGCCGTAGTACTCGAAGTAGCGCGCGAGCGCCGTGGCGTCGGCGCGGCCCTGGCGCAGCGGCTTGCCGGTGTCGATCGATTCGAGCCGCGCGATGGCCTCGTGGTCGTCCTGCACCAGCCGCGCGAGCCGCGCGAGCAGGCGCCCGCGCTCGACCGCCGGCATGCGGCCCCAGGCGCCCTCGGCCGCGCCGCGCGCCGCGCGCACCGCCGCGTCGATGTCCGCCGCGCCGCCGCGCGCGATGGACGCGAAGGCCGCGCCGTCCGACGGGTTCACCACCTCGATGGAACGCCCGTCGGCGGCCGCGCGCCATTCGCCGGCGACGAAGAGCATGGCGGGGGGGATCCTGACGGTCATGGCGGGGCTTTTCCTTGCTGCGCGTGGCGTCCCGGCGCCGAGCCTAGTGCGCTTCGCGCCGCGCCGGAACCGCGGCGGCGCGCCCGGGTGCGCTTGCAACCCCGTCCTCGCGTGCTAGAAACCGGGCGACCAGCCCATGGACGAATCCCCGCCCGAGATCTCCGTCGTCGTGCCGGTGCGCGACGAGGAGGACAACATCGACACGCTGCTCGCCGAGATCGCGGCGGCGCTGGCGGGGCGGAGCTTCGAGGTCGTCTATGTCGACGACGGCAGCGCCGATGCCACGCCCGCGCGGCTCGCCGCCGCGCGCGCGCGCATGCCGGGCCTGCGCGTCCTGCGCCATCGCCGCAGCGCCGGCCAGTCCGCCGCCCTGGTGACCGGCATCCGCGCCGCGCGCGGGACCTGGATCGCCACGCTCGACGGCGACGGCCAGAACGACCCCGCCGACATCCCGAGCCTGCTGGCGCGCGCCGCGCAGGAAGACGCGCCCGCGCTGGTCGCTGGATGGCGGGCCACGCGTCGCGACACGCGCCTCAAGCGCGTCTCCTCGCGCCTCGCCAACGCGGTGCGCGCCGCGCTGCTCGGCGACCGCACGCCCGACACGGGATGCGGCCTCAAGGTCTTCCGCCGCGAGGCGTTCCTGCGCCTGCCGCCCTTCGACCACATGCACCGCTTCCTGCCGGCGCTCGTGCAGCGCGACGGCGGCATCGTCGTGAACGTGCCCGTCAACCATCGCCCGCGCGCCGCCGGCCGCTCCAAGTACGGCGTCATGAACCGCCTCTGGGTCGGCATCGTCGACCTGTTCGGCGTGATGTGGCTGCAGCGCCGCCCCGTGCGCCCGGAGATCGGGGAGGGCGGGTGAGCACGCCGCGCGCCGCGCTCGCCTTCGCGGCGCTGCTCTGGGCGGCCTGCCTCGCGAGCGGCCTTGCGCTGCGCCCGCTGCTGCCCGTCGACGAGACGCGCTACCTCGCCGTGGCGCTGGAGATGTGGCAGCGCGGCGACTTCCTCGTGCCGTGGCGCAACGGCGTGCCCTACCACCACAAGCCGCCGCTGCTGTTCTGGTCGATGCACGCGGGCTGGGCCGTCCTCGGCGTCGGCGAGGCCTGGGCGCGCATGGTGGCGCCGCTCTTCGGCCTTGCCTCGCTCGCCGCCTGCGTCGCGCTTGCGCGGCTGCTCCATCCCGGGCGTCCGGCGGTCGCCGCGATGGCGCCGCTGGCGCTGATGGCCTTCTCCTACTTCGCGCTCTTCGGCACGCTCACCTTCTTCGACACGCTGGTGACGTTCTTCGCGCTGGTCGGCTGGATCGGCATGGTGCTGGCCGCGCGCGGGCAGGAGGCGCGCGGCTGGACGCTGGTGGCGCTGGCGCTCGGCCTCGGCATCCTCGCCAAGGGGCCGGTGCAGCTCCTGCACCTCCTGCCGGTGGCGCTGCTCGCGCCGCTCTGGGCGCGCGCCGCGGGCGGCTCGCCCTCGTGGCGGCGCTGGTACGCCGGGCTGGGGCTGGCGCTGCTCGCGGGCGCGGCCATCGGCCTCGCCTGGGCGATCCCGGCGGCGATCTCGGGCGGCGAGGAATTCGCGCGCAAGATCTTCCTCGGCCAGCACACCGGCCGCATGGTCCGCTCCTTCCAGCATGCGCGCCCGTTCTGGTGGTACGCGCCGATGCTGCTGGCGCTGCTCTTCCCCGCGCTCTGGTGGCTGGCGCCCTGGCGCGGGCTGCGCGGTGGCGGCCTCGGGGACGGCGGGACGCGCTTCGTCGCCTGCGCCTGCCTGCCGGTGCTCGCCGCCTTCTCCGCGATCAGCGGCAAGCAGCCGCACTACCTGCTGCCGGAATTCGCGCTCGCCGCGATCCTGCTCGCGCGCCTCGCCGACCGCGAGGGCTTCGAGGATCGCCGCATCGACCGCGCCGTGCCCGCGCTCGGCCTCGCGCTCGGGGGCATCTTCATGGTCGCGCTGCCCTTCCTCGCGCCGCGCGTCGCGCAGGGCAGGCCGGGCATGGAACTTGCGCCCGGCGCCGCCATCGCGATTGCCGGCTTCGGCCTCGTGCTCCTCGCGGGCGCGGCGCTGCTGCTGCGGGACCGCGCGCGCGCGGCGCCGGCGCGCCTCGCGAGCCTCGCCGCCGCGACCGCGGCGCTGGTCGTCGCGGCCAATCTCGGCTTCCTGGTGCTCGCGCCGGCCAACGACGCCGCGCCCATCGCGCGCGTCCTCGCGGCCGCCGAGGCCGAGGGTCGGCGCGTCGGCATGGTCGGCGACTACGAGAGCGAGTTCCACTTCGCGGGACGCCTGCGCCAGCCCTTCGCGGACGAGCTCGGCGACGCGGGCGCCATCGCCTGGGCACGCGCCAATCCCGAGGGCGTCGTGCTGCGCAGCTATGGCCGCCGCGCGGCGCTGCCGGCGGACTGGCCGGCGCCGCTCCATCTCGGGCCCTGGCGCGGCAGGCTGGTCGCGGCGTGGCCGGCCGCGCTGGTCGCCGGGCCGCGCGGCGCGGAGCTGATGTCGGATCCGCCCGCGCGCTGAACGCGCGTCAGATGCGGCGCGCGCGGCCCTTCCAGTAGGGCTCGCGCAGCAGGTTCTTCTGCACCTTGCCCACCGGCGTGCGCGGCAGCGCGGCGACGAACTCGATCGCGCGCGGCCGCTTCCAGCGCGCGGTCTGCGCCTCGACGAAGTCGATGAGCTCCTGCGCCGAGGCCTCCATGCCCTCGCGCAGCACGACATGCGCGATCGGCACCTCGCCCCAGCGCTCGTCGGGGACGCCGAAGACCGCGCATTCCCCGACGGCGGGATGGCGCAGCAGCGCGTTCTCCACCTCGACGGGGTAGAGGTTCTCCGCGCCCGACACGATCATGTCCTTGGCGCGGTCGACCAGGGTGAGGAACCCGTCCTCCTCCAGGAAGCCGACATCGCCGGTCGCGAGCCAGCCCTCGCCGAAGCGGAAGGCCTCGCGCGTCGCGTCGGCGTTGCCCAGGTACTCGCGCAGCAGGTTCGGCCCGCGCACCAGCACCTCGCCGACCTCGCCGGCGCGCAGCGCGCGGCCCTCCTGGTCGACGATGCGCAGCTCGACGCCGGGCACGGCCGGGCCGACCGACTGGGCGCGCGTGCGGTTGAAGCGCGAAGGGCGCAGCGCGATCGGCCCGGTCTCCGACTGGCCGTAGTGCTCGATCGTCTCGATCCAGGGCAGCGCCTCGGCGAATTCCTCGAGCAGCGCGAGGTGCATCGGCGCGCCGGCGTGGTGCATGCGGCGCATCGTCTCCAGCCGCCGCGGCAGGAATTGCGGCGCGCGCAGGATGTCGAGCATCTGCGTCGGCACGAGCAGCGCCGCCGCCGCGCGGTGGCGCTCGACGAGGTCGAGGAAGCGCCCCGCGTCCCAGCGCGCCAGCGGCACCGCGCAGGCGCCCGCGCCGACCACCGCGCCGAACCAGACATGCAGGCCGACGGTGTGGAACATCGGCGTGGAGACGATGCAGGCGTCGCCCGGCGCGTTGCCGAAGAGCGCGACCGCGCCCGCGATGCTGGCCGCGCGCGCGCCATGCGTCACGGCCACGGCCTTGGGCCTGCCCGTCGTGCCTCCGGTGAAGTTGATCGACAGCAGGTCGGCGGGCGCGACATCCGGCAGCGTGCCCGCGCGCGCCGAGACCGCGGCGGCAAGGTCGCGCCTGTCCGGGCCGCCGGTCTCCACCACGCGCGCGAACTCCGCGCCGGTGGCGCGCGCGGCCGCGACCTGCGGGGCGAGGTCGCGATGGACGAAGAGGCCGCGCATCCCGGCCAGGCCCGCCATCTCGGCGAGCTCGTGGCCCGTGGCGCGCGTCGGCAGGTTGGCGAGGACCAGCCCGGCGCGGGCGGCGGCGAAGAAGAGCAGCCCGTAGTCGAGCCCGTTGGGCAGCATCGCGCCGATGCACGAACCCGGCGCGAAGCCCGCGCCGGCAAGCGCCGCGGCGAGCCTGTCGGCCTCGGCGTCGAGCGCGGCATGGGTGAGCGTCGCTTCCTCGCCGGCGATCGCCGGCGACGACGGCGCGAGGCGCGCGCTGGCGCGCAGCACGTCGCCGACGACGCGCGGCGCCGCCGGCGCCCCGCTCACGCGCGGCGCGGCGGATGTTCCCTGCGGCGCCATTTCGGCCCTATAAGCACGTCGCGCACATCGATCGCTGGCCGAAGCTAACGCAAAGCGGCGCGCTCGGCATCATCGGAAGGAAGGCGGCTTGCCATGGGCCACAGGATCACCATCGCGGGGCTGGACGCGACCATCGAGGCGGAGCCCGGCGAGACCATCCTCGACGCCGCGCTGCGCGGCGGCGTCGCGCTTCCCTTCGGCTGCCAGTCCGGCAATTGCGGCGCCTGCAAGGTGGCGCTGCTCTCCGGCGGCATCGCGCTGCATCCCTATTCGGACTTCGCGCTGGAGGAGGGCGAGCGCCTGCAGGGCCTCGTGCTCGGTTGCCGCGCCGTGCCGATGGGCGACTGCGACGTGGCGCTGCTCGAGGCCGCGGACTGGGAGGTCCATCCGCAGCGCGACATGAAGTGCCGCGTCGTGTCGGTCGACGACGCCACGCACGACATCCGCCGCGTGCGCATGGAGGTCCTCGAGGGCGGGCCCCTCGTCTTCTCCGCCGGGCAGTATGCCAGCCTCGAGTTCCCCGGGCTGCCGCCGCGCGACTACTCGATGGCCAACGCGCCGGGCGAGGCGATCCTCGAGTTCCACATCCGCCTCGTGGCGGGCGGCGCGGTCACGCCCTTCGTGCGCGAGCGGCTGAAGCCTGGCGACGAGCTGCGGGTGCGCGGCCCGATGGGCACGGCCTCCTGGCGCCAGCGCCATGGCGGCCCGATCCTCGCGGTGGCCGGCGGCTCGGGCCTCGCGCCCGTCAAGTCGATCGTCGAGGCCGCGCTCGCGTCGGGCGCGCGCCAGCCCATCCGCCTCTATGCCGGCGCGCGCGCCGAGCGCGACCTCTATCTCCTCGACCATTTCGCGGCGCTGGCGGCGCGCCACCCGAACCTCGAGGTCGTGCCCGTGCTGTCCGAGCCCCAGGGGCCGACCACGCGCCGCACGGGCTTCCTGCGCGACGCGCTGCGCGAGGACCTCGCGGGCGGGCTCGATGGATGGAAGGCCTATCTCGCCGGGCCGCCGGTGATGGTGGAGAGCTGCGTCGAGGTGCTGGACGCGCTCGGCCTGCGCCGCGCCGACTGCCATGCCGACGCCTTCTACACCGAGGCCGACCGCCAGGCGCTGATGCGCGCGATGGGGCGCTGAGGCGCGAGGCGCGGCTCACTCCATCCTGATGCCGCCATTGACCGGCACGGTCGCGCCGGTCACGTAGCCGGCGCCCGGCGAGAGCAGGAAGGCGATCGTCGCCGCCACCTCCTCCGCGCGCCCGGTGCGGCGCAGCGGCGTCGCCGCCTCCACGCGCCGCTTCGTCTCCGCGGGATGCGGCGCGGTCATCGGCGTGTCGATCCAGCCCGGCGCGACGCAGTTGACCGTGATGCCGCGCGGCGCGAGCTCGCGCGCGATGCCCTTGGCGAAGGATTCGAGCGCGCCCTTCGAGGCCGCGTAGCCGCTCGAGGTCGCGACGCCGCCGGTACGCGCGGCGAGGGAGGACAGCAGGACGATGCGCCCGCCATCGGCGAGCCAGCCGGCGGCCGCGCGGCAGCACAGGTAGGGCGCGGTCAGGTTGATGGCGATGATCTCGGCCCAGCGCGCGGGGTCGAGCTGGTCGATCGGCCGCGTGTCGACGATGCCCGTGCACACGACCAGCGCGTCGAGGCGCGGCATGGCGCGGCGCGCGGCGTCGAGCGCGGCAAGCACCGAGGCCTGGTCGCGCGCATCGAGCGTCGCGCTGGCCGCGCCGGTCTCCGCCGCCAGCGCCGCCAGCGCCGGCGTGTCCATGTCGAGCAGCGCGAGCGAGGCCGCGCCGCCCGCGCGCAGCGCGCGCGTCGTCGCCGCGCCGATCCCTCCCGCCGCGCCGACGATGCAGGCATTCCCGGCGAAACCGTCCATCCTCGTCCTCCATGCGCACATGCGCGCCGCCGCGCAGCATCGGCCCTGCGCGCGCCGGGGCGCAACCGCCGCGGCGCGCGCCCCGCCCATGCCGCGCGCGCGGCTTCCGCGCCGCGCCGCGATGCGGCAGCATGCGCGCCTCGTCACATCCGGAGGCATCCATGCAGCAGCGCAGGCTCGGCGATTCGGGGCTCCTTGTTTCGGCGGTCGGGCTCGGCTGCAACAACTTCGGCGGCAGGATCGACGTCGAGGCGACGCGCCGCGTGATCCACAGGGCCGTCGACCTCGGCATCACCCTCTTCGACACCGCGGACATCTACGGCAACAAGGGCGGGTCCGAGGCCGCGATGGGCGAGGTGATGGGCCCGCTGCGCAAGCGCATCGTGCTCGCCACCAAGTACGCCAAGCCGATGGACGAGGAGGGCAGGGCGCGCGGCGCCTCGCGCCGCTACATCGTCGAGGCCGTGGAGGCCAGCCTGCGCCGGCTGCGCACGGACTGGATCGACCTCTACCAGCAGCACGAGCCCGATCCCGGCACGCCGATCGACGAGACGCTGCGCGCGCTCGACGACCTCGTCTCCGCGGGCAAGGTCCGCTATGTCGGCTGCTCGAACCTGCCGGCCTGGCAGGTCGTCGAGGCGCGCTGGACCTCGCGCGTCGCCGGCCACGTCCCCTTCGTCTCGGCGCAGGACGAGTACAGCCTGCTCGCGCGCGGCATCGAGGCCGAGCTGCTGCCGGCGCTCGCCCGCTCGGGCATGGGGCTGCTGCCCTACTTCCCGCTCGCCTGCGGGATGCTCACCGGCAAGTACCGCCGCAACGCCGCGATGCCGGAGGGCGCGCGCCTCACCAACACGCAGCGCCTCGCGGACATCTACATGACCGAGGCGAACTGGACGATCGTCGAGCGGCTCGAGGCGTTCTGCGCCGCGCGCGGGCGGACGATGCTCGAGCTCGCCTTCTCGTGGCTGCTCGCGAACCCGCGCGTGTCGAGCGTCATCGCCGGCGCGACGCGGCCCGAGCAGCTCGAGCAGAACGTCGCCGCGGCGGGCTGGGCGATCGGCGCGGAGGACCTCGCGGAGATCGACCGCCTGACGCGCAAGGGCTGAGCGCCATGGCCGCCGCCCTGCGCAACCCGCTCAAGGACAGGCTCGCGCGCGGCGACGTCGCCGCCTCGATGACCGTGCGCCTCGTCGCCGATCCCGCCATCGCGCTGCTCGCCCGCGGCGCGGGCTTCGACACGATCTACGTCGACCTCGAGCACGGGCCCTTCTCGATCGAGACCGCCGCGCGCATCTGCGTCGCCGCGCAGGAGGCGGGCCTCGCGCCGCTCGTGCGCGTGCCGGCGCGCGGACCGGAATGGATCTCGCGCGTGCTCGATGGCGGCGCGATGGGCGTGATCGTCCCGCATGTCGACAGCGCCGCGGAGGCGCGCGAGGCGGTGGCGGCGGCGATGTACCCGCCGCTCGGCCGCCGCTCGGCGGCGGGCGCGCTGCCGCAATTCGGCTTCCGCGGCCCGCCCCAGGCCGAGGCGATGCGCATGGCCAACGCCGCGACGATGGTGGTCGTGCAGCTCGAGACCGCGGCGGCGATCGCGGCCGCCGACGAGATCCTCGCGGTGGAGGGCGTCGACATGGCGCTGCTCGGCGCCAACGACCTGCTCGCCGACCTCGGCGTGCCCGGCGAATTCGACGATCCCAGGCTGATGCAGGCCTATGCGCGCGTCATCGAGTCATGCCGGCGGCTGGGCCGCCATGCCGGCGTGGGCGGGCTCGCTGGCCGTCCCGACCTCGCCGCGCGCTGCGTGGCGCTGGGCGCGCGCTACGTGTCGACCGGCACCGACCTCGGCTTCCTGCTCGACGCCGCCACCCAGCGCGCCGCTGCAGCCCACGCGCTGCCGCGCTGACAGGCGCGGCTCCTCCCCCGGCCGCCTGAACGGAAGCCCTCCCCGTCGCCGCGCTGGCGCGCGGCGCCACCCCTCCCATCCGCGCCATGCGCGGACGGGAGGGGAGCCTGGTCGTGCCTCCGCGCTCGCGCGCGGAAGGGGGAGGGGCTTCTGGTCGCGCGGGCTCAGCCTTCCTTGACGACGTTGCGCAGCGTGCCGACGCCGGTGATCTCGATCTCCGCGACGTCGCCGGGCTTCATGAACTCCGGCGGGGTGCGCGCCGCGCCGACGCCGCCGGGCGTGCCGGTGACGATCACGTCGCCGCCCTCGAGCGGGACGAAGGTCGAGATGTAGGCGATCAGCGAGGGGATGTCGAAGATCAGCAGGTCGATGCCGGCCTGCTGCTTGACGACGCCGTTCACGCGCGTGGTCAGCGTCTGCTTCGTGATGTCGCCGACCTCGTCCTTCGTCACCATCCAGGGGCCGAAGCCGCCGGTGCCGGCGAAGTTCTTGCCCGGCGTGAACTGCGTGGTGTGGCGCTGGAAGTCGCGCACCGAGCCGTCGTGGTAGCAGGCATAGCCCGCGACATGGCCCATCGCCTTCTCGCGCGCGATGCGCCGCCCGCCGCGGCCGATGATCACCGCGAGCTCGCCTTCCCAGTCCAGCTTCTCGCTCTCCTTCGGCTTGACGAGCGGCTGGCCATGGCCGACCTGGCTCGCCTGCATGCGCAGGAACAGCGTCGGGTGCGCGAACTCCGCGCTCTTGGTCTCGGCGCGGTGGTCCTTGTAGTTGAGGCCGACGCAGATGATCTTCCGCGCGTCGGGGATGACCGGCAGGTACTTCACCTTCTTCAGCGGCAGGTCGGCCTTCTTCGCCGCCTTCGCGACCTTCGCCAGGTCGGCGAGCGCGCCCGCGGCGAGCGCGGCGCGCAGCGTCGGGTACTTCTTGCCGAGGCGCTTGCCCAGGTCGACGACGCCGTCGCCGACCACGGCGCCGTAGCTGGCGGCCTTGCCGGACTGGAAGGTCAGGAATTTCATGTGCGTTCCCCTCGATGGCGCCGGCGACCCCGCGTCGCCCGGCGGCAGGACGCCGGAGATTGGACCGCCCGCGCGACGCGGCCAAGGGGGGATTCGCGGCCCCGCCGCCCTCCGCCGTTGATGCCGGCCGCCGGCAGGCGCTAGCGTCGCGTCCTGCAACGGCACGGGGGAGCCATCATGGGCGGGCAGCGGAATCTCGATCTGGGCGCGGCGCTTGCGGAGGCGGAGAAGCGCTTCGTCGAGGCGCATCCGAGCAGCGGTCGGCGCCACGACGCGGCGCGCAAGGTCATGCCCGGCGGCAACACGCGCACGGTGATCTACTACCCGCCCTTCCCCGTGACGATCGCGCGCGGCGAGGGCTGCTACGTGTGGGACCTCGACGGCAACCGCTACGC
>Ga0068872_10004283_pt1 | contig 10853 bp, 6 predicted proteins | sample NOAtaG_7_FD_66441 | JGI IMG/M metagenome (GOLD analysis project Ga0068872, IMG submission 66441) | Freshwater lake microbial communities from Lake Erie, under a cyanobacterial bloom - NOAA_Erie_Diel1S_2200h metaG | ecosystem: Environmental > Aquatic > Freshwater > Lake | place: USA: Ohio, Lake...
CGGAATTCCTGGAAGAATTATTTTTTGGTCGCTCAAGCGTCCGCACATCTTCTCCAAAGCCTGCAATTCACTGATAGACGGAAGGGAAGCTGAAAGGGGGTGCTCAAGTGAGCAGTCCATCAATTTGGGCCTGATGCACGGTCGGCTCTGTACTATCGAACCGCCGTCTGAAAAACAGGATTCAGGCGGTGATTGAACCTGCTCCGCTTCTGGTTGCTCAAGTTTCCACCTGATTCCGGTAGACATGCCGGCCGAAAAGCTTGAAGGCGGCTGGAGTGACAACTTGGTCCATCAGAGTCGCATCGATCAAGCCACCGATGACGACGATCGCCAACGGGTGCAGAATCTCCTTGCCAGTCTGCCCAGCTCCCAGCGCCAGAGGGATTAACCCCAGGATAGCAGTCAGTGCCGTCATCAGTACCGGCGTCAGCCGTTCCAGCGTTCCACGCACGATCATCTCGTCGCCAAACGATTCCCCTTCATAACGCTGAAGGTGGATGTAGTGGGCAATCATCATGATGCCGTTGCGACTGACGATGCCGATCAGTGTGATGAAGCCAACCCAGTGAGCAACTGAGAGGGTCGTGGCGGAGGCCCAGACTTCGGGCCACTGCCACCAGGAGGCCGCTGCAAGCGACTCGAAGGAGGGGCGGTTCATCCAGAGCAATGCAGCGATGGAACCAAGTGCTGCCAGCGGGATATGAATGAGCAGGACTAGAAGCGAAGCGACCCAGGAAGAGAGACACTTCCAGAGAAGTAGGAAAACGCCCAGCAGCACTGCCCAGAACAGCCAGAAGAGCATCCGGTTTGCCTCCTGCTGCGCTTCGAATTGACCACCCAATTCGATTCGCATCGGCCCAGCGCCGCGGCTCAGATTTCTCTCCACCTCGGCAATCGCCTGGCGAATCTCTGCGACCGTGCTTCCAAGATCACGCCCCTGGACGTTGCAACTGACTACGACGCGTCTTTCCATGTTCTCATGATGGACGACATTTGGCCCTCGAGCATCCAGGACGCGAGCGACCTGCGAGAGAGCAACTTTCCGGCCGGAGGGAGTATCGAGAAAGGTCTGTCCAATGGCCTCCCGGTCGCTCCTAGACGCTTCGTCGTACCAAACGACTAGATCAAAGAAGCGATCTTGGTCGAGAATGGTCGACACCTTTCTGCCACGGTAGGCGGTTTCCAGGAGCCTTGCTACCTCGCCAGGCGTCAGGCCGTATTCCGCTGCAACCTGCCGATCGACCTCCAACCGAACCTGTTTGACGTTTTCCTGCGGTTCTACCTGAAGGTCGACCACTCCTGGTACTTCCGCCACCTCGTGTTCGATATCGTGTGCGGCAGCGATCATCTCCCTGAGGTCCTCACCGAACACCTTGATGGCGATCTGGGCCCGAACACCGCTCATGACGTGATCCAGGCGATGGCTGATCGGCTGCCCCACATTCATTGCAACATTAGGAAGATAGGCGACGCGTTCTCGTACTTCTTCCATGACTTGGCCATGTGGCCTGCCTTTTGTCAGAACGCCCAGATGATGAAGCCCTGGAATAGCTCGCAGGACCGCTGCTCCCCAACCGGGCTTGGGCATCTGGTGAGGGACCAGACGCACTTCCAACTCCGATGCATTGACTCCTTCGGCATGCTCATCCTGTTCCGCACGTCCCGTCCTTCGAGCGATCGATGCGACCTCGGGGATTTCCCAAAGCAGCGCCTCTGTTCGCTCTGCGATTCTCTTGCTTTCCTCCAAGCTGGTTCCCGGTCGAGTCTGCACATTGACCGTCAATGTTCCTTCTTGAAAAGTAGGCAGAAATTCCGAACCCATAGCGAGAACAAGGAATTTGGAACCGAAGGCAAGAAGAGCAGCGCTAATCAGGATTTTGCGAGGATGCCGGAGGGACCATCGAACCACCTTTTCGTCGAGCCACTTCAGCCACTGCACGAATCGCGAGTCCTTCGGACGATTCAGGAATCCTGCGGAAGGGAGCAGTATGGAAGCAAGAGCCGGGGTAACGGTCAGGGAAACGACGAGGGAAGCAAACAGGGAAACGACATAGGCGAGCGCCAGCGGCGCAAACATTCGACCTTCCAACCCGGAAAGGACGAACAGTGGCAATACCACCAGACAGACGATCAAGGTGGCGTAGACGATGGAATTTCGCACCTCGCTGGAAGCTTCCATGACGACCTGCATCGATGGCTTGGGATGGCTGCTAAGGCGGTTTTCCTTCAATCGGCGAAAGATGTTTTCGATATCCACAATCGCATCATCAACCAGTTCACCAATCGCCACTGCAATCCCACCCAACGTCATCGTGTTGATCGTCAGGCCCAGGTAATCGAAAACAAGAATGGTGGTGAGTACCGAAAGGGGAATCGCGGTTAACGTGATGAAGCTGGTGCGAAGATTCGCCAGAAACAGAAGGAGGATAAGTGCAACCCAGACCGCCCCATCTCGGATCGCTTCGACGACATTATCGATCGCCGATTGAATGAAATCTGCTTGGCGAAACAGCTGTTTCTCAATCATCACATCGGGAGGCAATTCCTTCTGCAGGGATTCGAGAGCGGCATCGATGCGAGGGGTCAGTTGCAGCGTGTTGGCGCCTGGTTGCTTCTGGACTGCTAGGATCACCGCATCGCCACCGACCACACCGTCGAGTCCACGTGTCCTTACCCCTCCATCGCCCCGTCGAACCGGTCCTCCAAAACGGACATCGGCAACGTCCTGGATACGCAAGGCTCTTTCTTTACGCCAGACCACCGGTGTCTGAGCGATCTCTTCTAACGAGACACTCTGGGCACGGATTCGGATCAGCGACTCCTCCTGCTGCCGCTCCATGACACCACCCCCAGCAATCCCATTGGATCGCTCAGCCGCTGTCGTCAATTGATCGAGAGTCACACCGGCTGCCGCAAGGCGTTCGGGCGAGGTGATCACCTGATACTGTCGCAGGACACCTCCCATAACGGTCACTTGGGAAACGCCATCGACGGCCAGCAACCGATTGCGTACCGTAAACTCGCCAAGTGTCCTCAATTGCATCGCCTGTTCCAGCCGCTCGGACTCCGAACCAGCCATTCGAACGGGGCGCAATCCAAGGATCATCACCTCCCCCATAATGGAAGAAATCGGCGCCAATGTGATCCGTACGTCGGATGGAAGGCGATCCCTTGCCAGCTGAATCTTCTCGGAAACCATCTGGCGAGCTCGATAGATCTCCGTATCCCACTCAAACTCGACGGAGATCACCGAGAGACCAATTCCTGAAGACGATCGAACGCGACGGACTCCGGTGGCTCCAATCAGCTGATACTCCAGCGGGCGAGTCACCAGGGCTTCCACTTCTTCGGGAGCCAAGCCTGGAGCTTCGGTCAATAGGGTGGCAGTTGGACGGTTCAGGTCGGGAAAAACATCGATGGGGATCTGCTGCAGACGAAAAAGCCCCACGATGGTAACGACGACGGCCGAAAGGAGCACCAGCCACCGATGCCGAACAGACCAGGCGATCAGAAAATCAAGCATGGCTGCTCCTAACGCACCGACATCCAAGCGGCATTCAATTCCTCCGCGGCGGTCATTGCAATCAACTCGCCTTCCCGCAGACCGGAGATCACTTCAGCGTGGCGATCGTCGACTAGCCCAAGCTGGACTTCCCGACGATCGTACGTAGCGGCATGTTTGACGAAGACGAAGGAGCGATTTCCTTCGCGCACGATCGCCGATTTGGGAACCGCCAGCAAGGGTGAACTGCTTTCGAGAGCTAGTGCAACTTGCGCCATCTGTCGGTATCTCAGCGGAATCGGTGGATCTTCATCCAATTCAATCCAGAAATCCATCCCTCGTTGATCTGGATCAATGACGCCGCTCTGGCGCGCCACCCGGCCGGTGAGGACAAAGTCCTTTAGTCCTGGAAACCTTATCCTCGCCAGCTGGCCAGGCGCCAGGGTGGGCACCAGACTCTCCGGAGCATAACTTTCAATCCACGGCCTGCCGCTTTGGTGCAGCTCGCACAGCTTCTCGTCCGCTCGCAGCGCCTGCCCAATGACTCGGTCCAGCGACACCACTGTCCCGGAGATAGGTGCGACAATCGGCAGAGTGGACTGGATCAGTCGTGTCTGAAGGAGCGATTCAATCCTGGACGCTTCGAGGCCTGCTAATTCCAGTTCTCTTCGCACACTCTCACGACGACTTGCAGAAGCCGCCACCGTCGCTTCTGTTTCGATCAGCCGCCTTCTTGGGATCGCTTGCGTCGCCTCTCGAAGCCGCGCCAATTCCCGGGCTGCCAAGTCGTTAGCCAACTGCTCTTTCAGCAAGTCCAGTTGCAGATCCAGGAACTCCATACTGAAAACGTGCGCTAGGACATCCCCTGCCTGCACGTCCTGGCCGACTCGTACATCCAGAGAAACAAGAACGCCGGGGAGACGGGTTGCCGCCGTCCCTCGCTGCGTAGATGGTAGGTCGACGGTGGCCTGCAGAGAAACAATCGAATCGATCAATTGCGGCTTGACGACGCCAATCTTCAGCCCCATGGTACGAGCAGATTCAGGCGAGATTCGAGCCGAACCGGGTAGAAAAAAGACTCCGAGCTGCTGGGCTCCCCGCGAGACAACCAAGTCTCCAGGGTAGAGTTCCTTCGATTGCACCTCCACCATTGTGGCGGACTCCGCCACCACCTCCACGCTCTTCCGACGATACTCCGAAGCCTCCTTGGCCTGGCTCTCCTCCACCAGAACGAATCGGTCCGTACCATGATCGACCAGCGCGCTCGCTGGAATCGCTAATGTCCCTGTGGCACGCGGGACCGCAATCCTCGCGCCCCCCGTCATCCCAGGCAGCAAACGACGATGAGGATCAGCAGGGTTTCGATGTACCAACCAGACATCGTTGAGCAGATCAGACTCAGCTAGCGACTTGCCGACGACGGCGATCTCTCCTGGAATTTTTTCCGTGGGGAATGCCGCTAACTTTACTTCGACCTGCTGCCCTTCGCGGACCCGCATCAGGTCCTTCTCCAGGACGCCCAATCGAATCCAGACGGTCGACAAGTCGATCAGCTCAAACAGCGGCTGCCCTGGCTCGATCACCCCTCCAATCGATCGTTCCGCATGGGACAATGTCCCGGCGATCGGGGCAGTGACAGGGAGTAGCGGAGTTTTCGTCGGCATCCCTCCCAGAATCTGATCCAGCGTCTCGGAAGGTAACCCTAAGGCAAGCCATTTTGTCTTAGCCAGTTCCAGTGCATTACGTGCTTGTTGCACCTCGACTTCAGCGGCAAGTACGTCCCGTTCCGCCACGGCACCCCCTGCTTCTTTTACGCTCCGGTAAAGTCGATCGGCCACCTCCAGCTCATTGACCGATTTCCACACCTGCAGGTGCAACCGTTCAACCTCCGGACTCAATACCTCTCCCAGCAAGGCGCCTGCCTCTACCTGATCTCCGGGACGAACCCGAAGCGTGGCAACACGCCCCGGGAGTCGACTGACAGCAAATGCTCGACCTGTCGGCGCGGATACCACCGTCGCGCTGGCAAGCAACGAATCGATCGACGACGTTGGCTGGATTGGCGTTGTCGCAATGTCGAGTGCCTCTCGCGATTTGCGACTGAGCTGGACTAGCCCTCGATCCAAATCGACAACAGCCCCTTTTGACGGTAAGGGAGCATGGCCTTCGTGAGCCACTGCATCGGACCACGAAAACGCAAGGAAAGCCGGAATGAAAACCGCAATCCGACACCTCTCCATAAACCAACTCCCGTCAACAGACCACTTCACTGCAACCTCCTTTCGTGTGCCAATCAATCGCTCGACGGCTCTTCCAAAGTCATCCATCGCCGTTTCCTAGACCTCAGGCTGTCGAACTCCACTCTTGCTCGAACGAACGCCTCTGGCCATTCCTTGCATCGCCAATTCCTCATGAGGCATGACATCCTTCCTGATGCACCGAAAGATCCATCAGGGTTCACCCAAACCGCTGCGATCCAAGGGAACATCACTTCCGATACGCCTCGGGTGGTAACAGCTTTTCAGGGGTCTCCTTAGCCATGGCGACGAATTCATCGACGCAGGGCGGGCAACAGAACTCATAAGTCTTTCCGTCGATCATCCAGGAAAACTTCGGATTGGCTTTTGTCATGGAAATCGGGCAAAGCGCATCACCCGACTGCGGCTTGGCATCGTGCTGGGCCTTGATGCCGGCGAACTTGGCAGAAGCCACTTGGTTGCCATTGGCTTCAATGTCGGCCTGCGTGTATTTCCCTCCAGGTGTCAGATAGAGCTTCCTCTCCTGGTCATCTGCCACCTTCGCTGGCATCTGGTGATCATCGGAATTCTGGTGTTCACTGGAATCCGGTACGGACTGGAACCCAAGCCGAAACCTCTCCTCCCCGATTCGAATCGATGGAATGGTGACTTCGACTTTCTTCCCCACCATCGATTCAGGCAGTTTTCCGATGAAAAGCGAAGTCTTGCCCTTTCGATCATCGGCCTGGGGATTGGGAGCCAGTTCAATCGACTGAGCGTCTGGCATTCCTTCCTGCCTGACGAATCCCTGCAGCGTTTGCTCATCAACTTCCATCACCTGCGCTTCATCGCGGCCCAGGGTATAAAGTCGTAGAGCCCCTCCCTGCTCAAAAACCGCCTCGGCATGGTAGCTATCACTTCCGATCGGCACGATGATGCCTCCGTGCGCCGAGGGCTTGTGCGCGTGCTCTCCCTCCACAACTGCAATCCCAGATTTCTCGCTGGATAACGGTACCGACTGCGCCGGTAGATTCCGTTCGGACGCCGTCTCCTGGTGCTGGCAACCGATGGTCCAGCCAAGCAAAGAGAGCAGGGCGATAGAAGATGGCAGGAAATTGAAATGCCTTTTCATGGTATCCCTCCCGACGTGTGCAGACACGAAATAGACGGTGATCGGTTGACCTTGGATGAAGAATTCCGCGCCATCTCCTTCGGTATTGCTGCGCAAGAAATATCGATCGCACGAAATACAATCCTGCTGGCTTTACGTTCAGCTAGCCAGCCTGGTCGACATCAGAAGAATCCGATGAGACTCAACACCGCAGCGTGCAATAGAGAACACAAAGAATGCGGCCAGCCATCGGCTCGGTAGTTGATCGCAGCACCGTTCCCTTCGAAGGAATAGCCTCGATCAGCTTCTGGCCACTATGCACTTGGGGAAGAAAATCGCTCCATTGCCATCGCAAGCCCTCATGAAGTGTCGCTTGCGGACTCTCTTCAGCCGTGGTCGAAAGAGCGATCGGCGGACAATAAGAGCAAGAACAGGGACCGGGCAACGTCGTGTTGGAAGGCTCTTTATCCTGATCCTGGGTAGAAGTTGTATCTATTGGCTTTCTGCAACAACTGCGGGGGACCTCTTGCAAGTCGGCTGCGCAGAGCGATCCACCATCGCTGAGCCAATCTCTCAGGGCACAGCAACAAAGACTCTCTCCGGCCAAGGTAGAGAGGGCAAACCACAATAGAAGAAGCATGCGTCCCATAACCCGATTATTCTTCCAACTAGCAAGCAGGTCAACGTCGATCCACCAACCCGTCTCATCAACTCCCCGGCACCGATGGTTCGCTACTGCCGCATCCGCAGCCGAGAAATAGAGACCTGCAGCCCTCTCATGGCTCGCAAAAAACAGGACTTCTTCCGTGTTGCCCCTTGTGCAAGGAACGATTTTCCCAAGGCATTGGACACCTGCGAAAAATGGTAGACGCAAGAGATTCTGTTGGTATTCCGGCGTTAAGAAGTCAGCAATGGCATCAGCCGACGATCGATAAGATGGCAACTTTTCCACTACTGGATGATTGCCGGATGGGATTGATCACCACAAAAGCCCCGCAGGACCGACGACTTGGCCTGAGGACTTGCTCCCGCCCTCGACACCCATCGAGATGAATGCCGAACAGACAGCCGAAACCCCAGCCAAAATCTGCTTGCTGGCTCCCATCGCCCACCTCCGTTCGTGGCGGATCCTCACGGACAGCTGACATCGAGTCTCACTTGTCATCGTGGCCATCCATCACCGCAAGCCCCCGTCGATCACGCCCCTGCTTCGGAGAGGTCAGTCGTACTTTCTGCAGGCACCAGGCCCAATCGAACCGAAACGCTCAACAGAAATCTTTGGGCGGGACTCAACTGCCGGAGCTGTTCGATCACCTGTCTCGCGGTTCCAGGCCGGTTGGTGATGATGCCGTCAACTCCCATCCCGAGGTAGTAGGCCATCAGTACCGGATGATCGATCGTCCAGACATACACCTTTTTTCCCCGCTGTTGAGCTCGATCGATCAACCCGCTACCAACACTTCGTGTGTTCAACGCCAGGAAATCGGCGGGCGCCTTCGAAAGATCCCCAATGGCCACTGCAGCAAGTAGCCCCACAGTCCATTTGGGACGGAATCGCTTCAGCTCTTCTACAAAAGGGAGGTACAGCGACATCAAAACCACTTGATCCTGCATTCCCTCCGCTTCGACGATCTCGATAACGCGTTCCACCAGGCGCTGATTGTGGCCATAGTACTTCAGTTCGATATCCACTTTCGCTCGGCCCTTGCACAATTGCAGTGCTTCTTTCAGCAACGGGGTTCTCTGGTCGCTGTAGGCTGGAGAAAAACGGGTTCCGATGTCGATTTGGATGAGCTGTTCTAGTTTTGCATCCCAAACCTTCAGCGGGTTCCCGGCAATTTTCATGTAGTCGCTATCGTGCATGACAACCACCTGACCATCGGCGGTCTCCTGCACATCCAGCTCGACATAATCTGCAAGGTCCTCACATGCCTTGTCGAAAGAGGCGAGCGTGTTTTCCGGACGCACGGAAGCGGCGCCCCGATGCGCCAGGACAATGCCGTCCTCCGTCGATCGACTCGCGGCCAAAAGCCAAAGCCCTCCGGCGACCGCCAACATCCCGACAGCTCCCAAGAACCAGAGCCATCGGAGCGATAGCAGATCGATTGGATCTGTCTGTTTCTCCAATACGACTCCGCGAACGGCTGCTGAAGTCGGGATCGATTCGGCCCGCAACTGCTGCCGGAAAAAATGGTCCATCCAAAGCTCGCCATACTCCTGGCGAATCTGTGACCCATGAACGCCACTCCACCCCCATGCTCGATAGAGCCCAGCCACCAGAAGAGCAAAACTCACCGATTGGAACAGCGAGAGTATCAAGCCCACCACCAACCACAGCAGGAAGAAAGCTCCCAGTACAGGTACCAACCACGTCAATGTGGGTGAGATCGCACTCAGGATCCAGTGAACGATTCCGTACAGCAGTGAAGTGAAAAGTGACGTCAACAGAATCTGCAGGATCAACCATGCCACCCAAAGCAAGGCTAAGCTCCATCGCCGCGAACCAACAATCTGACCGCTTTCCTGAATCGCCTTTTGCGTCGACTGACCAGTGATCAATTGCAGCGGAAGAGCGAGGATCCAGGGGGCTATTCTTGGAGCGATCACCCAGATGGCGGCCAGTGCCAACAAGCAGCCGCATCCGAGCGCCAGCCAGAACTTGATAGGACGGTCCGTTAGGTAGTAGTTGATGTCCGCATCCCCCAGCAGCCACCAGGCCAAAGCAGCAATCGCAGCGACAAACGGCAGCAGCATCGCAAGACTTTGGATTACGATCTGAAGACAAAGCAGCAAAGTAGAACCAAATCGATTCATTCCCCAGACCACTGCCCGGACGGGGGACACACGGTATCCCTCGAATGCACCGAACGCCTGAAGCATCAGGCTCGATTGCTCGAGCGCCAGTATCCCGACGCCAATCGTTACGATCCCCAAAGCACCAACCAACCCTATCGGACTCATCACGAAGGTGGCGATTTCCTGGTCTGTCAATGCATCCTGGCCTGACGTCTGGATCAGCCGCTGCATCAACCATCCGAAAAGTGGCCAAAGAAAGACCAAGGAAAGAAGTCGAAGTATCAAAGCCGTCACGAAGAGGTTTCTTCGATGTCGCCACGAAGCACGGAACAAGCTGACCACCAGCGGAAACAAAGCTCCCTCCAATACCACTCCAATAGGCTCAATCGACCTACATTCCCAATCGAATCGATCGATACAGCATCTGCACCAGTCCAGCTGCTTTCAATCGCCTTGGCAGAGACCGAGTCGCCCCGTGATCGATTGCAAATACGATGCATCAATGTATCGGCCTGTCGGGACAATTCCAATCGCCCATCGAACCGACTTCATCGCCGCTATCGAAAGGACGAAGTAGCAGAGGCGACTTGTTGCTCGCCTTCCCATCATCAAGTCGGCATGCCTCTCTAGCGTCGCACAGATCACCCGTCTCGACGATCCGGACTCGCACCGGAACTGACCAAATCGACCACTTCCGAGAGATCGGCAAAGAACCAATCCTGCTGGGAACCTCCGGTTAACGTATCCGAATCCAAATCAGCAAACACGGTATCAACGACGGCATCTGCTGCATGGTTATTCAAATAACTCTCACCGTTGAGCCTGGGAATTGCCCCAGTTCCCATCAGATTCGCGACCCTCTGATTAAATATCCGCGTCGAGGTCCACTCGAGATGAATGTCACGAAGCGCCGAAATACTCTGTTCGAATACTACAGTTCCACTGATCAGAATATCGTCACCGGCATTTGCGACCAACCGATCGGCCCCAATCCCACCGATCAGAAAATCTCGCTGCCCACCACCCGTCAATTGATCGTCCCCGTCCAATCCTACGAGCACGGAAGCGACCGAGGAAGCTGTCAGGATATCGTTACCGGCCCCCCCCACAACGATCTGAATTCCAGAGAGGACTCCGGCGATGGCAGTCGCGTTGCCAGCAAGCGTGCTGGCCAAATTGACCACCACTGGGTTCGACCATCCGGCGA
>Ga0068872_10004289_pt1 | contig 10842 bp, 9 predicted proteins | sample NOAtaG_7_FD_66441 | JGI IMG/M metagenome (GOLD analysis project Ga0068872, IMG submission 66441) | Freshwater lake microbial communities from Lake Erie, under a cyanobacterial bloom - NOAA_Erie_Diel1S_2200h metaG | ecosystem: Environmental > Aquatic > Freshwater > Lake | place: USA: Ohio, Lake...
CAGTTCGAACGTCTCGCGCTCGAAGCGGCCGACTGCGGGAATGAACTCGAGCGTGGTTCCGGGGAACTCACTGACCACCGAACACAGGGCGATCAGCTCTTCGCGTGAACCGTGGCGCGAGGGAACGGGAACACCGGTGTGGTCGTTGTGGCTCGTCGACCAGGTCGATGAAAAGCCCATGCCGCCGGCTCGCAGACCTGCGCGCAGGAGTTCCTTCATCGCTTCGATCTCTTCGGGCGTGGCCTCGCGGCGCGTTGCGTCGTCGTGCATCACCACGCGGCGCAGTGCGCTGTGGCCGACAAGGAAGCCGGCGTTCGGCATCAACTTGCCGTCGATCGCGTCGAGGAACTCACCCGTGGTGCTCCAGTTCCACGGCACGCCTTCTTGCAGGCTTTCCAGTGGCATACCCTCGACGCGCGCCAACATGCGCATCAGGTAGTCACCGTCCTGTGGCGTGAGAGGAGCGATGGTGAAGCCGCAGTTGCCGGCCATCACCGTCGTGACACCGTGCAACGGCGACGGGCTGAGTGAGGTGTCCCAAAAGGCCTGCGCGTCGTAGTGGGTGTGCAGGTCGATGAAGCCCGGCGTCACCAACTTGCCGGTGGCGTCGATCGTCTTCTTCGCCGCATCGGTCACGTTGCCGATCGCCACGACCTTGCCGTCGGCGATGCCGACGTCGGCACGGCGGCGCGGCGCGCCCGTTCCATCGACGACTTCCCCACCACGAATGAGCACGTCCAACATTTCGATTCCCCCGGTTCGTTGTTGCGAACTACGGAGGGAAACTTAGGCGAGAACGACGAGGTCGTGCGACACGGCGTTCATCGGGAGAGGGCCGCTGCCCGTGGCGACGACGATGTCTTCGAGGCGCATACCGAACTTGCCCGGGATGTAGATACCGGGCTCGATCGAAAAGGCATGACCGGCTTCGAGAAGCTCGGTGTTCCCCGACACGATGTAGGGGTCTTCGTGGGCCTCCATGCCGATGCCGTGGCCGGTGCGGTGCACGAAATAGTCGCCGTAACCGGCCGCGGCGATGATGTCGCGCGCGGCCGCATCGACCGACTCGCACGTGACGCCGACGACTGCCGACGCCACCGACGCGGCCTGCGCTTCTTTCAGCACCGCGTACGCGTCACGCACGTCGGGGCTCGGTTGACCCAAGTAGACGCAACGCGTGATGTCGCTGCAATAGTCGGCCATGGTCCCGCCGAAGTCGCAGAGGACGATCTCGCCCGCGCGGATGACGCGGTCGCCGGGGTGGTGGTGCGGGCTTGCGGCATTTTCACCGGCCGCGACGATGGCGAAGTTGACGACGTCGTGGCCTTCGTCGAGCAAACGCTGCGATATGTCGGCCGACACCTGCGCCTCGGTGCGACCGATAAGCGGAATGTCGCCTGCATGCAGTTGCGCAGCGACTCGGTCGGCCGCGGCACCGGCACGCTGCAAGGCGGCGATTTCGCCGGCGGTCTTCACGCGGCGCAACGGGCCGACCACGTCGACGGCACGAATCCAGTCGACGCCAGCCATGTGCGGCAGCAGCTCGACGAGGAAGCGCGCCCACAACTGGTCACCGATCGCGACGCGGCGGGCACCCTTTGCGAGCCTTGCGGTCAGCGCGATCGGGTCATCGGTTTCGTTCCACGGTGCCGTCGTGAACACGGTGGGGTGCGGCGCGACACGCGGCTCTTCGAGACGCGGGATGACGAGGGTTGCGGTTCCTTCGCGCGGCACCACGAGCATCGTCAGACGTTCGAGGGGCATTGCGTGGTAGCCGGTGAGATACGGCAGGTCGTGGCCGACCGACAACATCACGATGTCGACGTCGCGCACCGCCATCGCCTGCTGTACGCGAGCGAGGCGCTCTTCGAACACCGACGACGGAAGCGCCGACCCGCCGCGCGAGTTCACGAGATCACCACCGGAACGGCGACACCCGCCGACTCGGCCGACTCACGGGCGTGGTAACTCGAGCGTGTGAGTGGGCTCGATTCGACGTGGCCGATGCCAAGCGCTTCGCCGAAGGACTTCAGATGCTCGAACTCGGCGGGCTCGACCCACCGCGCCACCGGCAGGTGGTTCGTGGTGGGTCGCAGGTACTGGCCGATCGTCACGATGTCGACTCCGACGCTTGCCAGGTCGACCAACGTCGCCTCGACCTCGTCGATGGTTTCACCCATGCCGACGATGATGCCTGACTTCGTGGTGAGATCCGCAGCTTTGCCGCGGGCCAACACCGAAAGACTGCGCGCATATCCCGCGCTCGGACGCACGGCGCGCTGCAGGCGCGCGACGGTTTCGATGTTGTGGTTCAAGACGTCGGGCTTTGCAGCGATGAGCAGTTCGAGCGCTTCGGTGCCCTTCACGTCGGAGATCAACGTTTCGACGCGGGTCAGCGGCGAACGGCGACGGATGGCGCGAACGCAATCGGCGACATGCGCCATTCCACCGTCGGCCAAGTCGTCGCGGGCCACCATGGTGAGCACGGCGTGCATGAGACCCATGCGCGCGACCGCTTCGGCGACACGTGCCGGCTCGTCGGTTTCGGGGTCGAGCGGCTTGCGCGTGTCGACCAGACAGAATCCGCAGGCGCGCGTGCAGCGTTCGCCGAGCACCATGAAGGTCGCGGTGCGGTCGGCCCAGCATTCGGACAGGTTCGGACAGCCCGCTTCTTCGCACACGGTGACGAGACCGAGATCACGCACAACCTTTTTCGTCTCGAGCACTTCGGGACCGTGGTGCACCTTCGGGCGCAGCCAATCCGGTTTGCGTTCTTCGATGGCGATGCCGCCCGTGACACCGGCCTGTGCGAGGCGCCCGGTGAGGCGAACCTTCTCCCCCGCCCCTGCGCCGCGCGAGAACGGCGAGAGATCTTCGGGGCGGTGCACCCATGCAACGTCACGACGCTCGACCGTGCCGTCGGAGAATTGCGCAGCGACGTGCCGCGCCACCACGTCGGCGACGTCGCGCATCGAGGCGTCGATGCCTTCTTCGCGCAGCGACGTGACCGGGTGTTCGGCGATACCACACGGCACGATGTGCTCGCGCATGTAGGTGAGATCGGTTTCGACGTTCAACGCAAAGCCGTGCATCGTGCGACCACGCGTGAGACGCACACCGATCGCACAGATCTTGCGCGGGCGTCCCGCATCGACCCCCAGCCACACACCCGGGTAGCCATCGAAGCGCGACGCATCGGCGACACCGAGTTCGGTCAACGAATCGATGATCACTTGTTCGATGCCGTGCACGTACGCCGTCGTGTCGGCGGGGCCGGCTTTCCCGCCGTGTTTTGGCGCGAGGGAGAGAATCGGATATCCGACCAACTGCCCCGGGCCGTGGTACGTCACGTCGCCGCCACGGTTCACCTTCACCAGCTCCGCACCCACCGCGTCGGGCGAGCACTTGAGGTTCTTGTCGAGTTCGGCGCTGGGGCCGTAGGTGAAGACGTGTGGGTGCTCGAGCAGCAGCAGGTACTGACGATCGGAGCTCGAGAACAATGCCTCTTGCAGCGCGAACGCCTCGCGGTAGGGCACGCGCCCCAACCAGCGGACGTTCAGCGGTGCGGACATGTGAGGCTTAGAGCTCGGCAGTCCAGTCGCGGGTCTCGAGGATCGACTTGATCTTCGAGAGGAAGTTCGCCGCGTAGGCGCCGTCGAAGGCGCGGTGGTCCCAGCTCATCGCAAGGTTGCCGACCGGGTGGATCGCAATCGACTCGCCGCCGTCGGGAGTGTTGACGACAACCGGCTTGCGTACGATCGCGTCGGTGGAGATGATCGCCACCTGCGGCTGGTTGATGACAGCCATCGTGAGCACGGAGCCCGCCGAGCCGTTGTTCGACAGCGTGAAGGTGCCACCCTGGATTTCGTCGGGCGTGAGCTTGCGGTTCTTCGCGCGCGTGCCGAGGTCGCTGATTTCGCGAGCGAGTGCGCGCAGGCGCTTGGTTTCCGCATCGCGCACCACCGGCACCAAGAGGCCCTGGTATTCGAGGTCGACCGCGATGCCAAGGTCGACGTAGTTGTGAACGACCAGTTCGTTGCCATCGACCGAGGCATTCATGTGAGGGAACTCGGTGATTGCGTCGACGACGGCACGCGAGATGAACGGCAAGTAGGTGAGGCTGAAGCCCTCGCTCTTCTTGAATTCGTCCTTCACCTTGTTGCGGGCGCGGTCGACGTTGGCGTAGTCGACTTCGACGACGCTGAACGTGTGCGGGCTGACCGACTTCGACATCACCATGTGTTCGCCGGTGAGCTTGCGGATCTTCGACAACTTGATGCGCTTTTCGCGACCGTCCTCCGAGACCGCACCGGCCTCTTTCTTGGCGGGTGCGGGCTTGGCTGCTGCGGGGGCGGGAGCAGCAGCGGGTGCAGCGGGTGCAGATGCCGCAGCGGCGGGGGCGGCTGCCGGTGCAGCCGACTTGCCACCCTGTGCGTCGATGACGGCCAGAACGTCTTCACGCGTGATGCGCCCACCAGGGCCCGTGCCCTTGATCGATGCAGCATCGAGATTGTTCTCCGCGATGAGTCGTCGCACCACGGGTGACAGCAACGGCGCACCACCGACACTCGGTGCGGGTGCGGGTTTTGCCACCGGGGCAGGAGCGGGTGCGGGTGCGGGTGCGGGTGCGGGTGCCGCAGCGGGAGCAGGTGCGGGCTCGGGCGCGGGCGCGGGTGCCGCAGCTGGCGCCGGCGCAGCAGCGGGAGCGGGAGCCGGCGCGGCACCGGCATCGCCGACGACGCCGATCACGGCGCCGACGGGAACGGTGTCACCTTCGTTCGCACGGATCTCGGTGAGCACACCGGCAACGGGCGAGGGAACCTCGGTGTCGACCTTGTCGGTCGACACTTCGAACAATGGCTCGTCGGCAGCGACCGTGTCGCCGATCTTCTTGAACCACTTCGTGATGGTGCCCTCGGTGACGGTTTCGCCGAGTTGAGGGAGGGTTACGTTTGCCATGTCTTTGCCCTGCTTCTCTTTCGTATCAGGCGTTGATCGAACGTCCGGTCATCGACAGCATCGTTTCGCCGAAGAGCTCGGACAGGCTGGGATGCGGCTGGATGAACTCGGCAACCTCGGCGACCGTGGCTTCCCAGTTGACGGCCAGATAGCCACCCGACAGCTGTTCGGTGACCCACGGGCCGACCATCTGCACGCCGAGCACCTGACCCGCGGTTCCATCTGCGTTCTTCTTTGCGATGACCTTCACCAAACCGTCAGTCTCGCCGACGATCATTGCGCGGCTGTTCGCGCGGAACTGGTGCTTGCCGACGACGACGTCGAATCCGGCGGCCTTTGCGCTTTCCTCGCTGTGGCCGGCCCATGCCACCTCGGGGTGGCAGTAGATCGCCCACGGCACACGGTCGTAGGCAACGGGTGCGACGGGCTCGCCGAGCACACGCTTCACCGCGACGATCGCTTCGGCGTATGCAACGTGCGCGAGCTGCGGGGTGTTGATGATGTCACCGATCGCAAACACGCCGGCCTCGGCGGTTTCGCAGTACTCGTTGACTTCGACAAAACCACGCTCGGTCACCTTGACGCCGGTTCCCTGCAGACCCAATTGATCGGCAAACGGGCGACGACCGACAGACACGACGACCGCATCGACTTCGAGAGTTTCGCCCTCGCCGAACGCGACGACGGTTCCACCGCTGCCGTTCGGGGTGTGACCCTTCACCGACACACCGGTCTTGATGTCGATGTTCTTCTTCTTGAAGCTCTTCACGACGACGTTTGCGAGGTCGATGTCGAGGCCGGGGAGAATCTTCGGGAGGCCCTCGAGGATGGTGACCTGCGAACCGAGGTCGGCGAAAGTCGAGGCGAACTCGCAACCGATTGCACCGCCACCGATGACGGCGACGCGTGCGGGCAACTTGTCGAGCATCAAAACCTCATCGGAGGTCATGATCGGCCCACCGACTTCGAAGCCGGGGATGGTGCGCGGCACCGAACCCGCGGCGAGGATGACGTTCTTGCCCTGCACCTGCTGCGTCGAACCATCGGCCGCCGTGACGGTGACGGTCTTGCCGGCACCGAGTGAGCCGGTACCCAACAAGTAGGTGACCTTCTTCGACTTGGTGAGGCCGGTGAGACCCTTCACCAAACCATCGACGATCTTTTGCTTGCGTGCCTGCGTGACCGCGAAGTCGACGCCGTTCGCGGTCGAGTTGACGCCGAAGTCTGCAGAGTGCGCGACGTGCCGCGCAACGGCCGCGGTTTCGAGAAACGCCTTGGCGGGGATGCAACCACGGTTGAGACAGGTGCCGCCGATGGTGTCCTTTTCTATGAGGGCCACGGACAGGCCGGCCGACGCGCCGTAAAAGGCCGCCGCATAGCCACCCGGACCGCCGCCGATAACCACGAGGTCGTAGAGGTCTGCCATAACGCCGCCAACCCTAATGGCTAGGGGGTTCCGGCAGCCCACTGGCGTTGTTCGCCGGCACGCACGTAGGCAACGGTCGGCGCAGATTCGGCCGGATCGAACTGCACCGTGCAGCGCGTGACCGATGCGGCGGCCACGGTGGTACAGCCGTTGCCTTCGGAGTCGGCATCGGGAACCTGCACCCGGCCGTCGGCGAGGAGACGCCATCCGTCGGCAGCCCCCGAGGTGAGGTCGACGCCCGTCATCGTCACCGTGACGAATGTCGCCTCGGCACGTCGGTCGATGTCGAGAACCGAGACGGTCATGTCGCCGAGCGTCGCAACATCGCCGAGCGCCAACACCTCGACCTCGGCTTCGTCGTTGGCCACCTGGATGAGCTTGATACCCCCTGCGATGAGAATCGCAAGGCCGCACAGCAGCGCAGTCAGTATGAGTTTCCGTGTGCTCATCGGGACAACCAGCCTACGAAGGACATACCCTTTTCAACATGCGCATCGCCATCACCGGTGCGTCGGGCCTCATCGGCACGGCGCTCACCTCCCACCTGCGCGGCAACGGCCACGAAACGATCTCGTTCGTTCGTCGGCCAGCCGCGTCCCCCGCCGAAATCACCTGGGACCCGGCGAACGGAAAGTTGAACGCACGCGACCTCGAGGGCGTCGATGCCGTCATTCATCTTGCAGGTGCGGGCATCGGTGACAAGCGCTGGAGTGATTCGTACAAGCGCGAAATCCTCGAAAGTCGCACGCGCAGCACCGAACTGTTGGCCCAGCGCATGACCGAGGCCGAAAAGCGTCCGACGATCTTCCTGTCGGGTTCGGCGATCGGCATCTACGGGGCACGCCGTGACGAGGAACTCGACGAGAAGGGTTCGCACGGAACCGGCTTTCTCGCCGACGTGTGCGAACGCTGGGAACGCGCCACGGGTCCTGCACAGGCCGCGGGAATCCGCACGGTTCACCTGCGCACCGGCATCGTTCTGTCGACCGAAGGTGGTGCGCTGAAGAAGCAGTTGCCCCTCTTCAAGTTCGGCCTCGGAGGCAAGTTCGGCAATGGTCGGCAGTGGCAGAGTTGGATCTCGATCACCGACGAGGTGCGCGCGATCTCGCACCTGCTGAAGAGCAACCTCAGCGGCGCGGTCAACCTCACCGCACCGAACCCGGTCACGAACGCCGAGTTCACAAAGGTGCTCGCTTCCGTCGTGAAGCGCCCCGCAGTGCTGCCGATCCCGGGATTCGGTCCGAAGGCTCTGCTCGGCTCAGAGCTTGCCGATGCCCTGTTGTTCACCGGCCAGCGCGTGGTGCCCAAAGCTTTGCTCGCCGATGGTTACGTGTTCACGCACTCCACGCTCGAAGCGGCACTGCGCGACCTTCTCCGCAAGTAAATGCCCACAGCGAAGAACCCGAGCGAGACCTACGACGTCGTCGTCGTAGGTGCTGGTCTTGCGGGTCTCGCGTGCGCCCGCCACCTGCAGCGCGCTGGCCGTAGTGTCGCGCTTCTCGAGGCAAGCGACGGCGTTGGTGGTCGCGTGCGCACCGACGTCGTCGATGGTTTTCGTCTCGACCGCGGTTTCCAGGTTCTGCTCACCGCCTATCCCGAGGTGCGCAGCGACATCGATCTCGTGAAGTTGTCGATGCGGTACTTCTCCCCCGGCGCGCTCGTGCGCACCAAGTCGAAGAATCACGTCGTCACCGACCCGTTCCGCGACCCCGTGCACCTCGCTTCGACCGCCCTCGCGCCGATCGGCAACGTCGCTGACAAGGCACGCATCGCCCTCCTACGCCTGCGCATGCAACGAACGCCGGCTCGCACGTTGCTGCGCGGGGACGATGTCGCGACCGCCGATGCGCTTGCGGCAGCAGGCTTCTCCAAACGCATGGTCGACACATTCTTCAAACCGCTCGTTGGCGGCATCCAACTCGACCCGCACCTCGCCACGTCACGCCGGATGTTCGACGTCATCTTCCAGTCGCTGTCGAATGGCGACACCGGTGTCCCCGCGATGGGCATGGGCTCGTTGTCGGAACAACTCGCCGCACACCTGCATCCGTCGGTCGTGCGTCTCAACTCGCCCGTTGCAAGCGTCGACACGAATGGCGTAGTGACGAACGACGGAACGCGCGTCGACGCACGAGCGGTCGTTGTTGCAACCGAGGGACCCGCTGCTGCACGACTGACCGGCCTTCCCACCCCGGGTTCGCGACCGGTGAGTTGCTTTTACTTCGCCGCACCGAACGCACCGACGCCTCACAAGTTGATCGCTCTCGACGGATACTCCGGCGGGCCCGTCCTCAACTTCGCGGTCATGAGCAATGTCGCCCCGGAGTACGCACCCGCGGGACAACACCTCGTTGCTGCCGCATGCCCCGGTGCCACCGAGGACACGCATCCCGGCCTGCGCGACACCGTTCTCGCACAGTTGCGCTGGTGGTGGGGCAAGGACGTGACGCAGTGGCGTCATCTGCGCACGTACAACATCGCCCACGGCCAGCCGGATCAAACCCCGCCCTTTTCGCCGAAGAAGGCCGTGGCTCTGGGTGACGGTCTGTTCGTCACCGGAGACCATCGCGACACCGGCTCTATTCAAGGGGCCATGTATTCGGGTAGACGTTGCGCCGCGGCTGTGCTCGAATACCTCGCATGACCAACAGCCAGTTCCTCGAGAGCACCATCGATTCCAAGAACGAGGTGATCCGCGTGTCACTCGTGGTTCCCGCGCCGGCGAAGGACATCTTCGACCTGCTCGCCAGCCCGGCCGGTCACGCAGTGATCGACGGCTCGGGGAACGTGAAGGCTCCGCTCGCTGATGCGCCCGACAGGCTTGCCCTCGGCACCAAGTTCGGCATGGACATGAAGATGGGCGTGAAGTACAAGATCACCAACGAGGTGGTCGAGTTCGAAGAAAACGCGCGAATCGCATGGCGTCACTTCGGCGGTCACATCTGGCGCTACATCCTCGAGCCCCAGGCCGATGGCGGCACGAAGGTGACCGAGGAATTCGACTGGAAGAAGAACAAGTCGAAGCTGATGCTGAAGGTCATCAACGCATTCTCGAAGAACCACAAGTCGATGGAGCAGACGCTTCTTCGCATGCGCGACCACTTCGCCGGCAAATAGAGCCCGAGCCGGGGCTCCCGGCGAAATAGCCTGACGCCGTGACCATCTCGCTTCCCCGAGGCTTCCACTCCCACGTCGCCAACATCGGCGTGAAGGATTCAACCGACGACTTCACCCTCGTCGTTGCCGACCACACGTGCGCCGCTGCGGGTGTGTTCACCCAGAGCCGCTTTGCCGGACCCAGCGTCACGGTGTCGCGCGGTCATCTCGCCGACAATGCGGCGCGTGCCATGGTCGTGATCTCGAAGAATGCGAACGTCGCAAACGGTCCGCAAGGCCTGGCGGACGCGAACGAAGTCGTCGACGGTGTCGCCAAGGCGATCGGTTGCGCGCCGGAAGAAGTACTCATCGCATCGACCGGCGTCATCGGCCGCCCCTACCCGATCGACCGCATTCGTGCCGGACTTGCCAACATTCCAAAAAGCATCACGGGCGTCGACGCCGAAGCGGTAGCGCGCGGCATCATGACCACCGACACCGTGCACAAGATCGCCGAAGCAACGATTGTCGGAAGCACCGCACGCGTCGTCGGTGTCGCAAAAGGCGTCGGCATGATCGAGCCGAACATGGCGACGCTCATCACCATGATGTTCACCGATGCGAAGATCGAACCGAAGAAACTCGACACGATCTTCCGCCGCGTGATGGACCGCACCTTCAACTGCGTCTCTGTCGACACTGACACGTCGACCAGTGACACTGCCATCATTCTCGCAAGTGGTGCCGCGGGTGACGTCGACGAAACCGCATTCGAATCCGCACTGCACGACGTCGCGCTGTCACTGACGAAGCAGGTTGCACGTGACGGCGAAGGTGCCGAAACCCTCATTGAAGTCACCGTCGACAATGCGCGTGACGCCGAACAAGCAAAGCGGGTGGCCAAGTCGATCGTGAACTCACCACTCGTCAAGACAGCAGTGCACGGTGCCGACCCCAACTGGGGCCGTGTCGCGATGGCCGTCGGCAAGTGCAACGACACCGACATCGACCCGGAGAGGGTCGTCATTCGTTTCGGCGAGCAAGAGGTGTACCCACGCCAGGTCGACGCCGCCGGCCTCGAACGCCTCTCCAACTACATGCGCGGCGACGACGTACTCATTCACGTGTCACTGAACAACGGCACCGCCTCGGCCACGGTGTGGGGCTGCGACCTCACCGACGGCTATGTCCGCATCAACGCGGACTACACGACCTGAGGTTTGTTCACGCAGGGAAGGCGTCGTCACCTTCGGGGATCTTGCCGATCTGGCAGATGCAGAACTCGTTACCTTCTGGATCGGCAAGAACCATCCATTGCGTGGAGTGCTCTTGAATCGGTCGGCGGTCGTTCAACAACACGG
>Ga0068872_10004290_pt1 | contig 10840 bp, 8 predicted proteins | sample NOAtaG_7_FD_66441 | JGI IMG/M metagenome (GOLD analysis project Ga0068872, IMG submission 66441) | Freshwater lake microbial communities from Lake Erie, under a cyanobacterial bloom - NOAA_Erie_Diel1S_2200h metaG | ecosystem: Environmental > Aquatic > Freshwater > Lake | place: USA: Ohio, Lake...
TATGCCGTTGATGGAAACACTATGCAAACTATCAACTATTACAATGTGGTAACTCCATATATTTCTATTTCTGAGGCTTATACAAAACTTAAAATAGGCCGTGAAATAGGGGATGCAAACTATAAACCATTCCATGAAATGGCAGAAGCTGAAAGATTTGCTAGGTTTATGATAGAAAATTATACTGGTCATAAATTTGGAAAATATGAGGGGTCTATAACTGCATATGGTCAGGACTCAGATGTTTTATACCTAGGAGAAAGAATAATATCTTTCACACAGCTAAAAGAGAATAACAAGACTGTTGTAAACACATCCAACAACTTAAATGTTTTTGGATATCCAATTGAAATTACTGAAACTAATCATTCAATAAGGATATACTCTACAAATGATATATCTGAGGGTGGACAAAAAGACCTAGTTTATCCTTCAAAAGGTAGCTTTTTGAACGGCTACAGATACGACATAAGCGGTATTTTTGGCTGGAAATCTGTACCTGAAAAAGTTCAATTAGCTGCACTGATGCTAATGAAAGATTTCTTTGGAAAAGATAATATTTGGAGAGCAAGATACGTCCAAAACATATCCTTTGGAGATACAGATATTCAACTATCTAAGTTAGCATTTAGGGGAACAGGTAATTTTTACGTAGACAAGCTTCTTGACGAGTATAAGTCTACTAGTATGGCGGTAATCTAATGATAGGATATTTTGCTGTAGAGGCTAAATATGCTATGAAGTTAGACATATATCGTGTTCAAATTTCACAGGATCCAAACAGCGGAGAAATAAGACGTCAATGGGCATATACAGAAACTGTACCATGCCTAGCTAAGTCTATAATTTCTACTGGAGTTAGAAGTCCTTCAAATGATAGAACGATAGATTCAAGATATATGGTAGAGGAAATTATAAAAGTAAACACTTTAACCAAACTACCACGTAATGCAAAAATTAGTAATGTTAGAGATTTAGAAGATAATGTCATTTGGGAAGAGGCAGAGATTTCTGGAAGCCCAGCAACAATATTTGAAGTAGTTGGATCAACTCCAATTATAGATGGGTTTGGTCAAACACTGGAGTACGAAAGTACTTTACAGAGGAGCGATATTCAGAATGCCCTCACTTAATATAAAATCAGATGCCGCAAATGTAATAGAAAATGCTACTGCATATATGCAGGGTATTGCACAAGCTCCAAATAAACCAGTTGTAAATAATGAAATTGGAATGGCTGTTACAGCAATAGCACATAGATCACTATCTAGATTTATAGACACTGAAGCAAGACTTAGTCCTTCATCTATGCATCACGTATATGAATGGAATCAGATAGGTAAGCCTCTTGGAAGACTATGGAAGTTAAGCTCAGGTTATAAAACAGGCACAATATCTTTATCAGCAGACTTCAAGCAATCAAGAACCTTTGTCCCTATTAAAAATGGTACATCTCGTAGAAGTAAATTTACATTTAAGGCAGATGTTATGGAAAAGGGTAGAAGTGTAAAAATTACACCTAAAAAAGCAGATGCATTATTCTTTTATTCTTCAAGTGGTGAGCCAGTGTTCATACCAAAAGGAAGATTTGTAGTTGTAAAATCTCCTGGTGGAAAACAAGTTCGTGGTGCTTTTGGAAAAACTATGGATAGGTTTAAGGTGTCTAATAATTTAAATATTGATATCGAAGCATCTGGATTAATAAAAAGACTCGAGCTTGCTCAAAAAATGGCGGCATCTCAAACACTTTTAGGAGTATCTGGGTCATCAAGATCCTCAATGTCTGCAGCGGCTGTTTCAAATACAGCAAGACATATAAGACAAGTTACAAAGACTTATGCATTATTGGATGGTGAAATAGTTGGCTGATTATTCTAAGGGTGCGGTATGGGAAGTAAGAAAACTGTTATGGGCAGAATTACAAGCTGCTGGAATATTAACAGCTTCTGACTATAGAGAAAATAATGTTAGTTATATTCCAATTATTCCAGTACAAGAACAAGATACATTTAAAAACAAATTTGTTGTTAATAGAGAGAGTCCACTACCATATATTGTTTATGACTTAGATGTTGTTGGCTATGATACAGACTGGTTTATATGCAACGAAAGATTAACATTTAAAATATATGCAAACTCATATAATACGGTGATAACAATAACTAACTTAATGATAGACTTATTCAGACGTTTTGACGATAGTGCAAAAACAATGAATTCCTATGCTAAAAATTTAGACCCAACAACTCCATTTAAATACCACTATTTTACCCTTGCAGAGGCAAATTCTCCTAACCCAGCAGAAGAATTGGCAGGGCGTTTAGAGGCAGACATAGCAATAACGTACTCATACTCCAGAGATTTAGATCAGAATGGAAGATTTGCCTAATAAGGGCTATTCAGATATGATTGGGTATGAGGAAATGCCGCAAGCCACATTCCATAAAAAGGAGGAGGTGAAATAAAATAAATGGCAACTAATGTTCGTAATATTATTATTGGTGCAGCTAGAATTTATATATCAAAAAAGGATTCAACAACAGCTGATTGGACAGATGCATACCAAGATGGATTAGATCCATTCGCAGTGTCACCACAACCAACTGGATCATACGTAGCTTCAACAGGAACTGGAGGAGCTCTAGATACAGCAAAGTGGTCAGAAGTAGGATTTACATCTGATGGTCTACGTGTTATGTATGAGCCAACATTCGGTGAAGTAGAAGTTGATCAGCAGTTAGACGTTGCAAAACTTTTCAAGTCTTCACAACGTGTTATGCTCGCAACAACACTTACAGAAGGTACACTTCGTAACCTTTTGGTTGTATTCGGTGCATCCGAAGATGATCTAAAGACATACGATGCAGTACCAGACTCACGTCTTGACCTATCAATTGGTGCTCTAAACGCAGAGCCAGTAGAACGTCAATTCGTAGCAGTTGGTAACGCACCAGGCGCAACTGTCGGTGGAGTAGCAAAAGACCGTGAGCGTGTTTACTATGCTCGTCGTGTTCTTTCAGTAGAAGCATCTGAGCATGCTTTGACCCGTAACGAGGCAACTAGATTCCCAGTGACATTCCGTCTCTTGGGTGATCCACGTTACTCAGATACATATGGTAGAATCGTTGACCGCATTGTAGCGTAATTCGATTTTAGAATTAGGCACAGGCCCTTCGAAAGGAGGGCCTTGTCTTTTTAACCTGTTTTTTGGTATAATTATATTGACTATTTAGGAGGTCAAATTTTGGCTACTCAGTTATATGATACTGTAGAGATTGAACTGCAAGACGGACGGCAAGTTAAACTAAAGCCGCTTCCAATTAAATACCTTCGTGATTTTATGGAGGTCGTCACAAAACTTGATGACGTAAAGAATGAAAAAGAAGCAATCGACATTTTTATCGATGCTTGTGCAATAGCTCTTAAGAGATCATTGCCAGACCTAGCGGGGAATAGAGAAGCCCTGGAAGAGGCCCTAGACGTACCTACAATATGGAAAATTATTGAGGTGTGCGGCGGTATTAAACTTGGTGACCCAAATTTAATAGCGGCAGCGAACAAGATGGTTGGGGAGAACTAACCGAAAAAACTAAGTCATCAACGACTTGGAAAGAACTTGATCTCGCTGCCTTAGAAAAGCAAATTTTTCTTTTAGGTTCATGGCAAAACTATGAAGAACTAGAAGAGAAGATGTCATTAAAAGAACTTATTGACACACTAGAAGAGATGAATAAGAAGGACTTAGAAGATAAGAAATTCTTAGCAGCCCTACAAGGGGTTGATCTCGAAGGTGGTTCAGAAGGTTCTAAATCATTTGATGATGTCAGGAGGGAAGCACTAGGAGACGATCCAAGAACAAACGATATAGTAAACCTTAAAGGCAGACTCGCTAAAGAAGAAGGTTTTGGTATCGGAAATGGTTTAGGATACGAAGTCTGGGATTAATTAAATGGCACAATCAGTAGTAATTAATTTTAATGCTAATGCTAATTTCTCTGATTTAATATCAGAGATTAGAAAAGCCAACGCTGAAATTGGTACACTACAAGCTCAACTTAATGGTTTGGGCTCAGGAGCCTTTGTCTCAATAGACAACCTCAACAAACAATTTATACAAGGTATGCGTAGCAGCAGACTTTGGTCATCTTCTTTCGTAGATGTAACAAACCAAACAAGAGAGTTTGGAAGACACCTAGATCAGGGAAGAGTTAAGTTAAAAGATTATTACCGTGAATTTACATTGCAGGCTAGAGGTCAACGTGGCCTAATAAGAAAGCTTGCAGAAGATCAAGTAAGATTACAAAAATCAGTATTAACGACATCTATTGGTCCATCTGGAGATACTAGAAGTATACTTTCTACTCCTACTGGATTAGATAAGTTTGATCCAACAGTAATGAAGGCTTTAAGAGCAGAACAATTTAAAATTATTGGAAAGTCCATACAGGGAGCATCTACAGAGCTTATTAATTTAGGTAAAAATACACAATGGGCTGGACGACAACTTACTGTTGGTTTAACTATCCCATTAACAATGTTTGCAGGATCTGCAGCAAATGCATTCAAGGAAGTAGATAAGCAATTAACAAGGTTGGCTAAGGTATACGGTGATGTGGGTGGAGCGACTGCAGCAGAAATACAAAATATAAAAAATCAAACTTCTGAGTTGGCAAAAACCCTAGCAAGAGATTTGGGTGCATCTGTTCAAGATACCATTGGGTTGGCTGCTGATATTGCAGCTACTGGAGCTACAGGAGATGACCTAATTAAGTCTGTAGCGGAAACAACAAGACTTGCTGTGCTTGGTGAAGTAGACAGACAAGAGGCTATGGCGGCAACACTATCTCTTCAGAACGCATTTAATTTAAGTACAACTGAGTTAGCAGAATCTATTAACTTCCTAAACGCAGTTGAAAACCAAACATCTACATCTCTACAGGACCTGGTTATTGCAATTCCTAAAGCTGGTCCAGTTGTAAGACAGCTAGGTGGAGACGTACAAGACTTAGCATTATTCCTTACCGCCATGCGTGAAGGTGGTATTAATGCTTCAGAATCAGCAAACGCACTTAAGTCTGGACTTGCATCGATAATTAACCCAACACAAAAAACTACAGAAGTTCTTAATCAGTTTGGAATAAATATCGAAGGAATTGTAAATGCAAATGCTGGGGACTTAGTTAAGACAGTTATTGCATTAAGAGAAGAATTAAATAACCTAGATCCTTTAGCAAGAGCTAGAGCTATTGAGCAGTTATTTGGAAAGTTCCAGTTTGCACGTATGTCAGCTTTATTTGATAACTTAGGAAAAGCTGGAAGCCAAACATTACAAGTTATAGAACTTATGGGCTCATCAACTGCAGAGTTAGCTCAAATAGCTGACCGAGAGTTATCAATTTTAACAGAGTCAGCATCTGGTAGATTCCAGAGACAAATAGAAACATTTAAGGCCAACTTAGCTGGAGTTGGAGAAGGATTCTTACAGGTATTTACTACTGTATTAGGAGCAGTAAATAAATTATTAGATGGATTCAATAATCTTCCAGATGGAGTTAAAAATGTTCTAACAATAGTCGGAGCATTAGTTGGATTAGTCGGACCACTTATTATGTTGTCTGGTGTATTCCTAAACTTCTTTGGATTCTTGCTAAAATCGGTGGGAGTGCTTGGCAGACTATTTACTGGAACTCCTAAATTCCAGTTACTTACAGAAGAGATAATGGCAACAAGTCTTTCCTCTGAAAAAATGTCAAACTCTTTCTATGACCAAGCACTTGCCGCTGAAACAGCTAGAAAAAATATTGATAATCTAATAAATTCATTAAAGAATCTTAATGCTGCACAAGGAACAGCAATGTCTGGCGCAGCACAAAGAGCTGCTGGTGCATTTATACCAAGACCAATGTTCCAATCTGGTGCTGGTGTTATGCCAGCTGGAATAGAGTACTCACATGGAATGTCTAAGACTGCAAGAGAGCAGTTGGCTGCACAACTAGGATTAACAGAACAAGAAACACAACTGCTGGGTGGAACTAGAATATCAGCACTTTCATCACTTACAAGACCTATGGCAGCAGGATCCGCAGAAGCACAACTACAACAGAACTTTGCAGAAAGAATGCCTAACTTTATTGTTGCACCTGGAACAACAGCAGAACAGATGAGAGCAAGGCTGGAGCCACTTGCAACAACTGAAAGAAGTAGAGAGTCTTTAATGAGAATAGGCCCAGATATCACAAAGGCTTTCCAGACATCAGAAGATTATGCACAAACACAAGCAATACACGTTGCTAACCTTAAAGCAATATCTCAAGCTTATTCTAGAAGTGCAAAAGATGGAACAGCACTTGCAAATGCAATGAAGCAGGCCTGGAAACAAACATTTACAGATACTGGCGATGAAGTTGCTGCAGCAAGAGCAGCAGCAGAGGTCGCAAAGACAGAACTTGGAACTGGATACACGTCACTTGTTAGAAAGACATCTGCTGAAATTCTTTCAGCATTTAAGTCTGGTGGATCAGATGCAGCAATGATAACTGCTGCAAAAGCTGAATTGGCAGCAATGCGTGGCGGACTACTTTCTGGAGCAGCGTCAAAAACAACTGTAGAAAGAATATCAAGAATGTCCCTTGCAGTTTCTCAAGGTGGAATAATGAATGAAATAGCAGTTTATCAAAAACGTGTTACTGCTTCAACAAAAGAATTTGGAAGGGTGGCTGTACAACTATTAGGTGATACAGCAATTGCATTTACTGCAGCTGGTAGAGAATTAACTGCACAAGAAATGTCAGATGATGCAAAAGTTTCTGCAGCGATAGCACAATTAAAAGCTGCAAAGATTAAAGCAGATAGAGCAGTTGTTCAAGATATCCAGGAGAAGGCTACTGCACTTCAGGTGGTAGCAAATACTGCAGCAACTGGAGGAGCAAGCGAGATAACAATGGCTAGGTCATCTGCTGGAGGAAGATTCGGAAGATTCCGTGGAATGGGAATGTCTATGGGAATGATGGGTCTTGGAATTGCGTCTACAGCAATACCACAAACTGGAACCGCTGGAAATATTGCTGGTGGGGCATTAATGGGAGCATCAATGGGTATGATGTTCGGACCACAAGGTGCGGCAATTGGAGCAGCCCTAGGAGCAATCGTACCAGCAGCAAAAGCTTTGTATACACAATTTGATAGATTAAGAGATATTGTTGCACTTAATGTAAGACAGTACCAGATAGATCAAGAGTTTGCAAAAGCAGCTGGACTAAACCTAAAAACAATTGGTGACATTCAATTACAACAAATAGTTGGAAAATCTGCAGAAGCAGCAAGCCAACTAGAGGTACTTGCACAAGCAGCACTAAGCGCTTCAACAAACTTATCTACTGGAGCACTTAGAGAAAAAACAAGAGGGGCACAAGATTTTGCAGAAGTTTCTGCAGAGTTCCAGAGCCAGTACCTAACCTACCTAGCTGCTGGTGCAGCACCAGAAGTAGCGAAAACAATGATGGCTGCTATATTAAAAGCTGCTGGTAAAGAAGGATTTGCTACAGACTTAAATATGATGTTAAATAATCTTCAAACTGCTACACAACAATCTGCTCCAGGATTAATGCTTTCTAGATTACCACAACCAGCTCCAGTACCAACAGTTGTACCAAGCACTGGCAGATATAATACTTCAGCAGCAGCAGCCAACGTTCAAAGACAAAATGATTTAATATTTAGACAACAAGCAGAAATAGTAAATAATATTTTGGCTAACTCAGACTTAGCCACATTTGCACAACAAATGGCAGAACTAGGAAGAAGCGGGAAGCTTGCATCACAGTCATTAGGACTAGTCGCAGATTCTATATCTGGTCTTAGTACTCCAGAAAGAACTGTTTATGACGGACTTATAAGAAATGGTGTAAACGCAGCAGACGTAGCACTTGCCCTAAAGATGAGAATAGAAGGACTTATACCAAGCCTACAGTCCGTAAAAGACTTTGATGGAATGAAAATAAGAGCAACATTTGAATTGCTTACAGCTCAAAAACAACTAGAGGATGCTAAAAAGAACCTAGAGTCTTCATTACAAGGTATGTTCTCTGGAGGTAATGCTGCAGGAAATAATGATGCGGCAAAGAAAGCTCTACAGGCCCAGATAGACGCACTTGATGAGATTGAGCGTAAAGAAAAAAATATAAATAAGATAAAAGAGCTTAGAATAAAATATGAAGAAAAGTTAAGAAATCTTTCAGTAGATTACTTATCAGCATTAAGCTCTGGAGATTTAGAGGGAGCATTAAGAGCTCAGTTGTCAGTACAACAACAACAAGCTGAATATGCTTCTGAAAACGCACAACTTCAAAAAGAAATAGCCCGTGAAGACAGAAAGAAAGCTCTTCAGGATAGACTAAAATCTTTAGACAATGCACCTTCTGGAGTAAATAATACAAACGCTAAGTTTAAACAAATGCAATCTAATATAGATGAAGCAATTAAAAAGATTGTTGCTGGATTTAAAGAAGGTGGAGAAATAGGTAAGGTTCTTAGTAGCTTTACCACTAGTGATTCATTCAAGAATTTTGAAAAACAATTTAAGGGAATACTTAGTCCCAAAGCCTTTGAAGACGCAGTATCTGTATTAAAGGGAGCACTTGGCGAGGCAAAGGGATTACTAGATCTTTCAGCATCTGGTTTAAGTGGAGAAACTGGATCTAGTAGATCAACAGCCAGAGATGTTTCAAGTATTTTAGGATTCCAAAAAAATCCAAATGAAGTTAGAAAATTAACTAATGCAGAAGAACAAGAAATTATATCTAAAGGCGGATTAGTTGCTAATGAAATGATAAAGGCATTTGGATATGTATATAGATATGATTTAGAGAAAAAAGACCTTATTAATACTGGCGCAATACAAAAGAAGTTTGCTGGAGGAAAAATTCGTGGTTATGCTCGTGGCGGATATATTACTGGATTCGGAAGCTCAGTAGCAGATAACATCCCACTGCTCGCATCTAATAAAGAATTTATGATGAATGCTATGGCTGTAAGGCGTTATGGAGTTCCATTCATGGAAAGCATTAATAGGCTACAGTATAATCCAGGAACACCAAAGAGAAACGATATGTCACAGTCTAATTTTGGCCCATCCTCAGTTAGCGTTTATGTAAATAAAATTGATATCGTAGAGCCAGGTGCAGATGCTGATACAATTATTGCTACAATGGAAAAGAAATTATTTGCATCTATGGGTAGATCTAAGGATAAGAGGTATCTTTCAATATGACATGGTTGGTAAGCGGTCTTAAAGACTCATTAATTTATTTTAAATCTTCTGCTCCAGGAGCCCTGTATCAAAAAATTACAGATCATAACAGAAGGCCACTCGGCATAGATATTGAAAAGATAGAAAATTCATTAAGAACTGCTAACGGCACAATGAGAAGATCAACAATAGCCGAAAAGCATAGATTCGATTTATCTTGGCAGGATGTTCCAAATCTATCACAATATACAGTAGACGGCGGACTTGGCGGTGGAGAACTTTATGATTTCTACATGGATAATACCCAGCCGTTTTATATGAAGATAACACAGAAAATTGATTCAGATGCTACATTAGCATACCAGGAGTTTTTAGTAAATTTCTCATCTTGCTCTTTTGAAATTGTAAAGCGTAATCCTTCTGGTACATATCCATATATAAGGATGAATATAAATATATCTTTAGAGGAGGTTTAATGTTAAACTTTCCTTCAGTTAAAACTGCAATAGATTCACAATATACTTTAAGGCCAGGACAGAAAGTATGGCTTGAGTGGAACTATAATATACATGCTGGCATAAATGAAATGGGTATAGACGATATTCCACTATATCAGTATGATAATGAAATATCTGATCTAAAGCTTATTGAAACATCCACCGTATATAACAAGTATTACGAGTCATTATATCCACTTACCTCAATATCAAATTTTATTAGACCTGGCGAACATGCACTTCATAATAATCAAAAAGTAGGTGGAATTGTAAAGTCTATATTCGGTAGCTCCGTAAGTGGACTGTCAAACTACAGTATAAGTTCAGCAACCAGAAACTACTTTGTTTCAAAAGATGATGGGTATAAATACTGGGCCTTTATTAGAAAAAATCAAGCTAGTACTTCTGTGAATAAGTCTATCTATTTCAATTATGATAGAACGGTAAAAGTTAATAAATTAGTTGTTAAGTTTGAAACGTCACACACTGTACCAAACAGTTATACTATTTTTGTAAGGCAATCTGGATCATGGGTTCAGGCTTATACATCATCCACACCATTAACAAATGGTGGGCTAGCATTGTATTATAATAATGGCGCATGGACAACAACAAGACACTTATCCCCATCGGTAACTTCTAACACTCAAGATATTTCTGGCATCAAGGTTTTGGTATCTACAGTAAATGTTGGATATGCACCTTTAGAGATTATTGAAGTTTCTGGAAGGCTGGAAGCAGATGTAAGCTCAGATGTAGTATCTTGGAGTATAGAAAAAACGTATTTTGAAGACCACGAAGTTTTGCCAGTGGGAGAAATTAGCTCAAATAGCGCTACAGTAAATTTTGACAATACTTCTAATATATTTAGCTATGAAAATACACTATCTAGGTACTACAATTTAATTGATAAGCGTATTGGGGTAAAAATATTTACAATAATTAATTCAAATGAAATACCACAATTTACTGGCTTTACAGACTCATGGAATTTATCAGCAAATGATGTTGCTTCTGCTACCTGTTACGACATGGCAAAAATATTGCAACAGACACAAGCCCCAGACATGGTTATTGGAAACAACCTTCCTATATC
>Ga0068872_10004293_pt1 | contig 10838 bp, 11 predicted proteins | sample NOAtaG_7_FD_66441 | JGI IMG/M metagenome (GOLD analysis project Ga0068872, IMG submission 66441) | Freshwater lake microbial communities from Lake Erie, under a cyanobacterial bloom - NOAA_Erie_Diel1S_2200h metaG | ecosystem: Environmental > Aquatic > Freshwater > Lake | place: USA: Ohio, Lake...
CGAATTGCCTGGTCGTTCCGTGTATATACCTATACAAACGGAGTGACCAGGCATTATCAATACAATGGGAGTCGCTATGACTGTTGGAGTTCTCGCACTCCAAGGTGCCTTTCGTGAGCACGAAGAGATGTTGCATCGCATGGGCGTAGCAACTCGCCAGGTGCGATTGCCCCGCGATCTTGCCGAAGTGGATCGGATTATTTTGCCTGGCGGCGAAAGCACTACCATCGGCAAACTCCTCGTGATGTACGACTTGCTCAACCCACTCCGTGAACGCATCCTAGCCGGTATGCCAGCCTGGGGGACGTGTGCTGGTGCCATCTTGATGTCGCGCCGCATCGTCGACGGTCGTCCTGATCAACCAGCCCTGCAGGTCATGGATATCGAGGCCCGACGCAATGCCTTTGGCAGTCAACTCGATAGCTTTGAGGCCGATGTGGCAATCAAAGGGCTCGATAGACCATTCCATACCATTTTTATTCGCGCCCCTATCCTCGAAAAGCCCGGCGAACAATGCCAGGTTCTTGCGTCGCTTCCCGATGGTCGCATCGTGGCTGCTCGTCAAGGGACTATGCTTGCCACGTCATTTCACCCCGAATTGACTGATGATAGCCGCATTCACGAGCTTTTCTTGACGTTCTAAGTGAGGGCGCATGAGCCGATTGCTCACCCCAATTGATGTTGTTGGACTGCGTCGCAAGGCGCGCTCGTTGGTGGTGCTCGACGGAGATGTATCGCTCCTGCGACGTCATCGCGTGTTGCTTTTGGCCGTGCGCTCTATCCTCGAAAATCATACCGCCCACATCACGACTATTGTCCGCCACGGCGCCATTAGTGCGATTCTTCAGGCGCGTACACGTCGTTCACGCCCTGAACGCGAACTGATGGCCCTCGCCTCATATGGCCCGGATCAACGCTATCCGAGCGATCACGATATGTGGTTCAATTTGCTTGAATCACATGTCGTTCAAGGCGCCCGTGACCGCATCCAACGGCTCTATGCGACGCTCGATAATCAACACGCCGATTTGGCCGAGATCTTTCGCCAGAGTGGTTACGCACCATTTAGCCGTCAACTCCTCCTTCGACTCGATGGCCCCGATTGGGATCAAGGCACCCGTCTAGCCACCATGTCACCTCAAACACGCCACGATGTCTGGGGCGTCCATCAGCTCTATGGCCAAATAACCCCACGACCCGTTCAACTTGCCGAGGCCAAAGCGGCCCGTGATTGGATGCTCCCACTATCAACGCCGTGGGAACGAGTTAAACAAAGAGCATGGGTTCAACGTCATAATGAGCAGGTCGTAGCCTCGCTCCGCATCCAAAGTGGCCGCGAAGCGCACGTGATGCGCTTACTCATTCAGCCAAATGCCCGCGATGAAGTGCCCGACATGCTCCGCTTTGGTATGAGTCAAATCGCCGACACCCTACCAATTTGGCTCGTGCTCCGCGACTACCAAGAGGACCTGCTGTGGTCCGCCCAAGATTTGGGCTTCCAGCCGTTTAGCGAACAAAGTCTCCTCGTGCGGCACAATGTGGCCTTTATCCGCCGTCCTGCCTTTGCGCGTGTGCTTGAGCCAAACCATGAGCAAGGATCACCCATCCCAACTATCGTCCCAGCTGCCAATAAACAAGCGAGGTTCTATGCACCCCCAAAACGACATCACTAGTAACATTGACCTGCTCTTGGCAGCCATCCCTCAGCATATCCGCGACCTGCTCGATACCTCTGGTCATTCACACGATGACCTGCTCGAAATCGTCATGGATCTTGGTCGGATTCCTGAGGCGCGCTATCGTACCACATCGATATTGCTCGGCGACCGCGAAGTCACGGCCGAAGACATCACCGCTGTCACTGGCGCCATCAGCAACTTCGGTGAGGACAATCGTGCCGGTATCCCACGCACGCTCCACCGCATCTCCGCCATCCGCAATCGCGCCGGTACAGTGATTGGTCTCACGTGTCGCGTTGGTCGCGCCGTACACGGCATGATTAGCATCATCCGCGATCTGATTGAGTCTGGCCGTAGTGTACTTTTACTCGGTCGCCCGGGTGTCGGCAAAACTACCATGCTCCGTGAGACAGCACGCGTCCTTGCCGATGATGTGCACAAACGCGTCATCATTGTTGATACCTCCAACGAAATCGCCGGTGACGGCGATATCCCCCATGAAGGTATCGGCCGAGCCCGCCGTATGCAGGTCCAACGCCCCAGCGCCCAACATGCCGTCATGATCGAAGCCGTCGAAAATCATATGCCCGAGGTCATCGTCATCGACGAAATCGGCACCGAGCTCGAGGCCCAAGCATCACGCACTATCGCCGAACGCGGCGTCCAACTTATTGGCACTGCCCACGGCCAACTCCTCGAGAATCTGATGGTCAACCCAACCTTGTCAGACCTCATCGGTGGCATCCAAGCCGTCACCCTCGGTGACGACGAGGCCCGCCGCCGTGGCACCCAAAAGACCGTCCTCGAACGCAAACAACCACCAACGTTCGATATTTTGGTCGAGATTCGCAGCTGGGAGAATGTCCTCGTCTATAGTAACGTCGGCGAGGCCGTCGATGCTATTTTGCTCGGCGAATCACCGTTGGCCGAACAACGCACCCGCAACGAACAAGGCGAAATCACCGTTGAAATGGTTACCCCCGAACCACCCGAAGGTCTCGCTGGGCAACAAGCCTGGGGCATCCGCAAAACACATGCACCAGGGCACGACCGTGAACCATACGGTAATCGTGGTGGGCGCACCTCGCGTCACGATCGGGCCGACTATCGTAACGACCGCACCGAACGTATGCCGCCCGCACCGCGACCAGTGACGCTTGCCGCGTTACCACAACCAGTAGTAACCGGCGTCGTACCGACACCCGTCACTGCGACGAGCAGTGCGCCACCCCAGCGCATTTATCCGTTCGGCTTGAGTCGAGACAAAGTCGAGAAGGCCATCGCACATCTGCGTGTTCCAGCTACCGTCGTACGCGATCTTGATGAGGCGACGATGATTATGACCATCAAAAACTACTACCGTCAAGGTTCAACACGTCTGCGCCACGCTGAAGAACGCAACCTGCCCATCTATGTCCTCCGGTCATCAACGGCCATCCAAATTGAGCGCCAACTCTTGGATATCTTCGGCATTGAGCAAGCACCACTAAGCGAATCACGCCCAGGCAAGAGCGACCCCGAGATTAACGAGGCCATCCTCGAAGCTGAGACGGCCATTCATCAATTACTTACCGGTGAACGCAATACCGTTGAGCTGACGCCACAAGGCAGCATCATTCGCAAGTTGCAACACCAGATGGCCGAGCGGTATAATGTGCAATCTGAGAGTCGTGGTCGAGAGCCATTCCGCCGCGTGAAGATTTCTCGCTAGCAATCAGACCAAAAAAAGGGTATTATGGGATTGTTCATCACATTCGAAGGGAGTGAGGGGAGCGGCAAAAGCACCCAAACTCGTGCCTTATATGAGCGGCTCCACGCCGAAAACTACCCGGTCATCCTTGTTCGTGAGCCCGGCGGCACACGCATCGGCGACATGATTCGCCGTATCGTACTCGACCTGCAACACACCGAGATGGATGCCACGACCGAGACGTTTCTCTTTTCGGCTGCCCGTGCCCAACTCGTCAACGAGGTCATTCGCCCGTATTTGGCACAAGGTGGAATAGTTATTTGTGATCGGTATGCAGACTCAACCTATGCCTATCAAGGCTATGGTCTCGGTCGCGATCTGAACGAACTCAAAACACTCACCGCTATTGCTACCGGTGGTCTCCGTCCCGATGTGAGCATCTACCTCGACATCAGTGCCGATGCCGGCCTTGAACGCAAGCAACGCCGCAAAAACGGCGCCTTGCCACACGGTGTAGAATGGAATCGACTTGATGCGCGTGAGATCGCCTATCATCGCCGTGTCGCTGATGGCTACCGCGCCTTGATCGACGAAGACCGCGAACGCTGGGTTGTCTGCGATGCCGCCCAAAGCATCGACGCCATTGCCGAGTCAATTTATACGCACCTAGGGTCACATGTTGCGCGCATCCACAAACTCGACGCCTCTGGCAGATGAAAGGAATATTCCCATGAAGCTCATGATTGTCGTAGTCCAACGCCAAGACGCCGGTGATTTGGTCGATGCCCTGACTGCCCGCAGTCATCGTGTAACCCGTATCAGCAGCGAAGGTGGCTTCTTGCGTGAGGGCAATGTTACCCTGTTGATCGCCGTTGAAGATGATCACATCGAGTCTGTGATGAACTTGATCCACACCCACTGCCACATGCGCATTCGCTATATCTCACCATTGCCACCCGTGGCTGAGTCCGGTGAGTTCTATCCGCCTACCCCCGTCGAGGTCCAGGTCGGCGGTGCTACCGTATTCGTACTTGATGCCGAGTCAGTCACTCGGGTCATGTCGTAGTTGCGTCGCTCAGGCGCCGGCATAGAGGAGATTGTATTGTGGATATAGGTAGTGCGATTAGCTTCCTTACTTCTCTTTTTGATATTCTCAAGTGGGTACTCGGTGGGTACTTCGTGTTGCTCTGGATGGCCAGTGTCATCTGGACCTATCGCGATATCCATGCCCGCACCGAAGAGACACTGCTCCAAGCACTAGCAGTATCGTTATCACTCTTGATTCCATTTGCTGGTCTCGGCGTGTATACCCTCTTGCGCCCACGCCAAACTATTGCAGAACGCTACGAGCAATCACTCGAGGAGGAGTACCTGCGTCACGACATCGAGGAGCAGTTCGTCTGCCCACAGTGTCAACGCGGTATTGACCACGAGTTCATTCTGTGCCCACACTGTCATACGGCTTTGCGTCGACGTTGTATCAGCTGCGACCGTGTCATTGACCTGACATGGGCCATCTGTCCATACTGTGGCGACGATGGTAGCGGCCTAGTCGGACGTACGACTACCAATGTTCGACGTGACACACCATTAAGGATGGAACGATGAACTGGCGCGCCGCTCTCCTCGCTACAATCACCGTCGTGAGCATCACAGGATGTAGTCTGACACCAGCATCGCAGGCGGTTCCTGCTGATGCGCAGCTCTTGAGTAATCAGACACCCAATCCGCGCGGACTCGGCGATCCAAACGCACCAGTCAAAATCAGCGAGTATACCGATTATCAATGACCATACTGCGAACGATTCGTCCGTGAGACGTTACCCCAGATAATCACCGAATATGTTGACACAGGCAAGGTCTACCTTGAGGTGTACGATTACCCATTGATGAGTATTCATCCTGGTGCATTGATGGCAGCCCAAGCAGCGAATTGCGCTGCTGAACGTGGACAGTTTCATGATATGCGCTTACGCATATTTGAAGGCATGCGCAATAATGAATGGCGCGATGGCTCCATTCAAGCCCTCGATTTATTTACGAGCTATGGCACGAACCTCGGGTTTGACCAAGCCGACTATGCCCAATGCATTTCAAGCAATCGTTACCTCGATCAGGTGCGCGTTGATATGCAACAAGCCGAACAGCTTGGCATCCGCAGTACGCCATCATTTGTCATCAATGGGCGCTTACTGCTCGGGGCACAACCCTTTAGTGAGTTCAAACGTGTCATTGACTACATGATTAGCCCACCCTAATCACACGACACGAATCCCCCCAGCACGCCAAGTACTGGGGGGATTTTTAGTTGTGTTGTTGATTCAGATAGTCCTGCAAGATAATCGATGCAGCCACTTCGTCAATTTTTGCTTTGCGTTGCTCAGGCCGCAAGCCCGCTTCAATCATGATTCGTTGCGCCTCAGCACTGGTATACCGCTCATCGCAGGTATGCAATGGTATCGACACACATGCAGCAATTGCCTCGATGAACTGGCGAATTCGCTGGGCCTGTGGCCCTTCTTGGCCGTTTAACGATATTGGTAGCCCGATGACTAACTCGACAACGTCTTCTTTGACAATCAGCTGCTGTATTTTTTGAAAGAGCACGGCCTGCGGATGCGCCTGCAACGTCGTATACGGCGACGCCAGCGTCTGCGACAAATCACTCATCGCCACACCGACCCGTCGTTCACCGACATCAAGTGCCATCACCCGACCGCGCAAATGCGTCACGGTGCACTCCCACCCACACGCACCGTGATAAGTTGCGCCAGTGGGGGCATCTCCGCACGGGCAGGTACCTGATAATCACTAATCACCCCTGAGGTTTTCAACTGATCAAGCACCTGCTGGGCTTGGTCCGCTTTGAGACCTTGGAGCTTACCTGGCAGTTCTGCGACCACTGCATCATCCACCGGCATCTGTGGCGCACACTGCACCTCACCATTGATTGACACACCGTTTTTTGTCGTTTGCCAATCCGAGATACGGAACTTGGGGAGCTCGCCAACTTTACACACCGGCGATCGACCCGACTGAAAGCGCAACGGCACCACGCGTTGGAGTTGATTCTGTACCGTGTTCTCAGCCTTCACTGCTAATGCACTAAATGTCATCTGCACCGTCAAGCGCACCTCCGCGTTCCGCGGATCCAGCACTGTCCCCACCGCCGGCTCAAGTTGTGGCTCGCCATACACCACCGGGCTGCCCAGCGTGGTTGCAGCCGGCAACACCGTGGCATCATCAATCGTCAGCATGCGTTGCTGTGCTTGGGACTGCAAGTCCCTGAGCCCCTGCACATAACTCTTGGCGAGCGCCGCGCCGAGCAAACGTGCCATGTCACTCTCTGACACAATGCGCCGCATGGTCTCACTACCACCACCAATCAAGCCATTGCGCAAAATAATTTGTCCCTGATCTGTGACAAGTGCCCCTTGGCCAGGCAACAACAACGTGGTCACACGATTTTCGCCAACATTTGATGCACTGCCAGCAGAGCGTGCCGTCACGGTGACTTCAACTTGGCCATAGCGCGTCGTACTACCGGTCAGTGATGTCTCGGTTACTGCCGCAGGGACGGTCGTTGGTGTATCAAGCATAAGACGCACTTCGTTGCTCGCGCCACGCGCAACAAATTCAGTCCCCACTGGCAAGTTAATCGGCTGGTCAAGCAAATTAATGACCTGAATGGTACCGCGCGCACGCCCTTCGGGCATAGGCACCTCGGTCAGGGCCTCGCTGACCTCGCTGACCGTAATCGTAGTCTCGAGCTTCGCGGCCTCAATTTGCGTCGCTGATGCCTCACCAACCGGCATCACATCAAACTCAACCTCGTTCAGCGGGATAATTCGCATCTCGCCCAGTGGTGGCACAAGTATTACCGTGACATGAACCGTAAACGCCCACAATGCCACACCCAACACACTGCCAAGCAATCCCATCAACACCCATTGCCACACCACATTCCGGCGCGGACGCTTGCGTGGTTTGGTTGGTCGATCATCAAAATCATCATAATCACGCGGGGTGATAACCCGCGTCGTACGCCGACGCGGAGGGGTACTCATTTCCAATTTGTGTGAGTGCGGAGCGGTCACGGTATGCACCATTTTCTACAACTGCAACAATACGCGCGCCTCGTTCAGCGCAGCATCAATGTTGGCGATATCACGCCCGCCAGCTTGAGCCATATCTGGCCGGCCACCACCGCTCCCGCCGACAATCGGCGCAAGCGCTTTGACCAAATTACCGGCGTGATGCTGGGTCACTTGCTTGCTGACCATCACCAACAACTGGGCCCGGTCATCCTTGGCACTTGCGAGCACCACTACGCCGTTGCTCAGATGATCGCGGATCTTGTCGCCAAGCTCACGCATCTGTGGAACCTCGAGATTGTCAACCCGGGCAATCACGTAGGTGGCACCATCGCGCACCGTCGCCGCCCGAATCAAGTCATCGACCTGTGAGCCAGTGGCCTGTGACTTGAGCGCCTCAAGCTCACGCTGGCGTTGCTTGTAATCAGCCATCAAGGTGTCCACGCGCTCAACCAACTGCGGTGCTGGCACACTCAAACGCCCGGCCGCATCGCGCAACAACTGCAATTGACTCTCGACCCACTGCTCAGCACCGAGGCCAGTGACTGCCTCGATACGGCGGACACCGCCGGCCACGCTACTCTCGGCCACAATGCGGAACTGGCCGATCTCACCCGTCATGGTCACATGTGTACCACCACATAACTCGCGTGAATCGCGGCTAGTATATGGCTGGTCGCCGACAATCGATGCTGCGGCAGCATGAACCAAACGTACCCGATCGCCGTACTTTTCACCGAACAAGGCAATCGCCCCGTTATCGAGTGCCTCTTGATAGGCCATCTCGTGCCACACCACAGGCTGATTGGCCCGCACCCAGGCATTGACGCGCTGCTCAATCTCGCGCTGCTGCTCGAGCGTCACCGCACGGTGATGCGTAAAGTCAAAGCGCAAGCGCTCAGGTGCCACCAACGAACCCGCCTGAGCCGCATGCTCTCCAACCACGTCGCGCAATGCGCGCTGCAACAAGTGCGTGGCCGTGTGATTGCGCATCACGTGGTTACGGCGGACTTGGTCAATCTCGGCACGCACCGTCTCGCCACGGCCAATCATACCGCTCTCGACTACGCCCAAATGCACCGTCACACCGGGAATTGGTCGTTGTGTATCGCTAATCTGCACCCGCCCGCGTGGCCCAATCAACCAACCGGTATCGCCGACCTGACCACCACTCTCGGCATAGAACGGCGTCTTGTTCAGTACGATTTGCACTTCGGTGCCAGCTGATGCCTCGTGTTTCACATCATCAGCGCTGACAATCGCCACAATTTGGCCGTCAGCAACCACGTCGGCATAGCCCACAAAGCTGGTTGGTGACAAGTTCAGCTCAGCCCACACTTCAGTATCGGCACCTTTTTTGAACTGGGCTACGGCACGTGAACGCGAACGTTGCTCATTCATGGCAACATCGTACCCCGCTGTGTCAACGGTCATCCCCTGCTCAGCAGCAATCTTCTCGGTGAGATCCAATGGGAACCCATCAGTGTCCTTGAGCTTGAAGGCCTCGACACCAGGAATCACCGCCCCGCCGCTCTGCTTGACCTGATCAATCACCACCCCGAGCTTGCTCAAACCTCCCGAGAGCGTCCGCAAAAACTGCTGCTCTTCGGTGTCAACCGTCTCAAGAATAAAGTCACGGCGTGCCTTGAGCTCAGGATAGGCATCACCCATCAAATCAACTACGCGATCGACCACACCGGTAAAGAACGGCTTATCAAAGCCTACCGTACGCCCTTGATAGACGGCACGGCGCAAAATGCGACGCAATACGTACGAGCGCCCCGTGTTGCCCGGCAAGACACCATCCGCAATCAAGAACGCCACCGAACGGCTGTGGTCGGCCACTGCACGATATGGGGCATAACGGGCGCGATAGTCTTTTTCGTCGCTCCCACGAAGCTCTTTAATGCGATTAATCAAATCAACGAACAAATCCGTGTCGTAGTTGTTTTTGACGCCCTGCAACACCATGGCCATGCGCTCAAGACCCATGCCGGTATCGACCGATGGCCGTGGCAGTGGTTGCATGGTGCTCCGCTCAAACTGCATAAACACGTTGTTCCAAATCTCAACGTAATCCGGGTCGTCGCTGTTCACACCGGCAGCCGACATTTTGCTTAGATCATCACCGAGATAGACAGTAATCTCCGAACACGGTCCACATGGACCGGTATCGGCCATCACCCAGAAGTTATCCTTCTCGCCGAAGCGCAAAATACGACTCGGATCGGCACCCGCCTTAATCCACATGGCGGCGGCATCCTCGTCAGCCGGAACGCGCCCGTTGCCCTCAAATACGGTGAACCACAAACGCTCAACCGGCAACTCAAATACTTTGGTCAGCAAATCCCAGGCCATGGGAATCGCATCGGCCTTGAAGTAATCGCCGAACGAGAAGTTCCCCAACATCTCAAAAAACGTATGGTGCCGTGGTGATGGGCCAACCTCCTCAAGGTCATTATGTTTACCCGAGACGCGTAAACACTTTTGGGCAGTCGTCGCACGCGTATATGGTCGCTGCTCGAGCCCCAAAAAGGTATCTTTGAATTGCACCATGCCTGAATTGGCAAAGAGCAAGGTTGGGTCATTACCCGGAATCAACGACGAACTAGGCACGACGGTGTGACCACGCTCGGCAAAAAACGAAAGATAGGCTTGACGAATTTGATTGCTGGTCAGCTTCTTCATGGTGGCTCCGCTTGTGACCCAGTCGGGTTCACTGTGCATGCATACAAAATATTACCTTATATTGTAGCCGACGCATCAAAGTGCCGCAACATATAGGAAAAATCAGCAGTTTTTCGCATCAAATACTAATGTATGTCCGTTCAGTGGGCTATATTTTTCGGTCGAATCAGTATACAATGTAAACAAATTACTATGTTTGTGCGTTTTTCGTGGTTCCATTCATGTATTTTTCGCTATCGATGTATATCGCCGGGAGAGATAATGACAGCACTCTATCGAGATCAACGGCAATGCGCAATCTGCACCACATACACGACATACACTTGTATCAACAGCAAATTCGTTTTCGAAGATCTCGACATGGATGGGCGCCCTTACGATATGACCCTAATTATTCTGCCGTACTGGGTACAACACTGTAGCAAATGCCATTTCTGCAGTAGTGATATTCGTGTGACCAGCGAACAGGCAACTGACATCATCAAAACACACGCGTATCTAGGCATCGTTGCCGATCAATCATATCCATATATCTCGCGCGAATACAACGCAGCTAGTTATCTGTGTCGCTTTGCAAACGACTATGCCAATGCAGGTTGGCATGCGCTTCGTTCCACCTGGAAGTGCGAGGATACCCATCATCCGATGCGTGGCGTTATCCGTCAGCAGGCAATCGATAACTTTTTG
>Ga0068872_10004295_pt1 | contig 10836 bp, 9 predicted proteins | sample NOAtaG_7_FD_66441 | JGI IMG/M metagenome (GOLD analysis project Ga0068872, IMG submission 66441) | Freshwater lake microbial communities from Lake Erie, under a cyanobacterial bloom - NOAA_Erie_Diel1S_2200h metaG | ecosystem: Environmental > Aquatic > Freshwater > Lake | place: USA: Ohio, Lake...
AATTCTTCCACAAAAGGATACAGCGCTCTTCGGTGTTGTAAGTTTGGATAAAAGTAACAAAGTCCATAATTGAAAATGATTATAATACAGGCGCAATTTAGGGGTTGAAACACACACCGCAAAGGCCGAGAGTCGGCTTGCGCATAATCTAGCCTGAAATTACACGCTTATAAACGTTTAACCAATAATAAATTGGCAACACAAACCTTTATTCCCCGCCCCTTCCTCGTCTCCTCTCCCCCTCATCCCATATCCCGCCTCTGAATTTCGTTCCGGGTTCAATCGCCCCTTCCGATAGCTTGTTGCAAAATTGGGGACTACAACAAGGTATTGGCCAGATTGGCCAGTTCGCTTCTTTCGCCTTTTTCCAGGGTAATATGCGCGCAAAGCGGCTGGTCGCGCACGCGATCAATCAAATACGACAATCCATTGCTCTGCGCATCCAGGTAGGGTGTGTCGATCTGCCGGATATCTCCGGTAAAGATGATTTTACTTCCTTCGCCGGCACGGGTGATAATGGTCTTGATTTCGTGCGGGGTCAGGTTTTGCGCTTCGTCGACAATGAAAATGATATGCGACAAACTCCTTCCGCGGATATAGGCCAGGGGCGAAACCACCAGTTTTTCGGTATCCAGCATTTCCTGGATTTTCTGGCTCTCCTTCGGGTTTTCACGGTATTGCCCTTGAATGAACTTCAGGTTGTCCCATAAAGGCTCCATGTACGGATTCAGTTTGCTTTTGATATCGCCGGGAAGGTAGCCGATGTCTTTGTTGCTAAGCGGAACAATGGGCCTGGCGAGGTAAATCTGCCGGTACAGGCTGCGTTGTTCCATGGCGCATGCCAGCGCAAGCAGCGTTTTACCGGTTCCGGCAACGCCCTGAATGCTCACCAGGCGTAAGTCTTCGCGCAATACGGCGTGCATGGCAAAGGTTTGTTCGGCGTTTTTGGGTTTGATTCCATAGGCGCTGCGTTTTTCCACTTTTTCAATCATTCCGCTGCCCGGATTATACCAGGCCAATGCGCTTTTCTTTTGGTTGCGGAAGATGAAGTATTGATTGGCAGGTGGGCGTTTATCGAAGAGGGCATCGGCCGCAAATTCCCCTTCGGAATAGAGTTTCTCGAATAGGTCTTCATCGATATTTTCAATCTGCCGGATGCCGGTATACAGGCTGTCCAGGTTCTTGATTTTCCCTGTCTCGTAGTCTTCCGCCGTCAGGTTCAACGATTTGGCTTTGAGGCGCAGGTTTACATCTTTGGTAACCAGCACGACACGCCGTTCAGGGTTTGCTTCCTGCATGTGCAATGCCGCATTGATGATCTTGTGATCAGCCTTGTTGTCGCCAAAGATCCGCGTTGCATCGAGCGTACTGCTTTCATCCATGATCACGCAGAAACGTCCTTTTCCCGGACCGTTCAGCGGAATCCAGCCTTGCAGCGTGAATTGTCCGGAAAGCTTATCCAGAAAACGGATGAATTCCCGGGCTTCATAGTGAATGGTATCATTGCCTTTCTTGAAGTTGTCCAATTCTTCCAGCACGGTAATGGGTATGGCCACATCATGTTCATCGAATTGGTTGATACAATGGTGGTCGTGCAGGATGACAGAGGTATCAAGAACGAATATCTTATTCGCGGAAGGGAGGTTTTTTTTCCGGGGCATAGGTGCTTTTCGTAAATATGGTGAAAAGCATTGGCAATGCTACATAGGGAATATCCACACCGTCGTCGCCGGGATTTGAGGAGGGCTCAATGAAATGCTCGGACCAATCCGCCACGGATGTTTTCAGGCAGATGGAAAGCAGGAATGGATTTGCTGTCTTGTCATTTGATGTGAAGCAATCGGGCCAATGGACAGGAAAAAACGTTTTTCTGTCCTACCTATCGCAGGTAGATGTCTTAAAAAAGCTGACCTTTGCTGTATTACAACAGAATCCAAAATGAACATTGAAAAGAACCGCGTGGTGAGCCTTTCCTATACGCTTACCCTTGCCAACGGTGAAGTGGCTGATTCCACGACGGATCAGGATCCCTTCGTATTTATTCACGGAATAGGCCAGACGCTGGAAGCGTTCGACCGCAACCTGGAAGGTTTGAAGGCTGGCGACAGCTTTGAATTTTTGCTTTCCGCAGAAGAAGGTTACGGAATATCTGACGCTGAGGCAGTAGTTAGTATCCCTGCGAGTGTTTTCCAGGGTCCGGATGTGCCCGAAGGTATCCTTCAGGTTGGCAATATCATCCCTATGCAGGATCAGATGGGAAATCCCTTGCACGGTCGGGTTATGAGCTTCAACGATGAAGTGGTAACAATGGACTTCAATCATCCGCTGGCCGATCAGAGCTTGAACTTCACAGGCACAATCGTAGCGGTACGTGAAGCTTCGGAAGAAGAATTGGATCATGGCCATGTGCATGGCGAGGGTGGTCACCACCATTGATTCGACAAGAGCAGAGAAACGCCAAAAGACCCGGTCAAAAACCGGGTCTTTTGATTTTAAAGCTATATATTTGACTTGCCCTGTTCCTGAAGGAAGGCTCGGATTGAAGGAGTAATGTTATCTATCCCTTGGGCAAATCCATCAGCAACCCAAACTGCCTGAAATGATGCATGATATGCCGGTATTCAAAGCGGTACCAGTCGTCGCGTTGCAAAGGGCCCAGCGTAGGATGCAGGCGTGTGGCATCGGGATTTTCTTTCCAATAATAAAAAAACAAGCTCAGCTCTTCCAAAAACCATGCTTTGGCGGCTTCCAGGTCGGGTTTACGTGTCTGAAAAGGTTTGTCTTGCATCAGCGGATTCATGATGTTGCGCGCAAAAGGAGCCTCTGAAGCCACGAAGATGGCCACCTGCCGCTTCCGGGCTTCGTCGTAATCGTCGTAAGGAACAACACCACGCGGCGCAAGGCTGCCATTGCCGATCTTGATACCCAGTGTGAGGTGCTCGAGCATACCCTGCGCGCTTAAGACACCCCATTCCGGAACGGTATCCGAATTTAGGTTTGCAAGGGCCGGCAGCCAGGCCTTGATTTCAGCTTCGCGTTTCTCGGTGTATTCCATGGTGTTGGCAAAGAAAGGTATGCAAACGCTCCGTTGCGCCATGAAGCAGCTGAAAAACCGATTCAAATCCTTCTGGTCCGCCATACCATGGGTCGGGAACTTCGAGCTGGTCAGGGGCCGTCAGCAATTCCGGACCCAGCAACAGGTGCAACCTTGCCTTGTGCACCGCCGGGCGGATGCGCAGCAGATTCCGGTGATTCGAACGGTCCATGGCAAACATCCAATCGAAGGCGTTAAAATCATCCACCCTCACCTGTCTGGAATGGCTTGTCAGATTCAGTCCGTGTTGGGCTGCGTTGGCACGGGTGCGCGGGTCGGGCAATTCTCCCCGGTGCTCGCTGCTGGTACCTGCACTGTCTACGCGGAAATGCACGCCTGTTCCGGCTTTTTCGGCGTGGTACAGGAAAAGTCCTTCTGCCAACGGAGATCGGCAGATATTGCCCAGGCAGACAAAGAGAACAGAGACCGGTTCTTTTACATCCATCCCATTTCGGTGCGGGTATGGCCTCGGGTACTGCAACCGCGGCGTGAAGCGCAAGACTGGACCAAAACGGCCAGGATCAGCAGCGCAAGGAGGGTGATTGCGGAACGTTTCATACAGGGGGAACGGAAATTCTGTAGTTCAGATTGTCAGGGCAGATTGAGTTTTTTGCGCAAATCCTTTTCGAGCGCTTCAATGGGAAGCATGATGGAAATGGTTTTGGCGCGGAAATATGGCAGCGATACCATCTGATAACCTTGCAGTGCGTTGCCCATGCCCCAGCTGTTGCGCATGCGAAACCAGGGCGAACCATCTGCCAGACGATACCATCCGGTCATTTGCATGCCATGATCGTCGGTAGTGGTTTTGTAATCGTACATCTGCTGACGAAGGGCTGCATCAACCTGCAATTGCGGATAGGGCTGATCGAAGGCGCTGAGCGAACGCCCGTTGCTGAAGCGGGCCGGTTCGCCCTTGGCTTTCACCAGGCTGTCGTGTACCGGCAGCACAGCGAGTCCATCCTTAAAAGAAAAACCCTTCTCGCTTACATCGGCAGCCCAGGCAAAGGTGTATCCCTTGTTCAGACAGGAAAAGGCAGCAGTTTCGAATTCTTCCAGCGGAATATTATAGGCCTGCTGCAGGCTCCAGTTATCCGGAAGTTCCAGCACAAATGATCGGTAAAACGGCTGATGATTACAAGACGTAAGCACCACATAGTCGTCCATGTTCAGATCAAGCGATTGGGCGAATGTTTGGGGAGTAAAGCTTTTACCGGCGTATTGGAAAGATGCAGGCAGCGGACCAAAGTACGCGTCCAATACACCGTTCACGGCTTTTTGCCATGCCGGACTTAGCTTGCCGGCCTGTGAAAACGGCTTGTAGGCATTCACCAGCGCCTTGAGTGCAGCCACCAATTCACCATGGTTGTGTATTGTATCGCCGGGATTCGATTTGTATGCCAGACCGCGATAAAATTCTTCAGGTACAATTCCATACTTGCGGATGATCAAGGGTATATCATGGCCTTCCCCACCCTCATCAAAACGATGGTCGCCGTCCATTCGCAGGTACATGACCGCTTTCTCATAGTAGGCATGGCGAACCACATACATTTCACTCAGATTGTAAACTCCTTTTCCTTTTCGGAGCAATTCACTTTCAAGGAAGCTTAGCGTGCTGAAACTCCAGCAGGTACTCGTCTGACACTGATTGCGCACCTGGGTGGCGGCATTGTCTTTTACACGGGAAAAGAGATAGGCGCTGCCCGGTTTATTGCGCAGCGTATCGGGGCCCTGGGCAGCGAGCGGAACAGCTGCAACACCCAACAGGAGGGCCAAGTAGCAGGATAGTTTTTTCATGAACCGGAATTTTCCGGCGGCAAGATACGGCAAGCCGGGGTATGCTATTGCTGCCGTTGCGTTTGGCACCCGGGTGGCAGGTTTCAGTCTTCCGTTGGCAGGCGGATACCGTCGGTATCGATCAGAATGCGGCGTTGTTTATACAGAGCGCCTGTTGCCTTCTTCCAAAGCTTTTTACTCATACCGAAAACGCGGCGAATTTCATCCGGATCACTGTCGTCGGTAAAAGCAAGGAAGCCGCCTGCTGCTTTCAGTTTCTCCATGATTTCACCTGCCGTATCGCCAACGGGAGCATAGCCGGTTGGGCGGCTGCGGAGATCTATTTTTCCGTCTTCCCTGACCCGGTGCACGTAGCCTGTGATACGATCGCCCGGCTGCAATGGGCGGTATGCTTCACTGAAATACAGGAGCCCGCCGAAGCGATGATCAACCACCGCTTTATAGCCCAGTTCCGACTTGGCGTAAATCAGCAGGTCGACTTCTGTATCTGGCTCATAGAGCGGTCTGCCGCGGTTTAGGTGCTTTTCGATATGGGCGGTTCCGGCGAGGCGACCGCTCTTCTCATCCACATAAACCAAAACAGCATACGATTTTCCTTCCTGCATAGGCACAGTCTGTTCACGGAAAGGAACGAGCAGATCTTTCATCAATCCCCAATCCATAAAAGCCCCGAAACGACTAACCGACTTGCAAGTCAGCCAGGCAATTTCACCGGCTTGTGCTGCGGGTTTTTCGGTGGTGGCCACCATGCGGTCTTCTGAATCGCAGTATAAAAAAGCGTCTACCACATCGCCCGGCTTCGCATTTTCCGGCACATAGCGCGCCGGCATCAGGATTTCGCCGTATTCACCGGCATCCAGATAAACGCCAAAATCTACAGCCCGGGCAATGGGCAGGCGATTGATGCGACCGGGCAAAATTTCCATGCTGCAAAGTTAGCCCTGGTATTGGCTTATGCACATCGAACGTAAATAAACGTTTATAAGCGTACAATTTACGGCTAAGAACCCAAGCCAACCCGAGTTTTGTGGCATGATCGAGGCTAAACCTGGCTTGCTGTACAACGCATTACAGGCACCTGCGACGCTGCTGCGCGAGACTTTCCGCTTGTTTTACCCGCGCACCTGTCCGGGTTGCAATGGGATATTGGAGGAAGCAGAAAGCTGGATTTGCCTGGAATGCACGATGTGCCTGCCCTACACCGGTTTCAATGTCAGGAAGGAACAGGCGGCCCACCGGATATTTGCCGGGCGGGTTCCATTGCAACACGCCGGCAGCTATTTGTATTTCAGGGAAGGAGGGGTGACGCGGCAGATATTGCACGCTATCAAGTACCAAGGTCAAACGCGCCTTGCGGAACGGCTCGGATTTTTATATGCCACGGAACTCGCTGCCGTCATGCATCCGCCTGCATTGTTGATACCGGTGCCAATGCACACGGGGAAACAGCGTCTGAGGGGATACAACCAGGCCGAGAAAATTGCCAGGGGCATGGCATTGGCCTGGGGCAGCCGGCTGGAGACGAAGTGGTTGAAGAAAACCCGCTCTACTGTGTCGCAAACGAAGGGTTCAAGGGTCTCTCGCTGGATAAATGTTGGAACCCGCTTTGAGGCTGCTGTTCCGCATGATGCCCGAGGGCAGCACATTGCGCTCATAGATGATGTTTTGACAACAGGAGCCACACTCGAGGCATGCCTGCAGTCATTGGTTCAAAACGGCTGTAAAACCCTGAGCATCTTCACACTCGCGATTACGGAGACAGGGAAATGACAGTTCGTTCATCTCATAAGGTGTTGAAAAAAACTATCTTCGCGGTTCGCGCAAGCACCATGAAGAAAATTATACTCTTAGCACTCACGGTACTGGCACTGGCCGGACTGCGTGCACAAAAGCCTGTGGCGGGGGTGTTCATGCCCATGAATGTCCCGCAGTACATGTCGTCAAACGCCTCAAGCCACTCGGTACCCGTTGTGTTTCGGGCCCGGGTCAGCAACCTGCTGCCCAATACCCAGTACAAATATTATGTGCGTGCCATGCGCTGGAGCGATACCAGCAGTACAACCGCCTCAGGTATCGGCAATTGTCTGTTCATTGACTCTTCGGGACAATGGCGCAACCCGGGCACTTCACTTTCGCTGAACAATGTCGGCCAACATGATACGCTGACCACCGATATTGGTGGTTCGTATGAAGGATGGTTTGCCTTCTATCGCAGCAGCAATGCGGCATTCAATGCCGGCAACGTTGTATTGCCTTATATTCAGCTTCAGGCTATAGCGGGTGGTTCAACGGTAGAAAAATACTACGCAGACGAAGAAATCACCTGCCTGACCATGGACACAGCTGCCGGCAGCACCAAGGCTTCAGCTATATTTGGCATCAGCGCTGCTGCTCCCAAGAGTATTGTTGGATTATATGACAACCTGGACGGCCGCGGTCGGCCGCTCTCCATGACCTTTGTGGAAGGTTCAGGCTTTACCATTGCGAGTGCACTTGCCGTTTTCTACAACGACAGCGTGCAAGGCAAGAACGGCCGCTGGGGAACTATAATTCCCAACGACCTGAGCAATGGTGTTCGCCGCATTACTTCTTTCGACCTCAAATCTGGAAATGCCCTTTACTCCAATATTGATTCAAACGGTGTTTGGGGTTGGGGTGGAACAGCCATCTCAACCGTTAATCCACGCAATGCGGCAAGAGCTATCCGTCTCACTACCGAAGAGTGCGCATTGGTACCGACCGATTTCCAGTTCTGGCTCCGCAGCAGTACAGTAGGCGAAAACGCCGGAAGCACCAATCTGCTTGTGCGTCGGCGCTATGCCAACGATTACTCCAGCTCTGTTACCCTGTTCTACGTTGGCGGCACTGCAAGTCATGGTACCAGCGGTGATATCAATTTCAGCACACCAAAGTCTATCACCTTCAAGCCGGGTTATACAGCCTTCGATACCACGCGGGTAACAATCAACGATGATAACGCGGTTGAAGGCCAGGAAGTAGCCACCATTTCCCTTCGTGACCCGGTGCGTGCCAGCATCGGCCTGGAACGCACACACTCCCTGTTCATCAACGACAACGACCAGGCCCTGATCAGCTTTGCTCCTGCCCGCGTAACTGTTAAGGAAAGTGCAGGCCGCGCTGCCATCACCATCAAAATGGACAAGGCGATTGCAACTCCTGCCAGTGTGCGCGTGCTCGTGAAATCGAGGGGCGACAGCACTTTTATTCCTGCAGAGTTCCGCCTTGGAAGCACCAATACCGATACTACCGTTAACGTTGGGAAATCAACCGGGCCAGACAGCGTAGTATTCTTCGCTCGTATTCTCGATGACACCGATGTTGATCCGAACGACACCATCGTGCTCGCCCTGCGTATTAACGGCAGCAGCGGAGCTACACGTGGAGATAGCCTGCTCACGATTGTGGTGACAGACAACGACCGTCCGCCCGTTTACTCTTTTGCCCGTCGCACGGCAACTGTTACAGAGAAAGACGGCAACATGCGCATCCGCGTGAATGTGAACGGCCGCAACGACCTCAACAGCGACTTTATCTTCCGCTATAATGCAGCCATCAGCAACGCTACTGCAGGTTCGGATTTTACAATGAATCCACTTGCACGCATCATCACCGTTACCCCGAATGACCCTGATAGTGTAATTATCCAACTGCCCATCATCGACGATGAATTGTCGGAAGCACCTGAAAGGCTCATTTTCACCATTTCAACCCTCACCAATAGTACCATCGGCAAACCCGACACACTGACAGTAACCATGTTAAGCGATGATCTTCCGGCCTACCGCATCCGCCAGATCAGCCGCATCAACAGCAATGGCGTGAACGATTCCATCAACGTGCGTTGCCGCGTATTCGGTGTTGTGCACGGGGTAAACCTCCGCAGCAGCGGCCTGCAGTTTACGGTTATCGATACCTCAGGTGGTATTCAGGTTGTGGGAACCGGAAGCACTTTCGGTTACAACGTACGCGAAGGTGATTCCGTGATGGTTCAAGGACGCGTTGGCCAGATCAATGGCATGACCGTGCTCCAAAACCTCGACACCGTTCGCCGACTGAGTACCACCGGCTTCGTTCGCACGCCCGCCAATGTGAGCAGCGCCTTCAGCGAAACCCATGAATCGCGTATCGTTCGCCTGCGCAACGTGAAACTCGTTGACCCGGCAGCCTGGCCTACCACTGCTCTGGCCGCCAATACCACCAAAACATTGTCTGTAACAGACGGTACCCGCACCTGGGATGTAACCTTTGATGCTGAAACCAATGTAGATGGCACACCCGCGCCCAGCACTTACTTCAATATCTCCGGTATTGGATTCCAGGACGACAACAGTTCACCCTTCAACTCTGGTTACGCATTGGTTCCCCGTTATACAGCCGATGTGCAGAATCTCACCTTCCCTGTTATCAGCTTTGTGCCCAATTCAGGTGCTTCATCCGAAGTAGACGATTCCAGTCTGCTCATCACCGTGAACATTGCCAACCCCAATGCACAGGTGCAGTTTGAACTGGCAATCAAAGGTGGAACAGCAACACCTAATGCAGACTTCAATATGGCCAACCGCACAGTGGTTGTGCCTTCCGGTCGCAGCAGCTATACCTTCAAGGTCGATCTCTTCGACGACAACCTCAGCGAAGGCAACGAAACCATTCAGCTCGCACTCCGCAAACCCAACTGGGGAACGGAAGTAGGCGCCGACAGCGTGTATACCCTTACGCTGATCGACAACGAAGCCAACAGTGTAAACAAGCTGAATGCAGGAACACTCCGTGTGTACCCCAACCCTGCCAGCGGATTTGTACAGTTCGAGGCACCTGAAGTGCTCAACCGCATGTCGATTTCCGATTTGCAGGGCAGGGTACTGTACCAGAGCAAGGTTCAGGGTAATTTGGGTGTAGCCAGCCTGGAAGGCCTGAGCGCCGGTGTTTACCTCGTGCGCGCTGAAACCCAGGATGGCCGCTATTACTCGGCCCGCGTTACAGTGAAATAATCAGACACCAATCCGGATTCATCCGGCTGGATTCTTATAAGGTGCCCGTTCAAAAGACGGGCACCTTTATTTTCGGGCAAATTGCAATCGCTGCAACACAGCCTCCCTGGTTTCAAGGTATCCGGCCAATTTTTCTTCCATCTTCCTGAGCGACGCGAACGGTATGGCCATGCGCGGATTACCTGCCAACTTTTCCCGATGTTGGTGAAGGAAACTCCAATACAAGGCATCCCATTCAGCACACCAGGCGGACTTCTTGTATTTGCCCATGCGGAGCAAGTAAGGCGAGCCGCTGATATAGGGCTTGGTAACCATCGCGCCGCCGTCTGCATACTGGCTCATACCGTAAACATTGGGTACCATCACCCAATCATAGGCATCGATAAACAGTTCCATGAACCAACGGTACACTTCATCCGGATCTATACCCAGGAGCAGGAAGAGATTCCCTTGCACCATCAGCCTTTCAATATGGTGGCTGTAAGCAGTCTGTTCCAGGCGCAGGTAAGCCTCATCAAAAGGGAAAAACCCTGTATTACCGTTGTAAAATGGCTGTGAGAGCTTGTTGGTATGCTGCAGGAAATTGGCAGTCCGTTGCTTCACCCCGTGGCTGTGGTAAACTGCCCGTACAAACTCCCGCCATCCGAGCACCTGCCGGATGAAACCCTCGAGCGAAGCAAGGGTAACATCCGATGCAGCAGCGCCATCCAACGTGCGTTGCAAGACCTGGGCGGGTGTGAGCAATCCGGTATTGAGCAAAGGGCTTATTACGCTGTGGAATAGGAATGTCTGCCCCGGCACCATGGCGTCCTGGTATGGACCGAAATGGAACAGCCGCTGTTCGATGAAGGCATCGAGCCATTTTTCTGCCGCTGCATGGGTGACGGGGTATTCAAAGTGATCTGCATGGCCGGGCGCATCCGGAAACTCGGA
>Ga0068872_10004298_pt1 | contig 10833 bp, 8 predicted proteins | sample NOAtaG_7_FD_66441 | JGI IMG/M metagenome (GOLD analysis project Ga0068872, IMG submission 66441) | Freshwater lake microbial communities from Lake Erie, under a cyanobacterial bloom - NOAA_Erie_Diel1S_2200h metaG | ecosystem: Environmental > Aquatic > Freshwater > Lake | place: USA: Ohio, Lake...
ATTAGTTAGATGGAATAATGCATTAGAACTTCGTTATGAGAGCCTAACATGCAATAAATCAGCGCCTTTTATTCGAAATTCGTAGCAGCGCTACGGATACAGAAGAAAAGGCGGCGAAGCCTCTGATTTGAAGCAGGTTAGGCTCGGAATAGATTTTCTAATGCGTTTTCTGGGTTAAAGGTCTCATGCTTATCGGATAAACATGAAGATACGGGTTTGGGAAGACTGGGCTGAGGTCCATTGTTATTCATTGCCGGATGACTTTGATTCATCTATTCCCAAAACCTTTCTGGCATTCAGCGGGCTCACCACCTTATTTCCGGTTTTGGATTCCAGTTCCCTGAGGGCAACTTTGGCAACATTGCCACCCTGTTTTGCCACTTTTTTACTGTCTTCGTAGGTTTCGGGATTGGTTGCCTGTGAAATGTCTTTCGTGGATGCCTCGGCCAGCATATTCAGGATTAACTCGGTATTGGTCATGTTGTCACGAAGGTTTTCTTTTTTCAATCCTTTGAAGACCTTGTACTCTTTGGTGTTTTTGCCCGACCAGGCTTTGGTAATGATGTCGGTAAGTGTGGCAAACTGAATGCCCTCCTGCATTCCTCGTTTCTTCCACTCATCTGTCAGTTCCTTTCTGATTTCGATGCTTTTGAGCCGTTGGTTTATCCAGTTTTCCGAATAGCCCAGTTTAAGGTATTGTTCCAAAGCGCGGTCAATGCTCAATTCCGGATCCTGCATTTCATCCAGCCGTTCTCTGGCTACTTGTGCAAACCATAACTTAAATGGCTCTGCCTTAGGAGATGGAATGGATTGTATCAGTCGGAAAAGCTGCTCTGTATCGGCTACATCGGTCATCCTGAATTTACCATCCGCTGCCTTCATTTTCAAACCGTGACAATTCGTCACGGTTTCATTTCCTTCGGCCTTCAGGCGTTGCTTTAACTTTCTCCAATATGCTGTGGGATCTATGCTATCGGTAAGTACCGCTATCACATCCACGATGGATACAAACCATTTCTCCTTCTCTGCATCCCAAATGGTTCGCAGTTTACGGTCTTCAAACAGTTGGATAAATTCTGTAGTGCTCATTGTATTTTGAATTCCTAAAAAATCTATGGGCCGAATTATGATTCCGAAGGCAAGAACTCCACCAGCGCCGGCAAGCTGTTTCCCGGATTTTACCGTCTTGCAGATTTGAACTTTTTTTCGTCGCTGTCATCCCGATCAAGACTAACAGCAGGACCAAATTTAATTGATTTTATTCTGTTGGGCCGTCAGGTTTTACATGCGGCGAATTTGGGGATTGCCAATTTTTGCTGGCTTGTATGGTTAATTAACCGATTCTCAGGTCCAAACACATGACAACACAATGAGAATTTAATGGACCGTGGCCATAGAATAAGCGGAAGTTGAATAATAAGGAAGGCTTCGCTCTGATCGAAGCCTTCCTTCCGAACACGGCCCGCGCCAGGGGGTGACGCGGAAATCTCCAGCCGGAGGCGGAATTGGAGCAAAACACCCGGCCCCGACCCAGGAGGGGAGGCGCCCAAAAAAAAGAGAATAAAGGCTAGAATCAGGACCTAAATGCATTGCTGAATTCTTCCTGATGTACCCCAAAAAATTTCCCACAGTCTGCAAAGAAAAAATCGGTATAAAGCGCCTCCACCGATTTACTTTGCGGGCTATACACCATCTGAAAAATGAGCGAGAAAATTTTGGTCACCGGCTCCTGCGGGCAGCTGGGAACGGAACTGGTGGCGGAACTTAGGTCCCGCTTCGGAATGGAAAATGTGCTGGCCACGGACCTGGCGGAACCGAAAAATCCTGACTTCCCAGCCGGGCCATTCGAATGCCTGAATGTGCTGGAGCGCAGTGCCATTGAAGAAGCTGTAAAGCGCTTTCAGCCCACTCAGATTTACCACCTTGCGGCCATTTTGTCAGCCGCTGCGGAAAAGAATCCAACCCTTGCCTGGGATGTAAACATAGCAGGCTACATGCATGTGCTGGATGTGGCCCGTGATTCAAAAGGATTTGTTCGGAAAGTGTACGCGCCCAGTTCCATCGCCGTATTCGGACCGAATACACCCAGACTTGACACCCCGCAGCATACCATCACCGACCCGACCACCGTATATGGCATCACCAAGCTGGTGGATGAGCGTCTGGCGGATTATTATTTCCGGAATTACGGGCTGGATGTGCGCAGCATCCGCTATCCCGGACTAATCAGTTATAAGACACCTCCCGGAGGAGGAACCACAGATTATGCGGTGGATATTTTTTATAAGGTCGTGCAGGACAGGTCCTATACTTCCTTCCTCAAGCCAGATTCTGCTCTGCCGATGATGTACATGCCGGATGCCATCCGGGCTACGCTTGAACTGATGGATGCACCTTCGGAAAAAATAAAAATTCGTTCTTCCTATAACCTGGGGGCCATTTCTTTCACGCCAGCCGAACTGGCTGCTGAGATCCGGAATCAGTTCGGAGACTTTGAAATGAATTATGCACCGGATTTCCGTCAGGCCATCGCCGATTCATGGCCGGCCAGCATCGACGATTCAGCCGCCCGCATCGACTGGGGCTGGAAACCGGAATTCGGATTATCGGAAATGGTAATGGATATGCTTCACCACATTTCGATGAAGCTGAAAGCGGTTAGCTGAATTTTTATTCCACTTTGCTTCCGTCCGGAAGCAGAATCTCAAATTCAACCCGGCGGTTAATCTGCCGGTCCTGCTCGGTTTTTTCTTCGGCAATAATTGGCTTTGTATCTCCATAGCCAATCGCATCAATTCTGCTTTCTTCTACAAAGCCGCTTTTGGTGAGGTAGGTTCGGATGGAATTGGCGCGGTCCTGACTCAGCTTCATATTGGCTTCCGGGTTGCCATGGCGGTCGGTATGGCCTGATATCCGGAGCCGGAATTCGGGATGGTCTACCAGAAAATTCAGCACATTGTTCAGATCGGTATGCATGGCCGGGAGGATTTCTGCCGAGTTGTCCTCGAACTCAATCATGGCAAAGCGGATTTTCTGCTTTTTGAAACTTTTTGCAGTGGTGTTGATGGTGGTATCTCCCTTCATGAAAAACATCTTCTCAATCCGGAAAAACTCGTCGCCCTGGATGATGAGCAGGTAATTGTTATCCTTGATCAGGTTGAAGTCGAAGGTACCGTCGTCCCGGATGTTTTTGGGAAAGACCTCAATGCCGTTGTCCAGATCGATGACGGACACAATTCCTTTCATCGGATTACCGGCAGAGTCTTTAAGCGAGCCGGAGAACATACTGGTGCTCAAGGGCTGTGCTTCCATGGGCAGGGGAAAGGAGTACAGATCAAGGTTTTTAAGGTCGCTTTCTTCAGAGCGTGCGTAATACAGATTTTTGCTTTGGCGGTCGATGGTGAAGTAGTATTCCGAACCCTTTCCGTTAACCAGGGGACCGACATTAAGCGGTTCAATCCACTGATTGTTTTTGGTATAGGTCTTATAAATGTCGAAGTCTCCAAAGTTCATCAGCTGGCCGTTGGAGCTGAAGTAAAGCACATGATAACCGGGATGAACGAAAGGTGAGACCTCGTTCCCTTTGGTATTGATTACCGGACCCATGTTCTGAGCGCGTGACCAGCTTCCGTTAGGCTGGCGCACGATAAAATACAGGTCGCTGAGCCCGAATCCGCCGTTTCGGTTGCTGGCAAAATACAATGTATCTTCTGTAAAGGACAGGGCGGGCTGGCTGTCCCAGGCTACAGAATTAATGCCGGCCCCCAGATTTTTTACATCGCTCCAGGTGCCGGATGGGGTGATTTTTGCCACGTAAAGGTCGCAATCGCCGTAACCTCCGGGTGCGTTGCAGCGCACGAAATAGAGCGTTTTGCCGTCTTTGGAGAGTACGGCGGAACCCTCATTATACTGGGTGTTGATGTCTTTCATCGGAACGGCCTCATCCCAGTATCCTTCGATTCCCTTGCTGATGTAGAGGTCTTCGTTGGCGGTGGGATTGAAGGAGACAACGGCATCCTTCCTTTTGGTGCGGCGGCTGGTGAAAATGAGGGTGTCTTCGTTATGCGCCACGGTTGGTCCGTAATCAGGATAGCGGCCGTTGATTTCGGGTCCCATGCTCAGCAGCACGCCGGTAGGAGGGCGAAGGGTATCGATGTTTCTTCTGAATTCCACCAGCTTGTAATAGAAATCCAGGGGAATGTAGATCTCCTTGTCGTCTTTCTCCATGGCCCGGTAGTAATGCATTACGGTATCGCCCAGTACATTGCTTCGGTGGTGCTTGAGCACCAGTTTGTACAGTGCCTTTGACTTTTCCTTTTCACCCTGGATTTCGTACAGCTGTGCCAGGCGCCAGAGCATGCGGGTATCCTTATAAAAATTCTGAATCCCGAAGTTCATTACATACTCTTCCAGCAAGGGCAGTACCTTGGCAAACTTTTTCTGGCGCTCGAATTTCTGAATTTTCTTCAGTGCTTTCTGGTCCTGATGGTAGGGCTTTTTATTCAGATTGGGAAAATCAAAGGTGATTCCGGCGAAGAAACGGGACTCTTTTACGGTGCCCACCATGCCTGTAAGGCGGTATTTTTCATCGTTTTCTGGCTCTTTTTTCTGAGCAAAAGAAGTCCTGATGCCAGTGAATAGCAGTGTCAGGAATAAGATCCCGGCAAGGTTTAAACGTAAAACTCTTCCGGTTTGCATGGCTGAGTTGATACCGGTTTTTATGCGGTCCCAAAATAAGTTTATTCAATTTTAGCAAAAGGTTCCGAAAAGCGCCCTGATATTACCTGAATGCCATTGCTGATTTTTGTACCACTGAATCAGACCTTGAAGGAGCTTCCTTTAAAAACTCCGCAAATTTGTCAGCCGTCTTTTCATGGCACAGGGATTGCCACTATATTTCGAACACAGAAAAAACAGAACCATAAAAGTGAATATTATTCTGAGCAGGAACGGCATGCAGGACGCCGACGAGGATTCATTTCCGATTTTTTCGCCGGAAGAGGAAGAGGGTATAAAAAAAGAAGATTTTCCTGATGTCTTGCCCGTGCTTCCGGTAAAGAATACTGTTTTGTTTCCAGGGGTGGTGATGCCCATTACAGTCGGCAGGCAGCGTTCAGTAAAGCTGGTAAAAAAGGCTTACAAAGGCGACCGGATTCTGGGCGTGCTCACTCAGCGTAATGAGTCTGAAGAACCGGTTTTTGATGACCTCTATAAAATCGGGGTGGTGGCGGTTATATTAAAAATGATTGTTATGCCCGACGGCAGCACCACCATCATCATTCAGGGACGCAAAAAATTTGAAGTGCTGGAGCCTGTTCAGGATGATCCCTACCTGTCGGCCCGGGTTTTTTACCTCAACGACAGTTTCCCTGCGAAAAACAAGAAGGAAGTAAAGGCCATCGTGCAGGCCCTTCGGGAAAATTCCCGCAAGATTTTGCAGATGAATCCGGAAATACCCCGGGATGCGCAGATTGCCATCGACAACATTGAGAGTCCGAATTTCCTTACCCATTTCCTTGCTTCCAACCTTAATGGTTGCAGCATAGAGGAAAAACAGGAACTGCTGCAGAACCTTGATGGCATGGACAGGGCGCAGAAAGTTCTGGCTTTTCTGCTCAAGGAACTCCAGATGCTGGAACTTAAGCACGAAATACAAAGCAAGGCCCACCTCGACATTGATGCCCAGCAGCGGGATTATTTCCTGAGGCAGCAGATCAAGGTGCTGCAGGATGAACTGGGCATGGAGAACACCGAGAAGGACATCGAAAAACTTCGTCTCCGGGGTGCTGCTAAAATCTGGCCGGAAGAAGTTGCAAGGCATTTTGCCAAAGAACTCGATAAACTCAGCCGCATCAATCCCATGAGTGCGGAGTATCCGGTACAGATGAACTTTGTGGAGTTTCTGGTGGATTTGCCATGGAATGAATACACAAAAGATAATTTCAACCTGAAGCGGGCCCGTAAGATTCTGGATGCCGATCATTACGGACTGGAAAAAGTGAAGGACCGCATTCTGGAATACCTGGCGGTGCTGAAAATGAAGAACAATATGAAGGCACCGATTCTCTGTCTGTACGGCCCTCCCGGGGTAGGGAAAACTTCCCTCGGAAGGTCCATCGCCAAGTGCCTTGGCAGAAAGTATGTCCGCCTTTCGCTGGGTGGTTTGCATGATGAGGCTGAAATCCGCGGACACCGCAAGACCTACATAGGAGCCATGCCGGGCAAAATCATTCAGCAGATCAAAAAGGTAGAATCCAGCAATCCGGTTTTTGTACTGGATGAAATCGACAAAATCGGCCGGGATTTCAGGGGTGACCCTTCCTCGGCACTGCTGGAGGTACTGGATCCGGAGCAGAATTCCACCTTTGCAGACAATTACCTGGAGGTGGATTACGATTTATCAAAGATCCTCTTTCTGGCAACCTCCAACGCGCTCGATACCATTCAGCCTGCCCTTCGGGATCGGATGGAAATCATTGAAATCAACGGATATACCATGGAGGAAAAGGTGCAGATCGCCAAAAAGCACCTGATTCCAAAACAATTGGTAGAGCACGGACTGGCACATGACCAGATTTCCTTCGATCAGAAATCCATTGAAAAACTCATTGACGGTTACACCCGCGAAAGCGGTGTGCGCTCTCTGGAGCGTAAAATCGGTGAGGTAGTTCGTAAGGTGGTTAAAAAGCTGGCCATGGAAGAGGAGGCCCCGGATAAAATCACGGCTGATCTGGTAGAGACCCTTATCGGTGTGCCGCATTTTGAAAAAGAAACCTATGCAGAGGAAGATACTGCCGGGGTGGTGACCGGCCTGGCCTGGACATCCGTGGGGGGAGAAATTCTGTATGTGGAATCGGTGCTCAGCCGCGGAAAAGGGAGGATGACGCTTTCCGGTCAGCTGGGTTCCGTAATGAAAGAGTCTGCAACTGCAGCCCTTACTTACCTGAAGGCGCATTGCAGCGATTACAGCATCGACCACCGGACCTTCGATCATTTTGATCTGCACATTCATGTTCCGGCAGGCGCGGTTCCGAAAGACGGGCCTTCGGCTGGTATAACCATGCTTACTTCACTGGCTTCGGTTTTCACCCAAAGGAAGATTCGTCCTCGTATGGCTATGACGGGTGAAATCACCCTCCGTGGAAAAGTCCTTCCTGTGGGAGGTATTCAGGAGAAAGTGCTGGCTGCCAAAAGGGCTGGTATCAAAACCATCCTGATGAGTCATCTCAACCGCAAGGATGTGAATGAAATGCAGGCGGAATACACCAAAGGACTCGACTTTCACTTTGTTTCCACAGCAGATGAGGTATTGAAAATCGCTCTTTTGCCGGCAAAAGTGAAGAGGCCCGTTGATCTTTCCCTGGAAAAACCGAAGGAAAAGAAAGCAGCAGTCTGATTGCTTAAGGCTGCATCCGGACGGTTTTTATTCTGACTCCATTCCTGCAAATTTGCAGCATGCAACTGTCGGTAACGGAGGAAAATTACCTGAAGGAGATTTACGGTTTGTCTAAGGAAGGAATTAAAAAAATTCCCAATCTGCAGATTGGCAGCAGGCTGGGAATCAATCCTCCGACGGTAACAGAGATGCTACGGAAGCTGGCCGATAAGGGCCTCATTTCCTACACCCGTGCCGATGGTGCTTCCCTGACGGAAGACGGCGAAGTCCTGGCCCTGCAGGTAATCCGCAAGCACAGGCTATGGGAAACTTTTCTGGTTAATACGCTTGGCTTTGGCTGGGGTGAAGTACACGAAGTGGCAGAGCAGCTGGAGCACATCCGTTCACAGAAGCTGCTGGACGAACTGGACCGTTTTCTGGGTCATCCGGAATACGATCCTCATGGTGAGCCAATCCCCAATCCGCTGGGAATCATGCCTGTTCAGCGTTCATTTTCACTTAGTTCCTGTCTTCCGGGCGAGCGGATACAATTGCAATCGGTTGGCAGTCAGGCTCCCCGGTTTCTGCAGGAGATGGAGGAGCAGGGCATCCGTCTCAGGTCGCGGCTCGAAGTGAAGGAGAATTCTTCAGAATCCGGCAAGATGGCTCTCCAGCTGGAAAACGGCAGGATTTGGCATTTGCTTCACAGTGAAGCTGAGGGAATGATGGTGACCCGGTCAGAAAACAAGACATTCTAAGGCAATCTGCCTTCCTGCCCGCTGGTTGATGAGGGATACGATGCGGGTTCTGGACATGAAAAGTTCCTGTCGCAGCGGCGCATTATCAACCCGGATTTTTATGATTTTATTGTCCAGTGAAATGCTTTTTGTATGCCTCGCTACAACTGGTCCCATCATTTCTTCCCATGCAGATTTGATATCTGCCTGCAGGTAGCGGTCTTCGAGACGGTGCACTTTCAGCCACTTGCGGATGACTTCTGATATCGGATCAGGTTCGGGCTTCCTGATGCTGCGGGCTGGTATAAACATGGTTTAAAAGTAGCGGAAAATTTCTGCATACTTGCACCAAACAATTCCATTATGAAAAAATCTCTTTTTACCCTTGGCATTCTTGCCTCTGCCGTTTTTTCGTCTTTTGCCCAGACGAAATATGAGTATCATCAGATGACAGCTGTTGAATCCGTAGTTCCGGGCGGGCTTGGCCGTTCACGCCTTATCACCTCCGGAAAAGACGGCAGTATGGAAGAAATCAAGCTGGAAAATTTCTTCAGTCTGGTGGGAATCAATTTCGGAAATATCAAGGATAACGACCGCACCATAGCGTCGAAAATTGAAGAGAAGGTAAATGAAGGCTGGGAGCTGATGACGGTTACGCCCGGTGTTTATTCTGCCGACAAGAGTACCGGAATCTTTATAACCCGCTACCTTTTCCGGAAGGAGAAGAAATAATGCCGGCTGGCCTTGGTCCAAAGGAATCCGCTGCATGCTTTGCTGCGGATTTTTTTATTGATAAAGTCTGAATTAAAACCGGGGTGTTTCTGCACATGGCGGGACAGGTTCAATTCGCCCTTGCCATACAGTCTGAATAGTCTGAAGGTAAAAAAAACAGACGGAAATTCCGTTAAATCAGGCAAATTTGGCCCGTGTCTTTCGAGATAAAACTGCCGCTTTTTGCGGGTCCCTTCGATCTCTTGCTGTTCTTTATAGAACGGGATGAACTGGACATTTACGACATTCCCATTGCCCGGATTGCCGATGATTTTCAGGCCTACCTGAAACAGCTGGAGCAACTGGATATGGACATTGCTTCTGAATTTATCGTGGTGGCCGCCCAGCTCATCCGGATTAAGGCCAAAATGCTGATACCGAGGGCAGATCTGGATGAAAAAGGACAGGAAATTGACCCGCGTCAGGAACTGGTGCAGCACCTGCTGGAGTACCGTAAATTTAAGGAGGCATCTGTAAGGCTCGCAGAGCAGGAGCAGGAGCGTATGCTGCGTTTTGAACGCGGCAACATCGAACTGGAGCTGAAGAATTTCATTGCCGACCGCGAAGAGGAACAGGAGCTGGAGAGTGTCGATCTCTATAAACTTATGAAGGTATTTCATAAGGTTTTGAAGCGCTATGAAATTAATGCCAGTCAGCCCCGGCATGTTGTAGTCCAGTACCCTTACACCATTGAAAGCCAATCGGAATTCATACGATCCAGACTGATCATAAAGAAAAAAATCGCCTTTACGGATTTACTGGAAGAGATGCCCCAGCGCATCGCCGTGGTATTTAATTTTCTGGCCATCCTGGAGATGATTCAGCTTCAGCAGATTGTGATTACCATTGGCGATGGTTTCAATAATTTCTGGATCGAGACAAAAGCCGGTCTGAACTGAGGACTGCTTTGGGCTCTTCGGGTAAAAAAAATGACCCGGCGTTAATCAACAGCGGGCCATTTCCAATCAAATCGTTCAACCAAAGATAGAAGAAGCGGTTTTGTATGTGCGGGGCATATGCAGCGCCGATCTTCTGATACAAATGTAGACCCGGCATTTGCATTCGCTGCTCGAAAAAGCGACATGAATTTACAAGGTAGGAATCAAAGACTATTTTGATTTTTGAGCATAGAAAACCAGATTTTATTTTAAATTTTATCAGGAAATTACAGATAATTTTTTGATAAAAATGCTTGTGACCGGCGGATTATAATTTCTGTTTTTTTGGATTCAATGATTTAAAAATGATTTAATTAATCAGATAAATATTTTTCAAATCATCCGGACATGACTCGATTTTTTTTTCATCAATAATGCCGGATAATTACATACAGCCTTTTTGTAAAATCGGGGTAAAAAACATCAAAAAAAGTGAACAGAATTCTTGTGAAGGGAGTGAAACTTTTCCGGCTCTGCACCGGAAGCCGGAATTTTTTACCTTGCCCTGAATTCTGAAGGCTCATTTCTGATATGACAAAATTTCGATTGGTGCTTTTCCTTTTTCTGTTTCATGCGGGCAACATCAGCATTGCGCAAACCTGTATCCTGCTTTCCAAATCCTATGGTGAAAAGGCGTATGAAAAATGGCTGCAGCGCCATGATAAAAATCTGAAGCTCATTTCTGCCTACCATCTGCCGCAAGATTCGCTGAAATACTGGACCGAAAAGGCCGATGGCTTCCTCATGACCGGCGGCGAAGACATTTATCCCGGCCGTTACGGGCAGGAAAAAGATACGAGCGAATGCGGTGAATTTGATCTTCGCAGGGATAGTCTGGAGTTTTCTCTGCTGGATGCGGCTTTCCGGCGGAATAAGCCGGTATTCGGAGTCTGCCGTGGCCTGCAGCTGATTAATGTTTACCTCGGCGGCTCCCTGGTGGTTGATATTCCTTCTTCTCCTTTGGGAAATCAGGTAGCCCACCGGCATGATGGTCCGGTGGAGCACTCAGTCC